>Ga0114923_10000414_pt1 | contig 34991 bp, 34 predicted proteins | sample SumtaG_FD_89578 | JGI IMG/M metagenome (GOLD analysis project Ga0114923, IMG submission 89578) | Deep subsurface microbial communities from Indian Ocean to uncover new lineages of life (NeLLi) - Sumatra_00157 metaG | ecosystem: Environmental > Aquatic > Marine > Oceanic > Sediment | place: near... | reverse complement strand
GTATGTATTGGGTTCATTGTAGGTTCTGTGCATTCATTCATAGCTCCTTACGAAATGGATCAGTTGATTCTAACCGGATCAAATTTTGGAATCTTGGATGATCTGACTGCACCGTTTCATGCCAGATTTCCTTGGAGGTCCTTCAATCGATCAATAGACATCTCCTTTGCTTGCACAGAGGGGGCTCTTGATATAATAGTCCTCAACGGAACTGAATGGAATGCATGGTATAATGGGGAGAATTACTCTGCATATTATGAAGCAAGAAATGTAACAAGTCTTATGATCTCTGTTGAAATCGCTTCATCATATTATCAATCGATTGATATCATTTTGCAGACAAATCATGGGGATGCGCGAATGGACATCAGTATGTACAGTCGCTGGTTGGGGTATGATGACTCAACTGGAGTAAGCTCTCTATTGGTGGCAATACCATTTGCTATAGGTTCATTTTACTATGCTCCAAAAAAGTCGAGAAATGAGGACAAATCAGTAGGAATAGGCATCTCTTGAGTGAGCAATATAGTCAAGGACTGGTCAGAGGATTCGTAGATCTTGCTGCCCGGGTTCAAGTCCCGGCGAGCGCACCACTTCTTCTCCATGATAAATAGCAATTCGAGCTACTTTGTACTCAATTTGATTAGTTCATTCACTTTGGGAATGATGACCTTAGTTTCTGGTACTTCATTCTCAACTAGCTCTTTGAACTTCTTGCATTGTTTATCAGAACCATGCATAGCCAAAGCAAATGTGGGTTTGATATCCATTACCATCGCCAGACCTACTCCAGGAGCACATGTGGGTGAAGGTTTTCCAGTCGGGATGAATGCGACATCAACCTTCTGTTTTCCAACTGGCCAGTACCCAGAATCAGCACCATGGAAGATTCTCACTTTTCCAAGTTTCACTCGAAATTGGATTATCTGACGGGGGTGCACTCCACGATGCATCTTGAATCTAGCACCTTTAAAATCAACAACCATTTCATCACGAACGGTGCGAAAAGTTTCAGGACCAGCAGTAATCATGTCGCTGGGTATCTTAGATTGTAGTTCTTCAACCATTGAAAATTCACTGATGATATGAGCCTTGGAGATCTTGTAGAGAGAAACTGCATCTCGTAATGTGTAGTGATCATAATGACTATGGCTGTATGTTATAAAATCAAGAGTGGATATCTTCGACTTTACCTTGGATAAATAGTCAGCTGGATCAAAAGCAATTGTTAGATCTCGGATTCGTAATAGAATGCCAGCATAACCAAGGTAGATGAAAGCAAACTCGTTGCTATCTAATTCTGTTTGATAGAGCTTGGTCACACTCTCTGAAAGATTGATTTCTTCACTCAGGCGGTTTCTCTCCTTCTAACCTTGGTGGCTATTTCCATTGACTGTAATCAGAGTTTGTGTCTACGCATGAAATTACAATGAATACTCTGATTCCAACTGACAAGGCCCAACTGCAGTCGTGGTTATGTTAGTAGGGGTTTGATGGATTCATACCATTTCGATTATCTTTCTCATTTCTTCTTCATGATGACTACGATCACTACAATTACGATAACCGCCCCACCACCGACAGCAATGAGCGGAAGATACTGTTCTATATCACCAATAGTGCTGGTCGTACTGGTGGTGGTCGTTGTTGTAGTTGATGTAGTGTTGGTTGTAGTTGAAGAAGTCGTTGTTGTTTCTGTTACATCAGGTGGTAAATCGGTCCCTACGACAATAGTATCTATCGAAGCATCTTCTTCAGCCTTTACGACGAATTTGTCTGTAGTATAATTCGGACCATCAAATTCAAACTCTTCAACATCAGGACTTGTCGTAATAATTACCACATCGTTTCTGGAAATAGTGAAATTTCCAGTCAAATCTCTTGTAATGTTGTACCAGTGCCATGCGGGATCAGGGAGAGTTGACCCAGAGGTCCAAATATCAAATTGTGCAAGAGGGGTCTTCATACTTCTATCATAAATTGAACTATAGTTCCACCGAAAGAGTGCGACATCATAGTCAGTCTCCCAATATCGTAGATAGAGTGAGTATCCTTCAAAATCCTCCAAGGTTGTTCCAGTCGCAATGAAGAGGACCTCAATTTCACTTTCATCATTTCCATCTTCATACAACTCAAATATCCAATTCCCGTTGAATTGAGTACTTGGATGGTATATCATGCTAAGTCCAGCTGGACTGCATGTGAGACTGTACTTGGGAGAAACGGGTGTGTTGAATGCTCCTCCAAGAATAGTCCACCCATCGTAGTTACCATCACTAAAATCATCAGACCAGACTACAGCTGCAGATACTGGTGCAGAGAATATTCCAATCAGTAACAAGAATGTTAAGACAACAATTGTAGCAACATTGAGGGTTCTAGATTTCATACTATTGTAAACTCCATCCACCAACGATTATCTGAATGTCATCAGAAAGCAATCAAATATCTTTCGGAAATTATGATAATCCAACTCGCTATTAGCTAAAGATATCCTAATTGCTGCATTTATACTCACCAGATTCTATCTTAGAAATAACACGAAAAGTTGTGTTTTTGTGATGATTTTGTACCCATGAAGAGCACATGAAAATGCAAGCCGGATTTCGATAACAAACGGGTATAGTTGTTCGGTAATACACAATGAATAGACACGAACTCCCACCCACAAAACCCCCAACCGAGCCATGGAACGAACGCAAAGCACCCCCGACCAAGCCACCCACTGAGCCTTGGATGATCAGACTTGATACAAAGAATCAATTCTCTGCTCCTTGGTAAAATACGAAGTCCATGAGCTAAAGAGCTCTTGATCTAAGAGCTCTTCCTTCTTCTTTTTTTATCGATAATCTTGAATAGACTCCACTACTGAGTACAATACATTCTGTTCGCATTCTCCCAGTAAATTTTCCGAAGTACTTCATTCGGGAGATCTAGTCCATTAATGAAAGTACCATCAGTGTCTTTGGTATCTACATCTTCAAAGGGTAGTGGTTCATCGCAAAGATCTGTTTCCCAAAGGATTCTCTGAGCGTTGTATCTTCCACGATAATATTCATGGTCCCCGCGATTTGAAGAGAGATCAGTTCCAAAGAGAATTCTATCGGAATATTTGATTAGAAATTCTCGAGCCTTCTGTACATCCTTACTGAGTTCTCTAGCCATCCATCGAGAAGATGCAGTATCTATGACGATGTTAGGAAATCTATCAAGCCAGCTTGAAAGATTCGGGAGTCTATGTATCTCAGGTTGAGCTCCAAAATGAGGGATTTGAAATACAACTTGAGGGTGCCGCTCCATCACGTTTTCCAACTGGTCCAAATTATCTTCCTTTGTTCCATACTTGGAGAAATCTTGATAGTGCAACTCGAAATATGTATCAGGGTCAGCAATATGAATCAAAAGAGGAAGATCATTATCTTCTAATGCCTGAAAGACCGGCTCTAGTTTTGGATTATCAATCCTGAAACCTGCAGGAACATCTTCAATATAATCTCGCCAGCGTGGACCGAACCAAGTCTTGGCAAGGACATAGCCTTCTTCCTTTGTTTTTGAGATATCATCAATGACTGGTTCTACATTGTAGTGAGCAATATCAGTAAGAGACAGGTACTTTGCAAAAACAAATCGCTCGGGATCTCTCTCTCTTGCAGCCACAAGTCCTTCTTTTGAATGCACTATTGCAATCTGCTTCGTTATCCCAAATTCCTCTTCAATATTGACCATCTTATCGAGTGTGTCTGGTTCTCCGATGTGAGTGTGTGCATCAAAGATAGGACCATTGTACTTCCACATGTCTGTCAAGATATTCAAATTCAGTAAGAAATTATCCCACTGAAAAGCAATTCCTTACTGACATGTTTATGATTTCAAAACCTGCGCTGATAGATTCTTTATTTTGAATTGTACAGTCCATACTGGCGAGGAAAACAGCAATGAGAGTAGTAGTTCTCCGTGGGAGCCCAAAAAGAGGCGGCAGTTCTGATACGATTGCAGACTCCCTTCTGAAGGGGTTGAAGAAGGCCGGACCTATCGAAGTATCCGACTTTGTTCTCAACGATATGACCATCAGGCCATGTCAGGGATGCGAATCATGCATGACTTCTAACGACCACAAGTGTGTGATTGATGATGATATGCATCAAATCTACTCTGTTTTTGCTGATGCAGATGTGGTGGTCTGGGCAACTCCAATGTACTGGGGATATATGACGGCACAAATGAAGATAGCGCTGGACAGAATGGAGGCTCTTGCAATGGATGTTGAGAAGTATTGGTTGGACAAAGAGTTCGTTCCAATTCTCACATATCGGCACCACTACCAGTCCACTGTTGGGTTCTTTGAGCGGGTTCAGGATTACTTCAGATTCAAACTGAATTTTCTTACATTCTGTTCCATGGACAAGGACACTCGTGAAGATTTCCACGTGTCCACCAGACCAGAAAAACTTGAGGAAGCATATCAGCTCGGAGTTAAACTCGGGTCTACTACAGCAGGTTAACCAAATTTTTCGCAAGCCTTAACTTCGTTCAAAAACTCGGGAGTATCGAGTGTGTTCGTGGTTTGTACGAGGAGATTGACACTAGTGGGGAAGCAAAGTGGATACTTCCCACACTAATTGGATTCTTAGTAGTAGTCGGATTAGCAATTGTGAGATTCTTTGTGATACCTCTTGAGGATCCTCCATATACCGACCAATGGGATCTTGTTCTCATTATAGGAATATCACCAATGGGAGCATGTATTCTAGGGAGTGTGTTTGGAGCTCTCAGAAAGATGGCGATTAAGTTGAATCCGGAACGACTTGAGTTCACTGACGAAGTCAGGAAATTGGATGATTTTGGAAAGGTCTACTATGAAGGCGATTTCAAATCAAAAGGGCTTGGAGGAGATCCTGGATACATGTGTTTTTGGGGATTATCAATGATTGCTGGTCTCATTATAGGAATGGTGATGGTATTCTGGATGGACGCTATTGGTGCATTCATTGGTTCTATTGTAATGGTTAGTTTGGTGGGTATTATGTATATGGCAGGAGTCACCCTAGCATATCGAGGTGGATATATACCAAGTAAGTTGGTCGGGAACCCTCTCCCCGTTCGCATCACCAAGTATCTTACAAAACAGAATGTTCTCAATAGTATTAACGAGTGTGATCTTGTTTCAGAAATCATTGTGAGGTTCAAGGTTGGAGAAGGCCAATCTCTGAAGGCTGTTGATGATATTCATGTCATGGCTGTAACCTCAACCGAACCTGTAATGGAGATTGAAATTACTATCGAGAAAATGGAAAATATTGGTCCAGAGTACACTTACTATGTTCCTGAAGGACTGTCAACTCGAAAAGAGGAGAGGATTGATGTGGATGGAAAGAAAACAATCCTCATTGTAGATGAGATTGACATGAAGTCATTCATTCGGGTCCGTTATGATATGAATAGGATGAGGGCTCGATGGAATCTGGGGACAGAAGAAAGTCTCTGTGACCTTATGCATGCTCTTGTTGATGAGATAGCGAAATTTATGCCAGTCACAAAAATACCTAAAGTTGAGGACTCTGCATCCAGTGAATAACCTACTTTGCAAGAGTTATTTAGATGGATTATGATAGAGTGGATTTGAGGATTTCAAAATTGAACTCTGTTGCATTGGTTAAGCACACGCAAGTTATTCGGAGTACTCTTGAAGAAGGAATCAATCTTATTGGTGGATTTGGAAATCTAATATCTCCAGTATTAGTAAAACCGAATCTCTGTACAATCAAAGATGGGACTGGCGCTACGGTCACAGATATTGAAGTAGTTAAGGCGATTATCGGTTTACTCCTTCAAGAAAACGAGAAGCTATCAATTAGAATAATTGAAACTGATAGTCAGAGCAAATATGTCCAAGAGGCGTTTGATTTCTTTGGCTATACTGAATACTGCAAAGAAATGCGACAGAAAGGGGCAGATGTTGCTACATTGGACCAATCAAATACGCCACTTGCAAAGATACAGTTCGATGGAAAATATTTCAAAAATCCAGAACTTCCGGAAATTCTGTCGAGACCACATTACTTCATTTCGGTTGCCACTGCGAAGACTCACTATCTGTCCTACATCACAGGTGTTCTAAAGAATCTGTTCGGAGTATTACCTCGAAAGGATATGGCGGTCTACCATTCCAAGATTCATGAGGTGATTGCCGACCTTGCACGTATGCTGAAACCGAACCTCAACATTGTTGATGCCAGAGTGGGAGTAGAAGACTGGAATGGACCAACAACTCATCAGATTGGAGCATTCATCTTAGGGAGAGACCCAGTTTCAGTAGATTCTGTCATGACAAAAGTCTTCCAACTTAATCCAAATGATGTACCACATCTGAAGAAACTAGAACCATACAATCTTGGGTCTATAGATACTGAAGTTATTGGAATACCAATAGAGGACGTTAGTGTCAAGTTCTCAATACCTAAAGTACCATAACCACAATTACTATGCTTCATATGCACCAGAATAAAGAGGCCAATTACTACAATACACCAAGACTCGAGAGAAGAATTCGTTCAAGCATTCTGTGATCTATTTGTCGATCCAACCCTCAAACTTTCTCTGCAATGTCGTGCTATACACCTTTCTCCAGTCGTAGTCTATTCTTTGAGACCATTTGTATACAACTTTAGGATGAATATATGATTTCAGAGAGGTTCCCAAGTTCCAGGTGCGACTCTCCTTTGCAAGCGCAAAATCAATCTCAATCTTCTTCTTTGCGTGCTCAGCTTTTGTCACTCGTTCTTTGGCAGTCTGTACAGATCTCTCACCTGTAGCGATACGTTTAGCTGAAGCCTCTTTCCAAGATGTAAAAGCTTGTTGCTGTTTTTCAAGAGCTGTTTTGCTCTTCTGATATCGTTCTCTAGCACTCACTAAACCTGCTTCAGCTTTTTCTAAGCGGTCTTGGGTTCGTTCTATTCGTTCCTGAGCTTCCTCTAACCGTTCCTTCTTAGTGGTCTTTCCTTTTCGTTTGCTGGACCGGGTACGACTTTTTTGAGCACGTGAATTGTCCCATGTGACTTTTGCTTTATCCCGTTTATCACGCCATGATGCAACGGAAATCTTGTATTTCTCAGTAACGTCTTTCTTTTTCTTAATCAGTTCTTGTTTCTTTATCCGGGCATCAGCTTCCGTCTTCTTGAGTTTCCTGAAGCGAGTCTGTTTATCCTTGAGGTTTGCCTTCGCTTTCTGAACTCTACCCTCTGCTTTCCTTATTCTATCACGATATCTATCAGCACTACTACTCCAACCCTTTGGAGCTTGCTTTGTATGATTCATTACTCGGGCAACTTCAAGATTGGCTCGTTTGAATGCAGCTTTCTTTATGAACTCAGGGTCGGCCTTCTTTGCTTTGCTTGTCTTGAGCTCTTCTCGCATTATTGTTGATGCATGGTAAGTTCTGAAAACTTTAGCAGTTAACTCGGGATACACCTCACTCAAGAAACGATTGACATGAGTGCTATTCACACTTGGAAATATCTGAGCAAGTTTCTTGGGATCTGCCTTGGTCTTCTTGCTCTTTCTACTCTTGAAAGATGCAATACGTTCTAGAGCATTGTCATGAAGTTCCTTCAATACTGTGTAAACATCAGGATGTGGTTCGATTTCTTTGTGCCAGGGGACACTATCTTTTCCTAAGAAGTCGAAAACAATTGAAGCGGTCTTGAACTTCAGGTGTTCTGCACGAAGTGTTGTTGCCCCTACTGTGTCCGCTTCCTCTGGATCCTTTTCATCTCCAACTCGTAGACTTAGATTATCGATTAGATAACACGCTGCTGCAACCATTCGACGCTTAGGTTGTTCGGAAGTAAGTCCTTCCATAATGTGCTCACGGATTTCATCTATTCTTCGTTCAACTTTCACAGCTTTTTCGAACTTTGCAGCTTCGCGTTCCTGTTTGATTGGAGTACTGTCATGCAGCCAAATGTACTTCACTTTGCCAGTTAGTTCATCCATCCACTTTGCTACCCACATGGTTTCAGGAGCCCAACAGATTTCTTTCCAATCACCCTCAAGCTGTTCTGCAGCATCTGGATCAATGTTCAGTGTGATGTCCTTCTGTGAAGTACCCTGCTTCCATCTCCCTCGCAGAGGATGTTGCCCTCGACCCATGAATATTCCTGAAGGTTCAGTCTGGTAGTTGCCTAATTCCATTCGCGCTCCATCAACATTGGCAAATCCATACTTTTCCTTCAACTCTTCACGGATGACTTTCCGCTCTTCGCGGTCTGTTTTCTTTTCCTCAGGAGTCATTTTCTCTTTTCTTGCACGTTCGGCTTCTACAACTTCAATTACTTCAGCAAAATCCACATCACTTGCTTGTAACACGGGACTTACTCCAAGTGCCTTACTGAAATCAGTCATGAAATTCTTTTCAAAGATTGGATCATCAACGTATGGTGTACCGAGTTTCTTGACCCAAGCTAGAGCCATCTCTTCCTGCAGATGAGAGAGTGGAAATGCATTGCCTCTCACTGTTATCGAGAGTTCCAAGTAAGGAGGAGGGTCAATGACAAGTATACCATTGTGTTCTAGTGTTTCCATGGAGAGTCCTCGTAGTTGAGTGATTTTGTAAGTGGTAACAAAAGGATTACGCTGGTGGACTATTGGACTGCTTGAAAGGTGTTCCTTTTTTGGCACGATTGTAAAGATAGGTTGGTCGAGAAAAATGGATACTAAGAAGTGGTTGTACAAAATTAACAAAGAACCAAAGTGGATAATTACTTGGTATCTGACCACTGGAGTTCTGTGCGCATTGACATGTCTAGTTCTATCTAGAACTGGATATTTGCCATGGGATGACCTAACTGCCCTCTTACTTGGTTTCTTTGTGCCAATTGTGACGTATTCGTTCAAGGAGATAATGCAATGGTATGAATACCCTCGAAGATACTCAAGCTATGCAGTTACTGAGAGATATTTGGAACTTTCATTGGAGTTTATGGAGAACGAGCGATGGCAGGATGCACTTCAGAATCTCAATCTGATTTCTCGAAGTATGCCGGACCATCAAAGAGCTCAATACTATTCTGCGATATGCAAGGAGAAGCTGGGCGATTATGAAGGAGCAAATGAGAATATTGCAGTATATCTGAAAATGAAGCCAGATGATAGTGAAGCACTAGATCTTCAGAAGAGAGTTGGTGCGGCCAGCGGGATTTGAACCCGCCTCGGAAGCTTGGAAGGCTTCTATCCTAACCAGGCTAGACTATGGCCGCAGACACTAAAACATGCGTTCTTGCAGTTGCGATTTAAGCATATTGCAATAGTAAACCTTGTAAAACAGGTCAGTGGTGTCTGAAAAAGCATATTACCACTATTGCTCATACGCATATCTAAGGAGTGGAGTAATCGTGCAAACAAGTGGCTTTGACCCTGTTTTAGTCATTCTAGCGTTTTTTGGTTTCTTGATTGTCTTCTGGGCATATGGATATTCGAAAGGGCTATTGTAGTTCCAGCAAGATAGTACAAAGAGAGCTGAGAGTTGGCTTACCTCATTTAACGCGAGAGACGAAGCTAGCGGAGGGTGGTTCCGTCGATTCGGGAAGCCAATTCTTGTCCTGTTCTTTATACATGTGATATCCTACCCAGTTGTAACAAATCTGTTTACGCTTTCGCCGTTTCAGTTCTTCATCTTTGTTTTTGTATATTACATTCCCTCTGGGATAATTATTACAACCATTATGTTCGCAATTTGGTGGAGAATCCGTAAGCAGCCTGTACCTGAAAAGGGTAGTCCAGACCAGACAGATGAGCCGATCCATTAGCGCAGAGCATATCTAGACTATGGCCGCTGCGAAGGCAAAACACTAGAAGTTGTGATTTAAGGATGTTGATGAAGTTAACTAGGGATTTCACTCAAGTAGAAGAGTAGCGGTTCTGAATCACACTTATGCTTGATGAATAAGTCCAGAGTACTTCTGCACAGACATGCCACGCCATCATCACTTCTATATCAAGTTCAAGATGTGTTTCAAACAGGTTCTTTAATTCTTCAGAAAAATCACCATGCGGAAAGGCCCCAATGCCAACAACAACAGGAATTGATGCATTAGTAGGGAATTTTGATTGAAGAGAATCAATTGTTGTCTTCGCTCCATTCTCTATTGTGAGAATTGATTGTGCTTCAGATGCTCCGCCCTTCAATTCAGTAACTAGGGCTGGGAGAGAGTTCTGTGTGATCTTCAACAGTGGGGTTCCTTCAACGGGTACTTGACCTTTGATAAGTAGCTGCTCGAAGAGTCCAACAAATCGGTCGTAATTCCGAGGTAGGCGAACTTCGGGGTTGACTTCGATGATTCTTCCATCCTGAAGATGTAGATGAACTGTTAGATTTCCGCTCTTACAGAGTGGGGTTTCCAAGATTGACATAAGAGAATGAAACACAATATCTGGTCGTCCTCTCTGCAGACCATCTTCCAATCGAGTCATTTCCCTTCCGTGGTGGGATTGATCGAGAAGGATTTCAGTAGTTTTCTTTCCTCTTCGTGCTGCGTGTTTCTGAATCTGTTTCAAAGCAGAGATTTCAGATGGAACAAGTTCCAAGGCGCATTCCAGTAGAATCATGTGAAGCATTGATTACCCCAATTAGGAGATGGACACGAACGATTTAAGCAGTTTGAAGCATGCTCAGAGATTGTAAGAGGAATGTCTTTGTCTAAGAGAAGGTTTGCAAAGGAGAGAATCAAACGTTTAGCCCAAACAAGAGTGCAAATTCTATGGCAACAAGCTATCCGTAATGCCAAGAGCCGTCCAGAGGTAGCACGATTACAGATGAAAAGTGCACGTAAGATTGCGCAACGATCTAGGACAAAGATACCATGGCATATCAGCAGAAGAGTATGCAAACAGTGTGGAGCTATTCTAATCCCAGGAAAAACATGCAAGGTGCGAATCCGACACAATAGAGCTAAACACATGGTAGTGACCTGTACAGAATGTGGGAAGGTAAAGAGATACTACTTGACAGATCTGCGGTCACAAGCATAGCTTAATCAGAGTTGATAATGGGCAAACGGTGAATTATAATGAAAAATGACAAGCACCGCACTAGTATCAATATTGCATGGCAAGAGCCTGCAATGATTCAGATTGGAAAGGGCGGGGTTGCAGATAATCTGGTGAAAGAAACTGTGAGACTTCTCAAGAAGCACAAATACATCAAGGTCCGCATGCTTCGCAGTGCACTAGATACAAAGACAAAACAAGAACTGATGACCACACTTTGTGAGCGATCAGGTGCGACTTTTGTGGGTCTTCGAGGAAACACTGGAGTAATGTACAAGATACGTGCAGGTCAAGGCGTATAACTCAACTCATTTTTACTGAAACACAACGACAATCTTATATGGCAACTCTAGACGGTGACTCCAGCCTTTTGAGGAAAGTCATCGGCCCAATTTGTGTTAGGTGACCTATCTTCAAGAAAAATGGTGACAGACAATGCCCACAGTCTATGATATTCCGGCCAACATTCTGATTCGGCGACTCGCTCAGGACCTTAAGTCTAGGGATGAAATCGCTCCTCCAGACTGGGCGCCGTTTGTTAAAACCGGTGCTCACAAAGAGAGAGCTCCAGATGATGCTGACTACTGGTTCGTCAGGTGTGCCAGCATTCTAAGGAAAATCTATCTCAACGGACCTATTGGAACAGAGAAACTGAAGATTGAATATGGTGGTAGAAAGAGACGTGGGACTAAACCAAATAAATTCCAGAAGAGTGGTGGTGCAATCATCAGGACTGCACTACAGCAACTCGAGAGAGCTGGCTTTGTAAAGAAGCGCGGCACTCAAGGAAGAGAAATGACCGACATTGGTAGGTCATACATGGATAAGTTGTCAGCAGCATTGAAGACAGAACTCACAGAGGCTATCCCAGAGTTAGCAAAGTACTAAGCCAGGAGACTTGGTGCAAATGAGTGATGAGGAGTTAGAAGCTATCCGTCAAAGGAAAATGGCTGAACTTCAACAACAGGCGCTCAGAGAACAGTCCCAGGAACAAGCTGTCGCAGAAGCACAGGCTCAGAAGGAGTCTATTCTGCGGAAGATCTTGACTCCTGAGGCACGTGCTCGGTTATCCAACATCAGGATGGTAAAACCAGAATTTGCTGAGCAAATTGAGATGCAACTGATTCAACTGGCTAGTTCTGGAAAACTCAGGGGTCAAGTAACAGACGAACAACTAAGAACGCTCTTGGTACAATTGCAGGAAAAAGAGCGTGAACGTAAAGTAACGTTCAGATAAATCTGCACTGGTGATAAATATGGCACGAAACAAGCCACTTGGAAAGAAACTCAGAATGGCCAAAGCAATGAAGAGTAATTCTTCAGTCCCTACATGGGTTGTAGTTAAGACTGGAGGAAAGGTTCGCAGAACCCCAGCGCAGAGAAATTGGCGGCAAAGTAAGCTAAAACCATAGTCAGGTGGGCATAATGTCAAAGAAGAAGAAAGAAGCAAAAGCCGAGGTCTCTGAGGAAGAACCAGAAATTGAAGAGATCGAGGAGATTGAAGAAGTAGAAGAAGCCCAAGCTGACGATGAAACTCCCAAGGTTGAAACACCTGATAGTGTTGAAGCTGAGGCAGTAGAAGAGGAAGAAGAGATCATAGACGAACGTATCTATACAGTTCCCCTCCGAAAGGCTTACTGGACTGGTAGTAGACTTAGACGTGCAAACAGATCAGTCAGAATTCTCAGAGAGTTTGTTGAGAGGCACATGAAGCCTGAAGATCTCTTGATTCAACCAGAAGTTAACGAACAAATCTGGGCCCGAGGAATGCAGAAACCACCTCGAAGAGTAAGAATTCGAGCTACAAAGAATGCAGACAATCTTGTTCGCGTTTATCTTGCGGAGGGATAGTCTGGAATGATCGCCCGAACAAACTTTGAGGGCGATTCTAATGTTGGAGCCTACGGAATCGCCACAGACAGCTTTGTATTTGTCAGTTCTAATATTTCTGAAAAAGGAATTAGTACAGTTGAGAAAACTTTCAATTTACCATTAGTTCAATCAACGGTAGCAACACTAGACGTAATTGGTCTTGTTGTAGTAGCTAATTCAAATGGTATTCTTCTCCCTTATACAACCAATGATGATGAGTTAGAACGGATTAAGCAGACAGCAGAGGTTCCGGTGGACTGGATTGATGATAAAATGACTGCACTGGGGAACATCATTATTGCTAATGATAATGGTGCGATGTGTCACCCAGATTTCAGTCCTGCAGCAATACAAAAAATCTCAGATGTTCTAGGTGTTGAAGTAGTACCTGGAACAATAGCCAAGCTGCCTATTGTTGGTGCCAATGTGGTAACAAGTAATCAGGGTGCGGTGGTTCATCCACTATCTACAGATGATGAGATTGACCAGCTATCACAGCTGTTAAAAGTACACATCGAAGTTGGAACTGTCAATAGAGGTAGCCCATATACAAGTCTAGGTGTGCTTGCCAATATTGATGGAATGATTGCGGGATCTGATACAACTGGTGTAGAACTTGCACACATAAGTCAGGTCCTAGGTTTCGTATAGATGAGGTGTGAATTAGATGAGTTCAAAAATCTGGATAGCATCAGGCGAATACAAGAAGAAGAAGAAGACATTCACTTTCAGTCGAGAACTTCTAGGTGAAAAGGAATCACATGTTCGTGAGAAAATCCTCTCAGAACTTGGTAGTCGTCACAGAGTAAAGAGAAGAGAGATTACAATCTCAGAAGTAAAAGAGATTAAACCAGAAGAAGTACAGAGTCTGGAACTTCGTAAATTCCTAGGATTGGAGAGCGAATTTTCATGAGTGATGAACAGCAACAGCTGCTCCAAAGAATATACCAAGAGCAGCAGTTGACTGAACAAAACGTTACGCTACTTCAGCAACGATTGGAGCTTATTCAGGCATACTTGACAAACTTCAGATCAGGTCTTATGGTTCTCAAAGAGATTGAGGGTAGGGAAGAAGGTGAAGAAATGCTCATGAACGTAGGTGGAAGTATCTTCGTTCAAGCAAAACTTGTCAATCAATCAAGTGTTACCCGAAGCATTGGCAGTGGTGTAAGAATTGAGCAGAGTGTAGGAGACGCAAAAACTGCTGTTCAAGAACAAGTCACTGGTTTGGAGAAGCAATACGAAACACTTGCAGAGGAATATCAGAAACTCGTTGCACGTGCTCAGGTCTTAAACTCTCAATTCCAACAATTGGCGGCTCAAGCAAAGGGTCAAGGTCCAGCTCCACCAAGCCAGGAGGAGTAGCCCCTTGTTCGACAAGCTCAGGAAATCTCTTGATACTGCTGTTACTAAAACAACTACAAGAGAACTGAGCGAGAAGAACCTTGAAGATGCTGTCTGGGAACTGCAGTTGGTCTTGATTCAAAATGACGTAGCTGTTGAAGTGGCTGAGCAGATATGTGAACTGACGAAAGAGAAGATTTTGGGTACAAGAGCTGGAAGATTAGAGAATCTCAGTAAGTTTTTCAAAAAAGCAATTCTTGACTCAGTTCTTGAAATTTTGACACCCGAACACCCTCTTGATCCTCTTGAGTTTGCTTCTGAGAGGAAACAGAAAGGTGAAGTTACAACTATTCTATTTGTAGGGGTAAACGGAACTGGAAAGACTACAACATTGGCCAAAGTTGCGAACCTATACAAAAAGAACGGATTTTCAGTTGTTATTGCAGCAGGGGATACTTTCAGAGCAGGAAGTATAGAACAATTAGAGAAACACGCTGAGCGTCTTGATATTCGAGTCATCAAACAGGATTATGGATCAGATGCTGCAGCTATTGCTTTTGATGCCATTGCTCACGCAAAAGCCAAACACATAGATATCGTACTCATAGATACTGCTGGAAGAATGCAGAGTAACAAGAATCTCCTAGATGAAATGAAAAAGATTGCACGGGTTGCACAACCTGACATCAAACTCTTCGTAGGGGATGCTCTTGCTGGGAATGATGCGCTTTCACAGGCGAAAGAGTTCCACAAGGCAATAGGTATCGATGGAGCTGTGCTTACTAAAGTTGATGCAGACCCGTCTGGAGGTGCTGCATTGTCCATAGCATATGTGACAGGACGACCTGTCGTGTTTATTGGAGTAGGCCAAGAGTACGAAGACATCGAGCAATTTGACCCAGAATGGTTTACTGAGAGACTTGTTGGGAATAATTGAGCAAGTGGAGAGCTTTTTATACGAGGCCATATGATGGGCAACATAGAAGCCCTGATGTGATGTTATTGAGCCTGAGAGGTAAAAGCGTTGTAGACCTGTCTGATTTCGAGAGGTTCGAATTAAGGCAGTTTTTGGACACTGGACATGACTTGAAGAGAAAACTGAAACGGGGAGAGCCCCACGAGGTACTCAAAGGCAAGTCCATGGCAATGATTTTCATGAAATCTTCAACAAGAACACGAGTTTCATTCGAAGTTGGAATGACTCAACTTGGCGGACATGCGCTCTACTTACAACCAAGTGGAACACAACTTGGTCGTGGAGAAACTATTGGTGATACTGCTCAGGTTCTTAGTAGATATTGTGATGTGATAATGGCCCGTGTCTTCGGCCATGACGAGGTTATGGGATTAGCAGAGTTCGGTACAGTTCCAGTTGTTAATGGACTATCTGATCTTCTTCATCCTTGCCAAATCATGGCAGATATGATGACAATAGAAGAGCATCGAGGAAATCTCGAAGGCCAGAAGATTGTATACGTTGGTGATTCGAATAACGTAAGTAATTCAATCATGCAGGGTTGCACCATCATGGGAATGGATGTGACCATAGGATCACCGAAAGGATACACTCCTTCTGAAGAGATTATGAAGAAAGCAACTCAACTCAGCAAGAGATATGGAACAACTCTTGAGGTTGTCACCAATCCAGATGATGCTGTGAAAGGAGCTGATGTGATCTATACTGATACTTTCTTCAGTATGGGCCAAGAAAGAGCTAAGGAGAAAGAAGATGCACTAATGGCATTTCAAGTGAATAAAACACTTGTTGGAAAAGCAAAAAGCGATGTCATTGTAATGCACTGTCTTCCCGCACATAGAGATGAAGAGTTAACCTCAGAAGTAATGGATGGTCCTCACTCAGTTGTCTTTGATCAGGCAGAGAACAGACTCCATGCTCAGAAGGGTATTCTTGCTCTAATAGTCTAAGAGGATGATTGTTTGGTAGGCGAGTTTGTATCAATTGGTAGAATCAATATCGACATCGATATGCGTGTTGATAGACTTCCAAAACGAAATGACCATGTCATGTGTGATGAAGGTCATGTATCACTGGGAGGTTCTGCAGCAAACTTCGCCACCCAGACAACACGCTTAGGCGTCAAAACTACACTCGTAAGTTGCGTAGGTGCTGATGTCTATGGAGAACTTGTACTCAGAGAGCTAACCAAGATTGGAGTTGACACGAGTAGTATTCTTGTTCTCGATAAGCACGAAACTGGAATCTTCTTTTACGCACATGATCCTCAGAATGACCAAATAGTAGTAGCTAAACCAGGTGCAAATAAATTCTTGGAGAAGAGGTTCTTTGAAGACGAAGATATTGCTGATGCTAAGCTTATTCACGTAGCTGGCGCATTTCCAATGATGATAGGTCGAGCATCAGAGGTAACAACAACTCATGGAATGGTTCTATCTCTAGACCCTGGAAGAGCTGCCAAAGACCTCGATTTTGATAAGATTTTGAAACAAACTGACTTGTTGTTCCTAAATAGTCATGAGTTGAAAGAATTCTTCAAAATAGAACCAACTGAATCGGCTCTACGGAAGTTTGCGAAAACATTTCCAGGTGTCGTAATTGTCAAGATGGGGAAGAAAGGCGCCATAGCCACTGATGGGTTTGAGTATTGCACATCACAAGTATTCGAGGTGCCAGTCAATGACACATTAGGAGCAGGTGATTCATTCGCTGCCGGCTTCATTACTGCATGGACACGATCAGAGAAAATCCCTCAAGCCCTCAATGTAGCAAATGCAGCAGCTGCGCTAACGATTAAACACGAGGGTGCTCAGCAAGGCCAGCCGACCTTGGAAGAAGTAGGAAGATTGCTTCGAAAACATAACATAGCAATTGATTCGATTCTCAAGACTTTCAAACCTCGGTCTCGGGGCCACCGTAGATAGCTGGACATCTCTTAGATGGATGATGAATCAAAGACTATCTTTTCTAGGAGATTATATACTGGGACAGGGAACAAATTACTGTAGTGTCGATTCAGGACGAGAGCCAAGTCCATGAACTGACTCTACAGTCGCCGCGAGTTGCACGGAGACATTAAACGCCTGTTGGAGAGGCCGTAAGACTTTCAAGTTCTGCGGGACCAGCAAAGCAGCCTCGATGAATCAGGAACCGAACATCACTCATGGGCTACATGTCCAAGCTTGGATAAGTTTCGGGCAACGGCCACCGTAGATGAGTATTACCTAGGTAGTATTCTAGTTTTTACTGTCACAATACTGGGGTAATAGTAGTCAATAGAAGTGAGTGGTAATTATGCACCCATTATTAGAAGAGGTCCTTAGTTCAGGTGGAAAACGTGAACAGAAGCCCAAACGCAGAAAGAATGAACCAAGATCAGCAACAACAGACGAGGAACTTGCAGATCTACTTGATTCAGTAAGCGCAAGAATACTTGTAGCAGGCGTTGGAGGCGCAGGTAATAATGCGATAACTCGCCTAATGGAAGTAGGCGTAGAGGGAGCAGAAACGCTTGCATTAAACACAGATGCGCAGGACCTATACTTCTGCAATTCACATCATAAATTGCTTCTTGGAAAGGAAACATGTGGTGGATTGGGTGCCGGAAACAATCCTGACGTTGGCGAAGCTGCGGCAATAGAGTCCTATGAAACCATCAAAGATGTAGTCAGAGGAGACCTCGTATTCATTACTGGTGGAATGGGTGGTGGTACTGGTACAGGTGCTGCTGCACACGTAGCCAAGGCAGCAAAGGAGAATGGTGCTCTAACGGTGGCCATTGTATGTTTACCATTTGATGTTGAAGGTGCAACTAGGAAGAAGAATGCCACTCGCGGCCTTAATGCACTGATGGAACATGTTGATACGCTTATTGCTATACCAAACGAGAAATTATTGGAGATAGCTCCAGATCTCTCGATGCCGGAGGCATTCATGGTTGCTGATGAAGTGCTTGTACGAGCTGTGAAAGGTATTGCAGAATTAATTTCCAAACCAGGTCTAGTGAATCTGGACTTTGCTGATGTGAGAACTACCATGAAGAATGGTGGAGTATCAATCATCGCTCTAGGTGAAGGTGTTGGAGAGGATAGAGCTGAACAAGCTGTCATCAACGCATTACGCAATCCACTCATCGATGTATCCATTGAGAATGCTCGTAATATACTAGTTAACGTTAGCGGCAGTGCAGACTTACAGCTTATTGAGGCAAAACGTGTAGTTGAACTTGTTACTGAGCAAGTCCACCCAGGTGCAGAGGTTATCTATGGTGCATTAATATTACCAGAACTAGAAGATAGGCTAAGGGTCACAATCATTGCATCAGGTGTGAGCTCACCCTACGTCTTTGACAAAGCAGAGCCATTTACACCATTAGTAGATGATCTTCAATCAGATTTAGGAGTTCCACGACTCTCACAATAAAGTAGACACTCAGCAAATGTTAAAAGAGGACCAGAGTAGACTGCTGACGAACCCGTAGCTGCTTAGGCAGCGTTTTACAGGGACGTGATTACAAAATGGGTGTTGGTTCATTCATCAACGATAGCAGAAGAATTCTGAAATTGGCTACTAAGCCCTCCAGAACAGAACTATGGACAAGCACAAAGATTAGCTTGCTTGCCATGGTGGTAGTTGGAGCACTCAGTTTCATAGTTCAAGTCATTATGACCTTACTAACATCCAATTGGGGTACAACAGCCACATAGAACGATAGTTTGGATTGAACATTGTCCAATCCGAATCTTCATATCAAACATGTGTACTCCCCAATATGAATTTGTAGTTTAAACTATAATAATCGTCAGGAAGTGTAAGAAAAAGTGGAGCCTAGTACAAGCATCTATGCGATCAGAACGACCATCGGTCAGGAACGTAGTGTAACTGATTTGGTCACAACAGCTGTTATAGGTGAGAGTGATGTTTGGGAATGCCCATTCTGCAAAGAAGATTTCTCCTCAGAGAAGGCAACCAAGCAACACATGAGAAGCTGCAAAAAGAAGGGTAAGAAGAAAGGAGACCCAAAGCTCATCTCCACGAACCAATTGAAAGGACGAGTCAAATCTATTCTCGTACCTGAAACTCTGAGAGGTTATGTTTTCATTGAAACAACCGAGTTCCGTGATGTAGAGATCGCTATTTCCGGTGTACCACACGTTCGAGGTCGTGTTGGTGGTAAGGTTAGCATGGATGAGATTGACAGATTCTTAGCACCACCACCCGCAGCTGAGGGAATCTCAGAGGGAGATGTTGTAGAAATCATCTCAGGCCCATTCAAGGGAGAACGCGCAAAGGTTGTCCGTGTGGATGTAGGTAAGGAAGAACTCATCTTAGAGCTTCTTGATAGTCCGTACACTATTCCAGTAAGAGTTCATGCAGACTTTGCAAAGATTGTTGAGCGCGCTGAACGTGTTGAGGTAGTAGAAGGTGCTGCTGAAGGAGATGCCGAAGCAGAGCCAAAAAGTGATGAGTTTGATGACGAGGACTCCTTCTGGGCACATTCTCCAGATGATGATTGATTAAGAGCCCTGGACATCTCTTAGAAATCTATTGTAGCAAAGGTTTCTCATCCAATAGGTCCATATATACACCAAAGATGAACAATCAGTTGTATGATAGATTCTGAGATAAGAACCAAGTCTAAGGATCAAACTACAGTCACCGTCAGTTGGCCGGGGACACTAAATGCCTGTGGAGAGGCTGTAAGACTTTGCGATTCCTCTGGAACCGTGATGCTGCCTTGATGAATCAGGAACCAAACGACGATTCCAGACTTGATGTCCAGGATTGTATAGGTTTTGGGCAACGGTGAACAAAAGTGACAATAAGTATAGTAGGGGGAAATTATGATAACAGATTTCTATTTCCCTCTCAACTTATTTTCTCTAGAGAGTTCTTTTTCTTCCCGTGTCACAATCCTTAAAACAGGAACCACTCCGAACCAGTTTATCCTCTTAATCTGGCATAGACGCTAGACGTCGTGTCCGGGGTGAAAAAAGTGACAATGAATGCAGTAGACCTTGTTGGATATAGTATGACTTCTGTCCTTCGGGTCGAAACCATCGGAAACGTTGCGTACGTACCGAGTGCACTGCATCAGGAGTCGTGAATAACTTGAGCGAAAAACCAATAGTAGTAGATGCCCTCGTCGAGGGAGGGAAGGCCAGCGGTGGTCCGCCGACACGACAATGGTTCTTACGAAGCTGTGCCTGATGCTACTTGTGTTGTTGGTTCCTAATCACGAAGGCTTGCATAGACATGGTCAGAATTGTACACTTCTATTCCGATGTAGGGAATAGCATAAAGGTTGGGGGATGTGCTATACCTACCTGACCCTCTGAAATACCATCCGTCTAATACTGAGAATGAAATTGGTCCTGTACCAACTCTTAGTACTCCATGTATTCCTGTAGGAAGGTCAATGTCAAGGAGAACGGTGTCAGGGGTCCTAGATGGGGTCGCTCCAGTATGAATATCCATATGCGTCCCAACAACAATATTCTCGGTAATATCAAGACGTAGAATTCCTGCTGCATAATAGTCAATGTCACTCCCTTTGTTATTCACTTCTGTAAAATTCGCACCATTATCAAAGATGAACGTGGAATTCAGAGGTGTATCTCCACCGATGAATATCGAGTAGGGAATCCCAGTACCGAGTACTATTGTCATAGTTCTCATTCGCTTTACAGTCTGAAACCAGTACCAATCATCGAAATACTCTAGGGAAATAGCATCCCCCAGAGTTGCGGGCTCATAGAGAGTGAAATCAATACGATAGAATAACGACTCATCATCAACAAAAGATACTGTGAGATTCGTATCCTTAAACTGTCCGAATTGTAATTCGACAGACTCCAAATTGGATGGTAGTTGTGCCTCAAGATGGTGAGATATTCCGTAGGATAACAAAGGTATACCATATGTCACGAATAGACCAGAGCCACCCAGCACCACAATAATGATCAATGCTGTCCTCTTTGTTTTTCTCGTCATGTTCCTCACCTCTCTCTATGTCACCTCACCTATTAAGCTGAACTGGCGTCCATCACTGGTATCCGCATCATATACATTGAAACTGCAAGAGCTAGAGATGTTAGCAATAGACTACCAATCGCAACCCTAGCAGCTCTCTGTCCAATTGAGATATCGGACCATGAAAGCTTAGTACCAAGTTCATTAACTCCAATATCAAGTGAACCACCTACAGATTGTAATAATCCACTCACAACTACCGTGACTGACATAGTGATGAGGAAGGTTTGTCCCCCACCAATAGGTCTCTCTTCCTTATTGAACCGAAGCATATTATCAAAGCTCATTTCGAAGATTACTTCTCCCAGCAATTCGTAATACTCTCTAACAGCTCTTCCTGTTATCTTCAGCGCAGTGTTGCTACCTATTTTCTGCGATAGCTCTTGAAGTAGCGATGATCTACCTGATACTTTGCTCCAGATTCTTGACAACAACCCAACTCGCGTCGTACCTTCACGCGACCCTAGTTTCAATATCCGACTAACTGCGGAACCAGTACCACCAGTTGATTGTGCCAATCGTCCTGCAATCATACCTCCCGCTCTTCCAAGACCAAAGGATAATGCGTTAGCCACAGCCTCAGTAAGAAGGAGATTCACTCCCTTGTTCGATGTCATCTGCCAGAAGCTGAAGTTATCTATGTAGTCCTCGGTGAAGGCGGTTCCATTGACCAGCGACGTCACAGAATTAGCGAGATTCATTCCACCATGAATAAGATGGTCAAAAAGGGATTTTCCTGTCGTTGTACTTACTATCATATCAGAACCCCATAGGATCATTACTCCACCTCCAACTGGGGCAGTGAGTACACCTACACCAACCATAGCAGCACCCAAGACTGCGAGCCATTTCTTCATAGATTGACTTTCCTCTTGTAGGCGACTTTGTTGAGAGTAGTATGTATGTAGGTAGGATTCATCATACTCCATCTTTAGATAGAAGACATCAGCATAGAGCAGGTTCCTTATCATAGAAACAAAGTCCGTGATAGTAGACGGTGTCTGATTATACGCCCAGATTGATATCACTGGAACAGTGGTCATGGTCTGATTGTTGGAGAACCAGATAGGTACTGATGTTTCATCACTCAATCTGTTGGTCAACTCACCAAGGTCAATGATGATAGGCTCTGGATTCGCACTAGTGATAATTGTACGATTTACCCAGTAGGGAATTCCTGCTAGATCTATCTGAATCGTTACATATACTTCAGTTCCCACATCAAGTCCAGACCAATCTAGGTCCAATGTGATTTTCTGACCACGGAGTAGCTGGTGACGGAGGATTGTTCCATCAGCCTCTGCCCATTCAAGACCTGGAGCAATGAGGTCAAACCGCGGATCATCAGAGTCCCAGTCAGAAGTTTCCATAAGAGATGGCCGCACTAGCATTGTATCATTATGCATCCAGATGGTATCAGTTGCTACTGTCCGAGACTATGGAAAAGGACTCAAGTATGAACATCTAACCCAAAGAGAGAACGATGAGAAGTTATCAAACCCTCATGTCATTGGTAAGTTTGGGATTGGTCTAAAGGATGCTCTTGCTACATTTGATAGAAAAGGAGTCACAGTACTAATCAAGTCGAAATATGGGGAGATCACTCTTGGAAAGTTGGCGAAGCACGACTTTGATGATATAATGACTCTTCATGCATATGTTACAGAACCATCCGATTCGGAGTTCGTAGGAACCGAGTTCATTCTTTCTGGAACAACCAAGAAGGATATTGATGAAGCAAAGGACCTCTTCCTAGTCTTCTCTGGTGATAAGATGCTTGAAGAAACAAAATTCGGTTCTGTTATATCAAAGAAAGGTAAGACTGCTCGTATCTATGTAAATGGGGTGCGAGTTGCAGAAGAAGAGAACTTCCTATTCAGTTACAACATTACTTCATTGACGAGTACAATCAGGAAGGCAATGAATAGAGAAAGAACAAATGTGGGTAGATCGGCCTACTCTGATAGAGTGAAATCAATTCTTCTAGCATGTGAAACCCCTGAAGTTGCAGGTCCTCTTATGAATAATCTAAAGGACTATCAAAAGGGAACTCTTCATGAGGAAGTAGGATGGTTGGACATTCAGGAACATGCTGTGAAGATCCTCTCAGCTAAGACACGGGCTGCCTTCTTTACTTCTAATGAACTCATGCGAGCCGGAGATGTTGTAGGTGATGCAATCCATTCTGGAATAGAGGTAGTTGTGATACCTGAAAAACTTCGAGAAAGAATCAGGGGTCAGGTGGATATCTCTGGAAAACCAATAAGGGATTTGAGTCAGTTCGTTCAGGAACTCTCTGATAGTTTTGAGTTTACATTCATTGAGGAAGAAGACCTGACACAGACAGAGAGGAAAGTCTTCGGAATTGTGGATGTACTCTTCACACTCATTGGAGGTAGACCTGTAGACATCAAGAAGATTTCAATATCCGAAACCATGAGAAAAGATCCCGAGTCATTCATAGAAGCAGAGGGCTTGTGGATCCCATCTGAAGGACATATTATTTGTAAACGGACTACGCTGGAGAATTCTGCTAAATTTGCAGGTGTGTTACTCCATGAAACAGGTCATGTCATAAGTGGAGCATCAGATTGTTCACGAATATTTGAACATGAATTGACAAGACTATTGGGAATCCTCGCTTCATCTAGTATTGATGCATGATTACTAATAGAAATTGTAGAGGAATTCTCTTTTTAGTCCAATTCTTCATAGCTCTTGAATAGAGCAGCCAGCTCCATCTGAATGATGTACTCAACCTTATCTCGATGCTTTCTGATCTTATTCTTGAGAGGTATTGTTAGATTAGCATAGGAAACAAAAACAACAAGGTCAGACTCGTTATCTAGAGGTCGAGATATTTGATACCAGACATCTTCTTCATTAATCGGTCTGGTTATTTCAGCACCACTCTTGATTACAAAGTCCACCTGATAGGTACCTTCATCAATTTTCACAATAATCTCAAAATCTGCAATCTCATGAGCTGTATGTGGTCGGGTAGATAGTTCCTCAAGTTTGGCCTTTTGGTCTGCGGGTACTATATCAGACTCCATTAATATTCGAGCGAGTCTGTCACGAATATCTTGGTCATTGTAGGTTTTGAGTTTATCCAGATCAGTCTCAGAGATATCAATACCCAGATTTGAATAGTGACTTTCAAATAGACGTTCTAAGATTTTTGATGAGTCAGCTGGAGTAGGATGTTGTTTTGTAAGTTCATGGGAGAGTTCCCTTAACCTCACTTCTACTCGCCTTTTTCCAAGAGTACAATTCCCTTCCAAAAATTTCCTTGATTCGTCCGACCACCAATAGAGTATATGTCTGGTTCCCCAACCATCCTTTGGAGTTGCAGCCTTGAAGATGGTTGAACCAATTCTGTGAAGAAGTTCAGTTAGTTCTCCATATTCACCTTTCATAAGCTCAGTAGCAAGGGAGCTTATCTCTTCGATGAGTTGTCTCTGTTCATCTTGATTCATTTTAAACCAATTTGTTTCAGTCATTCGTATTCGTTCGTATAGTTTCTGAAGAGAAGAGAGGGCTTCTCCAAGACTTACTCTTTCCTTAGCCATCTGTTCTCGTTTCTTTATTCGATGTTCATAACCCATATTGATCTACTCCTGTGCTAATCCAATAGTTTCAAATTCTATATGTTGAACATTCTACGATATTCTTCAGCTAATGAATGTGCTACACTTTCTACATTGAAATCATCTTTGGACATTCCTTGGATTTCTTTGATTCTGAACTAAAAAGCATCTTTGGAATAGGATCGCATATGCCACATCCAGAAGGTCGTATGCCATTCTATGCAGTATATACGGACTAGATTTCATAGATGGATCGTACCCTCTTGCACTCTCTCAGCTAGCCTTACGCCCTTGCTGAGATGACTATATTTGCAATGAATTCTGCTCCATCTTGGTTTACATCTCGGTTTGTCATTCGGTGAGCCCACAGACGACCTTCATGCATCCAATAGGAAGTCCATCCCGTTTCTAATCTTAGTTGTTCATTGCTCAGTCCAACAATTTGTCCTGCGAATTCTTCGTCCCTCTCAGTTTCGTTCATTGATGCAAACTGGCTTAGGGTCATATTCTCAAATGCAAATTGAATTGCAATCAACCTTGGATCTTGAACAGTGCCCCAATCCAGAACTTCGAACGTGATACTATATCTGGCATATCCATATTGCAGTTTGTCCGGAAATACTACAAATACAGCCCACCACTCTCCAAGGACCATTGTGTCACCCCCAATAGAACTTGAATAGAGGATGAAGGTTTCAGGTTCATCATCAAAGGGAGGTGAAATATTCCACGTATAACTCACACCACTTGAAATGATAAGTAATGAGAGTGCAAGAGCAGCAATATTTTTCTTCGAAACAGGGAACGGAAACATTTCAGGGGTAGCCTTGAGTTGACCACGTTCTATGATTCTTCTATTTCCATATCTATAGATTAGCAAAGAAGGTATGACGATTAGAAACCAAACAAGCAACGGACCAACCACTTGAAGAAATTCAACTCCCATTCCCAGAGCATTTTCCATTTGAGAAACATTAGCAAACTGATATCCTGACATGAATACTGCTAGAAATCTGAATAAGTGATATAATGAATAGAAAGAAAACGTTCCCATCAGAACTTGTTGAGGGAGATAGCCAAAAATTTGACTCATTAATAAGAAAATACTGATGCTGATAATTAGTGAATATCGCCAATCATCAAAGAAGTGTGCAATGATATACGTGATGATGCATGGAATCAATGCCACCAGTAGAGCTGCAAAAAGGATTCCAAACAGATGATACAAGGGCACAGCAAGGAATATTGTAACTATGAAACTAAGCGTACCGATAAAAGTAGCGCAGATTATGTAGGTAATACCAATAGATCTATGGTCAATTTCCCGTGATTCTCGTTTATCTCTTCTTACCAGGATTACTGAACACAATGAAAATGGTATTCCAAGAATGAACACCATAGCTACGATATTTATGGCATGTAATGTGTTTGAGAACGACCCTGCATCCGACGGCACAAGGAATGGTACAAAAATCGCAATAGAAAGAATGGAAATGAACAGCCACATAGTCCATATAACATATGTAGGCCGTTCATATCCCGTTTCAATAGATGCAAAGTCCTCCAAGGTTTCCACCACTCTACATTCTACTATCTGTACTTGTTAATATCTGTACTTGTTGATATTTATTCTATATACTAGTATTCGTACCAGCTGACCTCATCGACAGTAAGAGTTGCTCCATTTGTTCCACCATAGTCTGTTACCTTGTAATCCCTACCTGCATAATACAACCACACTCTAAGTTCGATACAGAACTTATACCACGTATTATCAGCTAGGTTGTAACCGAATCCTTGTTCTACTAGAGGATCAGGAGTGTAGATTGCAGATACCGATTCATACGTTGCACCAGAACTCTCTTGTACCTCATCCCAGACCAAGAAACCAGAATACCAAGTTCCATCTGCTTCTCGAACAACATACCAGACCTCGATGTGCACTCTGCAGTCATATCTTGTGCTGAGCTTATAGTCAAGTGTCCAATCAGCTTCAATCCACCAATTGTCAGTTTGGTACACATCCATCTCATATGCACAACCTACCCATGCACTATCACTCGTACTTGCGCCATAAAACCATGGCCAACTGAGTTCGTTTACCTTTATCTCACATTCTCCTGTTGAAGCTGATGCACTTCTAGTGACAAAGTCTTGAAAGTCATCGTATCCAGCATCGGAGTACGATGGAACATCACTTCCTCCGAAGGACGCATCAACGAGAGCTGGACTCGATGAGAACAGCAATATTGAGATTACAACACTAATGAGAATAATTTCTTTTCTTTCTGAATTTCCCATTTCACCACCACAGATTACTAATGTTAAAATAATCATTTAAGTGTTGTCACAAATGCTTCTTTTGCATTTTTTATTTGTATGATCAATTTTCTTCATTTGAAGCCCAACCTCTTTGCATCTTTGGTTGATTTGTGAACAATTGAAAACCAGCTAATCGGGAAAACATATCAGAAACCTATGGTTATTCCAATGAGTAATCGAATCAAGTGTGGTGACCAATCTAATGCAGAACATAGGTATAACATGGGCTCCAACACCAGACCCATTTCAGGTATCATTCAATTGGGGTATCGTCATCCTCATTGTGGCGAGTGTGATAGCTATTGTTGTTCGGGTGTATATGATTGGTTTCCCAGAAATAGAGAAAGGTCAGACCAGAAAGCCTCAGCTTGGAGTTATCATTTTGACGATCTTAGCTATCTTTAGTCCTGAGGCTATCAGTGTATACTCTAGCCCTGAAGGTCCAGACATCTTTCTGGTTGCCATGTGGTTGAACACAATGAGCATCGTGTTGGCAGGATATTCATTCAATACATCCTTCTTCTTCATCGCAATCCCACTGACCCTTTTCAGACTGACCTTCCCACTAATGGTGTACAGATATTATCGAAGCATGACCTCACGTAGAAGTGTAATACTGACGGGGATCTTCGTTGAACTTCCAATGCTGATTCTTGGTTATCCTCTTTTGATACTCTTCATCGTAGGACTGGCAGTACTTTGGTTTGTACCTGTACCTATTTCTAAACGCCCAGTTATTTGGTCAGAACATGATTGAGATTCGTAACTCAGCAAGCGATCTCTAGATCGCATGGAATACATCAACTGATGAGGTCTTCAATCAGAACTTGCACTTGGAATGCTTAGCTGGATCATAAATTGAATATGATGAATAAGAACAAGAAATAAACCAACTCACATATTGATTTATGTCCTTTATTCTAAACCATCTCAAATACGCGATATTTTTGTACACACGAATTCATTGTAGATTTGAATGATGTACTTGACTGGAGGATAACTATCTTGACTTCTCATCAGACTCTAATCAGAATTGCCACAAAGTATGATATTGAACCTATTGTAGATCTGTGGTATGAAGCAGCATATTATCATAGTGAGCTTGATCCACGTCTTAAAGTATCGCCAGATGAACGTGCTTCTGTTAGGATATCATTTGAGAAAGATATAGACTCAGAGAATGTTATGCTTCTTGCTGCAGAAACAGAGGATAGAGTAGTAGGCTACATCAGTGCCAAGATTATCATTACTGCACAAGTACAACTTGTTTCAAAGATGGGGTTTATTGAAGGCATAACTGTAACTGAGGCCCAGCGTAGACGGGGTGTAGCGACAACATTATTCAAAGCAACACTGATTTGGTTCAAAGGACAAGAGATAGATCAGGTTCGCGTTGATGTTGCATACTACAACTCAGTAGCACGTAAATTCTGGATGAGGATGAATTTGCAGAGCTTTCACTACGCTTGAGTCGTGATATCTAGTTTCCACTTCCACTAGTTCTTCAAGCTAATGATTATCTTGTTTACATCGTCAATAAAGGATAATCGCATCTCTTCAGGATTAATACAGCTTTTTTGATTCATAATCTTGCAGAATGATTCCTTGAGGAGTGATTCAGCTTCAGCAAGACATTGCATCTCTATTTTGCAGTTGTCCCACTCGTATTTTGATACTTCCTTATGGAAGATTTCACCGACTGTTTTTCTAATTACTACCCATCTCTGTGATATGGTGTACAATTGATTCTAAAGTGTTCAAAGTATGACCAGCTTCATAGACTATCTCAACGAATCGTGATATTCCTTCAATATTCTTTGTTATCCTACTTGGTTCATCATAGCCTAATTCAGTTGCAGCTTGATCGCGAATCTGATTGAACAAGTCAGACCCAATATCTTCTCGAATTGTTTCTTCTAGTTCCTTGTTGAATACAGCCCATGATTCATGAACTTGTGTATCAGGAAAGTCTTCAGTTTGTACTCCTGCTAGCCTAAGGTATCTATGATTTCTAGAAATAGCACTAGATTCATCACCACGACCTTCGTGGTGAGCATCACCATCAAAAATGAAATACACTGGAATTCCGAGTCCTTGGAAAATGACCACAGGACGGTCAATGTTGTTCTTTCCACCGGCAGGAACAACCACTATTCCCTTCTCAGCCCATTTTGCATTCCTTATCTCCTGAACCTTCCAGAGAGCTGCAACATCTGATACACCTTCAACCACTACAACCACATTCGAAAAGAATCCTTCACTTACTATCACATTCATTATCGACAATGCTCTAGCTTTGAAACTCTCACGAGTGAAACTTTCAGGTGGGCTCTGAGTGACTTCAGCGAGCCTTTGTGCAGCCAGATGAAGAGAATAATTGCTAGCTGTACTATGGGGAGTTGGACATTCGGTTGTCGAATCTTTTCTGATAAATCGTACTTGATCGAAATGATGAAGATTAACAAAGTATGGTGAGTGGGTGGTGAATACTATTTGGATTTTAGACATAGAATCTTCTGAGATGTTTGACAATGATGCAAGTAGATCAGCAAGATATCTACATCTAGAGGGATGAAGATATAATTCAGGTTCCTCGATAGCTAGTAGGAGATCAGGACCTTCGATGTTAGGGGGTTGGTCATTCTCAGGTTCTTCAGCCGTATCAGTTGCACGTTGTAAAACATCTGTCTTTGCCAGATATTGAAATAACGTTACCACAAGTGCACGTTGAAGACCATGCCCTTTATGTGAGATATCTCCTTCAAATTCATCCTCAACGACTGTCAATATGGGATCAGGGGGATCAATCTCAATAGGTTTTACCGGCCCCCAATCAAGTTTTAACTTCGAACCAGGGGAGAATTGCATAAGATCCTGAGATATCTCATCTCCAAGTTCTCCCAGTTCTGATAGATTCTCAGAGCAGTAGATCTCTTGTGCTCTACGTTCAAATTCTTGTCTGAATTCTTGAATATCGGTCCTTCCCTGAATCCTTCGTAGTACAACCAAATCAAGGAGTTGTTCTATGACTCCACGTTTACCAACTGTTTCATCTGTGACCTCGTGTACTGCGGGTATCAGAACATACTTTGTGTATTTGTCTAGCTTTCCTCCACCGATATTGGGAGGACCAAAGAATTGAAGGGGGGAATCAACAGGTTGCAAGAGTGTTGGATTTCTGGATTCATAGTCCTGCATCATTTGTTCAATTTCGTCTGCATTTCGAGCTTTCTCTAAACCGTCAATAGTACCTTCAGATACAAGTTCATTCCATTTTGTTCGACGTTCATTCTTGTTTACGATTGCGCGAATCTCTGCAAAACGAGGAAGTTGCATTCTGGTTGCGTAGTATCGTGCGGTAGGACCTGTATCTTCATAGCTAATGTGTTTTGAAACAATGAGCTGTTGTTCGTGCACATACGGTCTGAATTCTTCAAGTTCCACGGGTAATAGATGAGTAAATGTCACTCGAATCTCAATAGGGACATCTATCTGCTTGTTGAAGTAATCCTGTTCAGAGAAATCCGCTTTAGTATTGAAAAAGCATGATAGAGCTTGCAGAAAGGATGACTTACCAGCACCATTACGGCCAACAAGAACTGTTAGACCCTCCAACTCCAACTCTTCGTCCTTTATAGACCTGAAATTCTTTATTTCTATTTTTGATATTATCAAATGAAGCACCTCATTACAATTATTGTATTTGAAATTAGAGCAATGACACACAATATACTTTCTGTATCTGTTGTAATTCCCCTCCATGTCTCAGTGTCTTGGTCGCAGCTTTTATACTCATACAAATCAGAGGCCGACCACACATTCCGTAGATACACTCTCCCGAGCAGAATTGCTAACTTGGGTTCACTATGGTAAACCAAGGAAAGACCATGAGTTTATGAGGATATTTCAACATTGACAGTGTAGGAGCAGGAGTTGTTGTCATATGCACATTCGACACAGGAAAATAGATGAAATAGAAGAAGGAGACCTCCTAGAACTTATTCAGCATAAAGATTCCGAGTCAAAAATTATCGACTACAAAAGAGAGCTACCAAAAGACAAGCCAGAAGCAAAGAAAGAATTTCTCTATGATGTATCGTCTTTTGCAAATACTTCTGGTGGTCACCTTATTTACGGAATAGTTGAAGAGAAAGGGATTCCTACAAAGATAGTAGGAATTGCTCTTGATGATCCTGATGAAAAGATACGCGAGTTACAAGGTAGAGTGAGAGATGGTATTGATCCACGAATACCCAAAGTAGATTTTGGAGTAGTACAAGTTGAATCAGGTTCTGTATTGGTGATTAGAATTGGAAAAAGTTACAGTGCCCCACACAGAGTTACTTTGGGGGGTTCTGGTAAGTTTTATGGTCGACATTCGCGGGACAAGTATCCTATGAATGTTCATGACCTGAGGTCCGCATTCATTCTATCTGAAACCCTTGGAGAAAAGGTTAGAAATTTTAGGACAGAGCGTATCAAGATGATACAGGGAGAAAATTCCCCTGTTCCTCTTGTGCATGGAGCGAAATTAGTACTACACCTTCTACCTCTCGATGCATTTGCAATAGCTCATACTACTGATATCCAAGATGCAATTTCAAATAAAGAACTGTTAGAACCGATGGGACTAGGGGGTTCCAACGGAATACACAATTTCAATGGATACCTTCTCCACAGACCTGGACAAAACAAAGGTGATGAATACGTAGACCTCTCAGACGCAGGTTTCTATCTATCACAAGCGTATAGTCAATACTTTCGAAATGGTTGTATTGAGTCAGTGAAAGTGATGAGATTGAAGGAAGATAGTATCATAGATGGAGGTGAGTTGGAGGGTTGGATTAGAGAGTCCTTGCCACGCTATCTAGAACTAACTAGGAAAATTAGCACAAGTCCGCCAATATTGGTAATGGTCAGTTTATTGAATGTAAAGGGATGTAAAATTGCGACCTATGTGGGTCGGGGTATTCCAATCACGCTCGAAACTACACCTTCTGTACCTCCACAAGGGATTGTCCAAGAAAATTTGTTGCTTCCTGAAATCATGCTTGAAGATTATGAGGATAACATCGCGACTCATCTGTATTCCATCTTCAATATCATTTGGAATGCTGGTGGCTGGTCAAAATCACCTATTCAAAGATAGCTAATGTGAAGAAGTAATAATCCATTTCGTGTCAAAGAAGAAGGTGGCGAACACACAGGTTTTCGTGGTAGGAGGGGGGGAGTTTCGTTATGTAATTGAGGGCATGTAACGAAAAACAAGACCTGTGCATTCGCCGTTGATCCACGCCAACTCCTACTCACATACCATTCCCGGACCTTTGTATTAAATCATCCCTGATTGGAGTCTCCATGGAATTCAACAATTGTTATGTTTAATATAATATTAATGTCGATACCATCGTTAATCTACATTTAAATACACACATGGGGAAAGGAATGTTGAAGGAGAGATAGTCCGATAGCTATTCTGTAGGGTCACTCTTTTTGATTCTGTAGTCTAGGTTTAATATCTGAGAAGATAGTTCAGGACATTGCTAAATTCTAAGTTGATGTCTGATGAACGTGATTGGGCATTCGCCATTGGGCTCCAGATGGCCATGCTTGCTATGCGTATCCCCGTCTTGTTCGGGAACATACGGTGAGAATAAATATTGGAACGTACAAGAAAGAAGTGAACAACTATGGAAACGAAGAAAGTGGTCGGAGCGGCTGTAATCGTTGTGGCAGTGGTCGGGGTGCTGGTGGTCTTTGTTGGGCTACCACTCACCCAGACACAGTTTCATTATGAGCGACAGTATCCTGTGGGTGAAACACGTTATGTCTTGCTGTACATAAGTGACTTTGATACAACTCCTACTGATATTTCGATAAACTTTGTAGACAATCCGGACCTGATGTACTCGATAGATGTCGAACAGTACCAACCGGGTCATCACCATTCTACAGAGTACAACGTCTGGGATGAACACATTAGTATAGATGTGCGTCAGACAAATGGTGGAAGTCAAACCTCATCTATCGATATCACGCTAGGAACAGGTACTTCCTACGTAATTGCAATCGCTGGATCATCTGAGTTGTATGTTTCGGTAGAATACAACAATGGGGCGGTTCTGGGTGAACACGCAATGTTGGATCTTAGTTGTATTAACTCGACGTTAGACTTCGTGTTCACTGAGAATGTCAATTTCACGACTGTCGGGTTAAGTGTCCGGACTCAGCGTGATATTGATGTTACAGTCGATATCGACCTGCCGAGTGGTATGAATGGAATACTCACACATCCGATGTTTACATCATTTTCAGGAACGATGGTGGGTTGGGGGCAGACAAGTCTTACCGAGATTTCCACAAGTTCAACCTCGGAACCCCTCTTGGACTTCTCCCACGTAACATCTGGCGCTATCGGTGGGTCCCTTCGAGACTGATGCCTGTCGTTCCTCTTAGAAGGCCTGCCACCTCACTCTTCCCCATGCTTATCACACTTCAATAGGTTTTTATCGCTTCTAAATTGGGATGCCGGTAAGATTTAATTGGTGATACTCTTGGTGAAGATTAAGGACCCTGACCAGATTAGAAAGCTTATTCTGTCTGACGATTATGAACATAATAAGCAATAACATATTGTTGATTGCTGTCTGGCTACAGTCTTCAAAAGTCTGGCTCGAATTATTGAATCAGAAAAAAGCAGTTTCTAGAATTAGTAGTATTTTGATAATGGATAAGAAAGGGAATGAGTTGGAATGTAGATCAGATTTCAGGAAGCAGTTTGAAATTTATAGCAATGACAGTATGAATTGGTCCTGTTTCTGTGAAGATGATCAAGGGAAGGATTGTGACAAATTAAAATTGAAACTTGAAGTTACACGTAAGGAAGGCAAAAAGGTAAAGAAGAAGTTCACATCAGTTAAAGTATACGAAAGGGATTTTCCAATAAGAAATAGTCGATTGTTCTACTAGTCCTATAATTAATACCCACCCACACATTTTCTACGAGCTTAAATCGTCCATACAACACAGGAGTACATGACAGCTCCCAAGCGTTGCCCAACCTGCAAGTCCACAGATACGATTTTGCTACTCAAACACCCTATCGAGGAGTATCTGAAGTACACCTGTGGAACATGCGCTCGCAAGTCAATTCCCAGAGGTGCAACCGTTGCAATGTTCGACAATCGCACTGATGGGTCTAGGTGGTACATCCCCATCAACCGCGAGGAAGATATCATCGAAATGGAACGGATTGGAAAATGGGCACAGGAGCAGGGAAGGAACAAGGTGAGTTTGTACGTGTACACTAACTGGCGTGTGCAGACTGGAGTGGGACCAGTGAGTTTCAGTTTCGGTCATGAGAATAGCATGGAGTTTTTGAAAGATAGAAATGAGTGGTTGATGAAGGAACTACCTGTTCTCGCTGGCAAGTTCACTAAGGTTTCTCCCGATGTTTTCCAAGCCACCCTAGATTTCTAGTGATTTGTTCTTGCCTTTTGGGCCATTGATTTTTTCTTTCTGTAAAAGGAAATGGATGTGGATTATATGAGCAGAAAGTGTAGGACCAAATCTTTTTCGTTTGCAGTATACTTAGTTATCTGTACCCCACCCCAAATTATTACGAGCTTATTAGGCATCCAACGGAATAGAGAATCAGTGGTGAGGGCCTATTTTTGTAGCCTCGATTACGAAACTTCCCCCTCCTACACACCCCTCACCACTCTCTTTTTTCCTGTTTGCTAAGGTTAATCCCAGTTTGTTCGAAATGAGAAACGAAATTGAACTCCCTCCTTGATTCATTCAGCATCTAC
>Ga0114923_10000413_pt1 | contig 35155 bp, 36 predicted proteins | sample SumtaG_FD_89578 | JGI IMG/M metagenome (GOLD analysis project Ga0114923, IMG submission 89578) | Deep subsurface microbial communities from Indian Ocean to uncover new lineages of life (NeLLi) - Sumatra_00157 metaG | ecosystem: Environmental > Aquatic > Marine > Oceanic > Sediment | place: near... | reverse complement strand
TGAACAAGACGATGCCCAATGACGCCATCCACAAAAAATTTGCGGATTGCACCACATGCCATACCGTTTCTCAAAAAAGTGTGATCAGCATGAAGGCCGCGATGCCTCATCCTATGGTAGGCGCCTGTGACACATGCCACATTATGGTGAATGATCCTGTGGCCAAGGGGCCTGTAACCGTGGCCGCGGTCTGGCCGGTGGTACCACCGGCCAGACCCGACCGGGGACTTGCCGACCTTTTCAATAATATTATTCTCAAGTTAACCCTGATTACCCTGGTGGCCTCCATCGTTTTCACCATGTTAGGGGTGGGGGGCGGTTTTCTCTATGTCCCGATACTACTCTCCTGTGGCATTGATTTTCATACAGCCGCCACCACCAGCCTGCTGATGTTGGCCACCGCCCAGATATCAGCCCTGTATATCTTTTATAGATCCGGTCTGGTGGACTTGAAGCTGGTCATAATGTTGGAATTACCAACCATGATCGGCGCATTTACCGGCGGGGTGTTTTCAGAACATTTTAACGTGGCCCTGTTAGCGATCATGTTCTCCTGCTCCCTGTTTCTGGCCAGTTATGTCATGCTCCAGGATGAGGTTCGACTGGAAGGGCTTGGAAAAAGCTTCAGCATGAGTCCCTGGAGATGGGATCGTGAATTTGGAGGATATGCCTACAGTGTGGACATGATAGTGACCTTTCCCATGACGTTTGCGGTGGGGTTCATGGGGGGGTTGCTGGGTCTTGGCGGGGGCTGGTTGATCATTCCGATAATGGTCGTGCTGTGTGGCGTTCCCATGAGAATCGCCGTGGCAACATCTTCTTTAATGGTTCCTATTACAGGGTTTGCAGGCTTCCTGGGGCACAGTGTTTTGGGACACTTTGAACCTAAATTGGCCCTGCCTCTTTGTGTAATCGCGATAATCGGCGCTCAGATAGGATCGAGGATGTCTTTAAAAACCGAAAGCAATCTGCTTCGGTTTGCGTTTGCCTTTGTCTTAGGTTTGGTCGGTTTGTGGATGATCCTTAGGGTTTTCTGGGGATAGATGAAAAAGAACAAGAACTTCAGGATAAATAACCTTTTCTGGCCTGCGGCCGCCCTTTTGGCCTTGTTCATCGGGGCGATCTGGACCAATGCCGGGGTGATTGAGCATGCACCAACACAAATCAGGCCCAGGGGCTATATGGCGGCCCCAACCAATGGCCGGTTGCCTTCCGGACAACAAGGGGCCATGGCATCACCACGCACGGCCCTGATGATGCAGGAAGGGATCAGCCAGGTGGTCTCAATGGTCAGGCCCGCGGTTGTGGGCGTGTCGAAACCGCCTGCGGGCCAGATCCCGGCCGGAACCGGATTGACATACCTTCAACCCTATTCCGGAAGCGCAGGCGTTGTCGGTTCAGGGGTCATTATCGACCGAAGGGGTTACATACTCACGACCTTTCAGACCGTGGGCACTGCAAACGTGGTTCAGATAACACTGTTTTCCGGCGGCAGACGACAATATCAGGCGGACGTGATAGGCGTGGATCCGAATACAGATCTTGTTCTTCTCAAGGTACGCGCCCGGGAGGTCTTTCCGGCTGTCGTCCTGGGTAATTCCGATTTGATAGAGGTCGGTGACCTGGTGCTTTCCATTGGGAGCCCGTTCGGCTTTTCCAGGACCGTGACCATGGGGATTGTGAGCAGCAACAGGCGCAGGCTGAACATAGACGGCACCAGGTATCCGGACATGATTCAAACAGATGCGGCCATCAATGAGGGAAACGACGGTGGGCCACTTGTCAACATCAGGGGAGATGTGATCGGTATCAACATGGCCTGCTATATGCCGGATAACCATTATTCAGGGATAGGTTTTGCCGTTCCCATAAACGATGCGCTGGAGTTCATTAATGCCAGCTTGGGGGCTTAAATGACTACCAGATATATCGTATTAAGCTTGCTCATCGTACTGATTTTGTTTGGAGTCGTCACAGGCGATTTTGTCGAGGCATGGCGAAACGGAGCCACTCTCTGAACATCCTGTATCGGGTTAGGATAACCCATGAGGAGATGCGGGGGAGCTCACTTTTTTCTCTGGAGGCAATTGATGTTTGAACAGTTTTTTGAAGTCGATGCGGATGATCCAAAAAGATTCGGCTACTTTTTTGGATTGGTTATAGGCACGGCAATCATTGTAACCGTTATCTACTGGGCCATCTTTGGATTTAACAAATGGGAGGGGCAGGTCCTGAGGACAGCAGATCTTATGATGGCGGCCACTATTGTTCCGACAGCCCCTGCAACCGGCTTCCCTTCGGGCGTTGGGCAAAGCTTCCCTTCAGGCGCGGGACAATATGTTTGCCCGCGAGACGGCGTCGCAGGACTCCCAAGCTTTGATGCTGCCGGGTGCCCACATTGCCCAATTTGCGGTCAGGTGATGGGTTTTAACTCAGCGCCATCCACTAACCTGACCACTGCGGCCGCTGGCGCCGGGTGACTTCCCCAGGTGGGCCTGGGAGGCACACGGAACAATAACTGGTAGGGGGTTTGTGGGGTTTTTGGCAAAACAACCGTAAATAGGGAGAGACAGGCCCTGTCCTTAGCAAATAGATGACACTTTCAACGTTCAGGCGATTAACCCAATTATCAAGTACGATTCTGGCGAACAGCTATATCGGATCGTTTTATACCAGGACCGTGAATACTAACGCGTTAAAGGGGATTTGTGTGCCTTTCTTGAACTGTTATGCCTGTCCCACCGCCCTGTGCTCTTGTCCGATAGGGACAATGCAGCACTTTATGGCCATTCAAACCATTCCGTTCTATCTGCTCGGTTTCATCGCCCTGATTGGTATTACAATAGGACGGATGGCGTGTGGTTGGGTCTGCCCATTTGGTTTTTTGCAAGACCTGATGTACAAGATCAAGTCTCCGAAGTTCAAAATTCCCTATTTGTTGAGATATGCCAAATATCCGGTCCTGGTTTTTCTTGTCTTTATTATTCCTTACAAAACCGGCGAACTCTGGTTTTCCAATCTATGCCCCGCAGGAACCCTGACTGCGGGCATTCCCTGGGCCATCTGGAATCCGACTAACCCGGCCACAGGTCTCCCTGTTTTGCCCGGAGGACCGGGGATAATATTCTACGTGTCGCTTATTATTATGGTCGGTTTCTTGATCTGGTTTGTCGTGAGCAAGAGGCCGTTTTGTAGAGTGGCCTGCCCGATGGGGGCGCTTCTGTCTCTTTTTAACCGCTACAGCATGATACGCCTTGAAGCGAGTTCCGAATGTGACGGTTGTGATACCTGTACGACAATCTGTCCCATGGACCTGAATGTTTATGCGGATGTTGATTCAGGGGAATGTATCCGTTGCCTGGAATGTACCCGATGCGATCATGTCAGGCTGGTTACACCATTTGATCTGGCGAGGGAAGTTCGATGCTCAAAGAGGTAAAGGGCCTGAGTAGCGACCGGACGGTCTGGTTTCTGGTTGGGGCGGTGTTTTTGTGTGTGCTCCTGGTCCTTGGCGCCGTATTTAATCACGAGAGGGAAAAGCCCAAAAGCCCCCAGGCCCTGGCGGCTGCGGCCTTTAATCAGACATTCACCGTCAAGGAGTGGAAGCCCGGGATGGGCCCGAAGCCGTTTATGTACCATCCCGCAGGGTTTAACAGCCTTGCGTGGCGACCCCTGCCGACCCGACCCGTGGCCGGTTTGCAATGGAACCCTGTCGTAAGACCTGCACCGCTTCGGCCGGGGCTGCCTTGAGGCATGAGAATTTTAACGTGTACTGAACCTAAGAATAGTGAGATGCAACCATGTTCAAGACCTTGACTACAATTATTCTCACAGCTCTGGTGGTGCTTTTCGGCGTCCAGAACTTTGACCATGTCCCCGTGTATATCTTTTGGGGAAAGGCGCTCAATATTCGATTGATATTTGTCGTTGCCATAGCAGGCACCGGTGGATACCTGATCAGACACTTTGTCGGCCTTAAAAGGGAGGAAAGGCTCAAGAGGCAATTTCGTATGTTAAGCAGGAACAATTTCAAGGGCAATAGCAGGAAAAGAACCGACGAATTCGATGACGTGGAGATTTGAAGTAGGTGTCTATGCGTTCTGAGCGTTGTGAAAAATGCGGCAACTTAGCTGCCTGGTCGGGCATCTGGACCAACCTTGTCATGGTCGTTTTAAAAATTATCGTTGGTATTACCAGTGGCAGTAAGGCATGCATTGCTGACGGCCTGCACTCGGCGTCAAATATTGTCACGGCATTTGCCATAATATTGAGCCACAGGATCAGCAAGAAACCCGCGAGCAACCGATTTCCTTACGGGTACGGAAAGGTTGAGTTTGTAGCTGCCGGCTTCATCAGCCTTTTGATCATTGCAGGGGCCGTTGTCCTGATCTCGATTTCCATCAACCACCTTATAAAGGAGCCAAGTACACAGCCGCATTTTTCCGCCTTGCTCATGGCCGTGATATCCATTGGAGCCAATGAAATGCTGTTCCGTTTCATGCGATGCGCAGGCACCCGGCTCAAGAGCCAGACCATTCTTGCGAGTGCATGGGCCAACAGGGCGGACTGCTTTTCGTCAATGGCCGTCATAGTCGGCGTTGCAGGGGCCAGGTTAGGTTTCCATCACCTGGACCCAATTGCCGCCCTTTTTGTGGTGGCGGTTATCATCAAGGTAAGCATCAAGATCCTTGTTGATTCAGTTAAGGCCCTGATGGATTCTTCGGTAAATGATGTATATGGCGAAGAAATAGAAACCATTGTTGAAAACATAGAAGATGTCCGCGGTATTTGCGGGTTGAAAACCAGGCACATTGGTCAGAAGATCTGGGCTGATCTGGATATCCTTGTGGACCCGCAGTGCAGCATGCGGGATGGCCACCTGATCGCAGACAGGGTCAAGGAGGTTCTTCTGGAAAAGGTAAGAGATCTTGAGAGGGTCCTGGTCAGTTTCAGACCTGTGGAGGATGACGGTTAATGAGTGGTCAGTGGTCAGTATGCAGCAACGAGCATCTTAATGCAACGGACTACGGACAACCGGCTACAGACCGATTGAAAAGGCGCAATTTATGATCGCACGAACTATGAAAAGGAGGCCCGATTTGGCCGCTGCCTCAGGCAGACTTGAAGGGTTTGACCTGAAGGTAGCCCTCTTTCTGGGTCTGATCTGCTTCCTCCTCTTCTGGTCCTTTTGGGGAAAGGACCTTGAAAAGAGAATATACAGTCAGCCTTCCCTGGACCTCCATGGCCCGGGTAATATCGGCGCGGAGATTATTGTGTGGCAGCCTGGCGGCAGTGCGCCTTCGTTCCTTGTCGGGCATGTTGAACCAAGCTCTCCGGCAGGGCTTGCGGGACTGAAACCAGGTGACCAGATCGTGGGACTGGACGGACGCCTCGTATCGTCGCTTGAGAATGCCAGGCATATTATAGGCTCCAAAGGAAGGGGGGCCACGCTGAAAGTGACCGTTATCCGTAATGGCCGGTACAAAGTGATCAATGTGAGGATGTATGACTCATTGCTGGACAGTCAGGTCCTAAAAAACATGACATTGAAAAAACATGCCCTCTCCTTACCCGGACAGGTCATTGTAACCCTGGTTTTTTTAAAGCTGGCCGTCCTAATGTTTTTCCTGATCTACAAGAATATTGTGAACAGGACACTCATTGTTCTCGTGTTTGCAACGGCATTCCTGTTTGTGGGGATCTTTTTAAGAATCTATAGCCCTGTGGATGCCTTTTTTGCGATCAAATTTAATACCATTTCATTACTGCTGGGGATGGGGATCATCTCGGTCGTTTTGGATGAAGCAGGATTCTTTGACTATGTGGCATATAAGATTAGCAGGTTTGCAGGCGAGAGCAGGTTAACGCTTCTCATTCTCTTTTGTCTCATCACTTATTGTTTTTCGCTCGTTGTAAACAACCTGAGCGCAATCCTTGTTATAGTGCCGATGACCCTGAAACTGAGCGCAATCCTTGGGGTTGACCCCAGGCCATTCATTATCGGTGAGATCATATCTTCCAATCTTGGGGGTGCCTCGACCATGGTGGGCGATTTTCCCAATATGTTGATCTCCTCGGAAACCGGGATCGGGTTCAATGAGTTTATCATCTTCATGATGCCGATCTGCTTGATTCTTTTGGGAGTATTGCTGGTATTTCTCAAGTTGAAAATCGAGGTTTTTGCAGTTGATGACCAGAAAAAGGCGATTCAAGGCCGGATTCGCCCCCCCAGGTTTACCGATAGGGAGCGCAGGACCTTAAGAAGGTCGGTCTTTGTCTTATTCCATGTCATACTCCTCTTTATCATTTCCCAGAGGATATCTTTGAACCCCTCGGCAATCGCCCTGTTCGGAGGGCTGTCGCTCTTTCTGTTTTCCGGGATTGACCGAAGGACCCTGGTAAGCAGGGCGGGATTTAACGATATTCTTTTTTTTATAGGATTATTTATGGTTGTGGGCGGTCTGGAGGCCTCGGGTCTGTTACTATACCTATCCAAAGCGATTACGACCCTGTCCATTGGTAAACCGTGGCTTCTGTGTCTGATCTTGATGTGGTCTGCCGCGTTCTTGACCGCCTTTATGAACGCGGGTCCCACAACGGCCCTGTTCTTTCCCGTTGTGTTGGGGTTCGGCCTGATGCCGCCTCAACATATTATCTGGTGGGCACTTTCACTGGGTGTTCTGGCCGGCTCTTCCGCCACCATTTTCGGGGCAACAGCAGGCCCTGTGTCGGCCACCCTGGTGGAGAATTATAGTTCCAAATATGGGTTGAGCCTTTCAGGCGGAAACACCATAACCTTTAGACAGTTTGCAAAAATCGGGATTCCCGTGATGCTGTTGTTTTTGTCTGTGTCGAGTGTGTATATCACATATTTATGTCTTTATTTTTGACGACTTCGTAAAAAAGTCCATCTGCGGCGTTGTGCTTCGCCTTTCGTCATTGCGAGGAAACTATGAGGAAAAAGAAACCAAAATGTGAGACATGCGAGTTTAGAGGCTATAGCTCCGACTTTTGCAAGTTGCATTCAAAAAAGGTCACTGAGGACGATTGTGAGTGCTGCGATTCTCATCGTTCCCTAATGACAGTCGGAAAGACGGTGGCCCTCGGTGCGGGGGTCGGGGCGATGGCGGCGGTTGTTGGTATAGGAGCGGCTCCTGTGGTGGGCTTAAAGGCGGCAATTGGGCACGCAATGGTCGCTAAGATAACCGCTGGTGGCAGTGCTGCCGGCGCGGGGGTCAATGTGGCGAGAAAAGCCGCAAAAAGAAAATCAGGAGCCAAACAAACAAAGAAAAAGCGCTTACTATTACCTTTATATCTGAAAAGGAGTTAAAAATGGAAGCACAAATTGGAACTTACGAAAAGACAAAAAGGGCCATCCGTAAAAAAATGGCGAGTCAGAGAAGGATAACCGCTGATCTGGATGACTTTGATCCGGATTTGTTTGATGGTCCCGGACGACAGGTGGGGCTTTCCGATTTTGCCCAGGTCGGTGCAAAGGTCCTCATTGGCGGGGGGCTGGGATTGTTGGCAGGCGTGGCTACCATTGCAGTGGCAGCCAGCGCGGCAGAGGTGGTGCTGGCAGGAGCCGTGACCAAGGTTGCGGGTATTGTGGGTGGCGCAGCCGGTCTTTCTTTGGGTGTAAGAAAAATAAAGAAGAAGAGAAGCCGGGCTTAAAGAGAGGGTCATGAACATGGCAGAAAAGATTAGAGACGCCGTTGACTGCCGCCATTGCCAGAGCCCGATGGAAATTATAAAGACAAAAAAATACCCAGGGAGATGGCCCCTTGTGGTGATGGTTTTGGGCGTGTTTTGTTCCCTGTTCTTTTTCGGGGCATTGATTGGTATTCCCATGTTGCTGCTGGGAATCTATATGGCCACGGCCAAAGAGGTCATAAGCCTTTGTCCGAACTGCGGCCACTATTTCAAGGTGTGGGTGAAAGAGGAAGTGTCAGAATAATTCAACGGCCCCGGTGATACAGTTCAGCGTGCATGTGCCGCATCCAATACAAATTTTGGGGTCCACTTGGCAATACGTAGTTTTTAAGATGATACCCTTTTTAATGACTGATATGGCTTCCTGGGGGCAGTTTAAAAAGCAGGTCTGGCAACCGGCGCAGATATCAGGGTCGATGCGAGCCCTGGCACGCTTTTTCTTCTTGCGCTTTTTTGGAGAGCGCTTCCCTTTACAATCTTCACTGATCTGGCAGGGCATTATTGAAATGACTCCGCCTAATATGGGACGTAATGACGCAGCCGATAGCCGTTAACCGTAACGCGCAGCGTAACCGATAGACGAAAGACGTTAACTTCACTTTGCCACTCTTACTATTTTAGAGCTATGAAAAAGTCAAGCAATCCATCTTCGGCCAAAAAGATTCTCGTTGTCGGGCTGCCCAACACCGGTAAGAGTCAGATATTCAACAATCTCACCGGAGAGTATGCCGTAGTGGCCAACTCCCCGCTGACTACCATTGAAATAAAAAGAGCACATTGCCGGATAGAAGGCCAACTCTTTGATGTCGTCGATACCCCAGGTCTTCACTCCCTGTATATCCATTCGGAAGAGGAGCTTGTCGTGCGCGATGCTATCTTCTCCGAAAGGCCGGATGTCATCATTCAGTCCATTGACGCCAATCGACTGAAACAATCTCTTACCTTGACGGCAGATCTGTTGACAACGGGGATACCGATGGTCATATCCTTGAATGCCGTAGACGAGACAGCAAGAAAGGGTATGTGGATCGATTCAGACGGATTATCACGTCTCCTGGGTATTCCGGTCGTGGAGTCCATTGCCGTGTACAGCCAGGGCACAAAGGAGTTGAAGAAAGCTGTCGGCAGGGCACGCTCTGGAAAATGGGATGTACGATACGGAGATGTCATAGAAAACGGGCTTTTGTCCATTGAATCCAGGCTGCCGGAAGATCTCGCTTATAAAAGGGCCGTGTCTCTTCTTTTACTGATCGATGATCCGTTCATAGCAGATTACCTGAAAAAGGAATACGGTGATGTAACCTGCGCAAGATTGAGAAAAGAGATAGACGAGATCAAGATGCAATACAAGGGTAATATCAGCCGGGTGATCATTAACAGACGGAACCGATGGATAGATGATATTGTGGACGAAGTGGTCAAGAAACAAAAAGTGTCACTTGAAGGGTTCTCTCAGAGCGTTGCGCGGTTGAGCCGCCATCCCGTGTTCGGAATACCCATCCTCCTTATGGTAGTGTGCACCATGTTCTTTCTCGTGGTCAATGTAGCCAATGTGGCATCAGAATGGATGAATAACAGGTTATGGGCTCCTGTACAGGGTGCAATAAACGGCATTTTCCCGGCAGGATTCTGGCATGATCTTCTGATAGGGGATTACGGCGTGCTCTCCTTGGGGCTGGCCAATGCCCTTTTGACGATTCTACCCATTTTATTGGTTTTTTTTCTCATGTTCAATACGCTTGAAGACATCGGATACATTCCCAATCTCTCGGTCTTGACCAAGAGACTCCTCGGAAAGCTGGGATTGAGCGGTGGCGCAATCATGCCGCTGGTTCTTGGTTTCGGATGTAAGACCATGGCCACTTTGACAACAAGAACGCTACGTTCAAGAAGGGAAAGATATATCGCCGTGTACTTGATAGCCTTTGCGGTTCCGTGCTCGGCCCAAATGGGTCTTAACATGAGCATACTCGGGAGGATGGGAGCGAGTGCGTTTCTTCTGTTTTTTTCTGTGATGGCTTTCGTAGGAACCGTTGCGGGCGTTGCCCTGAACAAAATCCTGAAAGAGGAAGAAGCGAAAATTGCCTTTATACAGGAGCTACCGGCAATGCGGTTGCCCAGCCTGAAGGCTGTCCTCAAAAAAACATATTACAGGCTTTATTGGTTTCTCAAAGAATCGTTGCTCGTTTTTGTATATGCGGCCCTTGCTCTTTTTATTATTGATAGATTGGGAATTCTGGATGCAACCAAAAGGATGTTGAGTCCCATTGTTGAAGGGATCCTGGGTCTCCCATTGGCCATGGTCGACGCCATTATCCTGTGCTTTGCCAGACACGAAGCAGGCGCGGGCTTGATCATAAATCTCGTAAGAAAAGGACAGATGGACTATGTGCAATGCATAGTCGCAGTTATCATCACCACGTTATTTGCCCCGTGTTTTGCCAACATCATGGCGATGGCAAAGGAAGTTGGGGGAAAGCGCACCGTGGCGATGCTGTTTGGTATTGGTGTGAGCGCCCTAACAGTAGCCGGGTCCTTGAATTGGGCGCTTGTGGCTCTGCTTTAGATGAGGAATTGAGGGATTGAGTGAAATTTGAGAGGTTTTTTCCTCAAATATTCAATCATCAATCATCAATCGTCAATCGAAAAGGAGCTGTATCATGAACAACAATAAGAGACACAAAGAGGAGCATCTGGAAAGATTGTGGGGAATGAGAGAAGCCGGGCAAAATTCCATAGATATTCTCAAGGAGACTGTGAACGGACTTTTTGATCCGCGTATAGTTGATGAGTTACTGGTGGAAGGTCAGGTTGAATTGACTGATGACAAAATCGAGTTGACGGAAAAGGGCGAAAATAACGCACGAAGAGTAATACGCGCCCACAGGATAGCCGAGAGATTGCTGTATGATATCTTTGGGGGAGAATTTGAGACCGGTGCGTGTGAGTTTGAACATACCGTCACCGTCGAACTGATTGACGGTATCTGCACCCTGCTCGGCCACCCCAGAGAATGTCCTCATGGGATGCCCATACCTGAGGGGGAATGCTGCAGGCGTTCTGCCAAGACAGCCCATAATGTGGTTACCTCTTTGACGGAGTTGGGAATAGGCCAGTCCGCACGTGTTGCCTATATGAACTGCAAAGGTGATCGACAGCTCCATAAGCTCAACGGCCTTCAGGTCAGACCCGGAGCGATTGTCAAGCTGCATCAACGATATCCATGCTACGTGATTGAATGCGAAGGGGCTCACATCGCTATGGATGAGGAGATAGTTTCCAATATATCAGTGTGGTCCAATAAACGCCAATTTAAGCCCGTAGAGAAAAAGTCCGTTGAGTCGGAGAGAAAAGGCCGTCATGGCTGGGGCAGGCTAATATTTGGACGTAAAAAGCAAACCGGGTTTTGATAGGTGACCACAGGGCGGACCTTGAATGGAGGTAACTGAATCATGAAAATCGTATCGCATGGATTGAATACGTTTGGTGAGGCGGGGAAATATACCAGTGCGACGGCTGAATATACAGGCTTGGTCTCATACAGTTACCTCAAGAGGGGCGGCTCTGCCGTGGCAAAGATAACCAGACCTGTCACTTCAGCCATATCCAGGCCTTTTGTGTTTGTTAAAGACGGGGCAGGCAAGGTCTTTGGCAAGATAGCCCCTGATGCTAAGGTGCTAAGAAGGTTAGAAGAGAAGATCTTGCAAATCGAGGACAGGTTGTCCTTGATAGAGAAACATGGCGTGGTCACCGCTGCAAGGCCGATTCCTCAGGAAGAAGAAGCGAGATTAGATGCGGGCAGACGTGAGATTTTGCGTGCGATTGTTGAGGAAAATATACAACTAAGAAGGGGTAGAAAATGACAAAAGCTAAAGTGTTAAATGTAGGGATTGACCTTGGCACTTCAAGAAGTGCCATAGCTGCCGACAACGGCACAAGGACTTTTATTTCCAGTTGTGTGGGATTCCCCAAAGATATAGTCTCAAGAAAGATGTTGGGAACCGAGATCGTCTTCGGTGATGAAGCCCTCAAGAACAGGCTGGCTCTCGACTTGTACAGACCTTTTGATAGAGGTGTGCTTAATCATTCCGATTCTTCTGAAAAACATCCCAAAGAATATGGAAAGGCAAAGAGCGTAGCAAAGGAACTTTTGAAACACCTTGTTGGTCTTACTACAGAAGAGGAAACAGGGGATCTGATCCTTAGAGGGGTAATCGGTGCTCCGTCACTGGCCAGTACAAAAAATAAGAAGGATCTCCTTGAGATAACAGAAGGGATACTTGATGATGTCATGGTAGTCTCGGAACCATTCGCTGTTGCCTATGGACTCGACCTGTTTTCCAACGCCCTTATTATAGATATCGGGGCAGGGACTGTTGACCTGTGCAGGATGGGCGGAACCATACCATCCGAAGAGGATCAGATAACCACATTTAAGGCCGGTGATCACATTGACCAGGTTTTTCTCGACCTTATTAAGAAAAAATACGAGAACGCCAACCTTACGGTGACTATGATTAAGAGGTTTAAAGAAGAAAACGCCTTTGTCTCAGCACGGGGGGAGAGGATTTCCATAGAGCTTCCCGTGCGCGGTAAACCGACCAGCCATGATGTGACCAATGAACTCGGGGAGGCATGCAGGTCTATAGTCCCGGAGATTGTGGAAGGCGTCAGAAAGCTTGTTGCCGCCTTTGACCCCGAATTTCAGGATGCGTTGAAACAGAACGTTATTCTGGCCGGTGGGGGAAGCCAGATCGTGGGACTCCAAAGGGAGATCGAAAGCTATATGAAAGAGACCTTGGGATACGGCAAGGTTGCAAGGGTGGAAGAACCTTTGTATGCAGGGGCAAATGGGGCGTTAATGCTTTCCAAGGACATGCCTGACAAGTACTGGGACAAGGTGAAAAGCCGGAAGAGAGGCGCAGGGCATGGGGCCGAGGTTGTTACCATTGGAGGGGAGACATGACTTAACGGCAATTTCAGCAGGTAGCGGGTTTCAAGATAGAAAAACGCAGTATCGGGGCAAAATCTACCGTTTCTGGAAAGATAAGGAGGGCAGCATGGGAGAAACATTCAGGTACAAGATGCAACATTTAGGAGATATCTTCGCTGATAAGTTGGAAGGGGCGTGCGAAGCAGTTAGGTCCTCTCCCAGGGGAATAGTTTTGACCTATGATATCCATGAACTCCAAAAAAAGAAACGTAAGATCGTAAGAAAGATAGGAGAAAGACTGACAGAAGTCAGAAAGAAGTCTCCTGAGCTTGATGTTTTTAAGGACAAAAAAATGATAGAGCATTTTTCTAAATTGGGGAAGCTTGAGAAGCGTATCAAGACACTCACAAAGGAAAGGGAGAAAAGGCTGAACCCGGCTGAGCATGCAGCCTAACAATTGCCGTATGAAGAAATTGAGTAATATTACCGGCGATGACCTCTCAATTGAACCTTGCTCGCAGGCGGAAAAGGGTGACTGGCTGGTTAAAATACTCGGCCTCTCAGGGTCGGTCTTGCCCGCTATACGTGAAGAAGTAATGGATATGAAAAGAGAGCGCGAGCTGGAACACGGAGACAGACCAAAACGGGACATATCATACGAAGTGAGCAGCAAGTTGATAAAGAGGAGTGCCATAAAAGCCGGTGCCGTTGGAAGCATCACGGCTGCGCCCGCATCATTGCCGGTCATAGGAACCATAGGGACGGCCATTGTCGGAGCAACCGCAGACCTTGCCTACTTAATAAGGACACAAATAGAACTGTGTTATGCAATATCTGCTGCCTATGATGCGCGGATAGATGAAGAGGAGTTAAAGGCTGTCACCATTGCGCTGCTGGGCTTTTCAGGGAGTGCAGAGATGGTAAAGGGGATTGCTGCCAGTACATTAAAAAATATTGTTGATGCTGCAACGGCAAGATATCTCAAGAAGGGAATAGCCGACGTAGCAGCGGAAGTGGGCCCCAAGATCACCCGTCGCTTACTGGGCAGGGCCTACAAACTGATTCCCTTTATCGGTATTCCTTTGAGTGCCTCTATAAATATAGCTTCAACAATGATAGTCGGAAATCAGGCCAGGAAATATTTTAGTAGAGGTGGCTATGAGTGAAAGTAAACAGAAGTTTATGATCATAGATGGTGAGTCAGGGGCCTCGGCGGCTATCCAGGAGATACTCGCTCAACACTATGATGTGACAATAGTTGGCACTGCGAAGGAGGCCGCTGAAAAGGCCGAGAATCAGGACTTTGACCTGATTGTGACTGGCTATATACTGCCTCAGATATCGGGTGCCAAGGCGATTTCGGAGATAAAGACCACTAAAGATATCGCCCCAGAGGAAAAGGCAAAACTCCTCAAAAAGCTGCGCGAGGCAGTGAAGCAAGTTGAAATGGATTTTCAGGCAAAAAAGTCGGCTACTGAAGTGCTCTTACGGGAATCACAGGCGAAACAGGACAAAATACTCGATCTGCTAAACGATCGAATGCGTCAGCTTGAAAATGAAAACACTGAACTTGGGCGAGAGGTTCGAAGTTTTAAGGAGCAGCTCAGCACTGCCGTAAAGCAAAGGGCAGATGCAGAGGAGAAGGCCGAGGCTGCTCGCAACGACGTGGCGCATGCTGAAAGAGAACTTGAAACGTTGCTGGCTGAGAAGGCTGAGGCAGAAAAACAGGCTGAGACTGCTCTTTTAGAAAAGACCGAAATAGAGAAAACAGCCGGTGCGGCTATTAAGGAGAGAGACGAGGCAGAGAAGAAAGTTGATGATGCGCTCCATGAAAGGGCTGAAATGGAAAAGAAACTTGCTGGGGCCACCAGGAATATCGAAGCGCTCAACAAGCAGACAACAAGTTTGAAGGAAGAATTAGATAAAACCATTACCATCGCTGAGACAGCCGTTAATGAAAAGACCCGGTTGCAAGAGAAACTTGCCAAGATTCAAGAAAACTGGGAGAAATACATAGCAGATAAATGAGCATCTCGGGAATTCTACAACTTATTGAAGTTAAAGGGCTTTTAGTGGTCGATTGTGGAGTGAAGCGGAGCTAAGTTCTATGTTACACAAACTTGACGCAATAAGGTATCAAGATGTATCCGAATTACACAAGATGCGTGACTCAGTAATTAAACATCTCAATGAATTGTCAGAGGAATTGAACCGCATTAATTCTGATGTGGAAAAGACGACTGCACAACTGAATGCGTCGAGAAGACGATTTGCGGTAACTGAAAAAGAGATAAAAGATAATGAAGGTGAGATTTTCCACCTGAACACGAAGCGGATAGAGATGGATCAGGGCGCATCTCTTTTGCTGAAGGAAATTGAGAGTACAGAGGCTGAACTGGCAGAACTGAATAATTCGAAAGGCGCTTTGAATATAAGTATAGAAAATATCGAGTTGGGCATCCAGGAGACTTCTGATGCTGTTGCTGTGCTTAAAGATGAAAAGCAAGAGGTGTCTTCTCGTGCAGATCAAATGGAAGCAGAAAAGTGCAGGTTGTCGGACGATATATCCGAAAGTCTATCAAAAACATCTCTGGAAAGAGACAAGGTTGAATCGCAGTTGAACGATTTGAATACTGCTTTTTTGCACAACATTACTGAGCGTGATGCGCTTAAGAAACGCCTTCCTGCCGAGGAGACGACAATTGGCCAAATGACTGAGGCGATCTCTGGACCCGAGCGAAAGGTTGCATCTCTTGAAGAGGTTAAGTGTCTTCAAAGCGAGAGAAGGTCCCTTAAGGCTGATGTTGAAAAACAAGAAAGAGAGTCCCTCTCGGTGGCCACGAAATTACAAGAACCGCAGAAAGTATTGGCCGACAAGCAAAAACAAACGGATATGCTCTCTACTGAAAATGCCGAACTGGAGAAAACGACAGTTTCTCTTGAAGGAGAAGTAAGAATCTATGATGAAGCGTTATCAGCAGTAAATACAGTTCGAGAAAGAAGTAAGAGGTCATTAGGGTTAGTCAAACAAAGTGAAGATGAGATGATAACATTGCTGATTGATAAGGTCAGGCTTGAGCATGAGCTGCGAATGGCTGGAGAAAAGGTCAACATGATGATACGTATTATGAGGGCCATAAGCAGCTAAGTAGACAAGTCGGAACAAAAACCAGGCATAAGGCGAGGGGCAAAACCCTTAGCCCTTGGCCCTTTGCCTTTTGTCGGCTAAATTCAAGCAGTTTGAGCACATGGCCGGAAATTTTTGTCGGAAGAAGCACTAACTTCATAACTAAAGGGAACTAACTCCTGATCATCATAGATCCTGGAGATGATAGAATGGCTGAATATAGTAACGCAAGCGCGCATTTGAGAGACAAAAGATTGCAGAACCTTTTGGACAAGGTGACATCTCATCTGTATGCTACAAAGGAAAAACAATTGTTTGAGGCCGAGATACGGAAAACTATAAGGGAAATTGAATATATTAAGGATAAGATTACTGTAGCCCGCAAACAGCTTCAAAAAACAGTAGCAGCTAATAAAGAGTTTGAGCCCCGGTTGCAGGAAGCTGCAAGGAAGCTTTCCCGCCTTCAGAAAGACAGGGAGACTGCTGAAACTGAATACGCTAAGTTAAAGGCAATTGAAGAGGACATGGAAGGTAAGCGCGCAACTTTGCCGGGCATAAGAAATAAAATTGTGCATCTGCGGGAGGATGTTAGGAAGTCATCACTTAGGTTTGAAGAGCTTCAGCTCAGACACCGGGAGGCCTTGGCCGAAAAAGAACATCTTGTGAAAGAGACGGGGGCGCTCAAGACAAAACTAAGCAGATCGGAGAATGAGATTCCGTTAATGAGAAACACGAGAGATATCTTTGCCGGAGTGATGCCTGAAGGTTTCGACGCTGATACTTATCATGCAATTCAGGATCAGGGTGACTTAGAGAAGACGATTGCGAACTATGTCGATAAAGTCAATGAACAGATCGAGACACTTAAGAAAGAGGCATCTGAGTTAAGTACTCAAATAGATGAAAAACGTTCACTGCAAAGGTCTCTTGTGTCGAAAAAGGAGCATCTGCAAAAGAAGATCGAAGATCTTACGGCCGACGTGGGAGGTGAGGTCAATAAATCGAAAATAGTGAATGAACTAAATAGACTGCAAGAGGAAAAGAAACGTTTTACCAGGGAGTCTAACCGAATGATGAAAGAGCTGAATCGATTAGACGTCAAAATCAAAAGCCTGGATGATGAATTGGAACAGGGAGAAAAGCTCGAACGAGACTTAATGAAAAAGTATACATATCTGGCCTCCAGAAAGCAAGAGATGGATGAATTTGATAACATAGACGCTGAGATCGAAAGGCTTCAGAATGAGATTCAAAATCATAACACGGACTCAAATATTAATGATAAGTTAATTGAAATCACTAACGACATAAAACAAGATGTAGGCTTAATGAATAGGAAGCTACAATTTGCCATTGAAGAGTATAATAAACAATTTTCTGGATTTGACAAGACGGTCAGCCGTTTGCTTTTTTAGTGAAACCATAAATTAATCAACAAATTATAGTTTAAAGAAAGAAGGGGGTACCTATGGAAAATGCATATCACGAAAGATCAGGTTTTATGGGTGGCGTGGCCAGGGTATTAAATGCCGGGGGCAGTGCAGCCGTATATGCATATGATGTGACATCCGCCGCCGTGGTTAAAGCATTATCTGTGGCAAAAGAGGCGCCTGTCTTGCCTGAAAAAGTAATGAGAATCTTTACCTCAGGCATCGGGCTGGTAAGACCAAGCGAGACAAAACACTTGGATGAGAGGATCGGTGAATACGAAAAGAAAATACAAGAATACGAAAAGAAAATAAAAAAATTGTATTTACAGATCGGCAAGGAAGGAGCAGATTATTCGGGGGATATGAGTGCCCTGGAAACAGAGCCTATCAAAAATCTTATAGCTAATGTCAGAGAATATGAGAAAGAGATACAGAGGTTACAAGGCCGTATCGTTGAGATCAAAGGACAGGGAAAGGCAGATGTTTTGAGGAGGAAGGAACTCAAGAAAGCGGCACAATCAGCTAAAAAGAGAGTTAAGGTAACGACAGCTGATGAGAAGGTGAAGAAGAAGGTTGAATCTGCGATAGCAAAAGCCGTAAGATATGGTAAATTTGATGCACGCTCAGAACGGGAAATATTCGATAAAGTCGCAAATGATCTGCTCGATAGCGAAATGGAGATCAAACTCCTTGCAGCTGCTGAGCTTGGAAAGATAGGAAACAAGGCCGCTGTTCCCATCCTTATGGAGGCTGTAGGGTTCGATAATTCCGATCTGGCTTCCGAGATAATAAACTCGCTTATCACGATAGGTGACTCCCGGGCTATTCCTCTTTTTAAGGAAAAGGCGCCTGACCCCAAATACAGGGTGCGAATAGGATGTCTCAGAGGGCTTTACAAGCTGGCAAAGGATGAAGAAGCGATGCCGGTGCTGGTAAAGGCTTTGCGGGATGAACACCCGGAAGTAAGGAGGGCCGCAGCTACTTACATTGGTTGGAAAGACTATGCAGACGCTGTGCCTGCGCTGGCGCAATGTCTTAGAGACGAAGATGCCAGGGTCAGGAAGGCAGCTGTATCGGCTCTCGCCAATATCAAGGACATTTCAGCTGTCTTGCCTCTAATTAAGGTATTGGGGGATAAGGAGCTTGAAATCAGAGAGAAAGCATTTGAAGCCGTCAGTGTAATTAGCGGTGGGGAAATAACATTTGATGTTCATGCATCGGGGAAGGCATTGAAGGAGGCGATCAATAATCTCAGGAATTGGTGGCAACAAGAAAGGCTTGGCAAGGTGGATATAGGGGAGCCCGAACTTACGGAGGGGAAGTTGATAAAAATGACCAAGGCAGAGCTTCTCTCTATTTGTAAAGAACATGGCATCGAATGTGATGAGAAGCAAACCAAAGCTGAAATCGTGCAGCTCATTCTTGGGGAAAAGAAATGAATACCTCGGAAAAGCAAAGGCTTATTTCTGAGGTTGAAAGGCTCGAAGAAGAAAACCATTTGATGGCCAAGAGCATAAAGGACTTAGCGCTCCCAATTTCAGAAAAGAGCAGAGTGTCCCAGATGCTGTTCAAGAAGTCAGACGCTTGCAAGAAGGAACTGCTCAGATTTCTCGCAACAGAGCGCGGTCTTTTGAATGAAATACACTTTTTTGAGTCGGAGAAAGCTAAACTTTCTGATATCTATTCGCAAGTTTCGGAAAACCTTGGTACCAACATTTCCTTACTTGACAGCACCTTCAATGATATAGGTTTTATGAAGGGTGAGATGGGGGCATTAATAGACAAAATGAGCATGCTTGAGGGCGAGGTCCCGGTGAAATTGAGTAATGTTGATAGTCTCGATGAAAAAATTGCCGAGGCTGTTAAGGAACTGAAAAACATGTACAATAGGATGCGAAATATTGAAAAGAATGTTAAGATTAAGTACTATAATAAGAAAAAGATAACAGCGGGGTACCTATGAGTACTACTGATGAATTAAAGGAAAAAGAAGATTCCGAAGTTAATGAATTAGTAAAGAAGTCTGTTTGGGAAACCCTCCAGGACATTGAGGAACGAACAGAGCAGGTGTTGCGGCAAGGTACCACGCAATCCCCGACTGGTATAGCCGGGGAACCTATTATGCCCAAAATAAAGGGGCTCGAGATTTTAAAGGAGGATGTTTACGGAGTTGACATGGAAAAGACCGTAAATGACATGTTTATGGTCATAAAAAACATGGAGGCCCAGCTTGAAAAAGTACTGGCAGTAAACTCTCTTCTTGAAAAAGACCTCAACGAGGCCAAGGAGATGATGGCTGATTTAAAGGAAGCGAAATCACAGCTTGAGGCTACGATTGCACTTATGGAAGAGGAAATCCCATCCAAAAGGGAGTTGCAGATAGAGATCGATCAGCTGATAGAGGAAAGAAATAGCGCCCAGACGGGTATCCATGAGATGAACTCAAAGATAGAAAAACTACAGGAAGCAATTGTGGAATACCAAAAAGGGACCGGCGATTTAGAGGAAGAGAAGAGAGATGTTATAACGGAGATAAATTTCCTTGAGTCAAGGTTGAATGTCGCTGCCGAAAAGATCGCCACGTGTGAAAATGAGATAAATGTGTTAAAGGGTGAGAGGCTGGCGCATGTGGAAAAGATAAAAGCCCTTGAGGAAGACTTGAATGAAGCCCTGGATGATAAACACAGGCTTATAAATGAGCTTAAGAGGTCAAAAAAGGCAGTGACTGAGCTTCATTCCGTCCTTTCCGATAAAAAGCTTAAGGCAAAAAAGTCCTTTTATAAGACCAAACCCGGACGAGCCGTAACCAAACAAGGTTAGTTCAAGTCTTAAAATTAATGTATTTCATTAATTTTTAGAACTAAGGACCTAACCCCTCCCGCTAAGGGAGGGGGAAAAAAATCGTCTGGTTCCTATGAAGAATTTCGACATTCGACAATTGAAAGGCAGAGAATCATGACGGAACAGACTAAAGGAGTACAAAATTCCCTGGAAGGTGTAACCATGGGCGATGAAGAATATGAGGAAGTTGCAGACGAACTCAGAGAGTTTCATGAGCTGCAAAATACTAAGATATTTTTGGAGACGGAGAACAACAGGCTCAGAAATCAGATAGAGATCCTGACGGGTGAACTCAAAGGAATAAACATAGCCATGTCTTCAGCTGAGGCATACCTCGTATCATACGAGAACAGAAGAAAGAACTGTGCCGAAAATATAGAAAAACTGAAATCAAAAAGAGATGTGCTAATGGCGGAAATCAGCAATTTGCACCTTAAAATAAAGGCAGCCAGAGAGGATGAAGAATCAAGCTCAAATCTCAGAGAGAGGTTAAAAGATGAGCTGCATGACATAAAGGGTGAAAAAGCACTTGTGCTCAAGCGGCTCAATGATATTAAAACAGGGCTTCAACAAATTTCCAGTGATAGAGATGTCAAGTTGCCTTATCTGAAGTGGTATGACGAAATACTCAAGCAGGCCTACAACGTTTTTATGGAGACCCAAAACAGAATGGAAGTCTCGTTGATACTGAGAAAGAGATGAGGCCTTCAGCTTTTGAACGGCAAAGATCAAGAAATTTTTTATTCTAAAGAAGGAAAAGGAGGTAAGAAACGATGGCAGAAGAAAAAGACTTTCTGAGTGAACAAAAAGAGCGTTTCGAGGAATTTAAGAGTCAAGCTCTTGGCGGAGGTGCCCAAGTGACGGGAGAAACTGATGAAAAGACGGAGGAGTTGGTTGAAAAGGCAAGGGAGGCTACGGAGAAGCCTGTAATGGCCGAGGAAAAAGAGATTGGGGAAAGTGCAGAAAGCCCAAAGGGGCCAGTGGGTCTGGACATAGGGACCACCCACATCGTAGTAGCACAAGACAAGCGCAACCACATTCGTTCGATTAAACAGTTGAATGCATTCTTCACGGTTCCCAAATCAAAATTTTCAAAGAGTATTCTTAACAAAAAAGAGGTCATGTATTATGAACAGGCAAACACGTTTTGCGTCATCGGCTATTCCGCCGAAAATTTTGCAAATATGTTTAATATGGATAGCAGGAAACCCATAAAGGAAGGACTTTTAAGCTCAACGGAAGAGGAGGGCCTAAGTGTCATCCAGGCCATAGTGAATACACTTATTGAGAAACCCAAGACTTTTGGTGAAGCAATATGTTTTTCCATTCCAGGTGAACCCCTTGACGGAACAGGCTCTGTTGTATATCATGAGTCTGTAATCAAAAGGTTTCTTGGTAGTATGGGATATTCCCCTGTCTCCATAAACGAAGGAATGGCTATAGTAGTCTCAGAACTTTCGGACGACGACTATACAGGCATAGGGATAAGCATGGGTGGAGGAATGTGCAATGTCTGCCTCTCCTATCTCTCTTTCCCTGTAATCACCTATGGTATTCAGATAGCAGGCGATTATATTGATTCAATGGTTGGAGAAGCTGTAGGAGAACCTGCCACAAAGATAAAGGGAATAAAAGAAGGTGATCTGGACCTCTCAAAGGAACCGAAAGACAGGATAATGACAGCACTCCATATCTTTTATGATGAACTCATTTTCAAGCTGCTCCAGAGCCTTCAACGGGTGCTCACCTCGACAGACAAGATACCCAAGATCTCAAGCCCTATCCCGATCGTTTTGAGCGGTGGCACAGCTATGCCGTATGGATGCAAGGAAAAGTTTGAAAAGGCCCTCAAAAATATTCAACTTCCTGTTGAAATTTCCAGCGTCCGCCTTGCTGAGGACCCACTTAATACACCTGCCAAAGGTGCATTGATAATGGCGATGACAGAGGCGGGATAAGGTTGAATGCCATCTCAGGTAATCATCTTTTCAACAGATAAACTCAGGGGCGGAATAACACAAAAAGTATTGAAACGAGCCGGTCTTGAGTCTTTGCTGGTCAACAGAATCCTGGAGGCCGGAGATGCTATTGCCGATAATGCCCCGCGTGTTGTAATTTTTGATACAAAAAGTATTTTCCCGGATGAGATAAAATTGTTAAGAAATTTCTGCCGGACTCTCCGAGATACTGCTGTAATTGTGCTTGGAGATCCATCAGTTGTGGACACGTTCGGGGAAGAGGATATTCAAAAAGGGCTCTGTCTCCCTGATCCTTTTGACCCTGAGCTTATTGCTTCAAAGGTCAAGGAGATTCTTTCTTCGAAAGCGAAGGAAAAACATTCACAGAGGGATGGTCTTGAATCCAATCTGAAACAGTTTTTGAAATTGGATTGAACTATCAACCCGGAGTTGTCGGCCGAAAACACCGAGATAGGCATCCGACAGAGGGCTAAATCCATGAAAGCCGCTAAGTGTATATTGATTATGGGATCCATCGTTGCGTTTTTCCTTGTTTGCCTGGTGTCGTATGCCGAGGATGTCCCCGAAGGGATCATATTCGTCGACCAGTCCGGGTCAGTGAAGAAGCACGACGCCAAGCTGAAATCGAGAGCTCTGCTAATTGCATTCCTCAGAACCTTCAAGAAACCTTATAGAATAGTACTTGCCGGATTTAATGAGGAAATCCACGAGTATGTCAGCATCGTCACTGAAACTGAAGCGGACATGGAGGTGCTGGCCGGAGAGATTCAGAAAATCAATGCCCGCAGCTACAGTACCGACCTGGAGATTCCTTTCAAATATCTGCTTGAACGGGACGGCAAGGAAGCTGTCGAGTTCGTATTGATTATTTCCGACGGCGAGCCTGACATATGGGACGGCAAACTACGCCATTTCAGTAAAAGGGTGAAATCCGATCCAAGGTACGAAGACCTTAACAGGCAGTACCGTATGCTTAAGGCCTCGGGACTTTCCCCTGACGAGCTTTTTGACCGTTTGAGACACCTTTATCACAAAAGGAACCTTGAGCTGATTGAAGAGCAGATGTCCAGGCTGCGGGACGGGTTAGGTGACAGGATCATTCTATGGGACCTTTCCGGCGAGTCCGGCTACCTTAGAAGTTTGGCTGAGAAGTGTGGCGCCCAGTATCTGCCGATGAAAACAGAACAGACTCTGACGCCTGTTGACCTCTTGAGATACGGCACGTTGTCTTTGTTGACCAGATCAAGCCGTATTGCCCGCGAGCCGCCTCCACAAGATCGTGAGACAGGTCTTGAGTCTGCATTGCCGGCAGACATTGAGCCGAAGCCTGAGATCGGCATTGAGCAGAGGCTGGCGGGAGTTCACACAACGGTGACTTCTCAGCCGCCATCGTCTGACCTGGGTGATGAGCCAAAAAAGCCTGCCGAGCAGACTCCAAAACAGATCTCGAGAGATGGTGGAGACGGCTGGGCTATTGCAGCCGTACTGGCGTTTTTCGTGTTGGCCGGCGTGGGCTGTACAATTGTTTTTTGCAGGTTGCGTAAAAGGGCGTTACGAGCCGAGCGCAAGAAGGAATTGGAGGCGGAGCTTGAGGGCGAGATAGGCTCGATCAGGGAGCGGAGGTTGTCCGAGCTGGAGGCTGAGCTTTCGGCTGAAAAACAGAAGAAGATGCAGGAGCTTGAGGCCGAGATAGGCAGGATGAAGGAGGAGAGGCTGTCTGAACTTGAAGCGGAGGTTGCAGGCGAAATAGGCTCGATCAGGGAGCGGAGGCTGGCCGAGCTGGAATCTGAGGTTTCTGCAGAGAAAGAAAAGAGGATGCGGGAGTTTGAAGCTGAGCTTTCGGAGTACTGGAAGTCGGTTGAACAGGAGGTTGAAGCCGAAAAAGAGAAAATAAAGGGGAGAGCTTGAAAAGGAGCTTGCCGAGTACCGGAATACCGTTGAATCAGAGTTTGGTTCCGGCCTGGGTTATAATGCAATGGCAATGAAATTAGATCACTCAAAACCAGCGCCTCTAACCGAAGCGGGTCTCTTGCCTGGCGATCATATCTGTGTCAGGCGTAGAAGCAGATTCTATACTCACCATGGGATCTACATAGGCAATGGAAAGGTTATTCATTTCAGTGGCTCCGTGAGAGAGAAGAAAGATCCAAAGGTGCAGGAAACAGACCTTTCCGGATTCCTGAAAGGGGGTATACTCAGACGGCGTGGCTATAGAGAGAGGCTCCCCGCGTCCGAAACGATCAATATCGCAAGAGAGCAGCTCTCAGAAGAAAGCTATTCCATGATATGGAATAATTGCGAGCATTTTGCCACATATTGTGCAACCGGAAAGAAGAAGAGCCGGCAGGTAAAAAGAGCAATATCCGGCCTGGGTGCAGTTGCTGTCGGGGTGGTGCTTTTTGTTTTGAGACGGGCGGTGTCATCTCCGGCAAGGAAATCTTGATGTCGATGACAGAACAGTGTCCCATTGACCCGCAGAGCTATGATTTCTATCAAAGCCTGAGACACAGGCTAAGGGAGTGGTTAAACACCAGGAACGGCTCAGCGGGAAGGTGGGCGGAATATTTGATGCTCGCTCCGGATCTGTTTCATCTCCTCTGTAAGCTTTCAATAGACAACGAGGTGCCGGTCAAGGAAAGGATAAAGCTGGGAGCTGCTATTGCCTATTTTGTATCGCCCTTCGACCTGGTGCCAGAGGCGTTAGTAGGGGTCATTGGTTTTGCGGATGACATAGCCCTGGCTGCCTATGTGTTGAATTCACTTGTGAATACCTGTAACCCTGACATCCTGAAAAGACATTGGGCAGGAGATCGAGACGTTTTGGAGCTTATCCAGAGGATATTGAGATCTGGAGATAGAATGGGCCGAACAGGCGTGTTGGGAAAGGGGGTGTGGAAAAAAGTAAAACGAATGTATAAATAATTCCCACCGCTTATTTCGTTGAGTACAATCCCGCTTTCACGACCTGCCACATTTGGCATTCTCGTATTTCCACTTGGTCACCAAATCTGAAAACTGATCGCTTATGCTTTTTGCTTGCTCGGCGATCATCCGTTCCAGTAGGCTACCGACTGCGAACAGCCCCACATGTATCCTTCCTTCCATAATCCGGAGACACCGACTTTCATCAATGGGGGCGAGTCGTAACACCCCGGAAGCGTGAAATTTTTTCGTGAGCACGGGAGGTCTAATCTTCCAGGGCATTTGAAAACGATCCCAATGCGTCCCCTGTATTTCTTCGTAGACTATTTCGTCGCCACCAAGTACCTTATTCGCAGCCTTGCGGGTGATACGGGGCAGGCCCACGTTGGACAGACTGATACTCAGCCGCCTGCGTATCAAATATCCCGAAGATTCTCTTTCGAGCCTCATGTGGGGATAAAGTCCAAGTTCCTTGGCCACAAAGGCATCGAACCCTGGGGTTTGAACGGTTTGCCACAGTTCCTGTGCAGACATCGGAACCTTATTCTCAAGACGGAATTCCATGTAAACCTCATTCTTTATGTCAGATATCTCTTGGCAAGGGCTTTTCGTACGGCGGCGTATACTCCGGACAAGATTTCATTCTTGTATGCCCCTAATTTGACATAGGGCGGCAGCTCACCCTGAAAAAAGACCTCAGAGCATGATGAGAAGGAAATGAATATCTGTTCCATGGTGCAAGAAAAAAAGGTTTGTATTCGACTACCGGCCTTTTCCTTTTGGTTGTGTATCTTAGAATGATGATGGTCGACAAACCGATTACTTCAGCTTCCCAAATTGGTCAAAAGACCAAAAGCCTTTTTTAACAGAGGATTATTTGTGGAGGCAAAATAATTACTTGATTTTTGATCAATTTCTATCAATCCCACAGCGGCAGTCCCTAAAGTAACGGGCTGAGGTATTGGGTGTCTTACTCACAGAGCGTTGCGGCGATCTGTTCGATATCTCGGGAAAACATTGACTTCGGGGCATCGATCATTATCGGTTTCATTCTTGCAGTGGCATTTTTTACTGCCTTATCTTCGCGTATCGTCATTATCACCCCGCTATCAATACTCAGATATTGTCGCATGAGCTTCTGAATAACCTCACCTGCGCCTGCATCACTTTTCGTGAAGACCCTGTTGATAACCACAAAGGGTTTTAGACCCGACAAAATCTTTCTGGCAGAATCCGCTATGTCAGGATTGATCTCACGTGCCTTTCCTAACAGCCCTTCCATAGTGTTAAGGTGTGGATAATTGTCAAAGTCCCTTGCCTTTTCCAAAAGCTCTAAGAGCTCGGAAGATTTTTTGTGTTTAAAAAAAAATTTGAGCCGCCTGAAAACAGCGGATTTGAGGAAGCTGTATACATTCAATAGGGATGGCACTTCAGCTGTTGTCACAAGAAGTGTCTTTTGAGCAATGATTAAAAAATCCGCCACATTATAGGAAGCCCCTGGTGCCAAGTCCAGGATTACAAAGTCGCAGTCCAGCTTTAACAGATGCCTTATTAGTTTCATCTTCTTTTGATAAGCCATATTGGCTATGCCAGGGACATCACCTCCGCAAATTATGCTCAGGTTGTTTATCTCCGTATCCAGAACGATGTCACTAAGATTTCTGACTCTATTTAATACAAAATCGTCGAGGGTATACTTAAACTCCCTGAGGCCAAAGATAGCATGGAGGTTTGACGTTCCAAGGTCCAGATCAACGGCAGTAACCTTTTTTCCCAATTTTGATAGTGCAATAGCAAGATTAGCGGAAATCGTACTTTTACCTACCCCCCCCTTAGGTCCAGCAATAGCCAAGATGTTTTTAGGTTTTTCCATGAAAACAGCTTAACCTCATAGGTGCCCACAAAAATTGTAATGATAGCAGAGAAGCATGTTAAAGTCCCGAAGGCATTCTTTCCGCCCTTAACTATCCCTAAGCTGCTACAATGATACAAAATTAATATGATAATATGGTATATATCAAATAGAGATAACTTTTGTCAAACAAGTATAACGTTGAGACCCCTCTTGACGACTGACAAAGATCCCTGTATTTACTCACTTTAGACACTTCTGTAGGCATGGTTTATGTCCGGTAACAACAACATCCTTCTTTCCGTCCAGGACCTGAAAGTCTATTTCCACAGTAACACAAGGGTTGCCCGTGCTGTGGACGGCCTGAGCTATGAGGTGGGTGAAGGGGAGACGGTCTGTCTTGTGGGTGAATCAGGTTGCGGAAAGACCGTGTCGGCCCTGACCACACTCGGCCTTATCCCCCAGCCCCCGGGTGAGATCGCGGGGGGGCGGGTCTTTTTCAGGGGGCAAGACCTTTTGGACCTGGGCGAAGAGGAGATGCGCAATATTCGGGGAAACCGCATAGCCATGGTCTTTCAGGAACCGATGACTTCGCTCAATCCTGTCTTTACCATAGGGGATCAGATCGCAGAGGCGATCACGGTCCATGAAAAGGTCGGCGAAAGCGAGGTGCGTGAAAGGTGCGTGCAACTCCTCAAGGATGTGGGTATCCCCTCGCCCGAAGAGTGCCTTTCCGACTATCCCCACGAGTTGAGCGGCGGCCAGCGACAGCGGGTCATGATCGCCATGGCACTGGCATGCAATCCCGAGCTGGTGATTGCGGACGAACCGACTACGGCCCTTGATGTAACGATTCAGGCGCAGATTCTGAATCTATTCGGAGAGCTTCAAAGAAAACGAAACATGTCGCTTCTCTATATTACCCATGACTTGGGCGTGGTGGCGAGTATAGCCGATCGCATATACGTCATGTATGCGGGTATGATTGCGGAGCAGGGCAATGCCTCTGAGATTTTTCATAATCCCCGTCATCCCTACACACAGGGGCTCCTGGCGTCACTGCCGGACCGCACCAAACGGGGGAGGAGTCTTCACAGCATCCCGGGCATTGTGCCTGATCCTGCCTACAAACCAGACGGATGCCCGTTTCATCCCAGGTGTGATCTTGCCCTGGATACCTGTCGTAGCCGGTTTCCAGAGATGCGCGATTATGGGCAAGGCCACCTGAGCCGGTGTCCCGTGCTATATGAAGGGAAGGGCAGGGCGAAATGATTCCTGTTTTTGTGATAGAGTCGTTCGTGGGTTAGGGGGAAAGAGGCGCGAAGAGAAGAGATAAGGAAAACATAGTTGGGCAGATCTAGACAGATGAATTCATCAAACAACATAGTGCTCAGTGTGGAAGGGCTGAAAAAATACTTTCCGGTCCGAAGGGGGTTTTTGCAGAAGGTTTTCGGATGGATCCGGGCTGTTGACGGGGTGGACTTTGATATTGAAAAGGGAAAGACCCTCGGGCTGGTAGGTGAGAGCGGGTGCGGCAAATCCACGGCCAGCCGACTTATATTAAAGCTGCTTGAACCGGATGAGGGAAAGATCGTTTTTCAAGGACGCGATATCAGCCGCTTTTCCCAGAAGCAAATGAAGCCTTTGCGAAAAGAGATGCAGGTCATCTTCCAGGATCCATACGGATCCCTGAATCCCCGGATGACCGCAGGGGAATCCATAGAAGAAGGGTTGCGGGCCAGTGGTGTGGGAGATCGTGGTGAGCGCAAAAATCGTGTGGAGGAACTCCTTGAGATGGTAGGGATTGCAGCGAGTGCGGCCAATCGTTATCCACATGAATTCAGCGGCGGCCAGCGCCAGCGCATCGGTATAGCCCGGGCCCTGAGCGTGGAACCCTCCTTGATCATATGTGATGAGCCGGTATCGGCCCTTGACGTCTCCATCCAGGCACAGATCATCAATCTCATCAAAGAACTGCAAACCCGGCTCGGCCTCAGCTATCTCTTTATCGCCCATGACCTGAACGTGGTGGGGTACATCAGCGACACGGTCGCCGTGATGTACTTAGGCCACATCATGGAATATGCCCCTGCGGATGAACTTTATGATAATCCACTTCATCCTTATACCTTAGCATTGCTTTCAGCAATACCCGTGCCCGAACCGGATCACAAACGTGAACTGAAAACACTTTCCGGCGATGTACCGAGCCCCTTGGACCCGCCTCCAGGATGCAGGTTCCAGGGGAGATGTCCCCTTGTTGAAGATCGATGCCGAAAGGAAGAAGTCGGATTCTACCATGCAAGCGAGAATCACAGGGTCCGCTGCTGGAAGGTGATATAGAGTTTTGGATTAAGGAAAATGGGGAAGCGTGTTGGACCGGCAATAAAAAGGCAGGGCCGTTGTTGGCCCTGCCTTGGATTCAAGCATTACCAAATTTTAGGGATTATCCTTTTCAGTATGGCATGTAAAGCAGCCGCCCGATCCGCCGCCGCCTGCATTCATCGTGAGATAATCCCATTTGAGCATATCCGGATAATTAGTGCCATGGGCCGCATGACATGAGAGACACGTGATAACATCTGTTCCTGGCACAACAGTACCACTTGCTGCATCAGGGACTGTTGTCCTGCCAACAGGGGCTTCTACACTGTAAGTCGTATATGCTGCAAATTCTCCGCTCCCTTTTAAGACGATATCGGTTGGGTGCCTCGTAAAGGGCGAATTAATATCGCCGCCGATATTACCTGTTCCATGAAAGTTTGGATGGCATGTACCACAGAAATCGGTTATAGTGCCATTCAGAGGTTTAGCAGGATAAGAAGCATGACATTGATTACTGCCGCAATCATATGTGGTCGGAGTAGTCCTTCCATAGTACTCGTTATGACTATTGGCATCCTTATTCTGCCATTTATCTGTTGTATTTTCGAGTCCTTTTGTACCTAGTAAGAATCTGTAGCTATTTGCGACAGTATCAGCGGTGTTGCACTTGCCATCCACATTCCCATGGTGAGCACCTTTTATAGCGCCTAATCCTGTGCCGGAAGCATCTTGGCGGCTACCATGACAACCGTTTGTTCCAGCACACGTCAGATATGTATCAGTTAAAAAGCTGTCATGTACCATGTAAACTCCCGGCGCAGCATCCAAATCAACATCTGAATTAGTACCGAAAAAATCGATTACATTATGCCCCTTGCCATAGCCGGTACCGTCAACGTACTTAAAGTTGCCGGCTGCAAGGTCTGTTGCGGCATCGTGCCACACCTGGGGAATTTGACTCCCTCCAATGTCTATTACATTAAGCGTTCCTGTTTTGTTGTACGCATGACAACCTAGGCAGGTACCGCGAAGCAGAACAGGATTCGGACCTGTGCCCCCGCCATAGGTAGCCATATTACCACCATCCTGGCTGTTGTGCATTGTGTGGCAGTTAACACATAGACCGGTAACTGCAGAGGAATTGCCTGGAATGAACAGAATCAAGGAAAGAATCAGGCCTAAGACGGCGGAAAATGCGATTGTCCTTTGTGCGGGAATTCTTAGATTTGCCGTCATGTTACACCCCCCTCTCAAAGGGTAGACCATGAAACTTTGTAATTAAAAAAGCCCATCTTCTTTCCGAAAGAATGGGCTGAATATTCAGATAGTTACGTTCTGGGCAACCCTGCCGCCGTATCCCTATACTTTTTGGGGAGTTAGGCCGAAGGCTTTGTGTCCCGCCCTTTCGGGAAGTTTACCTTTCTCCAGTTCTAACTTTATTATCGGAGTATTTACCTGAAAACTTTAGAAAAACCTTGCAATAATTTCTGTCCTCTGGGTTGTAAATACATTTTCCCTCCCTCCAGTGGAGGGGGGGTAGACGCATGAATTAGACAACAACCTGTTGAGACCTGATGATATCAGGAGCAGAAACAAAAAGGCAGGGCCATTATCGGCCCTGACTTAGATTCAAGAGATTGCAAATTTTAGGTACTAATCCTTTTCAGTATGGCATGCGAAGCAGCCATTGGTATTCGAGCCACCTCCCGCAATCATAGTGGTATAATCCCACTTGAGCATGTCAGGATAAGGGCTTCCGTGAGCCGCATGGCACGAAAGGCACGTGACAACATCATTTTCAGTGGCACCGGTGATAACAGAATCAGGTACGGTTGTTCTGCCTACAGGGGCCTGTGGATTGTATGTTCTATTGGCTGCCTGGTATTCACCCTCATCCTTTATGACGATATCGGTTGGATGCCTCTGGAAGGGTGAAGAATTAGTGCTCCCGATCCCTACAGAAGTTCCTCCATAGTCAGTTCCTCCTGATAGCGTATGAAAGTTCCCATGACATGTAGCACAAAACCCGCTTATAGTGTTATTTGGAGACGTCACACCAGCAGCACCATGACAGGAGATACCACCACTGCAACCTAATACCGGCGGGGTAGTTGCCCCATAGTACTCGTTATGACTACTGGCATCCTTATTTTGCCATTTATCTGTTGTATTTTCGAGACCCCTTACACCTAATAAGAATCTATAGCTGTTGGAAACATCATCGGCAATGTTGCATAGGCCATCTACGTTCCCATGGTGAGCACCTTTTAGAGCAGGTATACCACTCCCTAAAGTCTGGGAGCGGTTGGAACCATGACACCCATTCTCTCCAGCACACGTCAAGTCCGAATCGCTGACTACTAAATATCCACCATGAATATATTCACTCGCATGAAAGCTCTGGGGAATTCCGCCCGGAGGAGCGTCCAGCACACCATCTGAATCAGTACCGAAGAAATCGATTACATTGTGCCCTTTGCCATAGCCGGCGCCGTCAACGTACTTAAAGTTGCCGGCTGCAAGGTCTGTTCCGGCATTGTGCCACACCTGGGGAATCTGGCTCCCATTAATGTCTACCACGTTATTGCTTCCAGCTATGTTGTACGCATGACAGCCAATGCAGGTACCGCGAAGCAGAACAGAATTCGGACCTGTACCCCCACCATAGGTAGCCATAGAACTACCACCCTGGCTGTTGTGCATGGTGTGGCAGTTGGAGCAGGGACCGGTGACTTTGGCAGAGGTAATGCCCGGGATCAACAGAATCAAGGAAAGAATCAGCCCTATAATGGCCGAAAATGCAAGTACCCTTCCAAAATGTGCTCTTTGGCTTTTCAAGACCTTACACCCGCTCCCTGTCGCAAAAACAACCTGATTATTAGGTTGGACATTGTCCTGTACTGTTATCGCCTGCCATAACTGCCATCATAACTACCGTCATGACTGCTATCATAACTACCGTCATAACTGCCATGATGGTGCCTGCGGGGATGACAATCCGTGCAGAAAACGGTTTCGCCGGCAATACCTTTATTGATAGCTGTGACGACCAGCGGATTTGCACTCTCATGGCAGACAGAACAGTAAACGTTGTGATTCTCGTGCTCGGTGACCACATTGGCTTCATGGCACTTTGAGCAGCCCTGGCGGTCCAGGGCGGTTTGGTCGTGTTGGGCCGCGTGATTTTCAAATCCAACGTGACAATCAGCGCAGTAGACTTCCACTCCGTTCTTGCCGGCATCTATAATATCCTGCAAATCGGGACTGTCATGGCACACGCCACAACCCATGCTGTGATCGGCATGTTCGGTGACCACATTTGCTGCATGACACCCCGAGCAGTCTTCCGGAGTGAGTGCCTGGTCATGAGCAGCTTCATGGGATTCTGAAGAATGGCAGACTATACAATCAGACGTGTCGAGAAAAAAACCATCGCTGTCACAACAATGGCACTCTAAACAGGGTATACCCTGGTCATACAAGTCGTGGTGCTCATCGGCCATATCGCCGTCATCGCCGCCGGTATGGCAGCTTGTACAATCAGCCTCGGTCAGAGCAAAGGCGGTGTCGTGTCCCCAGTTTGCAATGGCAATAGGCGTAACTATTAATATGGTCAATGCGACAATAACCGGAAGGGTTTTCCCTTCTAACGTTTCGCACCTTTTCTTCATTGTGACCTCCAATGACATCACCTGATTATTTCACAACCGAAAAATAAGCAAGGCTGTTACATAATTAGAGTTTTACACAGTATATTCCTCCTTGCAAGAAGCCGTCAATCGTAAGAAACTCGTATTTTTAGTCGTATTTTATAGCGGTTATTTGTGACTATCTAGTACTTTAGTTGTATATAGCCGAATTCCCGCCATAAAAAAGCCCATCTTCCTTTCGAAAGAATGGGCAAACATTTCAGATAGTTATCCCGAAATAGGTGCACCTGTCCGCGTGCAAGGCGCGGGCAGGCATGACCGCGCACAATGTTCAATATGAGGGTCCTGATCTTAGGGAATTCTCAGGATTTATGGCCGGCAACAAGAGGTGAGGCAGATACTTGACCGTCAAATGCTTTGAATAATCTTGCTTAGTTTTGGACATTCACCCTGCTCAATGCTGTGAAGGCGAGCTTTAAGCGAGGAAACGGCAAGGGGTATATAGGCCTCAAAATCCTTTTTTCCTTTGACCCGGGCCAGAAACCCAAAGGCCCCTAATACTTGAAGGTTCCGGTTTATAGCACAGTAGGTGTAGGCATCAAGAAACTCACCCGCGTCAACCGCAATGAAATCTGAGAGCCGTTTCAGATAATAGTTCAACAACTTGAGTTGAAGTCCCCGGGGAAGTTCCACATAGGGGTCGATAAGCAGTGAAGCCAGGTCATACTGCAAGGGGCCGAAGCGCGCGCCCTGAAAGTCGGTAAAGTAATAGTTTCCGTCTGTTACCAGGATGTTGCGGGACTGAAAATCCCGGTGGAGCAACCCCGTATATGGATGTTTAAGGGCTCTTTCAGCCAGGACCTTAAATTCATTTTCAAGGGTGTCGAAGTTTATGTTTCGTCCTATATAACCATTTAAAAAGGCCTCCACAAAATATTTCGATTCCTTTTCAAGGATAAGTTCTTGGTCATAATAAGGCGTTTGATACGTATAGGCCGGGTCAAACCCCTTTGCCCCCTCAATGCCCATGGCAATCAGCAGATCAATAACGGCCTTGTAATGTCCGGCGACTTCCTCGGTTTCGACGGCACGTCGGATAATGGTTTGGAGGTGAAGATCGCCAAGGTCTTCGAGTGCCACCAAGCCCGAGGCCCGGTCATAGGCAAAGATACGGGGCACCGGCATGCCCTTGTTGTGAAGATGCCGGCCGATTGCAACAAAGGCGTCAGCCTCACATGTGCCGTCGTCCTGAGGTGGACCATGATCAACCACAACCAGAGAATCCTTCCCCCGGGCCACACGATACCATGTTCGGTCCGAGCCGTCCCCTTTAAGCCTGGACCAGACCAGGCTGTCTGATTCAATCCCAGGGAAGGTGCTTTTAAGGGCTTTGCGGGCCAGGGCATCTCTTGTGGCCCCCAGGTATTCTTCTATTGTGCCTATGTCGTGCCAGTAGTGGTCCTGGGCGATAAAGCCTTTTATCGTAGATCCTTCGCGAATCATCTTACAATAGGCGTCGATTATGCTGTAAAAGGTCCTTGTTGGGATGAAACTCAAAACCTGCGGATCAAGGACCTGAATGCCTGTAAAGGCAAGCTTGCGAGGATGTGCAGAGGTCTTGGTATGGCTTGGTGGACAAGGTTTAGTGTGACCGAATCCTACCACATGATCGCCTGGATTCACCCATACATGATTAAACTGTGAGAAATCGTGAAGCACCAAGGTGACAGGATGTTTATGGCTCAGGTGAAACCGGTAAACTTTTTTAAGGTCGATGTTGGTGAATATATCGCCGTTGATAACCAGGAAGGGCTCATCATCCCAGAAATCTTCAACGTTTTTGATTGCACCACCCGTGCCGAGGATAGTCGGCTCGTAGCGGGTTACAACAGGGATACCGCAGGCCGGTGCTTTTATAAATTCATCAATCATGTGGGCCAGATGGTGGGTGTTTATGATGACAGCCTCAAAGCCTGAGCTCTCGAGCCTGCGAATCAGGATATCAATCAACGGGCGGCCAAGAATCGGAAAGAGGGGTTTTGGTCTCTTTTCCGTCAACGGCAACAGTCTGGTACCGAGGCCTGCCGCCAAGATCATTGCTTTCATAAAAATAATGGTGCCAGCCTCAAAGATATATGTCAAGGGTATCAACAGGCCGTTGCCTAAATTGCACGATGCAGATGTTGTAACTGTTCAGCGGGTGGTATGTTTCTTTTCACTCCTATGTCTCCACTCCGCCAAGCCGTTCCAAGAACCATTCCACCCATTATCAACCCATGCTACCCAAAAACATTGTCGATTGTGTTGATCCATGTTATTTATAAAATTTAACATCTAAGCCATAAGGAGGGGCATAGTGAAAAAGGCGCTTATCACAGGTGTG
>Ga0114923_10000411_pt1 | contig 35201 bp, 30 predicted proteins | sample SumtaG_FD_89578 | JGI IMG/M metagenome (GOLD analysis project Ga0114923, IMG submission 89578) | Deep subsurface microbial communities from Indian Ocean to uncover new lineages of life (NeLLi) - Sumatra_00157 metaG | ecosystem: Environmental > Aquatic > Marine > Oceanic > Sediment | place: near... | reverse complement strand
CGTAAGAGCCTTCTTCCGAATTACGGGGTTTTCGACGAGCGGAGGTATTTCGAGAGCGGTACGGAGCCGGTTGTAATAAGTGTCGGTGGTGTCAATATAGGCATCACTATTTGTGCGGACATGTGGAACATCGAATGGCTGAGTAATTTTTTCGCGGGCGCCGGTGAGATTGAGTTGATACTTAATATCTCAGCATCGCCTTATCATATGGGCAAGACGCGTCTGCGTGAGGCGGTAATCGGCAAATGCGCGAGGGAGTTTAAGAGCGCTGTGTGCTATTGCAATCTTGTGGGCGGACAGGACGAGCTGATTTTTGACGGGCGAAGTATTTTTGGCGACAGTGAGGGTAATATCGTTGCGACAGCAAAAGCGTTCGAAGAAGATTTGTTAATTGCCGATATTATACCCTCGAGTAAAAAGGCGGTGGAAGTCAAGTCAGTAGAGCCGGCTCATGAGCAACCGGCAAGTTTGCTTGACGAAGTCTATCGCGCGCTTGTTCTGGGGACGAGAGATTACACGCTCAAAAACGGTTTTAAGAAAACTCTGCTGGGTTTGAGCGGTGGGATAGACTCATCGGTCACGGCGGCGATTGCAGCAGCAGCCCTGGGCGGCGAGAGCGTGACAGGTATTACAATGCCTTCGAAATTCAATAGCGCCGAGACGATAGCGGACGCTGCGAAGGTGGCAAAGAACCTGGGCATTGAGTTTTTGACAATCCCGATAGAGCCGATATTGTTGGAATTCGACCGGTCATTAGGAACAGTTAAAGAGTGGGACAACGAGGGGATAGCGTATGAGAACCTTCAAGCGAGAATACGCGGCAGTATTTTGATGTCGCTCAGCAATCAGTACGGGGCTTTGGTTCTGACGAGCGGCAACAAGAGCGAGACGGCGGTGGGCTATGCGACGCTTTACGGGGACACGGCGGGTGGTTTTGCGGTGATAAAGGACGTGTTCAAGACGCTGGTTTATAAACTGGCAGAGCATATAAACGAGATAAACGGCAGGGAGATAATACCTGCGGATGTTTTGCGGAGGGCACCCAGCGCGGAATTAAGGGCGGAGCAAAAAGACAGTGACACGCTGCCGGATTACGAACTTCTGGACGAAATATTGAAGGGCTATGTGGAAGAGGACAAATCTGCGCAGGAGTTAGTGGAATCGGGCCTTGATAAAGAAGTGGTGAATGATGTTATACGTATGGTGGACAGGAACGAATATAAGAGGCGGCAATCCCCGCCGGGGATAAAAATAACGCCAAAGGCCTTCGGCAAGGACCGGAGGCTGCCGATTACAAATCGCTATAACTCAGGCAATAAAAGGGGCTAATCAGAACGATTGAATGACTTTATCACATCGGCAAAAGCTAATTCGGATTTTATTGGCGTTTTACTGGATTTTGATTTTAGTGCTGACGCATATACGTATTCCGCAATTAGTTCGAGAAGCCCAGGTTTCCGATAAGACACTTCATGTTCTTGCATATTTGGTTTTGGTTTTTCTGTTGTGGTTTGCGGTGAACCCTGATTCGAAGGTGAACTGGCGTAAAGCAGTCTCATGGTGGGTATTTCTGATAACGGCAGGTTATGGTGTAGTTGACGAATGGCTTCAGGTGTGCATAGCCGGGCGTAATGCCAGTATTGGGGATTTTCTGGCGAATTTGGTGGGAGTCGCGGGAGGTCTGGTATTGTTTACGTTTTTGTCGTTCGGGCCTGCATTGCTGGTGGTGACGGGGATAGTGATTTTTGGTTTGACAAATCTGACACGGTCAAATCCGGCTGAACTGCTGCCTGTAACAAATGTGTTGTTTCATTTAGCAGGGCATGGATTTTTTGCCTTTCTATGGATTCTGCACATAAATCATTATTCACGGCTGAAGGCTCCAGAATTAAAGTGGCTAATAGCGGTTGTTGCGGTTCCCGTATGTTTTCTATTAGTTCTAAAACTGTTTCCGTTGGTCAGAGGCATGGAGTTTGTGCTACAAGATGTAATTGTTTCGCTGGGGGCGATTTGGGCAGTAGTGTGTATAGCTCTGTTGTCGACGGTATTAACTAAAAGATCCGGGAAACAGAACGGTGAGGGTTACGGTTTTTGAAGGGTGCGTAGAGGGGGTCGCCAATCAAGACGAGTTGCCAGGAGTTAAAAGGTTTTGAGTGGTAGTAGGCCTCGACAAGAGACTGGCCTTCAAAGAGATTGTTGAAGAAGTGGTCGGGTTCGGGAAACGATTCGAGATACGGCTCGGCGACCGCTCCAAGTGTCGCTGTGATACCATCTCGGAGCATTGCGGGGCACCACTGTAGGCTGTTGGGGTCATGAAGGTCGACGGCTTCAAGGCTTGAGATGTGATAACCTATCGTACCATCGACAAAATCGAAGGCGTCGACATATTTTCCCAAGCTGTACCAGCCACAATATAAGGCGGTGTTTGGGCAGGAGCCGGGTTCGAAAAGTTTTTCCGTGCGTTCTCTCTTGACAGGAATTTTTGTCATTGCCATTATTGAAACCACTAAGTCACGGAGTGATTTGTCATATTTGTCGAAGATGGGTTTATTCTTTCTTGTTATTGAATAGCCTGAATCGACGTATGCGGTGCCTTTCAGGCCGTTTCGCTCGGCTGCTATCGCCTTGTCGATAAGTGAGTGAGCAATTCTATCGCCGGGGCCGTCAAGACGAGAGACCATGAGCGACTTGTAGTCCCAGAACGGCAGATTATATCTTAGCCTGTTAGGCTGCCAACGATACAACTCGTATTCACCGAACAGAAGCATTGATAATTCGCTGTCCACAGAAGCGTTTGTTTCTTTTCCGATTATAGGATTGATGGCTGATTGTATCTGAGCAATTTTGTTATTGATTTGCTTTTTCCTTTGGGTCAGGTCATCCGGGCTGTCCTGCTGCAACTTTTTGAGGTTGATTTTTTGCTCTTCGAGCTGCTTTTGGAGTTTTTTTAATTTTTTTTCCGAGCCTTCGATAATGCCGCGTCCCTGTACTCTGAATGGCACACCATAGGTTGTCAACAAACACCTGATTTTGCCGGCAAATTCGCGGCTGGAGAGTTTTTCGCGAATCGGTCCAGCAAGAAGGCTGTTATAATCTTCTCTGGAGATATCGTCATTAAGTTCAGTCCCAAGAGGTAGCGAAAGGATGTTTTCAGCAGGGACACTGCGCTTTGAGCAATAGTATTTTGCAAGCTCTACAGAGGAAGCTATGTCGCTGTTTGCTATTACGAGTATTTCATTCGACTCAAGTGCAAGGGCGGGCACAGCGCAGAGCAAAATTATCGAAAGTATCGCTGGAGTTTTAAGTTCCATTTTGAGTATGCCTAACTAATCAGCCCCCCAATTGAAAGGTGGGATATCCGAGAGGGAAACAAGAACCAGCTTTTTATTTAAGGTCGTATGACCTGCAAGGCAAATCGATTGCACAATCGTGAATTATCTCGTCGTAGTCATCGAGCCAGCAGGCACTTGGATTGCTCTTGAAGACCAGGAAGCGGCCGCTGTCCTCGTCATCTGCGGCACGGTGATATTTGAAATAGACAAACTTTTCGGTTTTACCGACAATTTCGATTTTTCCAGTAGAATGCGACATTACGAAACGAGCCCTTTTCGCAAGTCCCGAAACGAGCGATTTGGCCTGCTCTATTATCTCATATCCTTCTTCGATGGGCACGGTGTATGCGCTGTTGCCCAGCGCCGGTCGGCACTGGAAGATATAGTAAGGAGCTGCGCCGATGAATGACAACTGTGCAAGCAGGTCAGCGAGGACTTGGGGGTCATCATTGACGCCCCTTATAATAGGCGTTTGGTTTGTGACTATGGCACCAGCTCTTTGTAAGAGTTCAACAGCATTTATCGCAGCATCGGTCAACTCTCTTGGATGAGCGAAATGTGTCATAAAATAAATTTTTTTCTCCTGTCCGCTATATCTGTCAATCATTTCCAGCAAAGAGGTGTCATCGACAATTCTGTATGGATTGAAGGCCGGTATTTTTGTGCCAATTCTGATTATTCTTACATGGTCGATTTCCATCAAAAGGCTGATAATGTCGTCAAGTTTTTTTGTAGTCAGAACAAGTGGGTCGCCGCCGGTCAACAGGACGTTTGTGATTTCCGTGTGCTGTTTAATATAATCTATTGCGGCGGGGACATCGTGTAGTTTTTCTTTCCGTGAACCTATAAACACGCGTTTACGGAAGCAGTACCGACATATGCCTTCACAGACATTGCTTACCAAAAGCAGTGCGGTCGAATTATATTTATGCTCAAGGCCGGGGATGATGGTATAAGCTTTTTCATCGGAGGGGTCGAGCCTGCCCCACTGTTCAAGCTCTCGCGGGTGTGGTATTATGATATTGCGTATGGGGTCGTTGGGGTCGTTCCAGTCGATAAGTGACAGGTAATAGCTGCTGCAACGAAATGAAAAACGCTCTGCTACTTTTTTAAGCTCATCACGTTGCTCTTTGCTTAATTGCGGCAACTGTTCTATTTTTGTTATATATTTGGCTTTAGTATCTGATTTCATTTTTTTAAATCCTAAAGAGTTACTGTTCTTTTGTCTGGCTGCGGGTATATTCGGTCTTTGAGTACTTTTTTTCATATATATCCTTTTTTGAAAATACCTGAACGACAGTCGCCAGGATTATTTTCAAATCCAGCCACAGGCTGGCGGTTTCGACGTATTTAACATCAAGTTCGAGTTTTTCTTCGCATGTAATCCCCCCGCGTCCTGATATTTGGGCCAATCCGGTCAGTCCAGGTTTAACCGCAAGTCGTTTTTTCTGTCTCTGGTTCCACTCGGCAATTTGCGAGATATACAGCGGTCTTGGACCGACTATACTCATGTCGCCTTTTAATATATTAAGCAATTGAGGCAGTTCGTCAAGTGAATATTCTCTCAGGAAGGCGCCCGTTCTTGTTAACCTTTTGTCGTTACTGGACTTAGGACTCGGGCCAAAGGGCTCGACATCGAGCTTCATTGTTCGAAATTTATAGAAGGTAAAGGGCTTTCCGTCTTTACCCGCCCTCTCCTGGGCAAAAATTACGGTGCCTCTGCCGGACAGTTTTGTAGCTACAACTATAACCACAAAAACCAGCAGTAATAATATCACCGCCGGTATTACCAAGATAAGGTCAATTAGTCTTTTCACTATGCTTGAGTATAGCGAGTGATGAATTCCACGGTTTTCTTTGCAGTTTTTTCACTGACTCGGGGATGAACAGGAAGGTTTACCACCTCTTTGGCGGCTTTTTCTGCTTCAGGGCACATACCGATTTCATAGTCATAGGCCTCTAACGGCGTTTCTATTGGATGCAGAGGACACTCAAACCAGTTCCCAAGTTCGACTCCGGTTCCCGCCGCCTGTTCAAGAGCTTGCTGCTTTTCCTCAATCCTTACAGGATATCGCACCATTACCGGATCAATTACATTCTTATCAAATGCTCTGCCATACCATCCCTTCTTAGCAAGCAGTTCGTCATACAGCTCCGTGATTTGCTTCCGATGTTGAATGTTATCTTGAAGTTTTTTTAGCTGTCGTATGCCAGACCTCGCCTGGACCGAACTCATGCCCTTGAAGAAATCCTCAGCCATCACCGGTTCAAACTCACACGACGAAGAAGAGCCAACAACAATTCCTTGTTTCGTCAGATATCTGAATAAACTCTGCGCTAAGGCTGTAGTCCTGGGATAGATAAACATTCGATAAATGGCTAACTGTGCGGCTAACATCAGTATTTCTTTTGTGCTCGGCTTGCACATTTGCTTTTTGCAAATTTCAGATATTTTATCTGCCAACTCGGTGTCGTTTGTTGTAGCCATGCCTCCCAGGCCGGTAGTAAAGGGCTTATTCCACTGGAAGGAAAAATATGCGGCTTTTCCAAACGTTCCCACTGTCTTGCCCTTATATTCTGAGCCAAGGGAAAGACAACAGTCTTCAACTACCGGTATGTTCTTACGTTTGGCAATTTCCAAAATTGAATCCATATCACAGGGATAACCATATGTATGCTGGGCGATAATAACTTTGGTCTTGCTGGTAATCTTAGCCTCTAATTGATTTACATTAATATTAAAGGTTCGCGGTTCAATGTCAACATAGACCGGCTTTGCCCCAAGATACTTGATTGGATTGACATCCATCACACAGGTATACCCGGGCAAGATAACTTCATCATTTTCACCCACACCCAATCCTTTAAGGATTGCATAAAGAGCTACACGTCCTTTCCAGAAGGCAGATGCTCTGCCAGCAGAACATAAATTAACAATGGAGTCAGTAAACTTACGAACGATTTCCTTGGTCATCCAAATCTCCAAGAACATTAGGCCTCGTCACCTAAATTAACTGGGACATTATACATTAGCTTCTTACATAAACGAATCATAGCGGTAGTTTTTCTAACGAAGTAGCTCTTAGGAAATATGTAGTTTGTCAATTTAAGAAAGCGTTCTGGTGCAAGTGAAAAAAGTATTTCTATACTTTTTGAAAAAATCAATCTTTGTTTTATTGGTTGTACGACCCAGCCCATACGGCTTTTGAAATGGTCCAAATACTCAGTCTCTTCTAATGAACCAAGTCCGAAACAGATTCCTTCGCAATTCTCATTTTGGAAAAAGTGCTTTACAGCTGTGAAAACCAAAGCATTATTCGGATATTTATTCCTCAATTCTGTAGAAGAATGGTTAACAACCCATTCCTGCCAATTGTCCTCTGTTCTTAAAGATATCAAAAAAGAAGCGAGTTCGTTGTTTACAAAAGCACCCCATGCAGAAGCGCCTTCAGTAGACTTACCAGCCTGACAATATTTCTTCCAATAAATATCATCACAAAACGGACTTTGCCTTTCTTGTCTGGCTGCAGTGTCTTTATTCAACTTTAAGCCGTTTACATATAGGAAGTCAAAATCAATTCGCTTAATTTCGCAATTTTCAAGTCCTCTTCGAGTTTGGTTTCTTGCTTTTTGGTGAAGGCAACTCATGTCATAATTTTTATTGGTATTGATGGTGATATTGCTTAAAAATCCGAAGCTGTTGAGGGATGTGGGATAACGTATCGCACGCAATTTATACTTGTGAGATAAAGTCCGTATTTCCTCTTCAGTCGGATTAATTGTCTTATAATATGGCAATGAAAGAAAGACTTTTGGCTGAACTTCATACCACCATGAACTTGGACTTTTGACTACTAAACCCAAGCGGCTAAAAAATTCAACCACAGAATCCATTTTACCAGAATTGTCTTCGTTCATTATATCTGCCTACTTTTTCTCTGATTGGTTATCACTATTTTCTTCAATGTCGTATCTCGTGATTATATAGTTGATTCTGTTATGACTTCTTCCATATCTGTAATAAGCATTTTGATCAATACTCTGAATCTTAAAGCCACACCTCTCTAACACTTTAGCACTAGCAACATTATCTTCATAAGTCCAAGCTTTAATTTTATCTAACTGAATTACTTCAAAAGAATACTGTAGAGCTAATTCAAGAGCCTAAGACATTAAACCTTTATTCCAATAGCACTTACCAGCCAAGACAAAGACAAATCATAGCGATGGAAGGTCATATAGTCCAGTGCCTGTAAGGTACGGTGAAGGATTTCGAATTTCAGCCTTCGCGGAAATCGTTTTTCCCTTATAAACCTAATGTCAGCGAAACCCGCTTCTTGGAGGGTGTAACATGTACTACGGCAGGAAAACTCGTGGATATGGTCTGCCCATAAGTAAGGGTGGAACGCCTTAGATTTGCTAAAGCTGAGAAGAAGTTGAATCAAGCCAGCGCGTGTAGGGTTTCTGAGAATAACGCTGCCCCCTGGCTTCAGGTAAAGTCGGATTTGCTTCAGCGTCGATACCGGGTCTGGTAAATAATAGAGGCAATCAAGCATAGTTACAATATCGACCGAACCAAAAGGCAGCTTCATCTCTTCCAGGCAACTTACCCAAGGTAATCCACGATCACCAAGAGTTTTTTGGGCAGTGGGCGAGATTTCGATACCCATTATGTTCCACCCACAGTCTCTGAAAATCTCCATGAGTTTGCCGCAACTGCATCCAAAGTCCACTATTAACCTCGGTTCTTTCGGCCGAAGAGCGTTGGCCAAATCCAACACATGTTTGAAAATGGGCATGTGTAGCTTATCATATCTTCTTACATATTCAATGTTTGTATATGAAACGCCCGCAAAATGCTTGGTTGGGTTCGATAATTCCCAGGGAGTCTCTCGCCAGAAATGCATGCACTTCGAGCAACGCCTAAACTCAAAACTTTTTTCCTTCCGGTCCGGGTGTTTGAAGACCTCGATGGAAAGAGTACCTTTGCAGATTGGACAAATCATGGTTGTCATCTTTAACTCTCGGATGATAGCTCTATCAAATTGTAAGTGTTTTTTGTTTGAATTTTGAATCGCTGTTCTTTCTTTGCCAACTCAAGATCTGATAACTTCCTGAAATAATCTCTCATATTTTCCTACTGCTATCTCAAAAGACATTTCTTTATCGTAAAATTCTATGCCTTTGTTACTCATTTGAACACGCTGTTCACTGGACATTTGATACAATTCTATAACTGAATTTGCAATACTTTCCGGATTTTCAGGTATACAAGAAATACCTGCTCCAGCTTTCTTGACTAAATCAGTAGCATCACCCTTTACGCCAACGAGTATTGGCCTACCCAAGGCCATGTATGCCTGAGTTTTAGACGGAATGGTAATTCTGAAAAGAGGATTATCTCTCAAGTGAACAAGCAATACATCTGCAAGTCTTAGAATAGGGCCTATTTTCGAAACTGGTTTACGTTTATGAAATATTACATTCTTAAGCTCAAGAGAATCAACTCGATTTTTGAGATTTTCAACTTCAATCCCTCCGCCAAAAAAAACAAACTGTATATTCAGATGTTCTGAGCTAATAATTTTAGCCGCGTCTATTACAGCATCCAAGGCCTGAGCTTTTCCCATATTTCCAGCAAAAACCACATTAAATTTACCATTCATATCAAGAGATTTTGCCAATTCAGGATTTTTTCCTGCTCTACAAATGAGAGCATCATCACACCAGTTATAAATAAGCTCAATCTTGTCTTGCTTTACACCTCTTTCAATTAGCTTTCTTCGAATGCCAGGAGTAGGCACGACAATTTTAGCCGCACATTTATACATTAAGCGACACCATAAACCTATAATGTTCAATCCAAAACGGTTATCAAACATACCCGTTGCGGGTAGACTGTCAGGCCATAGATCTCTTACATCAAGCACATATGGTATGCGCCTAAGTACTCGCATGGCGATTGCAGGCAGTGCAATTGTGGCTGGGCCTTGTACAACATAAGCTATGTCAGATTTCTTCATTAGCCATGGACCAAGCAAAGCCTGCGACATCGATAAACTTGTATAACTTAAAATCCTTTTTAGCGAGGACTGATCATGGCTTGGGTAAAGTGGTACACGAGTAATAGGCACACCCTCAAAATCCTCTCGTTGCAGCAGTTTCATCGCATACCCGTCATAAATTCTGCCACCCGGATAATTTGGAAATCCGGTCAGCACCTGAACCTGATGGCCACGTTCTTTCAATGCTTTCGCAAACGGTAAGCCCATGAAGAAATTGGGTTCAGGTTGAAAATAATATGTAATAAAAAGGATGCGCATTTTAGGTCAGATCATTTGCTTGTATTCCTGACCACTGATTACTCAATGCAGCAGTTCCCAATACAAGCTTTACTACACGCAATGATACATCATTTACTTGATATTCGAGAGGTATTTGACGTTCCAATTTGGTGTTTTCTTTGGATATTTGCAATTCAATAGCAGCGAGAATTGTAGATTCGCAAATTCCTGTCATAATGATTCGCCCACAATCCATGGCTTCCGGCCTTTCCATAGCGTTTCTTATGGTTACAGCCGGGAAATTTAAAATTGATGCTTCCTCACTAATGGTACCACTATCAGAAATTACACAAAGTGCATTCATCTGAAGATTAACATAATCCAGAAAACCAAATGGTTTTAAAAATCTGATGTTAGAGGTATTCTGCCTATCTAGCCTTTCAAGTCGATTTCTAGTTCTCGGGTGGACAGAAACAATCACAGGGCACTTGAATTGTTCTGATGCCTTTTCCATAGTAGAAAGCAATATATCCAGATGTTTGCTGTTATCTACATTTTCTTCACGATGCATACTAACCAAGAGATATTGGCCCTTTTTAAGTCTAAGCTCTTCCAAAACTTGAGACCTACGAATCCTTTCTAAATTGTCCAATAAAACTTCCTTCATAGGAGAACCCATTACATATATCCTTCTTGTGGGTAAGCCTTCTGCAATCAGATTTCTTCTGGCATGTTCAGTATATGTAATATTGAAATCACTTATATGGTCGATTATTTTTCGGTTTATCTCTTCAGGGACATTCAAATCGAAGCATCTGTTTCCTGCTTCCATATGATAAATCGGTATTTTAAGCCGCTTGGCCATTATACAGGCAATCGAGCTGTTAGTATCACCCAAAATCAGAACTGCCTCAGGTTGTTCTTTTTTTAGGACATCTTCTGATTTGCTAAGTATTTCACCATATGTTTTTCCAAGTGAAGTTGTATTTACTTGCAGAAAGTAATCAGGTTTACGAACATTGAGGTCTCTGAAAAATATCTCATTGAGTTCGTAATCATAATTCTGACCTGTGTGTACAAGCTTATGATCTACAAATTTATCCAGAAGAGAAATTGTTCTTGAAAGTCTTATTATTTCAGGTCTGGTGCCAAGAATTGTCATTACTTTAAGCTTATGTTCCATATTAATACCACCGTCCTAAAGATATTGCTTGTTCGTTTTACTTTAATTCTTCTTGTACTTCTGGCAATGAAAGCAATATTTGCTCAACATGTTTAACATCTAATCTTTCTGTATTATGTGAGGTATAATCTTCAACAGCCAATTCTTCCTTACTCCCCTCAAAGAAATATTTACTGTAATTCAAATAATTTAAATCACGTTGATCAGATTTAATCCTGTAATAGCCCTTCATATCTTCAGATCTCATCAATTCCTCATGTGTCGCTAATGTTTCATATATTTTTTCCCCATGACGAATACCAATCTCCTCTATTGGCACACTTGAATTAAAGATATTTTTTACAGCTTGAGCTAAATCCTGAATTGTGCATGCAGGAGCTTTTTTTATAAATAAATCTCCTTGATTCGCATTATTAAAAGCAAATACAACAAGCTCCACAGCTTCATGTAATGCCAGAAGAAATCTTGTCATGTGTGAAACAGTTACAGTAAGCGGCTTATTTTCTTTCAATTGTTTTATGAATAATGGAATAACAGAACCCCTAGAACACATAACATTGCCGTATCTTACACAACAAACTGTTGTTCTTATATCAGGCATCATTCTTGGTGCTGAAAGTGCAACTTTTTCCATTAAAGCCTTTGTCATGCCCATCGCATTTATTGGATAGGCTGCTTTATCGGTGCTTAAACAGACAACACATTCAACTTCATGCTCTATAGCAGATGTTACCACATTGTGACTGCCTATGATATTTGTCATCACTGCCTGCATCGGAAAAAATTCACATGATGGTACCTGCTTCAATGCGGCTGCATGAAATAGAAGATCCACACCTTGCATCGCATGATCAACACTGTCTTTATCTCTGACGTCGCCGATGTAGAATTTTATTCTTGGATTCGCGTGTTTGACTCGTAATTCTTCCTGCTTGAGTTCATCCCTGCTGAAAATTCTTATTTCCTTGCACTCTGTTTTTAACAGTCTGTTTAAAACGGCTTTGCCGAATGAACCTGTGCCTCCGGGAATCAGAACTGTTTTTTCGTCAACACCTTTCATTTTATATTTCCTTTAAGCATTATTATAGTTATGCCATTCATCATAGGGAGTAGAATCATCAGCCATATTTTCTATCATTTGTTCCCACGTTGGAGGGACAAAGCCTGTTAGGTTCCTAAACTTTGAACTGTCAAGGCTTCTGTCAATTTTTATTTCATTTTCAGATTCTATTTCAACTTTTAGCCCGAATTTATCCTTAATTATATTCAACAGGGAAAATTTGTCAATCGGCTCGGATGATATCTGATAGAGTCCGCTGAGGTTAGCGTGTTTTTCGATTATGAATTCGATAATTTCTGCCATCGCTATGGTGGTGAAACCAACATAGATCGCTTGTTTAAAACCTTTAACTTTGCCGTTTCTGTTAGCGAGGAACCACTCAACCAAGCCATTGGCGGTTGCTAGTTCTCTTCCGATGATAGATGTCCTTATAGTCAAAGCGTTTTCAGCACTGACTTCACCTAAATACTTGGTTCTGCCGTAAAGGTCTTCCGCATTAGATATAGATTTTTCCGTATACATTCCATCTTTGCCGTTAAAGACACAATCTGTGCTGATATGGAACAATTTGGCATTTAACGGTTGACATATTTTAGCCAATTGGTGTGGTAGAAGAGAATTTATTCTAATGCTTAAGATTGGATCCTTAGCATCTTTTAGTTGTTTTATGATCCCAACACAATTGATGACTATGTCGGGTTTGATATCATTGAAGATATTCACTACCTTGTCCAGGTCTAAAACATCGAGGTTTTCGATCATTCTTTCTTTATCAAAAATATCATACTTTTGATATTTAGCAAAGTTGGATCTTACAGTGTAATAGAGATCATATTTTTGCTTATATAGCTGGCAGAGTTTATGTCCCAGCATCCCTCCTGCGCCCAATATCAATATTCGCTTTTTATCAAAATCCTTCATTTTATAACTACCCCAAAAAGATATAACAGCTATTCCGCTATCATCTCTAGTATTTCATCAATCATACAATAATTATACATAAGATCAGAAAGATAAGATCCTGATATTACATTAGTGCCCGCGAAATTTCCTGTCCCTGACCCGACAATCCCATCAAACGCGTTGATACTATCAAGATGCTCCCAGTCACCTGCATAATTAATTGATAACCAGAATTGCTGACCTCCTCTTACAACTAATCTTACCGAAGCATTCGTATAACACTTATATGTCAGAGCTGTTGAAGCCACCTCTTGCGTTTGTCCTTCAATAGTAGCCTGCAATTTAAACTTAAAATCTGAAGGGTCATAATAAAGCTCAAGATAGTTATCTCCATCTTTATACCAACACTTTATATATTGATTTCCCCAGCCCGGTAAAAAGTAATCGAGTCTTGTCGCAGGTGCCCAGATGATGAATTCTGTCCAGCTATCTGGGAATGTGTAAGTCTTATTCAATGTTTCATAGGCCCTTGGTATTCCGCCTATTTGCCATCTCGTCGGTGGGCCTGCTTCTATCTGAACACAATCGAGAAGAAAATTAGCAGGACTGGGTATAAGTGCTCCGTCAGCACTATTAGGCCGAATAAAAATGTTGACATAAGATTCACCAGAAGCCGCTACAGTCATAGGTTCAAGATTTATTGTCTGCCAATTATCCCTACCTAATCCGTATACATGCCGGTCTGTCTCTCTATAGGTAGCAGTAAATATCCAAGAATATTGGCCACAAGCATTAGTCGCACTACTTTTCATGGCAATAGAGCCACTATAAGAAGTACCAGCAGTAACCGATTCCCCGTTGGATTTTCTGAGGGCCTCACTACTCCATGTTGACGTTACTTGAACACACTTACTACCATTCATCGCTTCAGCGGTGTATGATTCAGATGTTCCCGTGCATGTCCAAGCTGAGTCGTCTGTTTCCATCGAAGATTCATTGGCTGATAAGATATTGGTTGTTGCTGGGTCGATACAAAGAGCATTGTATTGTGTTACATTGCAGGGACTAAATCTTGCATATTGCAAAACAAGTGTTGAATTTTGCAGTATACAATGTATCTTGTTATTTAATACACCCAAGTATCTGTAAATTCCATACTCACCCGCCGTGAACTGGTGATACACTGTCCAATTACTAAGATTATCACTTACAACTATGGATGCCCTTCTGTCTGCCGATAATACAGAATATACGCCATTATAAGTACTACCATAAAATATACCATCATGTTCCATTATGGCCCAAGAGTATCGAGTAGATGTACCAGCCGTGCCAGCCTTGTATGCAACTGACATATCCCAATATAAAGGCTCTGTCTGCTTGGTTAAGACATCGTAAAAACCAAAACCCCAAGAACTATCCGAACCATACAGAAGTCTTGTTGCGTGACCATAATCATAAAATTCAACAGGCTGAAAATGATATTCTGTCTGAGTTTCCAGGTCAGACCAAGTTACACCATCGTCATCGCTATAAGTTGTTTTATTATACTGTGCACCATCTCCCCATACAACTACCCATCTGCCGGAAGCTTCCTGCTTATAAACTCGATGACTATGCTTAACTCTTGTATCAGCCTCAGTATAGACCCGTTCAAATGTATCACCTCCATCAATTGACCTCCAGAGTCCCCAACATTTCCCCTGAGAGCGGTATTCGCCGACACAAATAACACCATCCAATGCCTCGTGGAAATTAAAATAAGTGCAAGCGCACACACCATTGGCAGTATCAAATGTGATTTTAGGTGCTGGCATGTTGCTATCTAATAAATCTGTTCCATCCAAAGATTTATAGAGTTTGAAGGAATCTGCTGAGGCTTTAACAACAAAGATAGCACCGCTGGAATGCGGGTGTATAACATACACCCCAGTTAAATCTCCGCTATCTTGTATTTGAGTCCAGTTAATCCCATCACTGCTTTTATATAATCCTGCATAATTTGGAGAAGGCCCACTTGCCCATAAATATCCACCGCTTATACAATGAACTATCGGATTAGCAATAGCCCCAACACCATCAACATTAATTGAATTTATAACTTCTAAATCCGATGGTGATGCTACCGCCATGATCTTCTTGCGTTGAGAGTGTGCAACGTACTGCTTGCCCTCAAGGAAAGCGATAGAATCGCGGGTAAGAGTGCCATCGAGCATATTGACAGGTTGAGTCTTAAATGGATCGTTAGCGTCCTCGCGGAGCCATTGTGAAGCCATTATTGACATATCGATGAAATCCACATAGCCATCGTTATTCAAGTCTGATTGCATGAGTCCAAAACAGTTAGTTATTAAAAAAACCAAGAAGATTAGAATCCACGATATCAGTTTAATCCGCTTCTCAGAAAAGCTATGATTTATACACTTGTTTTTTTTCATCTGTCCATCCACCATAAAATTAATGTTCAAAAAGCCATGCATTACTATATTTACCCAAAACTTATAATCTTGTATTATCTTTAATATTAGTCATTATAAATTACCATTCTTACAAAGTTTTTCCAAGTTGTTTATCCCAATTTTGACCATATCATTCCAATCGTATTGGAAATTATTAATATGCAATTTGGCATTCTTAACTAATTGTCGCCGTAATTCATTATTTGACTTAAGTTCAATAATACGCTCGACAAAATCATCGACCTTCCATGGATTATAGTATGAAGCAGCGTTGCCACAAAGGTAATGCCCAAAATCAAGATCTGTTGTTAGTATGGGAACACCAAAATTCATCGCCTCAAGGTATGTTACGCTGAAGCTCTCTATTAGCGTTGGCATAATAATCAGATCTACATTGCTATAGTAACTCATAAGTTGATGATGAGGTATTGTTCCAACATTGCTTATCATATTTTTAAGCTTTGCGTCCTGTCTTGTCTTTCTCAAAAACTTGCCTGCGTTTACATGGTCACTTTCAGAAATTGTGGTTATAAACCGAACGCCCTGAAGTTTATCTGCTGATTTAAGGCAAGCCTGTAAGATTATTTCAGGATTTTTATGCACATAATACTGTGACAGCACAAGACAATTAAATTTATCTCTTTCAATCCCTTTTGGTATGATAGCGGTATCGATTCGTTTTGTGTCAATGAATTCTGAAATCGCATTCGGAAGTATTTCTATCCTATCTTCATCGAATTTGTAATAATCTGCTATACGTTTTTTCATTACCGGAGTTTGACAAAATAGAATTCCCGTTTTTTTCAGAGTGTGTTTAAAGTATAGCCTTTGAAGCAATACATGAAGTTTCGTTCGTAATGATGCAGTTGAAAAATGCTTGTATGGATAGACGAGATAACCATTTCTTACCCATAAAGCCTGAGGACAATCGATATTTGTCAAGCCATGATTACCCAATCCCATCACAACATCCGCCTTAAATTTTCTTATTGCTGAAGGAATTTCTCGTGAGTCAAGAATGAATCGTTGTCTTAGTGTCAAAGTATTTGTAGGGGTACAAATATAATAAGAGCTGCCATTAGGCAGAATAATATCCTCATATCCGCAACCTTGAGGTATAGTAATTAAATACTGATGACCAAAATCTTCCTTGGCTAAAGCGTTGATAAAGTTTTTCCCGCCTATTAGCCCGCCTTGTCCAACTAGATTATGTGCTAAAAACGTTATTCTCATTAGTATGCTTTAGTAGGGTTAGAATATTGAATCATAAAGCTTAAGATATCTTTGCGCTACCTTATCAGGGCTAAGATCTTGAGCTATTTTAAGGCCCGCCTGTATTCTTTCTTGTCGGAATCGGTCATCATCAATCATCCTCTCAAACATTTCTGCATAAAGCAATGGCCGCCAATTATCAATCATGACCAAACTTTTTTGATCTGGATCTATCACCAAAGTGCCGTCTATTTTACTTGTCACCACAGGCAACCCGCATGAAATCGCCTCTTTTACAACCCTTGGCGAACCTTCATGGTAACTTGCTGTAACAAACAAATCGCAGGAACGATAAAAATCAACCAGCGTATCCCGAGGGACTTTTCCCCTCACTTCTATACGGGATCTACTTGGAAGTGATTCAAGCAAATCATGAAACCAACAGTGACCCGTGTCATTGATGTCTCCGACCATGACAAGTCGAACATCGCGATTTTTGCGAGCATATAAATCAAAAGCCTTGAGAATGATATCTATGCCTTTTAATCTTTGATAATGGCCAGCATATAGAATTATTTTCTGGTCTTTTGACAGGCCTAACTCATTTCTTTTAGAAGGACCTGGACAATAATAATCTGTATCAACTTCTGCGGCGATACAATGCAATCGTTTCTGCGGAATACGATAATATTTTTTCAGACTATTAATAACGCTCATCGAATTACCGACCATACAATCCACGAGTTGGCATGAAAGAATTTCACCTAATACTACCCAACCGTGCCGTTTCAAATAATAAGGCCATTCCCATAGACGTGCACTACATTCTTTATTTGCGCCTTTCCAGTGGCCTCCAAAAAGAAAATCAGATGTCGCGGCGTAAAGACTGAGAACATTTCTAATATTATCAGCTTTCCTAAAAGTAAACCTGTGTCGACGGTGTAATGCCATCTCTGCTATAAAAGTATCGTGAAATATAACTCTTTCACTATCAGAGAAGCCTTCTTGTAAAAGTTTTCGTAAATGCTTGCGGCGAGTAAAAAAACTTGTGCCTCGCGGAATCTTTAATTGTTCAAGTCCATGAGGCATCGTATCTGCTGGCGGATGATCATCATGATAGATTATTATCCGCACCTTCGCCCCATATTTGCTCATTGAAGCAAACATTTTATATCGGTCTTTGTATGAGCTGTATGCTGATAAACATGTGTATATCACCATCACATAGACCCTCCTATTTCCTGATAATCATGCTGATCGCCCTGCTCCAAGGAAACCTGTGTTTCATAATGCTCTATAGGCTGTTCATTTTTACAAAAAAAACTAAGACAGCCGGCAACAACAAAAATCTGAGTACAAGAAGAAGTAAAAGTAAGCGAATGGTTTCGGATTATCATAAATGATGCACCAAGACAACCCAATATTATTATCGTCCAAGCTGCCGATGGTCGTTTGGAAAATTTAATAAGTAACAATCTAATAAAAATACCTAATACCATTAATTCTAAAAACGCTCCTGGGTAACCAAAATTCAGGTACCCCTCAGTACAGATTGTAAATCCTAATCCAGAAGCTTCTCTGCCGGAATATGTCCAAGTAACCCATGAAGCAGGCGAAATACCATACGAAGGTGGCCCTCGCAAACCCAATCTTTGAGTTACACCATCAAGAAATGGTACTATGCGAATTATAGCACTTATATAAGACTGCCCATACCAGTAAGGCGCATTTGTAGGAACTTCATTTGTGACGATTGAAGTTACTCTAAATGAGCCACCGGCTTCAATAAAGATCGCTTTCCAATCAGCTTGACCCGTTCCGCTAACATATTTATATTCCTCAATCATTTTTGATGGACTCAAAACCACAGTCCTTATTAGGCTTATAGCGGTCATAAGAGTAAATGCAACTATTAATCCAGCAGTCAAGAAAATCCACGGTATCTTTTTGATAAAATAATGTCTTATGAGAATTATAGGAATAACCATCTGAACAAATGGTCCACGATCACCTTCAAGTAGGAATATCATTGAAATCGCAATAATCATGCCAAGTACAACCTTGGAATTAAAAAGCCTGCCATGCCGCAATGAACTGGCTATGGAATATATAAATGCACCGGCAATCATCATCATATTGCTTGTCCAGAATAGCATTTCCACTCGTGGCGAACTGTAACGTTCAATATTTCCTATCACTACATAACCATAAGCTATGATAGTATCAATGCCTACCATAAAGAGGCTGGCTATATGTAACACAAATCCCAGAATCATCAGCCAAACAGTCACAATTGACCATTGCCAGGTTGGTTTCTTGAGTGTCGAGTATTCCAGCGTACCCTGCCTAGGCTCTACAATCTCATAACCAAACAAATATCCGACTAGACCAAGATTAATTATAAACATTGACTTAGGAATTGATTCCTGAAACCAAATAGCCTTTTCGCTATATTCAGCAAGCCCTAAAGCATAAAGTGTTATGTACCCAAAGTGGAACATTGTATAAAACCCGACAAAGATAATATCGGGCGCCAGAATATTAGCCATGCCTCCCATATTTAATCGGTAAAAGACGTGTACTGTAACAATAAGATAATAAACAAAAAGCAACGGCTTCAGAGCTCCCAGCGGCTTGTTCCGAAGGAGAAAAAAGATAAAAACTACTAATAACAATGCAATGGCCAACCATATCAAATACACTGCGGACTTTCTATGCAGACAATCACTTCGAAACTCATCCAGTCTTGATGGAGCTTCTTCATGATATAAAGAACCGGCTATTGTGTTTTCCATTTTAGATCTGTTCTAATATTTAGGTGGGTACAGATATTTTGCTTTGCGATACAGCCATATTCTTCGAAGTTTAGACAATTGCCTTTTGCTAATTTGAGCCAAAGTGTATAAAGGTTTTATTTTAGTTAATACTTTTTTTACTAATATCTTAGGTGTTAAATTATCTTTATTCTCAGGCACAGTTAACTCCTGAGAATTTTGAACAGGTACTTTTGTACTCAACTTGAAGTCGCTTAAATGTTGTTCAATATTTCTCAACGAGGCAAGCCAAACCCATTTATCATGAAGAGTATACCCAAATGCTTTAGCGCCCTGAGGGTCACTCTTAACGACTTGTCTAAGCCTCATGATAGAGTTCTTATCAAAGCCTACCTTATCACAAAGCCACTGAGGGTCAAAATAATCATCAATTACATTAAACAAAGGCCCACTTATCCACTGGGTATAATTGTGAAAGGCCCTTTTCAATGAATTCAACGCCCCTGATGTTGTCCCGGACAAAGCTCTGTTTGTTCTCGCCCACGGGAGCCGGGCCAAATTACTATCCAACATATCAAACATCAGTGCATAAATTCTGTTAGTTCTCAACGATGGATGTATAGACCACATATATCCATATACTTCGGGAGCAGTAAACATCTGATATAATGAACAGTAGTTATTAATTACATTCATCGTATGCCCTATCATGCCCCTCATATAATGGCCCTGTTGTTCATATTCACATATTACATATTGGCTCTTTTGACCAAATCTTTTGTGGAAGTTTTTGAGATTATCCGTCAGGCATTGAGAAGCCTCATTGAATATATCCTGTCTTAAAAGGCCAAACATGTTAAACGGCTTGAGATAATCCAACTCCAAAAGAATCTTGCCACTGAACTCAGCACGCCCTATAGAATCACCATAGCTGGCTGCCAGAACAATCGCATCCTTTGAAACGTTTTTGAACCAACCCATTGAATGAAAATGAATGGGGGAAACAAGTCCCCCTGAGATCAACGACATTTCTTCAAGACTGTTTCTTAAGGTATCAATATTCAAATCTACATGCTGCCAATCAAAACCTGATATTTCTGCTGTTGCCTTGCCGTAAACAACATCTCGTGAATTTTCCAGACCCCAGGTGACTGCAACTGGTTTGGCAGACAACAAACCCTTTTTGAGAAGCCTTGATAGAACTCCCGCCACTATCCTGCTGTCTAATCCCCCGGATAATAATAAATATATTTCTTTGCGACCTTGACAAACGTGCTTAGCCTCAGATATAAGTAGATCGATAAACTTTTGTGCTATTGCTCCCTCATCAAACCACAAGGTATCATGTTCGGGCGGCACTTCATAGGATATCGAATTATCGTTTTCTATTTTTGAAAGCCACGGACTCCGACTGAGCTCTTTAAATAATGTACTGTCTCCACATGAATAACCTAAGCACAAGATCGAGGCTATAGTTGAAACATCCCACGTTAGATTTCCATGACTGCTTGAAATTGCATCGATGCAGGATTCCTTCCATGCGCCATTACTTAAACTATACTTGACAGGCTGATACAGGTGTTTTGAACTTGTTAGAGATGACACAATATATCTCCATATTTTTTTTGAAAAAAGTATTAATAATTTACACCACTTGGAGTTTAGTTATTGATTTAATTATTCTCTGTTATGTTTTAGCTTGACACATTTTCTTAAGAAATAGTAGCTTGCTGACAATCTCTTTTTTTTCAATAACTGAAAGCGTTATTACCCATGTTCCTGCAACATAAAGCACACCGAGTATAATTACTGCTGCTGCAAATTCAACTGGCCTGACCAAATTCATAACTTTTGCTAAAATAGCACCAACCCCACATACAATCAGACTTACTATCGTTGGCTTTGCAAGTGAGTTAATTACAAATTCCTTTGCCTTTATTCCTACAACTTTTATTCCATATACAAGGTTTACCATTGCACCAACAATTCGTGCGAGTGCAATAATAACAACCACCCCTATTATCGAACCGCTGAAAAAATGTAGATAAATCCACACGCATCCAAACCCGCCTACTGCCCAGCAACAGGTCACTGCAGCCAGAAATGCGACTTTGCCCATGCCGGTTGTCATCTGAAAAAGACAGGTAGCAGCACTCATGACATACTGGCCGCTAAGCAGAATTGCAGCGGCAATTGCTATTTGGCGAAGGTAATCTGGTGTATATATTTCACCCACCCATAGTTTTATGAAAGGATAAAGCAAAAAAATCGGCAAAACACAAAACGCTCCCGCTACAATCATCCCGTATTTTGTGCTAATCGAAGCAAGAAGAATTTTCTTATCATTAAGATTAAGCGCCTCAAGGCTGCTTGCTGCAGGCATAAGCACATTGGCAATGGACCGAACCATACTGCCTGCAAACATTGCCATTGTTGCGATAAGGCTGTATGCACCAACCTCCATGACCGGTCTTTCTATGCTAACTACCCACTTGACCGCCTCATAGCCAAGCATATTTGACACCTGTATTACAAGCACAAATCCACCAAAGCTCATAAGAATCCAGAACATTTGCAGGGAAACATACTTCAATCCAAACCGGATTTTGTCTGTTATTTTATAAGAGCTGTAAATCCAAATCAGTCTTTCCCCAAGCATTGAAAGAATTGTAAAATAAATGAGCGGATACAATCCTGAAGAAATAAACTCAAACCATAAGACGACAGCAATCACTCTTGTAACAATTGCAACCGACCTTGCCAGATTCGTTAGGTCATACCGCTGATAAGCCCATAAGATACTCTGGAACGTATTAAATGGAAAACAAATCATGACTTTCACGCCCATCAAAAGCATCGCTATTCTAGCCTGTGGCAAAAGTTCTGCCGGCATGTTTGAAATCCTGTCAATATAAAACGAAAGAACCAAACATATAAAAAAGCCTATCACCGCACAAATGCCAAGCCACACTAAGCTTGTATTCAAAAGCCCACGAAACCTTGAAAAATCCCTTTGACCCAAATCAGCAGCTATATGCTTTGTAAGGGCAAGACATACTCCCCAACCAAGCAGTTCTGTTATCATAGTAAATGACATCACAAGCATCGCCACACCGAAGAGGTCTTTGCCAAGCACCCTTGCAACGTAGCCAACAAGGAAAAAATTGGCCACGCCATACACGGCAAAAGCACCATAGTTACTCAAAACATTTATAATAAGTCTTGTCCGCTGTCGCATATATCTGCTAAATAAAATGTCGATAAAACTTTATTTATTGTTTTCTACTGACTGTCCCGATTATCAAATCCGATGTTTTTTGCAAACTCGAATTAGCTAATTGAATAAGCCTAATATGACAGCGCTGGTTTTTTACAAAAACCGATTTTACAACATCAAAAACGCAGTTCGGTAAAATTAGTTACCAACGTAAAATAAGGGCTTACGTGCAAAGTAGCGCTGTCGTACTAACCCTGCTCCGACGATGCCTCTTTTATTCCAACATACATAAGGTCCCGAGATAACAACTTATATCTTGGAGTACAATGTAGAAGTTTCTCTATCTCCATCGATAAACGATTGAAAACTCGTACTGGGGCGTTTACAGCTCGCGCACAATACTTGTGTCTATTGAAAAACGCAGTGTGTGCCCCTGGCATAATGAACCGAACTCCGCCAATGTAATCACAGAACAACGTCTTCATCCCACAGTTCCTATGCACGAGGTCTAGTGTTAAAGCGTCAATAGGGTTGTGTTCAGCATATACTTTGGGCCTGATCGTCTTGCTGATGAATCCATTTATACCATATAGGTTTGGAACGATAGTCACTACATATTGCCAAGACAAAGCACATATTCGCTGCACGACAGAAGATACGTCGCTGAAATGTTCTATGAAACCCGCGGAAAAGACTATGTTGTACTTGTTGCGACCGCAATCAAAAGTAAAAAAATCCTGAACCAATAAATCAGCGTCTATTGCCAACATTTCCATGTTCTTCTTCGTTGTCACTGCCGCAGCCTCGGCGTATTCCAGACCTGACACTTTATAACCGAAGTGGTTGTTGAAATAGGCCATCCGTTTACCGGGAGCACAACCTATCTCAATGAGTGAAAATGTGGTTGTTTTTGGAAGATATAATTCGAGCAGCTTTTGAACGTCATAAACTGGCTTGTAAATAGCCGGTAATTCCACATTAGCCCATCCTTTTTCCCATTTATCCTTGGTAGTTAAGTTAATACCCACTAGACTGTGCCTCCTAATACCTTTTCCACTATATATTATGCTTTTGCATTAACTGGCAAGCCTCGTTCAAAGACGGCTCTGAAACATCGCCCCCCACAATCTCTTTAACATGCTGCGCCTTCAATTCTCAATTCCAGAGATTTTGGTCTTCGAGTTTTCCTCATAGCCCAGCTCACGGAATTGCTCTATTGTCAAAGGCTCGTCATTGTAAAAGCAACCCAGCGAAGGTTGTACTGTGTTATAATCCGACTTCAGATTAACCACTCTACCACGGGGAATCTTGTACATGAAACCTGAAGACACCTTGTTATTAAAAAAAACATTATTAACAATAGAGCAATCCCTATTGACATATTTTTTATTGTTCGTGTTGACCGAAGCAAACCGGATGAGCGAATTGGAGAATTGACTGTCCCTTACAAGATTATCCCGAAATGTGCAGTTATTTGCTGCCATAAACAGTACAGCACAGTCACCTTTTACGTTGTATATTTCATTTTCGCGCACAATGCAGTCAACCGCTTCGTCTGCAATACTGACCCACCTTGAACCGTCTGGATTCACACCGGACCATGACGAACCGCCTATAGTAATAGCCCCGTAAAGTGGATTAATATCAAAAATTTTGTTTTTTTGGACAACAGCCCTTTTGCAATTATTTTTTAGTACTATGGCTGCAGAAACAAAATTGTCCAGTTTATTATCACTGTTTCTTGTTTGAATACCATGATGGATCTGCGAGTTCTCAATAATCCAATCATCTCCTCCGGTAAGATCTATTCCCGTGTAGCCAAAATATGAAATGTCACACCCGGTAACACGTACATTTAAAGAGTTGTAATAATCAACATCAATAATATCATCAGGCTTATTTGGATTTTTAGGCTTTGCGCCGCCAACTTTAATGCCACAGGAATATGAGTTTCTTATAACACAGTTTCTAACTTCTATATTATTTGTTTCAATCGACAAGGCATGATATCCGCCTTCAATCGTCAGGTCTTCAAAAGTAATAAAATCCGGCTGCGGTTTTTTGCTCACTCGTGAGCGATTACAGTAAAGACCAATAGTACTTGAGCCTCCCCAGGGAAATTCACATATCTCGGTCTGACTCAAGCCGGGATTCTTACCATCACGGGACCAGACATAAATATTCAAGACATCAGGATTGGTATTTCTTACCCATTGCCCCGGACCCGTTAAAAGCTTAGGACCGCCGTTGGTATAGGTATCTGTCATAAGCATTAAAGGGATACCATTTTGAGAACAATTCGGAACTCTTTCAGGTAAATATTTGCCGGGTAATCTGCTGGGTGTGATCGCAGTCATTAATATATTCTTGTAACTTGGGACCTGCTCCCAATATTCTGGCTTGTTGCGCAGTTTCATACTGCTAATTACTGCCTGCTCGCCGGGATAGGATTTAAAAACTATACGTGAAGATTTACTGGCATTGGTCGCAAAATGAGCTAAAGAATCACCTCCCAATGAAATACTCTGACGATAAACGCCTTCTCTTAAATAAACGGTATCACCAGGCTTAGCATCTTGAATACCTTTGACTAAGGTTTTCCATGGGGTATTAATGTTTAATCCATCATTTCTATCATTTCCATTGGGGTCAATGTAATAGTTTGCGCCCAAAACATTTGTAGTCATCAAAAACAGAAAGGCAAAAAGCACAAGCAAATATTGTAGTGCAGTGCTGTGGGATACTATCGATTTGTTCTGTTTTGATATTTCCTGCATTTAAGGCTTATATTAAAAATTTCCGGTGGGGCTTGACGACTTAACAACTCGGCTTAAAATTAAGAATCAAACCTGAAAAAACAATAATATGGGAACCTAATATGACAAAGAATAAAACCAATAATCACGTAACTCCGGACAAGCAGGTACAAAACGAGGTGCCAGCACCGGGGCAGAAAAAACGACCGAGGTCCCTGTGGATATTGGTTTTGATTTTCTTTGTCTTTGTGCTAATGGTATTTATCTTCCAGAAAAGAGGCTCTATAGACTGGGTTGAAGATTACCAAGCCGGTCTTGAAATGGCCCGTCAACAAAGTAAGCCTGTCCTACTCGCCTTTTATAAAGTGAATACTCCCATGAGCACTCAGATATGGCAGAACACTTACAATAACCCGGCAGCAATAGAATATGTTGAATCGAAGTTCGTTCCAATTTTAATCGACGTCGATAAGCAGCCCGAAATTGCCAAAAGTTACAATATTGATTACTATCCCACTCATTATATCAAGCAGCCGGACGGTGAAGAGCTTTTCGGCCCGCTACTTGGTTATGACCCCGCCCCGCTTTTCATCGAGAAGCTCGAAGGCCTGCTGAAGAAAATGAACGCTGCTGACAAATAGTTTTTTCATTTACCGCTTTCTTGAATTTTTTCCAAATCCTCTATCCAGGCATCAACAAGGTCCAACTCTTTTGCATCGACCAGTGACATCTCAACAAGTTTTTCATAGCATAGACGCAGGTTGGAACCAATTTTTCCCGGGCCTGAAGCCATTTTCAAAGCTTCTAATTCTTTGCATATTCGGCCGTTGTGTAGATAGCCGGGTACTTCGTCTTTGAAATCGCGCATAAGGTCATGCTCATTTCGCCTTTGCCACATGGTAGGCTCGTGAAAAAGTACACCCCAGTTGTTTTCCCAGGCAATTCGCTGGGCGATGAAACTTCGCCATATGTCGGTCATACGAAAAGAACAATATGAAGGCAGATACAGCAGGGCGAACGCCTCCGAGTGCCATGTTGTGTTCTGGCTGTTAAAGGGACACCAGCAGCCCTTTGTTAGGGCAAGTAGTCGGTCCTTTCTGAAAACCTGTGGTAAAGGCAGCGTTAATCTGTAAATTGCATCGACATCAGGGTTCTCATCAGCCAGGCCTTGCTGGATTGGGCAGTTTATATCTTCAGTATCCAGTGATTCAAAAGGCTTGAATTTGTCGCCGATATGTTCCAGCGCCATTCCCCGCGGCCAGATGTTTGCATCGGTAAAGTAGCGGTAAACATTGACCCACCCTGCTTTTGACATTGTCTTCGCCGACTGTCTGGGCTGATGTGGCTGCCAGAAACTCTCATACGGGATATTGTCGTCGTCGGTTTCGATTATGACAGATGCTCGGCCGGCAATAGCCACGAGGTAACCGATGTTTTTGCGGGCGTAGTGTCTGGTAGGGCACAGTTTTGCCAGTTTGAAATCATTTTGGGCCTGCCTTTCCAAACTGTAGAAATCACAGCCATCCAGTTCAAAATCGGCCGGACTGGCCTGGTCTCCTATCACAATAAAATGATACCCTCTTTGTTTGCAACCGTGGGCCAACCCGGATAAGATTTCATTGGGCCCGGCAATTGATGTTACGACAACCGCGATTTTATTTTCCGTCTGATTCACTATAAAAACTATAACCTGCCTCTTAACCTCAGGATGAACAAGCGGGATAGATTGACCAGAGCATCTCTAAGCACAGCATTATTGACGCTTGCACTTGGTGCGCGATAAGTGATGGGCAATTCTGTTATTTTTAGATTTCGACAGTACACCTTTATTTCAGTCTGAAAGAAATGTGCTTTGGATTTGATTCCTTTGTCCAGGACTGTCTCAAGGACCTGACGCGTAAACAATTCAAAGCCACTGGTCATATCTTTAAGCTTCGTTCCGAGCAGAAGGTTGGCTATTATGGAACCGCCCCTGCTTATGAGCCGTCTTTTGAGTGAGCTTTCGGCCATGGAACCACCATCGCAAAAGCGGCTGCCGAAGACACAATCATAGCCCCGGAGCATTTTTTCAAAGAACTGCTGAATTTCGGAGGGCTGATGACTGAAGCTGGCATCTATTTCCAGAATCCAGTCACAGCCAGCGTTCAAGGCCTCTTTATAACCACGAATGTAAGCATCAACGACACATTTATTTTCCGGTGCCCAGACCATTTTGAGTTTTGGCTGTTGATTTTCAAGTTCCCTTAAAATCTCAACAGTTCCATCTATACTGACGTTGTCCAGAACAGCAAAAAAGGTGACGTGTTTGAAACCGTCACATTGGGCAAGGACTGCGTCGATAAATTCGACGGCCCTTTCGCGATCGTTTGCCATCGGGCATACAATACCCAGCTTTACTTCAGATATATTGTGAAATGGATTTTCAGTCATAAACCTACTTGTTTTTGCGATACCACTCGATAGTGGCTTTAAGCCCCCGGTCAAAAGAAGTTTTGGCCTCAAAGCCAAAAAGCTCTTTGGCTCTTGTAGTGTCGAGACATCGTCTCGGTTGGCCGTCCGGCTGAGTGCTGTCCCAGCGGATTTGGCCCTTAAAACCTGTAAGCTCAACAATTTTTTCAGCCAGCGCCTTTATTGTTATTTCAAATCCGACACCGATATTGACAGGTTCCGGACCGTCATAATGCTCGGTCGCCAGTACAATCCCTTCGGCTGCATCGGCGGCGTAAATGAACTCGCGCGAGACTTTGCCGGTACCCCAACAGTCAATATAATCACGGCCTTCGTCGATTGCGCCCACGCATTTTTTTATCAGGGCCGGTATCACGTGGCTGCTGGCAGGGTCAAAATTGTCGCCGGGACCGTAAAGGTTCACAGGTAACAGGAATATCGAATTGAAACCGTATTCGGTTCTGTAGGCCTGGGACTGTACAAGCAACATCTTTTTTGCCAGACCGTATGGGGCGTTTGTCTCTTCCGGATAGCCAATCCAAAGGTCATCTTCCTTAAACGGTACGGGAGTGAACTTCGGATAAGCACGTACGGTCCCTATTGCGACGAATTTTTCGATATTGCGCACCCTGCCCTGCTCTATCAGCTGGACGCCTATCATCAGGTTCTTATAGAAAAACTCGCCTGGATGCTCGCGGTTGGCGCCGATACCACCAACAACAGCCGCAAGATGAATAACGATGTCAGGATTCATATCATCATACATCCTGTTAATATCGTCGAGGTTTACAAGGTTGTAATCTTCAATCTTAGGGACACAGATGTTCTTACAGCCTCTTTTCCGCAACGCTTCGATGACATAGCCGCCGAGAAAGCCGGCACCACCTGTAACAACAACTGCCCTGTTTTTGAAAAAATCGCTCATTATACCTTTCCATGGTCCTTCAAAACTTTTTCCTGCTCGGCGAGTTCCATATCTGCATCGGTCATCATTTTCGCAAGGGACTTAAAAGTTATCTTAGGTTTCCACTTTAGCTTTTTTCCTGCCTTGCTCGGGTCACCAAGAAGGACATCGACTTCCGTCGGCCTGTAATACCGCTGGTCAATCTCGACATAGTTGTGCCAGTCCAAATCAAGGCAACCAAAGACCTCATCCAGAAATTCCCTGACCGAATGCGTCTCACCGGTAGCGACGACGTAATCGTCCGGCTTATCCTGTTGCATCATCAGCCACATCGCCTCGACAAAATCTCCGGCAAAGCCCCAGTCACGTTTTGCATCGAGATTACCGAGGTAAAGCTTATTCTGTAAGCCAAGTTTGATGCGAGTTGCCGCGCGTGTGATTTTTCGTGTAACAAATGTCTCGCCCCGCCTGGGGGATTCATGATTGAACAAAATTCCGTTGCACGCGAACAAGTTATAAGCTTCGCGATAATTCACCGTTTGCCAAAAGCCGTAAACTTTTGCACAACCGTAGGGGCTGCGGGGATAAAAAGGTGTCTTCTCAGTTTGCGGCACCTCGGTCGCCTTGCCGTACATCTCACTGCTCGAGGCCTGATAAAACTTTGCGGGCTTTTTCATCGAGCGAATCGCCTCAAGTAAACGCAGTGTACCGAGAGCATCGGTATTAACAGTGTATATAGGAGTGTCAAAACTGACCCTGACGTGGCTTTGTGCGCCGAGGTTGTAAACCTCATCCGGCTTAATATCGTTCATAATTGTCGACAGATTGCCGCCGTCGGTCAAATCACCGTAAACCAGTCTAAGTCGTGTGCTTTGGTGAGGGTCCTTGTAAAGGTGGTTTATTCTTCCCGTATGAAACGACGAGCTTCGCCTTATAATGCCCCAAACTTGATAGCCTTTTTTCAGAAGAAGTTCGGCAAGATAAGAACCATCCTGTCCTGTAATACCTGTAACTAATGCCTTTTTCATAACTTCCCGCCTTTAAATAAAGTTACTTTTTAACTCAGCTTAAGCTGGTGATAATAACTTTGAGCGTTTGATCCAGATTTGTCCTCGGCTGCCAGCCGATAGTTTGTTTGATTCGCTCGATGCTCGGAACGCGGCGCATCATATCATCGATGGGTCTGCCATAAGCTTTTTCATAAGGGACGAATTCCTTTTTACTTTCGCTGCCGGTCATTTGAATCACCTTATCAGCAAGGTCCTCAATGGTAATTTCTTCTGTTGAGCCGATGTTATAAACTTTTCCTGCGGCCTGCTCACAATCCATCAGTCCGATGACCGCCTCGACAACGTCGTCAACATAACAGAAACAGCGACTTTGCTTTCCCGTGCCGTAAATCAAAACAGGCTCATTTTTTAACGCCCTTTGAACAAAGCGCGGGACCACCATACCGTATTCTCCGGTTTGCCTGGGGCCAATTGTGTTGAAGAACCTGGCTATCACCACATTCAAACCATACTGTTGGTAAAAAGCAAGCCCTAAAAACTCGTCTATCGCCTTGCTGCAGGCGTATGACCAGCGAGAGAAAGTTGTACTGCCGAGTACGATGTCATCGTCTTCGCAAAACGGTATTGCTTCGCTCTTGCCGTAAATCTCACTGCTTGAAGCAATCAAAACCTTTTTGTTGAACTTATTTACAGCGTCCAGCACAACCTCTGTACCGCCGATGTTTGTTTCTATCGTACGAACGGGACAATCGGCTATGAGCTTTACCCCTACCGCGGCGGCCAGATGATAAACAATGTCACATCGCTGGACGAGAGCTTCCATCAAGGCTACATCGCAGATATCACCCTCGACAAACTCAAAGGCGGCGTTGCCTTTACAAGCTTCGATATTTTTTAAGCTGCCGGTGCTTAAATTATCAACAACAATTACCTGGTGTCTGTCTTTTAGCAGGCGTTCTGAGAGATGAGAGCCAATGAAGCCTGCTCCGCCTGTAACCAGTGCTTTCATAGAAAATCCATATCAATTTGCAGGGGGAAAATAGTTGCTTTACGGTCTAATTATCAATTATTGACAGACTCCGTCCCCGTCGGCTGCGCCGAAAACCAAGGTATCAGAGCTATACCTGAATTTTTCTTGGATACTTATCGTTAGCGGCCGGAAGAGAAAGACTAGCCGCCGTACTTCTCACAGCATAAGTATCGGCAAATAAAGAACATAGCATTAGTAAAGCCTGGTCGAAGCAAGGTACTGCTTGCCGATCTTTTAACAAAAAATATACGCATTTTATGTCCTATAAGTTCGCGCGTGGAAACTATCGTCATAGCCGGGAAAATTTCTGAAGACATGCACTTTAAGAATTAAGAACCACTCAGACTGCAGTAACACCAACATCTGCGTTTTTAGCAGCTAAAACACACATTTTATCGGCCTTTATACAAATAACAAGCTCAATTTGGTTGGCCATAATAAAAACAGCACGTTTTGTCTGTTTCCCAAACAGTAACGCAGTACAACATGGCCTTGTCGAATTTATCCACAATACCGTCCCAGGCAAAAATTGCTATATTTTCCACGGTTGGGATCACTTTTGCAAAATGCGGCACATCAGCGTTAAGGTTCTTGTGGTCTATCACCTCTATAAGGTTTTCCTGGATGACCTTTTGAAACCGTCCTATCGTAAAGCCATTGGCTTTAGCGTCTGTCTTTACGGTAACTTCTATAATATAGTTATGCCCGTGACCGGTAGGGTTCGCGCACTTGCCAAAAACCTCAAAGTTTTGCTGTGGCGTAAAGTCATCGTTCCAAAGTTTATGCATTGCCGCAAACTCAAATTTCTCACTAAAATAAATCATCTTACAATCCTCCGTGGCTGACTCGCAATCAATCGCCACCTTTCCAAACGGATTTAAGGCCAAATTCAATTCTCCAACCTTTGCAGAGCCAAATCTGCCGGTTAGTTTTTCTCTCGCTGATTTTAGAAGTTCGGCTAACTCGGGGAAGCCTACGTGCCTGCCCTGCTGAAAAAACTCTCTTATTTCTTTGGCAAAGACCGGAACGACATATTGACGGACCGCCTTGTCGACATCAACCACGTTGACAATGAATCCCGTGGCAGGGTCGATTTTTCCGATGAGGGCAACGAACAGTTCAAAAAATATCGACAGACCCTCTCCCGCAGGTTCGGAGGAGAAAGAATTGGCCCCCCTGCTGTCCTGCGGCAAAAAGGGGTTAATCGAAAACCGCACCTTCCTTCCGAGTTTATGCATGGAAAGAAACCTCAATATTGCTTTTGCCGGTTTATTTATTCTCCCTGTGCATCAGGCTCATAACCTCGATTCGACTCTTCGGGTCTTTCTTGAATATCCCCCGAAGTGAAGAAGTCACCATGACGGAGCCCGGTTTTTTTATCCCCCTGATAGTCATACAACTGTGCGAAGCTTCCAATACGACAGCTACACCTTTTGGTTTTAGACTGTCCATTAAGAAATCAGCTATCTGGTCGGTAAGCCGCTCCTGGACATGTAGCCTTCGGGCGAAACAGTCAACGACCCGTGCCAGCTTGCTGACGCCGATAACCGCACCGGAGGGCAGATATGCAACGTGTGCGGCGCCAATAAAGGGCATCAAATGGTGCTCGCAGATACTATAAAAAGATATGTCACGAAGCAGAACAATCTCGTCATACTTTTCCGTAAAGACGCTGGTAAGATATTCTTTCGGGTCCTGGTGCATGCCGGCCAGAAGCTCAGTGTACATCCTTGCGACCCGCGAGGGGGTGTCTTTGAGCCCCTCACGCTGGGGGTCTTCACCAACTGCGGCAAGTATGTCTCTGACTGCCTGCTCTATTTTTTGAATATCAACATTGGCTTTGTTATCTTGGCTCATATGAAATTCCCGCTATAAGGTTTTAGTTTTTTACTTTCGTGCTATGTTCATCAAATATGTTGTCAGCAGCCTTACGCCGAATCCGGTGGCCCCTTCGACCGACGAGGCCGTGGCGCTTTCAAAGATGTCCACGCTGGCCATGTCAAGATGTGCCCATTTCTTATCGCCGACAAACTGCTTCAAAAACGCAGCGGCGGTACACGCCCCGCCCCACTTGCTGCCGATATTTTTCAAATCGGCGATTTTACTTTTCATCTCCTCGGCGTATTCATCACCGCTGGGCATATGCCAGATTTTTTCACCGCTCTGCTCGGAAGCTTTTTGTAACTGTTGTGCAAGCTTTTCGTCGTTGCTCATAAGAGCAGCCATATACTTGCCAAGCGCGACCCTGCAGGCCCCGGTCAGAGTCGCGATATCGATGATAATATCGCAGCCCTGTTTGTCGGCATAAGCAAGAGCGTCGCAGAGTATCATTCTTCCTTCAGCATCGGTGTTCTGGACCTCGACGGTCTTTCCGCTGAAGGTTGTAATGATATCGCCGGGCCGATAGCTTGAACCGCCGGGCATGTTCTCAGCCGATGGAATTAGACCATAAACGGTGACCGGTAGTTTCAACTCGGCTGCTGCTTTGAGGGCGGCGAGTACGGCAATACCGCCGGACTTGTCCAGCTTCATCTGGTCCATATCGTTCGCGGGTTTGATACTTATACCGCCCGAGTCAAAGGTCACCGCTTTTCCAACCAGTGCAACTTTTGGCAGCTTTTTAGCCGTTTTGGCTGCCGGGGTGTATTTCAGCACAATAAGCCTCGGAGGTGTTTTCGAGCCGGAACCAACCGCAAGTATACCGCCCATGCCTTTTGCCGTGAGCTGTTTCTCATCGAAAACAGTACAGGTCAGGTTTGCAAGAGGCTGGGCCATTTTCTTCGCGATTTTGGCCAGCTCCGGCGGATTTATCACGTTTGCTGGCCGGTTCGCCAGCGTCCGGGCGTAGCTTTGTGCCCCACCGATGACCGCGCCACTTGCAAGACCCTGATTCAATTTGCTTGTCTTCGCCGAATCCGGGTCGACCAGTTCGACAATAAGGTCTTTAAGTCGGCCGTTCTCGTCCTCGGTAACATATTCATCGTATCGATAGCTGCCGTAATACGCCCCTTCGGCGCAGGCCCGCCCCGCCAGAGCCAAATCGAATTTGCCGCTAAAGGCTCTGTGTACCGCCAGGCTTAAGGTTTTGACTTTCATCTCGACAGATTTTTTCGCCACACAGGCTATGGCGTTGCGAAGCGTATCGACATTAGCCTTTTTCTTTTCTCCCAGGCCGATCAGCATCACTCTTTTGGCATCTATCTTATCGTTTCCGTAGACGATAGCCGTGGATTCTTCCTTGCCCTTGAAGTCGCCGAGTTTAATTACTCTGTCGATCGCTCCATCGAGTTTTTTATCAAGCCCCCTGCCAAGAGCATCCAGTGCCTTGGTGTCAGCAAAATACCCGATGCAGAGCATCTCTGTTTTACAGCCGGCGAAATCGACTTTGCGAGTTTTCAGTTTCACATCAATAATTTCTTTCATTTTAGACACCTTTATTATTGTCCCTTACTTTTTAGTTTTTTCTTTTTCACCTGCGTTCCATTTCTGCTTTTGGCCCGATGGCGCAGGTAGCTTTCGACAAATCCGTCAAGTTCACCATCCAGTACCGCTGTAACATTGCCCGTCTGAAAGTCGGTGCGATGGTCCTTGACCATCTGGTAAGGCTGCATGACATAGCTTCTTATTTGGCTTCCCCAGGCGATTTCACCCTTGTCACCGTACAGTTTTGCCATCTGGGCGTCGCGTTTTTGCTGCTCGAGCATGTACAGCCGGGCCTTTAACACCTTCATGGCCTGTGCGCGGTTCTTGTGCTGGCTCCTTTCGTTCTGGCACTGAACCACGATACCAGTGGGCAGATGTGTAATCCGTACGGCAGAACTTACCTTGTTTACATGCTGTCCACCCGCGCCGCTTGCCCGGTAAAAATCTGTTTTCAGGTCTTCGTCTTTAATTTCGATATCTATATCTTCGTCGAACTCCGGCAGACAATCCACCGCTGCAAAACTTGTGTGTCGGCGTTTGGCCGAATCGAAAGGGCTTATCCGCACAAGTCGGTGAACGCCGGTTTCGCAGGACAGCTTGCCGAACGCAAACGGCCCGCTGACCCGCAAAGTCACCGACCGCACGCCTACCTCCTCACCGGGGGTTAGGTCAAGCTCCTCATACTTATATTTCTTTTTTTCGAAGTGACGGGTGTACATCCGGAGCAGCATATTGGCCCAGTCGCAGCTTTCCGTGCCACCTGCACCGGCGTGGATGCTGAAAAAGCAGTTTTTCATGTCCTCAGGCCGGGACAGAAGACCGGCAAGCTCAATTTGCTCACATCTTTTTACAAGTCCGGGAAGGTCTTTTTCCAGTTGGCCGAGTGTTTCTTCGTCGGATTCGACCGAAGCCATATCGAAAAGCTCGGAAAGGTCCTGAACTTCATGGACAGCGGTTTCTGCAGGCTCAATCACTGATTTAAGTGCGCTGACGCGGGAAACCACGGATTGGGCCTTATCAGGATTGTCCCAGAAACCGGGCTTGGCCATTTGCTCTTCGAGTTCCTTTCGCTCTTGTCTTTTGCTGGGCAAGTCAATGCCAGTCCCGGATTTTCTCTATCCGGGCCAACAATTCCGATATAGCAGTTTTAAATTCCGCAGTTTCCATTTAGTAAAGTCTCACACACTTACAAAAACTGTTTTCCGG
>Ga0114923_10000410_pt1 | contig 35250 bp, 57 predicted proteins | sample SumtaG_FD_89578 | JGI IMG/M metagenome (GOLD analysis project Ga0114923, IMG submission 89578) | Deep subsurface microbial communities from Indian Ocean to uncover new lineages of life (NeLLi) - Sumatra_00157 metaG | ecosystem: Environmental > Aquatic > Marine > Oceanic > Sediment | place: near... | reverse complement strand
TAACCGGGCGTGCTAAAATTGGCATCTAGTCGTTACCCTGGCCGTTGATCCATAGATTCAGATCTGAATCTATGGATCAACGGCCAGGGTAACGACTAGATGCCAATTTTAGCACGCCCGGTTATAAGGGAGATTGCATTCTCGCCAGCTCATAGCGTAATAGGTGACAGGCGGGAGCAGTCATTGCAACTACGCTTGTCGCTTCCTTTACAAACAACCGTTGTGCCTCTTGTCGCCAGGGGATCCCGATTAGCCACATTCACCCGAGCTACTACAGCGACATTCACTGATTTTGAAGGATTGGTCAAGGCTGTATTGTCGGGAGAGGTGAGGTTTGATGGTGCGCGGCGGGTTGAGAATCTGGTTGTTGATAGTGAAACTTTAACTGCTGGGGCAGGATGGACGTTATCAAATTCGACCTCAGTTGTAGGCGCTACTGATCCTGATGGAGGCTCAACAGCCTATACTTTGACAGCAACGGGGGCAGATGGGGAAATTAAAGATGCTGTAACTATATCCGCAGACGAACAAACAGCGGTTATGTCGTGGTTTGTGCGTAGAGTTTCGGGCACAGGAAATGTGCAAATTATAAACGCGGATGGGGGGTGGCAAACTATAACAATAACATCATCATGGCAGAGGATGTCAGTGAAAGATGCTAACGTTACAACAACAGCAGGATGGACAGGAATACGCGCTCAGACTTCGGGTGATGTTATAGAAATATGGCATCCTCAATTTGAAACGACATCAGGACAAGCCATTACAGCGCCTTCTGAGTTTGTTTCTGTTGGTGCTTTATCCAGCCCATTCCACGGCGCAATGGTAGATGGTGTCCAGTATTTCAAATACGCCAACGGGAACACAGTATCGAGCGGGGTAGTAACTGAAGCCCAAAGCGCTGATTTCGATGCCACTGACTCATTCAATACCGCTCTCGGTCCATTTGGGTATCGGGCTGAAGGTCAGAGACAGAATATTAATATCTGGTCCAGGGATCTTACTAGCTGGACGCCCACTGGAACAAGTGTTGCAGCCTTTGATGCTGTAGGTATTGATGGACATATCTCTGCAACTACCTTAACCGACGATGACGGGGCAGCCTTTGAATTTGTATCAATGTCTGCTGTCATACCAAACGATGGGAATGTAGTTTCTGTTGAGCATCGGATATTAAAAGACTCTGATACCAGTCGTTTCCCTGAATTTGTAGCTCTGTTGTCTGGCGGAACTCTCCAGCAATTATTAACCCAGATTAACACATCTACGGGGGCAAAGAACGATAGAGTATCCACAGGAACAACAACCTCGGAAGTCGTAGACGGGGGGTTGTGGTGGATACTAAAAATGACGGTGCAAAACAACACGTCTGGAAATACAGCCCTTACTATGACCGATTATCCTGCAAGAACTACAACTTTCGGGACTACAGAAGTGGCTGCAACCGGCTCAATCATAGTAGGCCACGTACAAGCAGAGCTTGACACAACATTCAACAGTTCACCAATACTCACAGAAGGATCAGCAATAACGCGCAATGCTGATGTACTGACCTATGATGATGCAGGGAATATTCTGGATGTGGCTGGTACTGCGTTTGCGATGGTTAGTACAGACTGGAGTGTTGCTGACATCAATGGCCGGGTGATTGCCAGAGACCCTTCAGGACTTGCCATTTTTACGAATAGCGGACAAGCCGACACAATTAATAGAATTAACGATGGTACGAATAATTCACAATCTTTGGCGGGAACGAGTAGATTCAATTCGCCCCAAAAAACGGCTAGCACTTGGGGTGCTAGTTTAACAGCCTATTCCCCAGGTACGTTAATAGCCGATGCGTCACCCGGTAGTTATGTTGGAACTATGGGTACTGGTGATATTGCCATCGGGTCTAATAACATAGGAAATAGTCAATGGTTCGGTAACATATCTTTCGTACAGATATTCTCAAAAGAACTCAATACCGCACAGGTGGGAGCATTACCACAATGAAGCGAATCATAAAAGACAAGCCTCAAGGCATGTTCAAGCTATCTGACTACCCACAGGGCGTTATGTATGACGACATGATTGACTGGATAGCTGATGATGAAACAGATCACACGGGTGCTCTCTATGTTGCAATAGACCATCCTGTCTTTGAGATGGTAGAGGGCGAGAGGGTAAAGAAATCAGATCATACCGAAATCATTCCGCCGGACACGAGAATCAAGAAGCGGCATTCCTTTGCTGGATGGGAGCCGGTTGGACAGGATATACCACACCTACCAGTGGTGCCAGAGTGAGACAATCAATACGAAATGCTACAATTAGAGCGATGGATTTTTTCGCCCAGGTATGCAAGATAATTTTCAGTGTAAAAACCATAGTCGTATTAGTTGATTTGTCGGGAATTGCTTTGATGTCTTATGGGGCGTATCTTATTTTTGAACCAGCAGGGTACATTGTAGGCGGTGGCCTATTATGGCTTGAGGCTAACATAGATGTTTTTAAAGGCACTAGAGCAGAGAGGGATTGAGTCAACAATAGGTGACGCTTCCGCATTTGGTCGCTGGTTGATTGAACAACAAGGTGGACTTACCCCAAGCGGCGTAAAGGTCACAGAGAACACGGCGCTCACTCTTCCATATGCATATGCGTGCATAAACGTGTTGAGCCAGTCACTTGCTCACTTACCTATTGAGCTTGTCAAAGAAGAGACGAAGGGTCCACGCCTGGCCACAAAGCATAGACTATTCAACATTGCGAGATTTACCCCATCCGGAAAGATCACAAGCTATGACTGGAAAGAAACTCTTGAGGGTCATCGTAATGGCTGGGGGAATTCATACTGTGAGATAGTACGAGACGGACCATTCCCAACAGAGCTTCCAGTATTACTTCCTGACAGAACAGAGCCAATGGAATTAAAAGTTGATGGCTCGATTGTCTATCAGACTGTCAGAAGAGATCATCAACGCGCAACAATACCAGCCGCAGACGTTCTTCACTTCTCTGGTCTGGGTTTTGATGGTATACGCGGATATTCACCTGTTGCCCTTGCACGAGAGGCGTTAGGGTTGGGGTTAGCCATTCAAACATTTGGCGGCACATTCTTTGGTAATGGAATGAGTCCGAAGTCAATCATAGAATCGGACCAAGCCCCGAACACTCTCGCACCGTTCTTGGAGGAATTCAAGAAACAGTACGGATCACTGGAGCAGGCTAACGGCACGCCAGTATTGCCTAAAGGCATGACCTATAAGCCGGTAGTGATCAATCCGGATGACGCGCAAACACTTGAAACAGCTAATTTCAACCGAACTGTGATTTGTGGATTCTATCGAGTGCCACCAACCTTTGTAATGGATCTCAGTAAAACGACCTTTACAAATGCAAGTCAAATGGATTTGCACTTTGTCAAACATACAATGATTCCAATCATTACCAACTGGGAATCAGAACTTAACGCCAAGCTATTGACAGAGAGCGAGAGACGGCGGGGCTTTCACTTCAAATTTGATATAAAAGGATTGCTCCGGGGTGCTCAAGCGGAAAGATTCACGGCATACCACCAGGCTTTACAAGATGGCTGGATGAACAGGAATGAGGTTAGAGTCCTTGAAGGATTGCAGGAAGAAGATGGATTAAATGATTTTCTGACACCCGTCAACATGGTTGATGTGAAAGAAACGCCAACAGATGAAGCGCCCCTGGTTGACTCAGTTGCAGAGAGGATGGCGAGTAGTGAGAGACGCCAACTTGAACGAATTGGTGATGATATAGACAAGGTGAGCGCGTTCTACAATGATTATCCGCAGTTCATCGAGCGTAATTTAATGCCATTAGCAACAGCGATTGAAGATGGATTGGATTGTACAGCGGCTGAATTTGTGGCAGACTTCTCTAAACGGCATATTGACAAGCAGCTCAGTCAAATGATAACAAGCGTTTCAGATCTGAATATTGAGGAGTCTGCAATTGTTGAAACTTACCAAGAGGTGAAAAATGCCAGACAGAACAGTTGAAAGAAGGATCACCACCCGCAAGGTTGAATTGAGAGCCGGTGATACTGAGGATTCAAAAAAGATTGTTGGATATGGCGCTGTATTTGAAGCCAAGTCAGAGAATCTGGGCGGATTCAGAGAGATCATTAAACGCGGCGCGTTCGATGACGTAATGCAGGATGACGTCAGAGGATTGTTTAACCATAACAATGACATCATATTAGGTCGCAGATCGAGCGGCACATTAGCACTCTCGATCGATGATATTGGATTGAGATATGAAATCGATCCTCCTGACACGCAGCTAGTCAGAGACATGGTGCTGACTCCTATTTCAAGAGGTGACATTGATCAAAGCTCATTTGGGTTTTTTGTTGGAGAGGATACCTGGGAAGAGGACAGGGACGGTTTAGTCACCAGGACAATTATCAAGGTGGACCAGTTGCTTGATGTTTCACCAGTCACATTCGCTGCATACCCTGACACTGAGGTTGCATTGCGAAAGCTGAACGCATTCACAGACAAATCCAGTGCATTTGCAGCTGAGTTAGCTAATCCGGAGACCGACATCAACGAACTGATAGAGCGTTGCGTCGAGCGCATGAATTCGTCAGGTGCTACATTGCATATCGAAGTCGGGCAAATCCTGACAAGGGCAATGGAATTGATTGCAGAACAGCGATTAGAGATTGTCAGAAAGGACAAAGCAATAGAGTTACGAAAGCGTTTACAAAATATTGAATCCGCGTAGGTCGGATCACAACACAATTAGTAATTGGAGATAAGGTTATGCCAGATCTAAATCAAAAACTTTCGACCTTGCGAGATCAGGAAATGCAAAAGCGCCAACGCGCTTCTGACCTTGCCGGTGAAATGGAAAAGCGGGACTTGAATTCTGATGAGTTGACTGAACTCACAGAGCTTGAAGCGGCCATCGGTGATATTTGCGAGCAGCAAAAGGCTTGTGAAAGGTCATTACGGATTGGTGACTTTCACCAGGATGCCAACGACAAATCTGGCATGAGTGGAAAAGAAGTGCGGGAGTATTCAGTTATGAAACTGATTCGCGCTATTGCAAAGGATGCAACCCAGAAAGATAGGGATAACGCGGGTTTTGAACTTGAACTATCTCAAGATGTGGAGAGCCGTCTAAAAGTCGCACCACGAGGGCATTATCTGCCGCTTGATTTAATGGGTGACTGGTCTGGTGTTGAAGATTACGAAGAAAAGAAACGAGCTTTTGTTCGTGGCGAAACCAGAACGCTTGAGCATCGAGACCTGACAGCAGATGTATTTGCAGCCGCTGGTGCGTTGGTTGGTGTTGATTTCAGACCTAATCAGTTAATTCCATTGCTAAGAAACAAACTGGCATTGACTGGACTACAAGCAACATTCCTTGATGGTCTTGTGGGTGATGTTGCCATACCAAAACAAACAGGTGGCGTTACAGCTGGGTGGGTTGGTAGTGACGGTGGGACAATTGGAGAAGGCACGCAAACAGTAGGCCAAGTTACGCTAACGCCTAGAACGCTTGGTGTATTCACTGACTACAGCAGACAGCTCAGATTGCAAAGCTCTATTTCAATTGAGAACTTTGTAAGAGCTGACTTAATGGCCAGTGTGGCACTTGCAAAAGATCTGGCTGCTTTTCATGGCACTGGATCAAGTGGCCAGCCATTAGGCATTGCAAATGTCACTGGTATTGGCACTCAATCATTCTCGACTGGTTCAACACCAACCAGGGCGGAAGTGATTGGATTGAGATCTGATTTGTCAGGAGCTAACGCACTTGATGGAAATCTTGCATATGCAACGGAAACGACCGTTTATGGAAACATGCTGGATACGGCTGTTGATGCTGGATCTGGTCGGTTCTTACTTGACGAAAACGGATTGCTTCTGAGTCGTCCAGTCGTAGAGTCCAATCAGATCGAAGACGGCTTGCTATTCTTTGGTAACTGGGCTGATTTGTTAGTCGGTACCTGGGGCGGCATGGATTTGATGGTTGATCCGTTTACTGGTGCAACAGCTGGAAATATGCGCGTGCTCATTTTCCATTCAACCGACATTGCTGTTCGGAATGCCGAATCATTCTCACTGGGTCAATAAGTAGCAGTTGTTAGCTGACCAAAAATTACAGGAATAAGATAATGTTTCAAACAAAAGATTTTGGTAATACCAGCACAACCCACTTGCTAGAATGCGATTTGGTTGCTCCTACTGTTGATGTCAACGGCGCAAGTGTTGATCTGAGAGAGTATGACGGGTGTTTGATCACTGTTATGGTTGGAGAGTCCAACGATACTCTTTCTGGCTCAGTAAAGATTGAGCTTGAGATAGAGACATCTGACGATAATTCAACCTGGGTTGATGCAACTGACGCAGTCATCACAAACAGTGTCACTGGAACCAATACCGGCACATTTGCAGTTATTGACGACGCAGCAGAGGACGCAGCAGTATTCACAACCGCATATCTCGGGAGAGAGGCCTTTATCAGGCCTGTTGTTAATGTAACTGGTACCCACACAAACGGCACTCCGATTTCTATATCCGCACAACGAATCAGAGCCAAATTTCCATAAATCCTACTGGCAATAGTTGGAGAGTTAATTAATAGGGGGCTACGGTCCCCTATTTAGTATCAAGGGGAAGCGCAATGTCAAAGTTTGTTAAGTTCAATGTATCTTGCAGGGTTGGTGGCTTACCTATGTTAGTTGACGATGAAGTGATGATCGACGACTCAGAGTACGCCAAACTGAAGCAAATGGTTAGGAAAAACAAGCCATATGTGACGCTGTTAGAGTTACCTGAATCAGTGAACCGAAAGGTAAAGCGCAAAGATCAGGCGGAACCAAAAAACAGAAAGTCTGAAACCAAGAAAAAAGCACCTCCCAAGAAAAAAACAAAGAAAGAGACAGCCGATAGAACATGAGCATTCAGCTTATAACGATCACCGCGCCGGACACGCCGCCAGTCTCTACAACCGAAGCGAAAGCACACCTTAGGGTAACTCATAGTACCGACGACACCTACATTGCTGCTTTAGTTGATAGCGCTAGGTTAACTGTTGAGGCTCGTGCAGGTATCAAGCTTTACACGCAAACAGTAGAGCTAAGGGCTGATTCATTTATTGAACCCAGACTAGCTGATTTTATGTCAAGAGACATTATCAGTTTACGGGTTGCTCCGGTACAGTCAGTCGATAGTGTCAAGCATTACAGCTCAGACGACGTGGATACAACTATCAGCTCAAGTGATTATTGGACAGATTTGGTGAGCGTGCCATGTAGAGTGCAGATAAAGGACAGCTGGCCGTCAACGAATGAACGTATTGGTAATGTGAGGATACGGCTAACAGCTGGTTGGCCAACAGCTGATGAGATACCTGAAATATTCAAGACTGCTATAAAACTTCTGATAGGTCATTACTATGAAAACCGTGAGGAAGTAACAGACATCAAGCTAAATGAAATACCGGAAGGAATTCAAAACGTAATTCTGAACAATCCTGAATTCCATCATTACTCTACAGGGTCAATGTGATGAAGGTCAGATTCAATATAGTCACGAATTTCAGGGGTGTTGAGTACAGGCCTGGTGACGAAGCCGAACTGTCAAAAGCTGATCTAAAATTATTTGACGGCACTGGCGCAAGTGGAATGCCTCATATAATCAAACTTGACGCAGCCGGGAATGTAAAACGTGATAAAAAAGATAAGAGCAGGTAAGCTTAGAAACCTTGTCACGGTCCAGGTTAGCACCACAGGTCGTGACGCTTTCGCTGGAATAACTGATTCATGGGCAACACACACAACGCTCTGGTGTGACATCAATGCAGCTGGCGGAACTGAGCGATTTGGAGACGATCAAATTACTGGTGATCTGACTTATGAATTCATTGGGAGAGTTGACCCTTCTGTGACGAGGATCACTGCTGACATGCGAATCAGCTGGAATTCACGGTTATTCAATGTTGAGCAAGCACTACCTTACAGAGAGCTGCAACACGGTTTGAGAATAATTGCTAAAGAGCGTGATGTATGACTATAGAGTTTGAGTGGTCTGGTGTTGACGATATGTTCAAGCGCATGAAAGCACTGGAAGATAGAGTTGAAAAGAGAATCGGCAAGGCGGCAATCAGAGCCGGTGGAAATGAATATGCCAAGTTGCTCAGACAAAATATACCCGTTGATGATAAAGACGACAACATCCACTTAAAAAAATCAATAGCGGTGAGAGGAGTCAAAGGTAAATTTGCTAAGAACATGATTAGGGTACAGGTTGGTGTGATCGGACCAGCTACTCGTTACGCTCACATATACGAATGGGGATCAAGATTTTTTCAGGGTACAAGGATATTCACAAAAACATTGGAATCTAATGTTCAAGCTATATTGAATCGAATTGCACTGAAGCTCAGAATGGAATTGGACAAATTTAATGGCTGAAGCAGAAACGGCAATCAAGTCAAGGCTGGAGGTCAATACAAGCAATCTTGCGTCGGCCACCGCTATTTTTGCTATATTAGCGCCCCAGAAATCACCAAGGCCATATCTTACGTTTAAAGTTCTGGATGAGAACCCAACAAACGTGATGGGTAAAGAGACAGCACCAACTGACTGCCTTTTTTCTGTCAGTATATTTGCTGAGACAGTATTGGAAATTGTCGCTGTCACTAATGATATCCGGAGTGCATTTAACAGGTTTTCAGGTACTGCTGACAGCGTAGTTGTCCAAGACGTATTTTATGAGGGTCGTAACGACTTCTTTGACGAAGCTGACAGGGATTATCAAAGGGTGATAGACTTTCGCATGTTTTATGAGGAATAATCATGGGTACTTTTGTTGTTAAAGGTAGACCTACCTGGCTTGGTGCGATCGACATGAGCCAGACAGCACATATTGTCGCAATAGACTATGGCGCAGAAGCAAAAGACGACACTGTATTGACTGACACGACCCGGAGCAATGCAGGTGGATTGAAATCATTTGGTTTTTCGATGGATGCATATGGTGATTTCACTGTAGTTGATGGTGAGCTTGATTCGTACAGAGGCAATGAAACGCCTCTCACATTCGCAAGCGTAGACGGCACAGCACTTGAAGTGGCTTTCCTGATTAACTCCCTGACTTTGATACATTCACCTTTAAATGGCACTGTAGGAGATATGGCGGGTATTAATGTATCGGGTAATGCAGCTGACAGGCTCGTCAAAGGTATCATCGACTTCAACGGAAACGATACAACCAGCGGAACCAGCACAGGATCACAACTTGGTGCAGTAAGCGCAACAGAAAAGATCTACGCAAACCTTCACTGTACAGCTGCAAGCGCTGGTGACACACTTGATGTGATTGTACAGTCAGACGATAATGCAGGATTTACGAGCGCTACAAATAGAATCACATTCAGTCAGGTGGCTGGTGGCATTATCACAAGCGAATATCTAACACTGGCTGGTGCAATAACAGATGACCACTGGCGTATTAGTTACACAATAGCGGGGTCTGACCCTTCTTTCACTTTCGCGGTTGCACTTGGAATCGCATAACAAAGGTTATTAATCATGGCTACTTTCGTTTTAACCGATGCTTATGTGAGCATCAATGCTGTTGATCTATCGGATCATGTCAGGTCACTTTCGTTCACATTTGAGGCTGAGGGCGTAGACTCTGCAAATATGGGTGACACAACCAGAATCATGCAGGGTGGTCTAAAGAATTATGGTGTTGATATTGAATTCAGTCAGGATTTTGCTTCTGGAAAAGTTGACGATACCCTATTTGATCTTGTTGGGACAACGACAGTTGTTGTGTTACAGGCTGTTAATAATTCAGGAACAGGGACTGCAACAAACCCGTCATTTACTGGGACAATGTTGTTGACCAGCTACCCGCCAATCACTGGCGCAGTTGGAGACAAGGCAATCGCAACAGCGAGCTTTGTGCCAGCCGGTAACATGGTGAGGGCGGTAGCATAATGGAACCACTGACATTTGAAGACATGGAGAGCTACACAGTAAAGGTCACACCAATTGAGTTTCTTGGCAAGCGTGCATACATTCGCAATCTATCGCTCGAAGGATCTATGCAGATCGCAATGCGGTATGCTGGCAAAGAAGATGACGACGCAACCACTGAAGACATGAGAACTCTGATCTCATTAGTACTGTGTGATAAAGATGGCAACTTGATCTTCCCTGATACTGACACAGCTTTAGACCTAATGAGAAGCATGGACGCTGACGACTTGTTGCCATTGTTTGAGCAAGCCAGTGCAATCAACGGATTGAACCCGGAAGAAGAAGAAAAAAACTTAAAAGCCGACCCGTAGAAGCGTTGCGGATTCGATTATCATTGTTGTATCGAATACCACCAGACGAAATAGGGCAACGGCTTACAGTACACAACGTCAGGCAGATACTGGCTTTCGAAAACATTCAGGATCAGATGGCAGCGGAAGCGCAGCGAGAGGGTAAGCTAAAAGCTAAAGCAGAAGAAATGAGGTCACAAGTACATGGTCGCTAAAGTCGGTTCACTGGTTGCTGATCTCGGATTAAACACCGCGAAGTTTGAAGCGGGTATCAAGAAATCACAAAAGCTCACAACCCGGTTCACAAAATCAGCAAGTAAACAATTCAGGGCACTCAGGAAGTCAGTCAATAATCTGGGTGGTCAGTTTGCTCGTTTGGGCACGATGATTGCAGCAATCATTGGACCAGCCGCACTTGTCGCAATGACAAAGCGGTCTCTTGAAGTAGTTGACGCCCAGGCCAAGTTAGCTGACACTCTGGGGATTAGTATAAAAGCTCTCGCTGGGTTTGAGTTGGCCGGCCAGAGAACTGGTGCAACAGCCGAACAAGTAAAAAAGTCACTGGAAAAATTAGCCGTCAATGTCTCGGATGCGGCGACAGGAATCGGCACAGCAAAAGACGCTTTCGATAAGCTCGGGTTATCGGGTCAACATTTAATCAAACTTCCACTCGATGAACAATTCAAGCTTATAGCTGATCGCATGAAGGCTGTAGAAAATTCAACAGTCAAGGTTGGTATTGCCTATGACATATTTGGTCGTCAGGGCACAAACATGATAAAGCTGTTAGAGCTTACATCTGACGAGCTAGACGGATTTGCCGACAGAGCGGAAAAAATAGGAACAGCGATATCAAGAATCGATGCATCAAAAATAGAAGCGGCTAACGACGCAATGCTTGAGGCAAGTATGGCTGCGGCTGCATTCGGTAATATCATTGCTGTCAAAGTGTCACCAATACTTGTCAGGCTCGCAGAAGATTACACAGAAGCAACGGTACAGGCAAACGGTCACAGAGACGCCGTAACAAGTGGCATGAATGCAATAATAAGTTCAGTGGGGTTTGCTCTCGATACCCTCAACGGCGTTTCTATTGCATGGAAAACAGCTGAGGTAGCCGTCAGGGCTTACGTTGCTGGTGCTATGTTGGCAGCCACTGCTGGTGATAGAGCTTTCAAGGCGCTATTCGAGCAGATACTTCAGAAGGGCGTTAAGTTTGAAGACACAAGCGTAGGAAAGTTTGTACAGTTGTATGTTGATGCTGTTAAGGATGCAAAGGGAGAGCTGGACACATTACTAGCGGCTCCGCCACCATCAGAAGGATTGAAGCAATGGATATCCGACGCCGTTGAACAGTCAGACAAGCTCGCTGAATCCATTAACAAGCCGATCGAAGAAATCACAGCGTTGGGACAGCCTGGTATCTGGGTTCCTTTGTATGCAAAAATAGACTTGCTTGGCTTAAAGTTTGAAAATGTATTCGGTAAGATCGATGAGGGCGTAAAGGGAATGCGCGAGGTGTTTAAAAACAACCTTCGAAAAATGATACAGGACTTGATCAGGTCGAAAATAGCCGACTTTTTCACAAGCAACATTGCTGGTGGTGGTTTTTTCTCTGGCGGCGTCGGTGGAGTGTTTAGGAAGTTATTGGGTTTTAATCGGGGCGGGTCATTTGAGGTTGGTGGACGTGGTGGAACAGATCAGAACCTTGTAGCATTTAGAGCAACAAAGGGTGAGACGGTATCTATAACAAGAGCTGGTGAGCAAAGTACTGGCGGTGATGGTAGCGTACAGATCATCAATCACAATGATTTTAGAGGCTCCAGCTTGAACATTGCTGATGTTGAGCAGAAGATAAACCAGGCAAGCAAGAACACCAGAGCACAGATACAAAACGACTTTAGACGTAAACGCATATGACAACTTACAGCTTCCCATCGATCACCCCAACTAATTCAGTGATCACGATAATAAACAACACGAAGACATTTGTTAGCCCGTTAACGGGTTTTACTCAGACAACCAGTAGAGAGGGTACTCGCTGGGGAATATCAATGACATTTGACAACCTGCAAGGCGATAACAGAGGAATACTGAGGGGGTTTTTAGCGCAGTTAAATGGTCAGGTTCACCGAGCTGAGATATTCGATCACAGCTATGTTGCAGCTCGCGGTGCTCTTGGTGCAGTTGTGATTGTAGACGGGGCGGATCAGACAGGAAATTCGCTTACTATCAAGGATGGTACTGGAACAACCAATATCACAGACTTTTATAAAGCTGGCGATTATCTATCGTATAGTAACGGCACTAATAAGGAATTGAAAATGGTGACAGCAGATGCTGACATGGTTTCAGGTGTAGTGATTGTCCCAATCTCGCCAGAAATACATGTTTCACCAGCCGACCTGGCAGCGATAGACAACACGAATCCGGAAGGTACATTTATGCTCACAGAGCCGGTTGTTGATTGGTCTAACCGACCTGGTCAGCAAGCTGGCGCAGTGAGTCCTTTTTCAAGCTTCTCTATTCAATTTGTGGAAGATATCGCATGACCAGAGGATTAAATAACCTACTTATCGCTGAGGCTGACTCAAATCACATCCGCCTTGTCTGGTTTGTGAAGATCGAATTCGATAGCGGCACGATTTATATTCATGATGGCATAAAAACATACAACTGGGATAGTCAAGACTGGTTGGGTATTGGTGACTTTGGAAGTATAACAGGATTACGTGAGTCAACAGAACTGACGCCAAACGAAATTGTCTTATCATTATCCGGGCTTGATGCAGACTACATTGCTGATACTGACTTCACAAGTATTGTACTAACAGAGAATTATTACAATCGACCAGTGACCATTTTTGTTGGTGCTGTCGATATTGACACCGGGTTGCTGGTTGCAGATCCAGACGAAATCTGGGTGGGGTTTACAGATACATCAAATATGAAGGTCGGGTTAGATAATTCTGTGAACATCACTTGTGAAAGTGAATTCATAAGGTTTACTAAAAACAACGGACGTATATTTTCAGACGCTGATCAGAGATCACAAGTCAAATCGACTGATGGTTTTTTCCGCTTCATGTCAGAAATGCAAAACGGCACACGCGAAGTAATCTGGGGCGGTAAAGGTGTAAATACCGGCACAACTGTAGGTCCATCGCTACGAGGCGAGCCAAGACGGCACTTTTGATATGAATGAAAGGCAACAAGTTGTCAGAGACGTGTTGAGGAAAACAGTACATCAGCAATTTGAATACGGTGTGCTTGATTGTGTATTGTTTGCGGGTAAATTTGTTAGCGCGTTATCTGGTATTGAATACGTTGATATTCATTACAAGGATGTAACTGAAGCGTATAAAATTATCGATAGATTTGGTGGAATTGAAAGTATCGTCACATCAAGGCTGGGTGAGCCAGCCAACATAGATGCTCTTGACGACGGGGACCCGGTATTGTTGAATCTACCCAAAATTGGTGAGATCATGGGCGTGTTAGTATCTGGTCGGGTATTAGTTAAAACCCAGGGTGATGTACTCACGATACCATTACACAGAATTAAGAAAGGGTGGCACATATGCCTGCGGCAGTAGCAATAGTTGGGGCAATAGTGGCCGGAGCGACACTGGCTGTAACTGTAATAGCGCAATCAGCCATACTATCGACAATTGCACTCATGGCTCTTGACGCTGGTGTCAGGAAGCTTTTTGGCGCAAAACCTCCCAGTATTGATACAGATCTAATGAGAGCTGTGACGCTCAAGTCTGCGATCGAACACAGAACTATCATATACGGTGAAGTTGCAACAGGTGGCGTGCTCAATTACTTTAACGCCAGCGGTACAGACAATAAAGATCTCTGGACGGTAGTGGCTTATGCTGGTCACCATTGTAACGATATGACAGCAATATTTCTGGATGACCGTTTTATATCAGCTGCTGACATTAGCTCATGGTCAGAAGGGTCAACTGGCAAGACTGTTGAAGCTGGCGACTACTTCATAGATGGTCAGGGATACGTCAAGCTATACAAACATCTGGGCGGCGATGCACAGACGGCCAACACAGCTCTGATTGCTGCGGTTGCTGAGTGGACAGATACAGAAGACGGCGAACAAGTTGGATACGGAATTATAAAGCTTACAATAGCCGATGAATCACAAAAGATATTTGAAAACGGTTCACCACAAAACTTTAGAGCATTGTGGGAAGGAAAGGATAATATTTACGACCCCCTGTTGCAATACGTTGGGGGTACGGTAACCCAGTCAACTGTAGATCAATCCAACCCAAGCTTTCAGGCTTATACCACCAATCCGATATTGGCTACTTCTGACTATTGTGTTGACGCGCGAGTAGGCTTCTCTATCCCGGCAGCTCGTATTAACTGGCAGACGATACTTGATGAAGCTGCATATTGTGATAGACAAGTGGCCACCAGCACAACAGATGTCACTGAAAATCGCTTTACGTGTAACGCTTTGCTATCTACTGGCAACGCACATGATGAGAATATACTATCGCTTCTAACAGCTTGTAACGGTCGCATGGGGTACAAGAACGGTCTTTTCTTCATAAGAGCTGGTCGATATGGTGTAGGACCCACGCTAATTGACAACGGAACTTTCCCTGACACAACAGGCTGGACCAAGCAAGGTAACGGCACAATGGCTGCGCCTAGCGGTCAGTTGCTGCTAACAAACACTGCTGGCGGCAACGTGATGGGCGTGACACCGGTAACAACGGTTGTTGGTAATATCTACGCTCTCACAGCATGGAGCAGAACGAGTAGCAATGAAGCAGACAACTATCAGTTATTAAAGTCAGATAATGCAGATGGAAGCGCCCCTGATGTGACCAATACAATCACCACAGAAGACGCTCAATTGAGGATAGAGTTTGCTGCTACTGCAACCACTAGCTATATCGGCTTAAAACTAAACTCAACGACTGATACGCTTACTGCTGAATTTGATGACGTTGAAATGTACCTTGTTAGCGAGACGCTTGTTGATGAAAGCTGGATGCGTGACGACCTGGGTGTATATCCATCATTATCCAAAGATGCAAGATTTAATAACGCCAGGGGATTCTACAGCTCAAGGGATGAACAATGGAAAAAGGTTGAAGCAATGGAAGTGCGTAACACTGCTTTTGAATCAAGAGACAATTCAGAGCGGATTTATGAATCATTCGACTTGCCCGCGACTAATCATGAAGATGAAGCGCAGCGGATATTGCACAAACTGATACAGCAAACAGACGAACAGAAGACAATTCAAATGCCTTGCAACTATAAGGCGCTACAGGTTGCTGTGCATGATTTCGTACATGTAAGCATTGCAGAGCTAAATTTTGCAAGTAAGGTATTCAGGGTTGTAAATATAGACATCGCCGAGAATGATGGCGTTGACCTGACATTGACTGAAGACTCTATTGACGGCTATCAAGATCCTGATCTTGCAGACTATACGACCAGGACGCCAGGAGGAATATCGTTTGGTTCGTTTGAAGTGCCTGACCCAACAGCCGCAACTGTAACTGCCAAAGAGGGCGGGAACCTGGTTGAATGGGTTTCACCAGTTGCAACCTATTATGATGTCGTAGAAGTATATGCACATACAGCAAACGTATTCGGGAGCGCAACAAAAATACACGAAGGTCGCGGTTCATCATTCCTTCATAAGCTCGATCTGGGAGAGTTGCGGTTCTACTGGGTCAGGGCCAGATGGTCAGAAGAGTTTTCAACAGAAGTTCCAACATCACCCACGTCATCACAAGCACTTAACACGTTATCTGATACAGCAACAAACTTTGATGGCAGAAACGACAGAGACGGGTCAGCTATTACAGCCCCTGTGGTTGCTGGTGACGGGTCAGCAATTGATCATGTTGTTGCGACGTCAGGTGATGCAGATATCTCTTTCGAGTGGGGATGGGGTGGCAGTGAGCCTGATATAGACGGCTTCCTGATCTATCAACGTCAGAGTACCAGTGCGTCGAGTTACAATTTTGGTGCTACAGCAGCGGAAGAAACAATCGTTTCAGTACCTGCAGATCGCAGACACTTCTTTTTGTATGGTGTTCCAATAGATAAATATTATACATTTGGTGTGCAGGCTTTCAGGGTTGTTGACCCTGATGTTGCTGCCAGTGGATTGATTTTAACAAGCATCATACAACCTGCACTGGGTTCTGAAGATCCATTCCAGCCAGCGTCAAGTGTTGCTTTCTCGGGTGATGTGACTGGTACAGTCAACTCAATTGATGCTGCTGTCGTTACAGCCGGGGCCGCTCTTGGTGATACGTCATCGCAAGCAACGGGTGTTGCTGATAATGCAGACGTGACGATTGATAATACGATGGGTGCTGTAAAGTCATGGGTGTTTACATCTGACAATGACGAATGGGTTCCGGCAGGCGCTACGCTAACCCACCAGGGTGACGGAACAACACTTTATGAGTCGACTAGTACTGATCCCAAGATAACCAGTCAACCAGATCTAGTGATAGAAGGTGCAGCAGACTTCAAACTCAGAGCAAGAGTAAAAAGAAAGGCAGGTTCAAACGATAATTTCATTTGTTTTTATTCAACTTCCGGTCATGGTTTCTCGGGATCATTTATAAAGACCATAACAACAACAACAGTAATAGATGAGTTTATTATCCTTGAGTGGGACATGTCCGACTTGACGGCTGGCGGTAATGACTGGATAACCAATACAATCACTCGGCTCCGGATTGATCTTGGGACAACAACGTCTGACGATTTCGTGATTGACTGGATATCGGTAGGAAGAGATTCTAGCCCGGCTGCGACGATAAACACAAAGGATCTATTAGGTGATACCTTTGATCTATCAGGAAACTTCACAATAGTAAAAGCTGCATCACTTCCGATTAACTTATGGCAGATCGATATAGATGGATCTACGCCAGTGTCATTGGCTTCAAACACAACATTCACATTCGATGAAGCAGGAACTTATCTTGTATCATTTGCACTAGCCGGGTCAGTGTTCCCGGACCAGGGTACAAATGACGATGAAGCATTCCTGGCTGAGATCTGGATTGAAGTGGACGCTGGTGGTGGTTTCACGCGCATAGCTGGCGGTGATGCGAACGAAGCTGGATTCTCGCCAACCAACAGTGCAACAAGTCGGTCAGCTTCATGGACGGCAACAAGGATCATTGATGCGTCTGCTGGTGATGATATGAAAATAATGACCCGTGGTGTATTATCTAGTGGTACGGTAGCGTCATCAACATCATATCTTAGTATCTTGAAGCTGGAGCAAATACGAGGATGACAATTCAGTCAGAGTCATTATCAATAGTAAAAGAGCTTGTATCTACTCCTAATGGTCAGGTTAGGCTTTGGGGAGTCATTGTATCAGGTGGGGCTGCTTTTGGTGCTGGCTTTGGCATTGCTGTTGATCCTCTGCTGATATTGGGGTCATTTGTTGCTGGTGTGATATTCATCCTGATATCGATATGGATGGCAGATAGGAGAGCTGGGTTTGAATCGAGGGAACGCAGGGACCAAGACAGACCAGCTACGCCAGTCAGTGATAGAACGATGGATTTTTGCAAACTCATAACCAGGCCAATGGAGCAACACCAGGTTGCTCAAATACCTTATAAAGATGATGATCAGTTGACACACGATGATGCAATCAGGAAACTGAAGATTCTAAGAGCAAAAGAAGGTGCAAGCGGTGGTGCAGACATTTACTGGATCAACGGAAAGTTTTACCCTCGTACGGATCAAACGGTGATAGCCGCAACCAGGGAATGAAATGGAATTCACGCTTGGTGATGTGATAGCAATTGGATCTGTGTTGGTTTCATTGACTGCCTTCTTCTTTGGTTTGAGGGCCGTCATTAAAGAAAACCACAACTTGCAGCTGATTGAAATTAAGAAAGTCGAAGACAATTCATTACATGTCAGATCATGGGTCGAAAAAGAAGCTGAAATGCAACTTCGCACATTGCACGAATTACACAACATAAAAGACAGTGACGGTGTGCCAGTCTGGTATGTTAGACAGTCATTGGAAAAGGTAATGCAGGGAATGGTCGCAACAGTCGCGCAGTTATCATTGGTAGTACAGGAAAGCAATCTTATCAACAACAAGATATTGGCTGAATTGAAATCCTTTGAGGTTAAAAACTAATGGCCGACGCACCCAAACATCAAACCCACAATCCGCCAGCTCGTGGGTTCATATCGCCAGAAAAACTTCATCAAGTCACCGGAGAACCAACCGGGAATAGTACAACAGTACCGCTTCAAGCTGGTGGCGTATTCACTGGCGCGACTGAAGAGGTAACTGCTTATACCTCATTAACCATCTTCTGTTTTACTGACGTACACTCACAGACAGAAGGGCTCAAGGTACAGTTTTCGACGGACGGCGAGAACTGGGATAAAACCATTTCATATAGCGTTCAAGCCGATGTAGATTTTTTTGTATCCATCAAAACAAGATCAAAGTTTTTTAGAGTGATCTACACCAATGAGACGCAAGCGCAGACGTTTTTCAGACTACAGACCATTCTGTATGTAAATAGAATAGACGATTTTGATGAATATGACTTAACTGCTATCGCAGACGGTAAAGTACCTGGGAAAACTCTTGTTCACAAATATGGTAGAAATCCGGACGTTGGTACTGGTAGCTTTGAGTCTGTGTGGAATGGTGGCGGGGAATATGCAGGACATAACGCCACAGCGGCTGAAATTTTAACAGTCAATAGTAATTCTGATGAAGACGCAGGTACATTGCTTTCAACAGGAACCAGCACGTCAGGCAATTCAGGCGGGTTGACAGATACTGGTGCAAGTTTCATTACGGACACTGTAGCTATTGGTGACGTATTAATAAACGATACGCATAAGGCGCATGGAATCATAACTGCACTTACTGAGACGACTGTCAGTGTTGAGAGGATGTCAGGAAAAATCAAGACAAACAACGCTGGCGATGTATACAGGATAGTTACCAAAGCAGCCACCGGTTGTCCAGTAGTGAAACTTCTATTTTTGCTTGACGGAAACCTGGACAATGAAACATCAGAATATGTGATAACAAACGGGCAATCTCTGGTTGATACCACAGGGACATACAGAAGACAAAGTCGAGGTCGTGCTGTTGGTGGAGACTCTGTTGGTGATATAACATGCGCCCAGAAAGTTACAACAGCAAATATATTTATGGTAATGCCCGCAGGATATAACACAACAATGGTTTGTGCATATACATTACCCAGAGGTAAGCATGGTCTTTTCGTAAACTGGTTCAGCTCTATACTCGGTTCGACAACCGCGTCAGCTGACATGAGATTACAGACCAGAGAAGTCAACGACGTTTTTGTTGTGCAAGAAGAGGTAACTTTGCGAAGTTCTGGAACTTCATATATAGCGAGGGAATTTAGTGTGCCAAAGGACTCGCTTGACGAAATGACAGACATAAAGGTAAACGTCCAGGCGTCACTCAACAACACAGTGATATCAGCGGGTTTTGATCTGCTATTGATTGACGATGATTAAAAACAAGCTGATTATTTACAGATCACAGGACCTTGAACCAGGGTTTATTGGCAATACGTGCAGTTTTGAACACCGCGCATTCAACGATCGATCAGAACGCGCACAGGACGCTTACAGGCGACTCAGAGACGACCTGCTACAAAACGGCATGATGCATCCTTTAATCACCTACAAGGGCCACATACTAATCGGAATGCGTCGTTTTGAGATATTGAGACAGCACAGAAACGATTTTCTCTGTTATGAAGTGCTGGAAGAGGTTGATACTTGGAGAGCTGAAGATATAAAGCGGTTAAAGGAATTCAAAGAATTTGTTTATGGTGACAGTTTAAATCAATTTATGGGGTGATATTATGGCAATGGATCCAATCACGGCTGGATTAGGTTTGGTTCAAACATTTGTTGGTAAGTTTGTTGAGAACAAGGACCTTGCAGCAAGGCTGATAGCTCAATCCAAGAGCGAAGAATTCAATGGAGAGTTGTCGCTGTTAGTAGGTCAGATGGAGATCAACAAGATTGAAGCGACTCACAAGTCAATATTCGTGTCAGGGTGGCGTCCTGCAATCGGTTGGATATGTGGAGCTGGGCTTGCATACAATACGATATTATCCCCGTTCCTCAGTATCTGGCTTGATGTACCACCCGTTGACTCTGCATTGCTTACGAGCGTTTTAATGGGTATGCTTGGACTCGGAGCAATGAGAACAGTTGAAAAGACAAAGGGAGTTTCCAGAGAAACATGAAACTGAAACCATGCACTCGAAAAACGGAAGAGTTAACACCAGGGTTAGCGGTTGGGAGAGTCTGTTTTAAGTTCACCTTATATGAGAATAGAGGATCAATGGACCAGGCACGCTTTGATTCGTTACGTCAGGATCTATTGGCCAATGGAATCAGGAATCCTTTAATCATTCACGATAATCATATACTCATTGGAATGAGACGATTCGATATTATGCGGGAACAACTAGACGAATTCGATTGTCTTGAGCTGGTTGATGAAGATCTCTCAAAATGGTCAAGTGCCAGTGTATTAAATCTAATCAAGATAGTGAACCATGAATACCGCGAGAGAGACAGAGCAGCATAGATACATAGAACTGTATAAACACGGTTACGGAATGACCAGGGACAGACTGGACGCAATCAAAGCCGGTATCATAACGCTCAACAGATCAGAGTATTTTCAGAACGCTGTAGATATTGGCGCTGGTCGTGGCGAGGTTGTAAGCTTCTTAAACAAATTCATTTGCGAGGCAACCGGGACTGAAGTTGTACCAGATCTATGCAAGAACGAAACAATCAGAGCGGAAATCCACGACTTACGTTTCAAAGACAACTCAAGAGATCTTGTAACCTGCCTTGATGTTCTTGAACACATCCTACCGGAAGATACAGACAAAGCCATTAGCGAACTAACCAGAGTTAGCAGTAACATTGTTTTCGTATCAGTCAACAATCAACCGTCAAAAACACCAGGCGGTGATCTTCACATCAACAAACGACCCTATCAAGAGTGGAGAGATCTACTATCACAGTATGGAACAGTATCTGAATTCCACCGTCACACAATCTCAAAGTATTATTCATTAAAGTTGAATTAATCGCTTGACCATTCATTACCCTTACGTATAATAGAATCACATCAACGAAGGGAAAAAAAGAAATGGCAAACTCAGCACCGCTTACTTGCAATCCCACCACATTCAAAAAGCCCGTTAATCATATTGACTCACATCAGATTGCTATTGATGACGTTAAGCAAGCAATGCGAGATTTGCAGCAACTAAGATCAGATCATCAACACGAAGTGGATTTGCATTTTGATACAAGCATCTTTGCAAACTTCCTATTGGAAATCGAAGGATTCCATACATGGGTAGCAGACGAGCTGGCAATGACGGAAGAGGAAAGGCAGCACCATACATCGTAACATCGACCCACCACCACCTGGCCAGCCATAGAGCTGGCTAAGTGCGTAGAAACATACTGAAATCAACGGGAGTGATTAGTCATGGGTTGGGTAAATAACGAATGCGTGATTGCATCAACAGAAATCAGCAAGTACATGGATGTCATAAAATCCAAAGCAAAGTTACTTGAAAAAGAAGAACAGAGTTTAATTGCATTCCTGCCCAGTCTCGTCAACGGCAAACAGACTGTCATCATTGCACCAGATGGAAGTAAAACAGGCTGGTCTAATGATCTCGTGGGTGATGCTTTACGAAATTGGCTAATTGACCTGATAGGAGAGTTTGATTACGACGACGGATCAAACCCTTTCCAATGGGTTGAAGTTGGATTTGGCGACTTTGGACAGAAGATACTCAGGGGTAACAACAAGAACCAGATCAATAACAAACGGTACGCTACTAATTAACGGGAGTGAGATAACATGTCAAGAAACGGATTCAAAGCAAGAATGGCGTCATGGGTCGCAGTAGCTAGAAAGTTACTATCCAGATCAAAGAAATCAGCACCAGAATATCAAAGCCCAAAAGAGGTTCAGGTATTCCCATTCTATGCTGACCCTTTCGCAGAAGGACTCAAGAGAGAGCGAGCAGCAAGCCCAGATCGATTATTGTTCCCAACTTTCCGCCGAAGCAATAGAGACACTGCTGTAATAAAATCAGTTGATGTCAGTGATAGAATGCTATCAACCTATGCACGCAAACAGCGTAAAGCCAAGCTCAGAAGGAAACAACATTCACCATTGGTTGCTGACTACCGCAGAAGAGAGAGATACTGGCGTAATATCAGTAAAGAGTTTTCTAAAATGTGGAGTGATAGAGAAGGGTCTACATACCAACCACAATAAAAAAGCCCCGGCTAAGGGGCTTAAAAGTTGAATTGTCGCCCATGAAGGTGTAGATTCAACAATACCAGAGCGAGGCGTGAACCTCATTCAACGGTGATGTAACGAACTTAGGAAGATACAAGACCGATTCATCTGATATAGATTCAAGATTTTACAGAGCATTCAGACGAATCGCAACCCCTTCCAAAGCTACACCACCTGACCATGACGATCTGAACTCAATCTGAGAATTGACAGGCGAGAGCGTTGGGAATAAATAAACCCATCAACCCAGTTGACCCTCTGGACAATCGCCAGGTTGAACATGAAACATTCAATCACCAAGACTCGCTATTCGAATATGTCAATTCAGGTCGTCATAGAATCGAATGCCGTTGACGGTATAAAAGGGAATTACTAAGATTAAATCAAAAGAAGGTTAACAAGATGGAAATAATCGAATCATTAGTGCCGGAACAGACCATTGAACAGTTCGCGGATGACCACGATCTCATAATGGAAATACATGAGCGTCGAGCAACAGAAAGAACTCAAACCCATTTATCTAGATATTATTGCCATTTCAGGCGCGGCGAGATAAAAGACGGATCGAAGCTAATTGGAGCCACTGGTAATGGAAACACAAAAGCAGAAGCAATAACAAATTACGCCAACAGAATTTCAGAAAGAAAGTTAGTAATAAACTCGACGAGAACTGGCAGAAAAGAGCTGGATGTTCCAAGACTGATAACTGGAATATGAATGTACTTGATCTATTCTCTGGTATAGGTGGCTTTAGCTTAGGGTTAGAAAGAGCAGGACACAAAACCGTCGCGTTTTGTGAGTATGATGACAAGTGCAGACAAGTATTAACAAAGCATTGGCCTGACATACCAAAATACACCGATGTTAGACAGCTGACAGGTGAACAACTTGAAAGAGACGGAATCGAATCAATTGAACTTATTTGCGGCGGATTCCCTTGTCAGCCGTTCAGTGTTGCCGGGAACAGAGCAGGCACGACAGATGACCGTCATCTCTGGCCGGAATATCTCAGACTTATACAGGAAATCAAACCGCGTTGGGTTATTGCTGAAAATGTGCCTGGAATCCTCTCAATGGAACTCACAGATTTGCTTGTTAGAGTGGAAAACAAAACAATTCTTCGCCAACCAGATTACGACCTATACCAGGCAGAGATCATACGAGAAGCGAACATGTTATTCGATGAGCTCTGTGGAGAACTTGAAAAAGAAGGGTACGACGTACTCCCGCTTATTGTTCCAGCTGTCGCCGTCGACGCCAAACATAAGCGAAACAGAGTCTGGATTATTGCCAACAATGAATCCAAACGGGAGAGACAACAGGAGTTCGTATCCAGGTGCGCCAAATCGCCCAAGTTTGCAGAACATGGCAAAGAACAATTTATGGCCAACACCAACGCAGTCAGATTACAAAGGCAGCGGTCCAACAGTCATCCGGAAGGACGGAAAGAACAGGATAAACGATCGACTGGACTACGCGACGGAACAGACGACGCAAGAGTCTGGCCTGCTGAACCCGGAATGGGTCGAGTGGCTCCAAGGGTATCCGGTGACGTGGACAGACTTAAACAATTAGGTAATTCCGTTGTACCAGCCATACCTGAAATATTAGGTGGTTTCATAAAGCAAATTGAAGAGGGTGATTAATATGCACAGCTTCACAGACGACAAAGGAAAGAAATGGACTGCTTGTTCAGAATGCAATAGAGGCGGAAACGGAAATGATAAAGAAAAGTGCTCATCTGGTTGGCAGTGTAGATCATGGAATGGTTCAGGTTGTTATCTTGGATTACAAATAGTTGGTGAGATCATACCAGCAAAAGTAACAACAAGGTCACAGCAACGCTATAAGAGATTTCTTGAATACGGAGAAGGTTTTGAATTTATAGAATATTGCTATTGGGATGCACAACCAGAAAGAAGCTGGAATAATATTAATTGGTCAAGAGAGTAAACACTAATGGTTGAACTAAACGAATACGAGGTATCCTTAATGTCTCCAAAGGCACCTAGTGTCGTTATGCCGATTGAGTTAACCGCAGAAAATGGCGCAAAGGGATTACTGATTGGTGAGTTTTATGAAACAGTTGAGGTGGATAACCCAGAATACTGTGGCTGCGGTGAATGCGATTGGTGTCGCGGTGCCGGGTTAAACGAACCTCAGAATTTTGATGAAAAAGTTCCTGTGAGCTGGACGAATATCAAAGAAATCTACAAAAAGGCTGTTGAGAATTTAGGTCAGGATAATTCGAAAGAGCAGACAATCAAAGACTTACGAGGAATAATCGATGCTGCCCATGCATCAGCGCAGACTCAAGAGCAGACAATCAAAGACTTGGAAATAGCACTGTATGCCAGGGAGTTGGTGTTAAAGCATCGACCCACACATGAGGAGCATGCAGCCCTTACTGCCAAGGTGGAAGCAGTGAAAGATCGCCAGATTCCTGAAGGATGGTATTTAACCACGGATAATAACGGCAATCGTGAAATCATAAACAGAGCCGAAGCAGTAGAGCGGGAGGCGTGGAACTTAATTGGAGAGTATTGCAAAGATTTAAACCACACCCGATGTGATGGCGACTGCCTAGATTGCGGAAAACCTGTCGAGGATCAACCCATATAGAGTACAGAAGGCAATCAAACAAAAAGGCATACGTTAAATGAAATGTATAAATTGGCCAGCAGAACGAGAACGGTTAAATCTAATGAATAACAACTGTCTCACTCAAGCACAAATAGCCAAGTTCTACGGTGTCATACAATGCACTATCGGTGTACAAATGAGAAAACTTGGCATTAAGACAGCCTTGCCACGAGGTCAAGTCAGAAAAAGAATCAAGCCAACTAAAATATTAAAGATACCTGATCACCCTATAGCAAGGACCAATCAAAACAGACCGGCACCAACAGCAAGAGCTGGCATTCTGAATATCAATAAGTACTTCTCCGTCAGAGTACATTAATCTGATTAACCCGTATGGAATGTATAACCAAACATAGAGGTATAGATCATGTGTGATTACAGTGGCAGGGAGTTTGGAGCAGCTAATTATGATGACACTTGCTGCATAGATGGTTATTTGTGGGATCTTGACAGTTGTGAAGAACCCGGAGGACCGTTGTATTCTGGCGGCGATATTCCATGTCCGAAATGTAACGATGATGAATATCAGGATTATATTTCTGATTAACCCCACTACAGGACTATACAAGAGGATTTCAAATGATACAGTGTGAGCAAATGAGTTTGGATGGAATGGCACCACCAGAGACAAGCGTAGTAGAGCTGCCAGCTTTTGAATTGTTCTGGGACATCTATCCAAAGAAGGTGTGCAAGATAAAAGCCGAGAAGCTATGGTCGAAGCTCAATTTAAAAGCAAGGAACCAGATACTCGATCACCTCAAAATTAGAGTTGAACGTGATACAAAGTGGAAGATCAGAAACGGTCAATTCATACAAAACCCCACGACATTCCTGAATCAAGGGTGCTGGTACGACGAATACCCAACAGAGCCAATTGAGGACCTTATCAACTATCGTGAGTACACAGACAGGCAATTAATCCAGGCGTGTGAGGAAGCTGATCTATGGACAGCTGGTTGCACCAGGGGTGCATTGATAAAGAAGCTCCAGAAAAAGGCTGAAAAATAATGTGTGATTTGCTACTATCACAATTCCCGCGCACTCCCCAAGCTACGCGGGAATCGAGATGGTCTAATCACCACTGTCTCGGAAAGCTCACTAGACCGCAATCTGGTGGGCTTTTTTATTGCCTATCGTTTATCCGTATGTATAATAGAGATACTATATCAAGCTGAACAAGAGGATTGAACATGTCAGAGGAAAAGACGCTCACAGATGGTTCGCCAGTCACTGACGATCATAGAGAAATTCAACCGGGCGGTATGCAAAAGGCTTATGTTGTCCTCTCTGAAGATGAGCGGAAAAAAGGGTTTATCAGGCCTGTGAGATATTCATACACTCACGAAAAATGCGGGTGCAGCACAAAGATGGGTAGCGCACTTGCGGAGACATACGCAAGAAAGCCGTCGTTCTATGGTGCAACTTTCTGTGTGCATTGTCGGCTGCACTTCCCGGTTGGAGAAAACGGTGAATTTGTCTGGGATGATGGATCAAAGGTGGGGACGTAATGTCGAAAAAAATAACATTGCTGAATCAGTTGGACCCAGAGGTTCAGGAATATGTTCGTAAAATGATAGAACAAGCATTCATCATCATGGTTCAGGACGCTGGTGGTAGTGTTGATATCGATGTATCTCGTATTGATACAGCTACAGTAAACGTCAGAATGGAGTTTGAGATTATCAACGACGGGAAAGCATTTAGATTCAAGACCATGCCCAACCTGAAAACACACAAAGGCTAATGGTATGAGCTTGTTCCAATGCGAAAATTGTGGATGCTGTGAGAACATGTCCTTAACCAGTTGCGGGCACTGGTATAAAGCTGAATGGTTTGATTGGACAGGGAAAGAAAAAATAGAAGGAAAACAATTATGTTCTGCATGCGGTCCTGAGAAATTCAACAAGGGGAAGCCTACCAAGTGTGGTGAATGGCATGGTAAATTTGATAGGGTTTTTCTACCAATGGGCATGTTTAAAACAAACAGATTAGGAAACCTGGAACATATTGAATCAGGCAGTGAAGATTTTAGAAGTTACGAATTGCCAGTGATGGGGTAACAAATGAGAAAGAAGTCAACGCGAGACAAGATACTAGACTATATTATCAGCTATCAGGATAAAAACGGTTGGGCACCAACCAGGCAAGAAATCACAGACAAATTTGGTTGGGCCAGTAAGAGAGCAGCGAGCTATCATCTTGAAGTATTGAGCAAAGAGAAAAAGCTAACGCTGGGAAAAGGATCAAGGGCCATTTCAGTCAACTAGCGAGTATTTTTATGGGTAACTATGTGATATGCGTTGAATACTTAGTCAGATCGCCAATGTCAGTAAAAAAGCGACTTGTTGATATTGAGATTATTGACACATCCAAGCACAAGGCGAGAACTGGCGTTGTAGCCAAGGCCATTGAGAATCGAGTGGAATGTTTTAAGGTGATATCTGCAATAGAATACAAGTGCTTGTCGTGTAGGGACACTGGAACGAGTCTAGTTGATGGTTGCGCGTGCTGTGATTAAAAAGGTGATTTTTATGAAAGCGTACTGGGTCGGTGGTGATATTGGGGAATGTGCTGATTTGATATTTGCAAAATCTGTCAGCAAAGCAAAGGGATTAAGTGTAAGGATTGGCTTGGCAACAATTGACCTTGAGTACACAGAAATAAATGCTTTTAGAGCGCCCGACGCTGATAAATTTCTTGATCCTGAAAAAACAGAAGCTTACTCAATAGACTTATCAACTATTGACAATGTTGAGATTTGGAGAGAAGCGGGCGGGCACGACGAATCAGGATCTTGTGATAGTTGTGGTCGATGTGGATTTGCAGAGCTTCCAGAAACATGGACAAAGCCAGAATGGTATATATGTGCAGACTGTAACCAATGCGGTGAATGCGGCTGTGATTGTGAAAAATAAGGGTGAGTTTATGACTACTAGAAAAGGTGATTTATATCAATTGCTATTATTCCCATTACCACAATTGTGGGCAGATCAGGCCAGACAGGAACCGGATCAACAAAAGCGTGTCCAGATGATTGACCAGGTACCAGAGGAATGGCGTTGCGTAGTCAGGGAAAACGTCAATGAATATGTAGAGACTGGCGTAAATGGCTAGACGGTGCAAAAACAAAGAATGCAAAAAGCCATATGAACCCACATTCAACAGTCTACAGGAAACATGTTCAATACCTTGTGCAATAATCTGGTCAAGAACAAAAGCTGGCATTAAGAACGCCGAGAAGATCAAGCGGAATGCAAACAAGGAGCGGAGAGCAGAATTCAAAACAGCAGCCGATTGGACTCAGGATGTTCAGAAAAGATCGTTTAACCCATACATCAGAGAGCGAGATAAACCCGAACCATGTATATCTTGCGGGCTGTACGATCACGAGATACCAACACCGCACAGAGGCGGTAAATGGGATGCAGGACACTATAGAACAGTTGGCGCTGCTCCTGAACTTAGATTTGAGGTATTGAATTGTAATAAGCAATGTAAGGGATGCAATAACCCTGGACCTAACAGAGCAGAGAGAGTTGCAAGGCAGTATAGAATCAACCTGATCAAGAAAATCGGACTCGCTAAGGTCGAATGGTTAGAAGGTCCACACAAAGCAAAGCACTATGACAAAGAAACGCTAATCGAGCTTCACAAAAAGTATCGATCAATGACAAAACAACTTAAGAAATCGGAGTAATTATGGATAGTCACGGAATCGTCAGTAAGCGAAGTCAGGGTTTAATTGACGCTGCATATGAATTTGCAAAGGAAGCTCACGGAGAACAGAAAAGGAAGTATACAGGTGAGCCATACATCAACCACCCGGTAGCTGTTGCGCAGCTGGTCGCGTCTGTAACGGAGGATTGCGAAATGATAGCAGCTGCATTGTTGCATGATGTTATTGAAGACACAGCTGTTACTTATAAGGATCTTGTTGACACAAAAAATGGGTTTGGTCCTCATGTTGCAAATCTGGTTTGGTGGTTGTCTGACGTCTCGCGCCTTGAAGATGGCAACAGAAAAATAAGAAAGCATCTTGACAGACTGCATATTTCTGGAGCGCCGAGCAATGCAAAAACAATCAAGTTAGCTGACCTATGCGATAATACAAGCAGCATAACCAAGTATGACCCTGGGTTTGCTAAAATCTACATGGAAGAGAAAAAAGCACTATTGCCATTGTTGGCCACAGGCAACCCGGTATTGCTGCTACAGGCAAGAACGCTTTGCAATGATTATTTTAGGAGCAATACATAGAAATGCTAGAAATCAAATATGTAATGACTGAAAAGCTCAGAGGTTTTGAGAAGAACAGCCGAACACACACTCAAACCCAGATAGACCAGATCAGAAAATCAATGAGAGAGTTTGGATTTACCAATCCAATACTGATTGATGAGAACTGCTGGATCATTGCAGGTCACGGAAGGCTTGAAGCGGCAAAGCTTGAAGACATGGTAGAAGTGCCAACAATCACGCTCACAGACCTGACCAAAGAACAGAAGAAAGCTTATGTAATAGCTGACAATCAGATACCAATGAATGCAGGCTGGGACATGCAACTGTTGAGTGTTGAGATTGGAGAGCTAAAGGATTTGAAGTTTGACACGAGTCTACTTGGATTCAGCAATGCAAAGCTTGAATCAATAATGAACGATGAACTAAAACCAGAAGCCAGCGTGTCATTCAAGGCAGGGCATAACATCAAGGTCAAGTGTGAGAGTGAAGAAGAATTAGCAGAGCTAAGGGCATTGCTTGAGATTGAGGGTAAATCCATTGAAGGCAGAGAGCTAATCACAAAACTGTTGAAATAAACTCACAACGTAGTATTATACGGAAAGGTAACCAAAAAGAGACTAGACAAAATGAACCTGATCAGATTTGCTTATTTCGAAGATAGAGTTTTAGGGAGATTGCACTATAAGCAAGAGAGTGGCATTTGGTCATCTTGCTGGACGATTGAGCGCCCCTGGCTCGAAAATAAGCCAAACGTCAGTTGCATACCCAAAGGTACATACAAAATGATCCGGGTTAACTCGCCGAAGTTTGGATACAACATGTGGGAGATTGCAGGGGTACAGGGAAGGTCTCATATATTGATACATATTGCCAACACAGCTAAGGATATACTGGGCTGTGTTGGTCTTGGCAGTGGTTTATATGGTGATTTGGCCGGGGTCGCAAACTCAAGAAAAGCCATAACAGCGTTCTACAAAGCAACGGAGAATATGGCCGATGCTGAACTAACTATCATGCATGGCGCATTGATGGGAACTAACTACAACTAAAAGGTGATTACATGATTAACAACGATCAAGACACAATGGGATCAAGAAAACAACCGGAAGAGAATAAGCCACCAATGGCTGAGAAGCGCAGGCCCAACGGCAAAGTCATAGACGCGCTAGAAGCTGAGAACAATTTACTCAGATACAACTTGGATAATCTGAAGTCTATGGTTCTCGCAGGATATGTTGTTGTGAGCATCGTGAGTGGTTTAATGGGCGGGGCCGTAAGTTTTATAATTTTCACATAATGCCCAGATCAAAACGAAGCCCTTGCTCAATGCCTGGATGTATGGCACTGACACACGATACCAGATGTAAAAAGCACAGACACAAGTCAAGGTCAGAGAGCGGAGAGCAAAGGCAGAAACTGTACAAGCAAAAAGCTTGGGTTAGCTCAAGACGAACATTCTTACAGCTGAATCCATTATGTGCAGAGTGTTTAAAGAAGGGCATCACAAAACTTGCATCGGTAGTAGATCACATCATCCCACACAGAGGTTATTTAGATCTATTCTGGGATCAGGAGAACTGGCAATCATTGTGTAAACCTTGCCATGATGCAAAGACTGGGAGAGGTGAATAATTGAACAAGCCACTAAGTTAACAAATAAGCGCGCATATTGTGTTAATTAAATGCTGTTCGCCGTGGTAAGTGGTAGAGAAAAAGCGGAACTATTTCTGCTTCGTTCTAACGGCCTAAATGAATTCCAAAGGCGGTCAGAATAGCTTTCTGGTACGCGTGGACGCCGAACCGCCTTAGATAGCATCTTAGGCGGCAAGGCTATAAAGAAAGCGGTTTTAAAAAAAATTCAACGGGAGTGAATTAAATGTTTAATCAGAAAGAATTAATAGCTGTTTTGCGGTTTGTATCACACGCAATGGCTCGCTTAGATGTCAGATATTTCCTAAACGGAATATACTTCAATATCCAAAACTCAATATGTGAAATTGTAGCAACCGACGGCCATCGGCTTGCAATGGTGAGTATGCAGTTGGTTGGTGAGGTCGATGACTGCTCATTCATCATTCATAACACATCAATACTCAAAATGATTCAGGTGTTCAAAACCAGAGATCAATTACAGACACTCACTATCAATGTTGACATGGATGATTTAGAAAGGGGAACATTGACCTTCAACAGCACGAATAAGGAAGCATTCAGGGTATTATTAATCGATGGAAAATTCGTTGACTATAAAAAGGTATTAAAAAAGACATCAGGGAAGCCAAAGGCATGGAATGAGGTTACTGTACATCCTGCCTATTGGAATGATACGTTCAAGGTGTTGAAATGGGTTTCAGGTAGATTCAGTTCTGTCTCAGTAACATCATACGGCGTGAAACAACCTATAAAGGTAATCGTTTCAAAAGATCAGTTCAAGTTTCCCAGCATCGCAACCGACCCGATTGTGATCATTATGCCAATGAGTAAATAAGATGATTAACTTCGATCTATTTGGGTTGGCAATCTGGTGGCTTGGTGGGTCAATATATTTCATCGCTATTTCAGATCCTGATACTGTTACAACACGCCATCTATTTTATCTTGGTTATCATGCAGACGACAACGGACATTATTGCTGGCACTTGGATTTATTCTGGATATTGATATTTGGTAGCAATCGATGACTATTGGTGAGGGTTTGTCATGAACAAGTGTAGATCGTGCAGTGCAAAGATAGTTTGGATGATTACCAGTGAAGGTAAACGAATTCCGGTTGACTGGTGTGATGATTTAAAAAACGATATGGTGTTTGATCACAAGCAGCATACAAGTCACTTTGCAACGTGTCCGAATGCTAAAAGTCACAGAAGGGCGAGAAAGTGAAAAATCTATTGCAGAGGATTGACAGGTTTGTTCAAGGACACGTCGGCATAGTTGTTGTGGTGTTTATATTGGCACTCACAGCTTGCCCAGCAGTAAAACAAGGTGGTACAGATCAAGTTCAGCACTGTGACCCGCCAGAACAGTTCGTGCAATACTGTGCTGAGAAGATCAGACAGAATGACCCAATAGGTCAAATCCCATCATGTAAAGAGGCAATGGACCAATGGCTGGCAAAACTGATCAAGAGTGGCAAGACATCTTGCGCGGGATCAACGTTGAGGTAAACCGATTCACTTACAGGTGGATACCGGCTAACGTCAACGAGAAGATATCTATTAAATCATATGGTGATTGCAGATCATTCACCTACGAGAAGCTTGAACGGATGTTTGCAGAGGAATTCCCTGCTGAACGAATGGGATTTGCCAGCTGTCAGACAGAGACAGGAGAAGCTCACGCTGTATTGCTAGTACAATTTGGTAAAGAGCTATGGTGTGCAGACAACCGCAATCAATGGGTACATGACTACAGACGAACACCATACAACTGGGATTGGATACCAAAACACTTGATGGCATTAATTAATTAACTAGGAGCAAAGGAAATGAGTAAAGAGCAAGTTTATATAAGGTCACAATACAGCAACAGTCAGGTTGAGGTTGGCATAGAGGCCTTAGAAATGCCTAATATGGAAGCAAGATTCGCAATGGCGATGATTGAAAAGTGGGGATGCATACAGGGCACAGATGGCGGCGAAGATTCAGCTGGTAGAGCAAAGACGGATCTAATGCCAGTAGATGCAACCGTCAAGCGTGCGTGCAATCTAGCTCAGACAGCGTTCCATGAATTTAAAGAGCTTGGTTGGCTGATTGACGTACCGAGCAAAGAAGAAGCTGAGGAAATCTTCAGGAAAGCGCAAGACGAGAAGTCCAGCTGATCGTATCAATCAAGACAATAGGAGAATAATATCATGTTGAAATATGTGGCTGGTTTTTTGTTCAATGAAACATGCAATCAGTTGGTGTTGATTGAAAAGAATCATCCTGATTGGCAAATGGGTCAATGCAATGGTGTGGGTGGAAAAATAAGAGACGGCGAAAGCCCGCACGAGGCAATGGTACGGGAATTTGAAGAGGAAACCGGCCTGTATATTGAGGAATGGCAAGAGCTGTGCATGTTGCGACAAATAGGTGTTTATGAGGTTGTGTTCTACAAAGCCATTGATGAATCAGCATTGAGTGCTAGAACACAAGAGGACGAACAGGTGATCCTTGTAGATCCTGGCAGGCTGCCTTCGAATGTAATTCCGAATCTCAAGTGGTTGGTGCCTATGTGCCTGGATAAAACAATCCGACCGTTTGTAGTCGAAGACGTTGGTGGGAATTAAAAGTTTATGGGGTCAGTTGCGTGATGACTGGAGGGCCGTCAGGTGAGACGCAACCCGCAAACACGCAAAACAATATAACAGGCGGCAGGGGTACCGGATACTAACAAGTATAGAAGCCGGAAGATGCCTTGCCAGAAATCGGGAAAGCCATCCGATAGCACCACTAGCGAGGTGCCTGACCCCACCATACAAAGGAGCAATCAATATGTTTAGCGTAGATCAGAAGCGGAAGATATCAGAAGCGGTACAAAAGGTGTTGAGAGATACCAATCATCCAGAGCTGCCTGAAGGCGATATATCATTCTCGTTGCATGTCGATGGTAAAGAGAGCTGGTCATGGGATGATATACAGAACAATGGCGCAGTGTTGAATCCATCTGTCAACCTGTACAATGAGATAGTCTCGGTTGATCAGAAACTCAAGGAAAAACAGGGTGATCCAATAGAGCCACCAGTGGACGTATACATAGGCCAGCAGATTACGACCAATGAACATGCAGAGGTGATATTCCAGGGGCTTGACCATCACATGGGTCAGATAACAGCAAGGCTCCAGGGTGTGACTTATCCGGGCACATATTACCCATTCCCAGAAAAGATAGAGAGCCAGGGGTTTGTATTGCATGACAGAACAAAGTAAGGGAGAGATCAGCGTGACAAAAGATAAAGACAATCTAATATGTGCCAACTGTTTAAGTGATCATGGCTTCCGTCTGTTTATGTCTGAAGACAAGAGACTGACTGAGTGCATGGCTTGTGGGTACATTGACGGATCATTGAAGTGGGAGGCAATACCACCAGCGCCAGCAATCCGAGAGCTAAAGCCCTGCCCGCACGTTTGCGGGACAGAGCCATACAGCAACAAGTCAATGAGCCACAACAATACAAACAAGGGCCACGGTTGGCTAACAGGATGTAGTGATTGCGGTACTTATTTTCTGGGTCGGTCGAATGATCTGATTGGAGCGCAACGTGAAGCAGAGGATAGATGGAACGAGCGACCTTTGGTTATATTGACTGGTGATGTAATAAAGTACGATCGACTTGACCACAATGGTTTCAGGTTGCCGAATCACAGAGCAATGCTGAGTCAACGGCGCAATCCATTACACAAAGACATGCGAGGTTAAATTAATATGAGTGTGAGTATTCATTTCTACATGGGTCAAGTATCAAGCCCAGAATCAAGAGTACAGGTGGTCGATAGTTCTACAGGCTACGTGATTGATATATCATCCATCGTATCAAAGATAGATCTGGACATGTCGCCAGGTATCCTTAACAGCGTCAATGTAAAGTTAAATGGAGACTTTGAGATGCACGTAGAAGATGGGGCGACTGTTAAGACCGATACGTAGGGTATACCCCAAAAAATCGCTTAGAAAGGAGATCTACGGAT
>Ga0114923_10000409_pt1 | contig 35277 bp, 32 predicted proteins | sample SumtaG_FD_89578 | JGI IMG/M metagenome (GOLD analysis project Ga0114923, IMG submission 89578) | Deep subsurface microbial communities from Indian Ocean to uncover new lineages of life (NeLLi) - Sumatra_00157 metaG | ecosystem: Environmental > Aquatic > Marine > Oceanic > Sediment | place: near... | reverse complement strand
TTTTGCAAGAAACAACCGAAAAGGTTGGAAGTGTTGGGGTAATGAATGTAAAAATATTTAATAAAATATTTAATAATTAATTTTTATATATATTTAAATTTCAAAAGAAAAAGAAGGTTATGTCACAACATGTTTGTGTTGATTGTTTCCAATTTGGTAAACATGCTGAATGTAAAAAAATCGACTATAATTTATTACAAGTTTTACAAAATGTTTTATTCATATATTTTGATGAAGTAAAAAAGGATAATTTGAATCAATTAAGAAAATTTTTGGAAAAAAAATTAAATTCAATTGATAAAGTAGAATCAACAATTGAAAGGGAAGTTTTAATAAAATTGAAGAATAAATTTTATAATAGTACTGATAAAGATAAAGAAATTTTGAATGTTTTAATTGGCTCAGAAAAAAAACACGAATTTAAAGAAACAGTAGTACCAGTTTATGATGTTGCAGTTGTTTTAAATGTTTTATTTAAAAAAATTTATAAAGAAGCTATTCCTTATCATATTGAAAAGTTAGATCATGAAATTGTTGATTTTGAAACGAATTTGCCATTTTTTTTTGCATTTTTTATGAACGACAAAATGGTACATAATGGTATTGTAAATGAATTGAACTCGGAATTTTTATCCACTGTTTTGAGAACGATAAAAAAACAAATACTTTTTGCTTTACCAAAAAAGTTAATGAAGAAAGAATTAAAAGGGAAAGATAAATTTGAATTAATTCAAGGAAAAATAAACAGTATTAAAAACGCTAAATTTAGATTGAAGATGTTTTTCTATTATAAATTAGAATTTACAGATAAATATGTTGAAGGTGATTATATACATATTGGATTAAATGAAAAGGATGAAAGGCTTCAAGTATTGATAAAAAATAAAGAGAAATTTTCATCGCTTGAAAGTTTTTATCGTATCCTTTCTTCACGATATTATTTAATTGAGGAAGATATAGATAATGATAATTTGGTAAATCAATTAGTTGAATTTGGAGAAGATTTGAAACAAAAAGAAAAAGAAAAAGGTTTAATAAAAGAACCAGGTTTACCCTTCATCTAAATAGAAATAATTTATATTGGTATTAAAAAGATTAGACCCCAAAAAAGGATCTCCAATAGGCCGCATATAAATTGTTTTGTTTAAAACAAAACTTGTAACATTCGTTTTCATAGTGTATTTATTGAGAAATAAAATCTTTAAGTCTTTACTACTTTCTTCATCTAAGGTTCCTACAGAAAGTTTTAATGGGTTTTCTTTGTAATGTTTCATAAAATGGATTTTAAATGTTTCAAATGTTGGTTTTGATTTCCAGAAAAATTTATAACATAAGAGACATCTAATTTTCTCACCACCTTTCCAAATATGATAGTCATAAAAACATTTTAAACTACAAAAACGAGCCGAATTCTCTATTTTTGATTCAGATGTGTTTTTTATATAATATATTTTGTTGAATACCGGAATTTTTTGGCAGTATCCACATTTCTTATAGGTTGAACTATGATTTTTTAAAATTTTCAGATATTTACTTTTATCAAATTTTTGACTTTTAGTAAATAGATTAAGTTGAAGATCCAGTTTAAAGTTATCTGGGAGAAATTTTAGTTGTTTTTTACAAAAGAACCTGTGTTTATATCTACTTTGTTCTTTTTCATCATTTAAATCATTTTCAATATTCTGATGCATTTGTTTTAAACTATTTTCATATACTTTTTTTTGATTATTGAATAATTTTTTTTTAGGCTCTTCTTCATCTTTAAATGTTGACAATGAATAAACAAGCCATTTTACAACATACTCATGTGTATTATGAGAAATTAAATTAGTATTATTTTCTATAAAGGTTTTAATCGTTGATTGATGTAAAAAAGTAAATTTATGATTATCTATAATAGCCCACCCTTTAGAAGTTAAAACTAAAGAAATCGCATGGCCTAGTTTAACACCTCTTAAATACATAGCAATTAATTTATAAGTTATAAAATTATTTTTATCATCAATGATTCTTATAGAGTGGGCAGGTGCTTCTTTATAATATTTTTTATATCGGTTTGGATTATAATATTGGAAGATTAAATTATCTGGATACTCTATTGGAATTAATTCAGAATTTAAAAATAATTTATAATTTAAGTCCATTCTATAACCTTCTGAATCAAAAAAACGAGCATTAAATGAAGTTAAAAAATCAGCTACATTCATATTTGACATATCATATTTACGATAATAACGTTTAATATCTAAATTTGCTATTCCAAAATATGATATTGAGTATATGAAGAATCTTAAAAAATAATTATAATAAATGTATTTAGAACCTTCATTCATATATTCGTCTATCGATATGAAATAATAAAATATTCTTCTAATATCAAAGGGTTTTTGTTTTAAATATTCTAATATACGCAAAGAATTTTCTTGAAAAATTGGTAATCTTTTAAATATTTCCAAATATGAAATAGTTTGACAAATACCAGTATAATTAACATGTTTTCTATAATTAAAATTTAAATCCCAATGATATGTTTCGTCTTTTATCTTATAAAATCGTGAACGCTTTTTCAGGAAGTTATTAAAGAATTTTTTTTCCCCTCTAAAATGAAACTCAAATTGTTTTTTAAGAAAAGGTCCAAGAATGGAACCAGTATCTTGAAGTTTAGACATAAAATAGTTTTGTAAATCATTTAAATTATCTGTATATCTTTTGTAATAAGCCGGAAATTCTGCTGACATTCTATTTTTTTTTGTTGTAATGTATTTTGGAATAAAAAAAATAATTTTTTTATGTAATTAAAAAAATATATAAATTGTTTTTAAGTAATAAAATTTAAACGTAGTATTTTTGATGGATAGATGTGTAGTGTGTAATGAAATAGCTGCATATTCTTGTTTTGATTGTGAAAAATTTTTTTATTGTTCGAAAAAATGTCAACGAAAACATTGGGATCAACAGGGACATAAATTTGATTGTCATTTTACAAAAAAACAAGATATGGTAGAAGTAGTAGATGTAAAACAACCATATTGGTCTACTAAAAAAGGGTATTCTATCGTAAAATATCGTAATACTTGGAGAAGAAGAGTTAATACTACTGCAATATTTATTGGTGGATATAAAAAATCTTTACGAATAAAAGATTTGAAATTAAATAGATTGGTTGTTGACAGTTACTATTCTGAAGAATCAGGTTATTTTAAACAAGCGGAAATTTTAGACGACTTATTTTTAGTTGTTTTAATTATTAAGCCTTCATCTAAAAGGCCATCTAAATTAAGAATTTATCACCTTGATTATTCGCAGATGCCATTTCCATTTTTAGAAATTGAAAGCGGTGATGGTATCGGATTGAAAATTACAGAACTAAATCAAACTCCTTCTTCCAAATTTAAAGAAAAAATCCGTATTTCTAGTAATTATGGTATTCAAAGGTTTGCTATTTCAGGAAGAAAATTATATATGATGAGTCGTCGTAATATAATAATTTATGATTATATAAAAAATAAATTTGAACAAAAAATTATTGATCCGTTTTTTGAATATATAAATGGATTTAAGATTTTTGATAACCGATTAATTATTCTAGGTAGTGGGTTTTTATTTATTTCAAAACCAAAAGATTTTTCAAATCGAGAACACATTATAAAGGTTCCTAAAAATTTTGAATTAAATCATGTTCGATTTATTGACAACTATTTAATTATTGGAATTAAAGATGTTATGAGGGTTTATTATCTAGATAAAGAAAGAAGAGAAATATATAATTTTAAAATTGGGGATAATTTTAGTAAAAATTTCAAAATTTCAATTTCAAACGACAAAAAATATTTGATTCTACAAATATTTAATGATAAATCACTAGAAATTTATAATCTTAATTTTAGAAATAAAACGGTAGTTAAAATTCAACAAGTTAATAAATTATATTTGAGAGATCAAATAGGAAGATTTGTTTTTAATTTCAAAGAATTCAGTAGTTTATCTGGTAAATTAATTGATGTCGTAAAAAAAAGGGATAATATTGAAGTTTATAAAGAAGATTTTTTGAACATTCATTTAGTTCATGATTTTCCTTTTAAAAAAAAATATAAGAAAAGGACTAGTAGATTTTTAGATATTTTTGAAGATACTACAATATTTCAAAAAATAGGAAAGGGATTAAAGATATTAAAATTGTTATGTTCAAAACCTATTGAATATGAATATTTTATTGAAACTAATATAGAAACAGAAGAGTTATTAAATGTTATGTTTGGTATTGAAGATATTGTAGCTGAAAAAATGAAAGATTATTTGAACTTATTTGAACAGTTAAATTTGGAAAAGGAAAAAGAAGCAGTATTAAATGGTATCTATAGATTACCAAAAAAAACTGCCGCTAAATTTAATTTGAAAAGACCAAAACAAGGCAGTAAATTGACTGATTTCAATAAATTATATAACGAGCGATTAATTGAATTGTATAATGATAAAATATCTTATAATCTTAATATTAAAGTACAAGATGATATAACTATCAAAGCTGGTCATGTAGAAATTTTATGTTTAGAACATGAAGGGTTTATGACAATATTTGAATTTCAAAAAATTGAAGGGAAATTTAATATAAAAAATATGTCTTTCAAACTTGATTTGAAAGAAAAAGATATCGAGCCTTTTTTACAAATGATTTATTTGAATGAATTTGATAAAAATACTTTCAGCTTTGATATAGCCAAGAGGTTATCTATATTTAATCATCATTATAATGAAGTTGAGAAGAATAAATCACTATCATTTTTATTTTTAAGACCATTCGTAGAGATTTCTAATAAATTAAATAGTGAAATGGCGGGTTTAAGCTGGGAATTAGGAAAAACAAGAAAAAAATCAAAAAGAGAAGAAATTAAAAATAAAATTGAAAAATTAAAAGATGAATATGAAACGTACAAAGAACAAGAAAAAGATTTAATTTTTGCAATGGAATACAAAGAAGAAGAGGAAGAAGAAGAGGAAGGAGAATGGGAAGAATAAACAAAGGAGAAGGAGAAGGAAATAATTAATCCCACAATTTTTTTTTCCTAAAACCACCAAATCTTTCTTTTTCATTTTTAATTATACAATAAAAAAAAATTATATAAAAAAATAATAAAAATGGAAAAATTGAAAAATGAATTATTGAAACAACTAGAAGACCCGTTGAAATTTACATTCAAACATTGGTGTAATATTTTATGTGATTATAACCACAAATTCATTTGGTTACTAAAAAATAAAAATAATCAACTAGAAATTTGTTCCCAAGTTTTTTATGCGTGTATACTTAATTTGGAAGAATATTTTTCACAAAAAGATAATCCTCTCAAAATGGATTATAAAACATTTATCAAGAAAAATGAACCCATGTTTAAATTGATTAACTTAAAAATATCAATAGATCCGTTACAAGTATTAATTAAGTTTACTGAAAAATGGGATATTTTGCAAGAACTTTTCAGAAATCAACAAATATTAAATCCTAATACAATTAATTGTAACACGTGGGTTAATAATAATTATCTTGATTTGATAAATAATAAAGATAAAGTTTTCTGTTATTTTATGTCTCCATTATTCCGTAAATGTTTTGAATTTTATGTCTTTCTTTTCATTTTTATTGGTAATAAACTATTGAATAATCCAAATAAAAAGTCTAAACGTTACAAATATCAATTAATGTTGGTAACGCGTTATTTCAATAAAGTATTCAATTTTTTTTTCCAATTCCCAATTGATATAAGAGAAAGGTTTACAAAATGCTGGTTAATGGATAAAAAAGAAGACAAATGCAAGAAAAGACTCGAATGGATGTTTAAAGAGATTATTAACCTTTCAAGTTTCAAAAGTAATGCAAGAGATTTTTTCATTACAAATGGGTATGAAACCTGTCTGATAGAACATGAAAAATGGAAACAAAAATCAAAAGTAATTCCATCATATTTGTGGAAAATACTTTCTTTCAACGTTTCTTTATTAATAGAATGTATTTTGAAGAAAAAAGATAGTAGATTATACGATAACACATTAATAATTAACATTAGAGGTTGGTGCACACATCTTTGGGAATCTATCATTAATAATAAAAAAAATAGTCAAATGTTCACATATCATGAATCTTTGATGGTGATTTTTATTGTTAGTATGTGGATGAAAACAAAAGCAAATTTGCCGAATTGGAATGATTGTTTCATAATATTAAATATTGATTCATCAAAAAATACATTTAAAAAGAATTTTTTTACTGATTATCCAAAAATTGTAGATCTTTCCAAAAACGAATGGGCTATTTGTTACAAAAATAATATAATCAAAGATAATATACTTAATGTTGTTGAAAAATGGATTCATATCATAGAAATGGAAAAACATGGACTTCTGCCAATTGATAAAGCTGAATTAATGTTTAGAACAGTTAAAAAATTGTTTTATGGAAAAAAGGAAAAAGAAAAAGAACAAGACCCCACTAATGATGATGAATGCAATGAAATGTTCCTATTACCACAAATACAAACAAATAGTATTGCGCCTATAACAATAAACAAAGAATATAATATGTTAAAAATAATATTTGAAAGATCAAAAAAATAAATGAATACACCCTATTATTGTTGTAATAATTTACTATTATCCCAGCAAAATAGTTGAGGAAGATCCTTAATGATATGAAAAATAACAAATTCTTCATCATAGTCAATGTTTTTATCTACGAAGTTAAAATCTTTCATTAGGGGTATAATATCAGGGATATCGATCATGGATTTACCACTATCATCATCATCATCACTATCAGATGATCCTTCTAATAGCCTTTTCTTCTTTCCAATCAAATTCTTGAAATCTCTGTTCCTGTAAAAATTGAGTGATCCAGGGTCTGAATATAGATATATTTTTCTATTGTACTGTTTAACTTTATTCAGTAAATAAGTTCCTATCCCTCGCAGACATAATTCTTTTTTAACTTTTAGGTTTGCTGCTAATAATGTAACTTCATTGTAATTGTTGCTTTCTTTAAATAATATAAACCCAAGCGGTACAATGTTTTCCATATAAGATATATTGGCCCGCTTTAAAATATTGTATTTCAAATTGCATAAATATTCAAGTATAATTATTTTTGTTGAATATTTCAAATAGTGCTTAAAGGCGGCCATATTTTCCTCTGGGAGTGCTTCAGATAATAGTTTTGAAAGTATTTTCAAAATTCTTTTATTGTTGAGAACGTCTTTTGGACGACAAATTCTGGTATTTAGATCCATATCCAATTCTGACCTATTTCCAGCAATAATCTGGGCAACATCTGGTATGTTATGTGGATGATTTAACGATATATGAATTGGTAATTGTTTTGCTGAATATATTTTCACGCGTTTATTTGTCGTCCAATCGGGTATTTGGTCCCTCTTTCTCTTCCTCTTCCTCTTCCTCTTCCTCCTCCTCTTTCTTTTCTTCTTATTCTATTATTAAATAAAGTAAAAAAATTTTGTATATAAAAAACACACACCTCTAGAATCGTCTTTTCCTTGTACAGAACTTCATTGTTTTTACGTTTTTCTTTTTTTTTCTTTAAAAAAATAAAAAAAAAAAAAAAAAAAAAGGATATTAGGTACCTCAAGTTGATCAAATACGGTATCAACAAAATTTTTATTTATGATAAAAATATAATTCCTTTTTTTTCCATTTATTTTCTTCTTCTTTATTTTTTTCCTTCTTGTGAGTGTATTATTCAAAAAACCACAAATTAATTTATTTAGAGGGGTTGAAGCGTTAGTATACGCTTTATTAAGTTGAATAAGCTGATTTATTTTATTTGTTAACTGTCTAGACGTTAACCCAGCAGGATGTCTATTCAAAACATCGAGAATAAGCTCACAGCCAACCTTCTTTCGTTCTTCTGTCATAATTATTAATTCCGAGCTAAAACGGGGTGACACGGCCTTCTTCGGTCAATCTAGTTTGGGATTATTAAAGGGGTGGTAAATTTCAGTGATCGAGGGATGGATTACACTGAACAAGGGAAATACAAATTATTATTATTATTATTCACAATTTTTTTAAAAAATACATTCTTCTTCTATTTTGAAAATAAATGGATCTGGCAATTCATCATAATCAAAATCATCATCAAAAACAAAATCATATTGATTTTCTCCTTTTTTTTCATCATTGAAAAGGAAATCGTATTGATTTTCTCCTTTTTTTTCATCATCAAAAACGAAATCATATTCATTTTTTTCATCCTTAAAAAGGAAATCATATTGATTTTCTTCTTTTTCATCAAAAATGAGCTTATTTGCAAATTCTTTTGTAGCTTCATTCGATTTTTTATCTTCTTTAGACTCTAGAAACAATATAAAGCTGTCTGGTTCTATTTTTGGAATAATTACCACTTCATCTGGTTTGGGTTTGAGCTCTGGAACAACTGCTACTGGTTTATTCATGTTTTTCTTTCTTTTCTTTTTCTTTCTATTTTCTCCAATTATACGAAATCTGTAAGGCTTCTCATTTTTTAACCTTTCTATTTTCTTACTTCTTACAAGATTATTCAAATGTCCATAGACCAATGATCTCAAACTAGTTTTATAATCCAATTTTTTGTATACTATTTGACCACTTGTAATTTTCTTATTTATTTTATTAGTGATTTCACTAGAAGTCAGAGGGTTCTTATTTTTAGCCAAAACCTCTAATATCAGCTTACAATTCACCTTTCCATCAACATTATTCTTCCTCCTTTTAACATCATCTTTCATTAATGTTCTAACTCTTTTGCGTTTACGTCTCATTTTTTTTTTTAAAATATAATAATTTTTCCACAGGCCATTTCACAAAAAAATACGGCCAAGTACTTAAATCTATAAATATCAAACCAATGAATTTTTGTCTTATAATGTAAAAAAAAAAAATAAATTTTTTTTTTAATTAAATTTTTTTTTTTTTTTTTTAGGTTTATCTAAAATTAAGATACTTTCAGACTTTAATGCAGTTCTACTAGCTAAAAGGTTTCTTATTGCTTTAAAATAATTAAAATATATCAGATATTTATCTTTATATTTAACTGTAAATTTTGGGAAAGGTATAGATATAAAATATTTTAAAAAAGCTTCATTTCCAAATTTATCTTCAAATGGTCCATGAAAATCTTTGATTGTTGTAGGTTTTTCTTTGAAAAAAACTAGATTTTTTTCATTTTTATCTGTAATATCTTCCCAACTTTTTTTTGTATATCTGAAAAAGAAAAACAGAACAAAAAAAAATTCTAAGTTTAAAATATCTCCTTCTTTAATTTTCTTAACATCTTTATCTGTTAAAATTTTTCTTCCGTTTTTTTGAAATCTTATTGTAACTCTTGTATGGGGAAGTTTATATTCTAATGCCTCTTTCAACAAATTTATATATGTAACTAATGTTTCAGTTGTCATTTCACGTTTTTCCTCAAATTGGAATTCATATTTTTCATATTTTTTATATTTTTTTATTGGAAAAATAAAATTTGTTCCTCCATCTAGCCAATCAAAAAATGTTACAACTATAATATCATCCGCATTTAACCGTTCAACATCATAATCAGAGCTAATTGTACTTGTATAAGCAGTTCCTTCAATAAATTGCATCCATTTAATTGTTTTAATTTTTTTTAAATGTTTTAAATCTGAAATTTGATATAAATTTATAAGATGTTTTAATTCATCCAAAGTTCTCGTTTTTAACAGAAAATCTGTTGCTTCTTCGTCAGCTACCCTTTTTTCCTTTATAAATATAATTATATCTTCATATTTTTCCATTTTTTTTAAAAATATACTATAATTATAATTTATGTACTTTAAAAAAAAATAAAATGTTGATTTTTTTCATAATTATTAACATTTTATTCTGTCATAAACTTGTTCAAAAACTTTATACAAAAACAGGATGTAATGACGAAGATATTTTTGCTATCTGTTCAATGCAATATGGTTCAATGGATAAAAAAGGGTTTGATGGATGTGAACAACATGACCATTCTGAAAGTTCTTACTCATACAAAACAAGTTGTGAAGACCGCGAAGGTGTATTCTATATGATTCATAAATCATGGAATGGATATACTGACTGTACTTCAGAATCATATAATTGGTATAACGAAGAAGTAGTTGAATTCGGTAACTGTAGTTTTGTAAATACGACATGTCAACATGGAATTTCACCTGCAGGAACAAATTCATACAAAACAAGTTGTGAAGTACATTCAAATGGAGATAATAACTTGACTTATATGAGTTGGAATAATCTTACAAGTTGTCCTGATAATGTAGAACCTGATTGGACATTTATTGAAAAAATAGATCAATGTAATAATTATGGACAAGTTAGTAGATATGGTGCATGTGAAATGCCTATTTCATCAAATTTACCTCACGTAATTTTTTTCAATAAAACAACATATGGAGGATGTGAAACCTCTGGGGATAATGCAAATAAATTGTTTGAAGTATGGTTCAAACCAAATGAATGTTTTTACTTTGATCATGGAGACGATAAAAATTACGGTGGAAGATATTCTATGTACGTCTTCTTAAATAGTACATACGTTTCTCCACGTGAATATAATTCAACGGATTGTGATGAATTAACTGAAACATGGAGAGAAGACTATAAAATTGGAGAGTGTATGGATTCAACAATGAGAAGATCTATTTTTTCGTTTTCGCCTCATAGTACCAATGGTAGAAGAGATATAGAGAGTGGAATATTTGGAGGTGATACAACCGCAATGTTTGTTGGGTTAGGTATTGTTGGGGCGTGGTCATCCTTATATTTGATTTTGATACTTGGAATTCCATTGGTTTTTATAGCTGTTTCCATTTTGTCATTACTGATAATGACTGTTATGGGTGGTGGTAGTGGTTTTAAAAAAAATAACAACAATGATGAATTTGAATTATTAATTAAATAAAATGAGTTTCAATAATATTTGTCAAAAAAACCATAGAATCTGTTTCTAGGTTTTCTATAAATCCATTTCTATTTCTTTTTTTTTCTTCCTTTTTCTTCTCAAATTCTTGTTTTATTATGGTTTTATAATCTTTATAACTCTCCATTGTTTTCTCTTGATCATATACTTTTTTTGTCTTTTCAAAATGATATCCTTCAGTAGCCGTTGATAAATCTTCAAAATTACGTTCAACTTTCAATTTATCTAATTCGCCTATAACAACTTCTTCATAATGCGTTGTTCCCAAACGTATTTCTTGAATAACATGGCCTTTTAATTTTAAATTTTTAGTTTTTATTTCGGTTTTTTGAACTAGATCTCTAAATTGATGACCAAAGAATTTTTCGAATTCTTTTATTAATTCTATAAAATTAGGTTTTTCCTTTAACATCACTTTATTTCGATATGTAGAACATTCTACATCTCCATAACTTAAAAAAAGGTGTAATTGAAAATAAAATTCCACGGTTAAAATATCTCCATTTATAATTTTTTTGGCATCAAAATCATTAATTATTTTCATCCCGTTTTTCCTAAATTTTATTTCAGCATGATCCATTTCTGGTTTATAATTTAAATATTGTTGTATTAAATTTAAATACAATTTTAAACTGTCGACATTTAGGTCATTACGATCATCAGTGTAAAAAGAGTAATAATGATAATGTTCATCTTCTTCGTTATAGATTTCAAATTTAAATGCCATATGATCAGGAGTTATTGGTTTTAAAAATACATCAATTTGTTGCATGTCTTCTAATGTTAATACATTTCCTTCTTCTATTATTTTATCTTCTCTAGTTTTTACATAAAACGGATAAAAAATTTTAAAATTTCTAAATAAATATTTGAATATTTGACGTTTCATTGACAGAAAAAATTCGTCTTCATCTTTTCTTGATTCTTCTTCTATAATAATTAAAAATGGTTCTTCTTCAAAATGTGCACGAAGATATAATTTTTGATCCTCCATTTTCTTTTAAAATATTTATTTATTTTTTTTACAATTAATTTTTAAAATATTATTTACAAATCTTCAACATACCTATTCAAATGACCCCTACACCTTAAACAAAAATTGATTGAATTCCTTCCCACCCTCCCTCCCTCACTATTTTTTTAAAAAATAATAATAATAATAATAAATTATGAGTGTTATTACGTATAACAAAGATGGAATACCAGTTATCAATGGAATTATTGAGATAAAAAAAAATTTCCGAGATCAATTATATACTAGTAATGGTTACAATTATGATGAAGTGATTTCTGCTGTACAGAAATGTATTCGTAGAGGATTAGTTAATGATGCTTTATTCTGGGCAAAAGAAATTTATGACATGGGTCGTCCTTTCCGTTCCAACTTGATCAATAGATTGAAAATAATAGCTAGTGAAGATATCGGTATTGCAAACTCAATATTTGTTCATATGTTAAAATCACGATTGGATGAACCAATAAGTGAAAGGAGTATAATGGGCATTGTAAAAGCTGCGTGTTTATCTCCAAAATCAAGGCTGTGTAGTTCTATTATTCATGCTGTAATGGACCCCAAACCCAAGAATTATCCAAAAAAATTGGAAAGGTTTAAGTACAAAATATATAAAAGAAAGCAGTTATTTCCAGGAAAGAGGAGTGATACAGATAGATTCAAGGCTTGCATGAATTCATTTACTCATGCTTTGAGAAAAAAGGATGAAAAATCAGCATGTTATTGGGCACAGAAAGTTTTTGAAATCAAAAACTATAACAAATCAGCAAGAAAAAAATTTGAAGGCAAGAGTAAAGATCCTATTTATGGGTTATGGATTGTTTTGCTGAATGAAAAATTGCGTGGATTATTGAGAGATTCTTATCAAATAATAAGGTCTTTATTGTATTTTTTTGATGATCGGAAAAATGGAAGGGTAGAGAGGGTTTTCCTTGTTCATGCTATTTTATACCTTTGCAATTTGCCAAATACTCGCGAATCAATGTGGAACATAATATCTGACGATCATCAAAGTTATTTTGATATTAATGATGAGCTTTGGGGTGTTATCCAAGAACACAAGATGATCCCAATGTTAACAGATGCTATTGACAACCATACTAGAAGAGGCAGAGAAAGGAGGAATGGTTCTAAACATTTCTGTGAAACAGATACAAAGCTTGTTAATGTTCCTGATTTTTTGAAAACCGATCCTTATTTGGAAGTTGCAAGAGGGTTAAATATGCAAAGAGATAATGAGAAAATGAAGCCTAGAATAAGGAAATTAAATAAGAAAATAAAGCCAAAGAGGAGACGAGAAGATGAAAATAACAAGAAGAAGAAGAAGAAGAAGGTAAAAAAGTTAAAACTTATAAATGGTAAATTTATTTTTGTTTAATAAGATTGTCGTTGATATTTACAAAAATCATGTTATAAACTTCTTCATATTTTTTTGGCATTGTATCCTTCAATTTGTTATGTAAATAACCCGTTATTCCAAACAGTTTTCCATGAGTATGAAAGAAATATTGATAGGCCTTTTCATACTCATCCAATTTTGTATCTAATACATCTGTCTCTAAAGTAAATATAATTTGATGAGATGGACCAAAATATAATGTGAAAAGATCTGTTATTTGACTTGGTAAATTGTACTTCCCTCCTCTTGCAACATAATGAAAAACTTTAAATAAATGACCTGAACCATACCCCCAACGATACCTTGTACTTTCTTTTGTTCTACCAATATATATATATATTTGATCATTATTCAAAACAAATACAGAGAGGTAGATATGATTCTGATAGTTCTTTTTACTAGTTCTATAATTTATAAGAGGAGTTGTTCCATTTATTTTCATCAAAACTTTGACAGCATTAATCAAATTCGAGTTGCCATTGATAAATTTATCAGCAATAGTATCCTTTTGTTTCTCAAATTGTTTCGCACCGGATTTTTGGTTTAGGTTTGTCAAAATGTATTTATCTTTATCCCAAACAAAATAACGAAACAATTTTCTGAACTCCTCTCTTTGTTTATTTATAGTTTTTTCATCAAATGTGTTCCATTGTTCTTGAAATGGATGTTCGGAAATACCATCAAAATAAGAACACTGTATAAGTAATTGTAATGATCTTCTATCCCTGTTGTAATCATTTTTCAAAATATCAAACTTATTAATTATTTGTTTATATATTTTATAGGTTGTAGCCTTTTGTTTAATTGTTGTAAATTTATCGAACTCGTCTGGTAAACAATTTAATATAGTAAACAATTCTTTATATTTTTTCTCATTTTGTTTGAATTGTTTAAAAAATTTATTTATTGGTGTGTAATATAATTCTTGATGTTTTTTAATCAGAGATAATATAGAATTAAAGAATTCGTCATCGGTTTGATAAAAATGTTCAATTATTTTTGTCAATAATTTCAACTGATTATATTTGAAAACATCCATTTCATATTTTGACATTTTTTTTTTTTTTTAAAAAAAAAAAAAAAAAAAAAAAAAATTATATATATTATTATTATTATTTTTAATATAATATATGTCTAAAAGAAGAAAGTTAACAAAAACAGAGAAAAAGGGAAAATTAGAAGAACTTAAAAGATTAATAAAAGAAAAAGGAGTATCTCATGATATCATTGCTTATTCAATACTTCCTTTCTATTTATTTGATACTACAAAAGAAGTGAAAGAAATGGAAGAAGTGAAAAAATACTATACTTTTTTTGGAATATTTACAAGTGATCCTATCAGGACTATTTATCTTATTTTTAATACAGTTTTATGTAATGAAACAAATTATTTTTATGTGCCAAAACTCGTAGTAAATTTGAAAATTTCTGAAAAGTCTATGAGGGTTTATGAAAACCGGGGAAAAAACTTTGATATCATTGAAAAATTAGTTATAACTGGAAAGATATCTCATTATCTTGATAAAATTACTTTTAAGACTTATAAAATAGTAACATTAAAACTTATACCAAACATGGTGTATTATACAGAACGTTATAGTCTTACAGGAAAAAGATTTAAAACTGTTAAAGATCTTGAATTAGACCAGTGTGAAGAATCAATTGGTTCTTTTAATATTTTTATAATGAAAAGAATACATTTAATTAATACGGATATTTCTAATATATTTGATTTAACAAGGGAAAGTGGAAGTGGAAAAGTATATAAAACAGATTTAATAGTGAAAAAATTATTATTTGATACAGTTGATAATTTAGATAAATTCTTTGTAAGATTTAAATTCAACCATTTGAATGCGCTTACTATTAAAAATTCAGGAATTGGGAAATTTTTAATTTTTCCAAAATTAAGTTATGTTTACTTCGATAATATATCAAATGACTTTGTTTTTTTCTTGTTTAATAGTAGAAAAATAATTATTGGTGAATTGTATTATGTAGTATTAATGAATTTAAATGACTTTACTGGTATAAATTTGGAATTATTTAAAGAAAGATTTAAATACGTGCAGTATTTAGTATTAGAGAATTTGGAACTGTTTGATACAGATTTAGATTTGAAAAACGTTAGAAAATTGAAACTAAAAAATTTAAAAGCCCTTAAAAATATCAAATTTAATCCAGAAACGATAGACGTTTTAATCCTTAGAGATTTACCAAAATTTACAAAAATTAGTTACAATATTGATAATTTGACAAAATTAACAATCAGAAACGTACCAATCAAAGCTTTGCCTTTTGATGATAAGACAAATATAAATCTAAAAGAATTAACATTGATAAATTTACAATATTTGAGTGATGATTTTTTAAGAGTTATTGAATTTACAGAATTAGAACTGTTAACTAAAAGGAATTTAAGATCGTTTACTGGCCGTGGTTGGATGAAGCGTTTACCAAAAACCACTATAATAAAATAAATAATTTTTATTATTATGATGTAACAATATTTTCAGAAAACCAATTTTTAAGTTGTTTCACCCATACGTTATAAATCCATTTCCAACTAATGTTATAATTTGATAAAAATGCATTTTTCAAATTTATGTCAACCACTGATTTTTTCAAATTCATACTATCCCAATTATTCACAACACTAATCATGAACTCTTTATCTTTTGTTAATGTATAAAATTGTTCCCAATTTATTCCCACATCTTTATGATGAGCATTTATCATAACTAAAAACTGTTGATGACTTATTTTGTTATTTCTTGCAAGGAACATTCTTTCGACAAGCTTAAGGCAAAATGTCCGAATTGTCTTTGGTACAGTTAATGATTTGAAAATTCGTCCTTTAATTATTTTTGTACAGTCATGGCTTTCCAGAATTAGATCATTACAACTTAAAAAGAATCCTTTGTTGAATGTTTTTTCATATTTTAATATTGACCATTTTGAATTTTTATTAATTTGATTAATAATCTGTAAACAGGCATGTTTTGATCCTTTGCCCAACAATAAACTATCGGTTATTCCATATATTACTTCGAATCCTTGTTGCAAGAAAATTTTAGAAATTTGATCCATTTTTTTTCTTCCAAGAGCAACAATATGTAACATTAAATTTTTATCTGATGGAAACATCGATGTTTCATATTGATCCGCGCCAATAAACCCAAATCCATATGCATTCAACAACATTTTTACAGCCTTTCTTTTGTGTCCATATTTATGTTTCCTTTTCTCTTCAAGTAAAAGTTTTATAAGCTTGCAGTGGATTTGATGAGCTATTATTGGGCTTTTTTCATAATATTCAAGGTATACTGAGGGATAAGAAGAATCTAAATCTACCATATGCATTTCTTTATTTGTTATCATAGCTCCTTTTGGTGGACATACCAAAAATCTATTAATTTTTGTTTTATTATAAATGAGTCGTTGTAATTTTGGCAGTGCACAATTAAAATCTTGTGAAATTTTGTACTTCAAATAATTACATGCTACATTGTATGAATTCTTTCTGTACCAAAAGATAGATAATGGGCAAAACGTTAAATTTTGTGCATATAAGACTATTGGAATCCATTTCGTCATATTTTGTTCACAGGTCAAAAACGAATAGTACATTTCATCCATACTAAATTCTTTTGTGAATACGTTTTCCAAATCCATCCATAATAATTCTTCAGCATTATTTATTCTTGCAAAATTCACTAATAACGTTCTAAGATCGTATACATAAGATTTTATTTTTATTCTGTCAATATCAACTTTATTCCAGCTAATTAAAAACTTGTCTTTGAAAATGTTACCAAATTTTTCGAATCCTTCAATATAATTAAGTTCTTCATCAAAAGTTATTTCATTTTTTTTTATTTTGAATTTTTTGAACATTACAACTTGACTATTTTTGACCATATTAAAATTATTATACAGAACAGTTTTCTTATAATTAAATGTCTTATAAAAAACACCTTCCACTATTGATTGAATCTTCGTATTTTTATTATAACCAAACTTTAGTTCATTTTGAACACAAAATTCGATTTGTGGATCAACTTCACGTAACGGTCCGGTAGCTAATTCATTTTTATTCCAATTATAGACGTATATGCTCCGTTTTTTTTCCTTAAAATTTATTTGATAATTTTGTTCTATTAGAACATTATTCAATAACCTAATTTTTTTATTGTTGATGTCAATGTACATTTAAAATTTCAAGCTACAAAAATAATTTTTTGGTCGTCCCTGTTTACATATATATTTTGAATTTTATTTAACATATATTTTTCCAGTCCTTTATCTTTTTTATATTTCCAAAATAATGTATCTGGATTTTGATCAGAAAAATCATTTTGTCTAGTGAATGGCGGGTATGAACTGAAAACTTGATTAATATAATTTTCTTTCAAGTTGCTGATAATTGTAACTTTGCCATTATAAATTTTTACGCTTTTATCTTGTGTTGTCGAAGAGCTATGAAAGTTCAGAAGCATTTTATTTCCAACTTCTAATCCAGTTCCATTAATAATGATATAATCTTTAATAATTTCGACTCTTGGTTTTTGAAAAAATTTTAATTTCAAAGCTCTCTTATCAAATTCACCCTTCATTACTTTATGATTTATTAATGCTTTTAAATCATACATTATTCTATTCAAGCATCTTTTTGAAAAATTGATGTAATTTTTCCGATCTTCGCTTTTGAACCATTCAAATAAAGACATATCAAGACATTTATTATAAATTTGTCTGAAAAAATAATCATCATGATAGATGATATTAAAATAATTTAAACCTTGTTTATTTTTGGATATGAAAAAATAATTTTTAGTAATATCACCAAAAAACATAGGTTTCCAAATAACGGAATCTTCATGATTTTCTTTATCAAAAGCAATATCGGAAATTTTGATATCTGTAGTTCCAAAAAATAATTTTTTAATTTCTTTACTATTGTATCTTTGATCTGAATCTTTATTAATTGGAGCCAGTTGATTCACATAAATTTCAGGTATTAATTCATCCATAGGTATATTTCTCAGTTTGGTGGATTTCCTATAAACTTTAACACCCATTTCAGAAATCTGAGAATCAAAATTATATAACATAATAATTTTTTTTTATATTTTTGAAATGAAAAAAAAATTAAATAAAAAAAAAAAAAATTATGAAGAAAAGAAAGAAAAGGAAGAAGTGGAGAAAAAACAATGAATTTCCGTTTTATTCAAAATTACAAAAGGTTCAACAAACATTAGTCAAATGGTTAAACTCATTAAATTATACAGTAGAAGGTAGAATGAATATGTATGTTAATGATTATTACAGAGATAAAGCAAATAAATTTGGGTATACGTGGGGTTTACCAAACATAGAAATACATAATCCTAAAGGAAAGTATTCAAAATGTGGAATTTATTTGAGAAAAATGTCTGATGCAGATGAACGAATTTCAAAACAATTGGAAAAGGAAGGATATTTGATTTTGAAGTATAACAAAGATGTTCCTTTGAATCATATAAAAATTTCAATAAATAAAGTTTATTTGAATTTATCCAATAAAAGTAGAAAAAGGAAGAGAAATTATTTTGTATCTGAAATAAAAAACGAAAGGAAGAAAAGAAAAAAAAAAAGATATAAATTCGAGAAGGATTTTCATCAAGATTGTGTAATTAAAACTAGAGAAAAGAAAAAAAAGGGGAAATTGCCAAAAAGATTAATATTTGAAGGAAGATTACAAGGGAACATTGGAAGTAAAAAAGTAACAGGTTTTTCTAATAGAATGGGTTATAAAATAGATAGTTCAGATTTCACGTTCAAAAATAAATCTCCATGCGGGTTTGAACATTTAGAAATAGAATTAAAAAATAATGAAGATTTACCAAGACATACTCAAGCTGAAATGTTAAAATTTTGGTCCAAAAAATTCAACCATTTTTCAACATTTGTTAATAATGGCGATATAGAAACTTTTGATAAAATTGTAGAATTGTATTATTATGGACCTAAAGAAGAGTTATTAAAATACAAATACTATTAAAAATAAAAAAAAATATATTTTAATTAAAAAAAAAGTTATTTCTGAGATATAAAACATATTTTTAATTATGGACGACGAAGAAGAAGATGTAGAAATGGGAGAAGGAGAAGAAGAAGAAGAAGAAGAAGAAGAAGAAAAAGAAAAAGAAAAAGAAAAGGCTATTATTAAATTTCTTAAAGAAATATTTGAAGCACAAAAATCTGTCAATCAATTATCAATTCACGATTTTCATACCTTTATTAATAATGAATCATTTAAGTTTTTAATTGAAAAATTCAAAGGTATAAATACTATTTCACGTGGTAAACTTGATGAAATTATTTTAATAAATTTTACTTCAAATATTGATTATAATAATTATCTTTTAAACATGTCAGAAAAAAACAGATTTTATGATGAACAAATTTTTTATGATTTAAATCTTAATATTGACCACTATTATAATATGTTTGGGACTTGTTGGATTGTACCACTTTTAGAAAGTATTAAAAGGACACCAATGTTCAATCACAACATACCAGTATTAACAAGTATAGCCGATAAAATCAAAGACGACCCATTTAAAGCACATTACATTGATTACATTAAATATTTTTTTATGATAGAAAAATATTTTACAACTCATCTTCAAGTTGATTATCATAATACAGTATTAAATGCTATTTTAGGTATATTAAGCACACTAATTTCAAAATCAGATTCTCCTAACATAATGGTTAGTGTTAAAATAATATACAATTTTTTAAAATATAATCCAGTATTTTATAATAACCAAAAATATTTACAAGAAATTAATTTTGATACCAGAAGGTTCTTTCAAAGTATTTATATACCTTATGATTTTCCTGGCACAATATTTATGAAACAAAATAAAAATGTTAGAAAAATAATTTATTCTTTTACTTATAAACTTGGTAAAGAACAACTTACATACAAATTAACAGCTGCAATATTTGATTCTTTTGAACATAGTATAGGGTATGTTCTAACAAAATATGGATGGGCATTTTTAGAAAATTCAAATAAACACTTTTTAAATTCAGCACTAATAAATACTGGTGATGAAGATGGAGACCACAACGACTCTGTTTATTATAAAATACCTATTTGGGAAGGTGAAATAGTAGAAAAATATAAATTAAAATTTGTTATATATTCTTTAACTGATACAAATAAAAATTCTATAAGATTTAAAAAGGCACACAAAAAAAATATTAAAATGCATTCAAATGAAATTTCCAAGAATTATAAAAGATATAAGCAAAGTAATACCGCAAAGAGTCATTATGCTAAAGAACGTCAAATAACTCATGAAGTGACTACTGTTTTTGATATATTTGATATAGAATCAAAACGTGATTTTATTGATGCTTTGATTTCTGAAAATTTATCCAGTGATTATGAATTACTTAAAAATTATAGTAGTTTCGAATGTCTTATTTGTAGAAACCCGGTTTTTTACAAGATTTTTTATATTGAACCCAATCATTTTTTTTGTTCCGTGGATTGTTTATATGAATATAATCAACAATTTGGAAACCAGTACTTATCATGTGTTTTATGTAGAACTAATATTTCGAATCATAAAAATATTTATATAAACCATATACAAGGACATTACCTTAGTAATCAATTTCAAAGGAAAGTTTTAAAATTTTCAAAGATAACAGAAAAACAATTCTCTGAATTATTTATTGAAAAATACAGAATAAGAGTTACAAATCTTGAGCAATTGGAACTATTTGCTCCTATTACAGAAGTTGATTCAATGCTTATTGAGGATGTTTATTAATCCAGGTTGTATAATTTGTTTAGCTAAATAACTGTTTAATTTATCTAAAAATCCTATTTTGTTGTCAATTTTCTGTTCGATTAAATAAAATCTAGCGTATATATTTTTTTCATATTTTTTTTTTTCATCAAATCCAAAAGAGCCAGTTGATGGATCTAAACCAATAAAAAATTTATCATCTCCCTTTTTATAATTAATATCATATAAAAAAAATAGTTGTAATCTAAAAGTTGACTTTTGTATCTTATCAATTTTCATTTCTATAATTGTTGATAAATTCTTTTCTTTTTTTATGTATAAATTTTTTGAAAATCCTTCAATGATCCTTAATTTTATCTGTTTAAAAATGGAACCCAATGTTCTAAAATTCATGTCGGTAGTAATTCCTTGTTGTAATATTTTATCATCCATAAAAAATTTGAACGCAAATGGTAAAATATGTTCAAAATGGTTTTTATCAATATTATCATCTAGATCAACTACATATTTTGGTATAGAAATTTTGTAAATTTTTATAAATAATCTTTTCAAAACAATTGCAACATCTCCAGAAAATTCAATTTCCAATTCACTGAAACAAACTAATGCTTCCTTTTCATTAAAATCTTGAACATTCTTTGCCTCCTCTAATTTTTTTTTGAAAAACTTTATAAGATCAAATACATTGTTTTCACTTATTTGGTGAAAATAAAAAAAAAGAACTTTATGTAATTTATCCAATATAGTTTTATTCAACCCTTCACATTTATGTTCTTCTTTTTTTCCCTCTAAACCACCTAAACATATTGTACAAAATGACATATATATTCTTGTTCTTTTTTTTTTTATTTAGATATATAAAAGAAAATATTTATTTATTTTAAAAAAAAAAGGGGGGAAATGGCTAATACTTATAAAAGATATGAGATAGTTCAAGGGTTAAAGGGCCATATTGTTGATAACAATATAAAATTTCTTGGAACGTCAGCGATTTTTAGAATAAAGGATTTTGCAAAAAAAATTGTTAAAGAATTCGCAAAAAAAAGAGGATATGAAATTGAAATAGACGATAAAACCTTGCCAGAGGGTTATACACAATGTATTTTGAAAAAAAGTTTGAAAAAGCCTATAATAATATCTCTTATACTATTTTTAATAATGTTAACCGGTCTAATATACATCTTATTTTTTTAAAATTATTATTTTTTTTGAAGTAAAGTCCTGTCCTGAACTCAATTATTATTTTAAAAAAAAATAATGAGTAATTTGGAAGTTTTGTACAAAATATCAGAAGGGACTTATGGAATAGTGTATAAAGTAATTGATCGAATAACTAGTAAATATTATGCAATGAAAATTTTCAAGCCAGAAGATGGGGATGTATTGCCTGAAAATTATAAAAGAGAAATAGAACTATTACTGAGTGTAAAACATGAAAATGTAGTTAAAATGCACCGATTCACCAAGTATGGAGATAGATATGGGTTGCTTTTTGATTACTATGAAAAAGATTTAAGACAGCATATCAATAATTTTAAAATGATGAAAAAAAAGTTTAGCCTTATTCAAATCAAATCAATAATGTTCCAGCTTTTATGTGGAGTTAATGCTTGTCATGAAAATTGGTTCATGCATAGAGATGTTAAACCAGCAAATATACTTATTGAAAAAGGATCTACTATTAAACTTTGTGATTTTGGATTGGCTAGATTATTCAAAAGTTCAGAAATGGTGAACTTCACAAATCCAGTAGTTACATTGTGGTATAGATCTCCTAATATCTTATGTGGAGATACAGCATATGACAACAAAGTAGATATCTGGTCTATAGGATGTATTTTTGCTGAATTAATTAATATGGAAGTTTTGTTCAAAGATAAAACCGAAATTGGTATGCTAAAGAAGATTTTTAAATTGCTTGGAACACCTAAAAAAGAGGATTTTTTTTATTTGAATTTTTTTGATGGATATAAATTCGATGATTGGAAACAAAATAGAATACCTTATGTTTTCAAAGATTTTGATCATAGAGGTGTAGATTTATTGATGAAAATGTTAGTTCTTGATCCAAGTAAAAGAATAACTGCAAAAAAAGCTCTGCGTCACGATTTTTTTTTGTTTTAATTAATATTTTTTTTTCAATTTAATTTACAAACAATAATAATCCTTATCAAATAAATTATGAAGAAGAAGAAGAAAAAAAGAATAATTAAATTTTTTCTTCCTGTGACTAAAACTTATCCAATATCAGAGATGTCTGTAGAAGAATATATGATGCAAATCGATCTTAATAAATTAAAAAGATTTAATCGAGTAGTAAAAACTTATAAAGATTTACCCTTAGATTTAAAAAAGCAAATACTTGAATTTTATGTACTCGATCAAACTGTTAGAGAAGATATTACCCAAGAAAATTTTACAAAAACTTTTTTTTGTGAGGATATAGATAAAAAAGTTTATAGTTTATTTTATCATTATATAATGGATGCAGGAAGTCCAATTCCTTCAGGATTACATTCACTAGTAATTGTCAATAACCCAATTCACCGTAATGATTTGTTTAATATGCTTACACCACATTTGTTTGGAAAATATTTTAAATCTCTTGATATAAGACATAATGGTAATTATGGTGAACTATTTAAAAATGAAAGTTTGACTAAAAACCTGGAAAATTTAACTCTCCTTAAAAATCCTGGTACACGAATAGAAACTATACCAGTTAATACTAATTTTAAAAGTTTAAAAATACTCAGTTTAGAAAATTTTAGCGAACAAATCGAACCAATTTTTAATCGTGAAATTTTAAAAGATATAAATTTAATTAATAGTAATATGAGAATTATAGTAAACCTTAAAGAAGAAGAAGAAGAAGAAGAAATAGAATTTCTTAACTTAAAAAATTTAAGTATTAAAAATCCTCCAAACGCTAGATATGTTAAAAAAGTTTTCGGTTTTGTTTCATTTCCTTCTTTAGAAAAATTAGAACTTCTTGATATTCCAGATTTCAACTATTATTTTTTTAAGAATACATTTCCTAATATAAAACAATTACTAATTAGTAATTTACCAAATTTAAAACCTGAAACCTTAGAAAAAATTTCAGGCCAATTATCTTATTTTTTATTAAGTAATAATGTACTAATTACCAATAAAATTTTTGAACTATATAATTTTGCATCATTAGAAGCACTTTATATAAATAGAGGTACCCAAACCCTCCAAGAAATAGAAATTGAGAAAGATTCAATAACAAAATTTAAAAAGTTGAAAATATTATTTATAACAACAAACAGATTCTTTTCAGATAGGTTTTTTGAGGTTTCTGGGAATTTTCCAAAATTAGAGCATTTATATATAAATAATTTTATACCTATTATTGTAAACGATCAACCGCATAAATTTCCTTTATTAAAAAAATTAGTTGGCTATAATATTGGTTTAAAGGGTTATAGACATGTTAATCATTTTATCGGATTTCATAAATTAGAAAAGTTGGAATTTTTACAATTTGTTAATTGTCATTCTTTTAATACTTCTAATCAATGTTGTAGCATATTAGGAACTAATTTAGTTACATTAGATTTATCTAATTTGGGACGTGTCAGTTGGAGGTTTGATGACACATTATTCATTCAAACAGATTTCCCAAAATTAAGAAAATTAACATTACAACAATTACCACATTTAACAGGAAATAACTGGAAAATGACTGGTGAAAAGTTGTCAGAACTTATATTTATTGATTTGCCAAATTTTTTCCCTTATTTTATTAAGAAAGCAATATATTTAACAACATTTTATTGTAACAGTAGAAATTTACACCCAACCATTATTAAAGTAGAAAATAGTGATATAATAATCAATATTATAGAAGAAGGAGAAAGTAAAATTCTTGGTATAAGTACACCATATACTTATTTAGAAGAAGAGGAAGAGGAAGAAGGAGAGGAAGAGGAAGAGGAAGAAGGAGAAGAATTTTTTTAGTTTTATAATAAATAAAAAAATAATTAAAAATTCTCCAGAATTGTCTCTGTAATATACGTCCATCAAAATAAAATTAATTTGGCTTTATTTATAAAACTAAGTTTCTTTTTTTTAATAATAAATATTTAATTCAAAAACACATTTAATTCTTATTGATCCATTAATAATATTAGCAGATGTTAAAGTATCCCAAAATATTGTATCGTTCCTGAAATAATTTCTTTTTACAATTAACCATTTAATTCTATTTTGTTCGTCATTTTCTTTATTATTAATACTTAAAATTTTTTTATCTCTAGTTTGATCAATATTTTTTTTGAACATTCTTTCAGTTACTGGAAGGAATGGATAAAAATAACGGTTATTATTCCATTCAATAAATTCTGGTAATGTTTTCCAACTACCAAATTTATCAAATTCTCTATACTCTAAAAAATAAACATCATCATCCAAGTTGAACTGTTGTAGATCAATATAAGTAAACATATTATCTCCAGTTGAAATTAATTTATAATGATATACATTATCGAAGTTTATAAAATTACTATAAATATATGAATGCAAAAGTCCAACTTTATAATACAAATAAGTACCTGTTTTTGCATCCATTTGATGAAATTTTGGATCGATATGTTTATCCCAGTTATAAATAAATCTTGCCAAGTTGATATCTGTCGAACTTGCAGAGATAATTTGTTTAAAATCATCAAGAGGTTCCATTTTTTTCAACAATACATCTAGTTTAAATTTGTCTGAATAACTCAAATTTTTCAAATTCTTTTTAAGTTCCAAAATTTCATCAATAGGATCTTGAAATTCGTAACTATCACATAATTTTATAATTTTCAAAACATCTTTTTTTCTTCCTTCATCAATACCATATTCTTCTGTATTAAATGTTATAAGATTTAACAAATTAGTTCTCAGCTTATTTTTAATATGGTCAATCTGTTCTTGTTTACTCATATAACTTGAAACTAGTAAAACATGTCGAGGACCTTCTGGTACATACAAATATTTTGGTTTATTGATAACTTGCTTTGAATATTGTTTATTAATTTCTGATTCAGGAGCCTTTGCATAATAAGCTCTCAAAGGCTCAAAATTTGAATTTTTATTTTGAGATCTCATTAACCTATCATTCATATACATCATTAATCTATAACTTTTTACCATCTCTTTTATTTTTGATGGCGTGGGAAACCTAGTAATCCTATACCGTCCTCTAACAATTGATTTATCACCAAGTTTCCATGGTTCAAACAAAGCCAAAAGCTTTATTTTTACTAATGATGATGATTCTCTGTAATAATGTACATATTCATGTTTTCTAGGTTCTAGTGTAAGTTCCATTCGAAGTTTATGATCTTTACTATACCAAATACCATTAAACATAAAATGTGAAAGAATTAACGGTTGGAATTTGTTGATTAATTTAGAATCAAAACTATATCTTTCTGGTAATTTTGAAAAAAACCAATCAACATCAGTACCTTCTATTCCAGTCCAACACTGTTTAACTGTAAAAAAGTTTTTCATATAATTGATTATATATAGGGTTGGGTTTTTATCAAATTACATTATATTTATTTTTTTCTTAATAATAATAAGTTAGAGAGGACTTTTTTATTTTTAAATAATTAAATATATGAAGAGAAGAAAAATCGATAAACCAAGTACTCCTTTATGCTTGGATGTAATTGGAGAAATTATTTCATTTCTAGAAAACCAGCAAACGTTTTTCAATGTTGCTATCCTTAATAGTTCAGTTTGGTATTATGTCAATAATGAATATCCAGAATGTGCAAGAAATGTTTATTTTGAAATTGATAGGCTATTAGAGGAGAAAGTTGGTTTTATAAATAGAGCCAAATTAAAGTTTTATGTTACAGATGAACAGTTAAAATATTTTGGTGGAATTAAAGAATTGAATATTCTTTATTCAATGAATATTACAAATGAAGGGTTGAAGTACTTGAGTGGGATTAAATACTTATATTTGAATTCTAATGATAAAATTACAAATGAAGGGTTGAAGTACTTGAGTAGAATTAAATACTTAGATTTAGGTTCTAATGAAGGTATTAGAAATGAAGGGTTGAAGTATTTAACTGGGATTAAACACTTAAAATTAGATAATAATGATCAAATTACAGATGAAGGGTTGGAGTATTTGAGTGGGATTAAACACTTAGAATTAGATTATAATTATCAAATTACAGATAAAGGATTAAAGCATTTGACTGGGATTGAACACTTAGATTTATATTTTAATAATAACATTACAGATGAAGGGTTGAAGTATTTGAGTGGGATTAAACACTTAGAATTACATTATAATGTGAATATTACAGATAAAGGGTTGAAGTATTTGACTGGGATTATATACTTAGATTTAGGTTATAATGATGAAATTACAGATGAAGGGTTGAAGTATTTGAGTGGAATTAAACACTTAAATTTATGTCATGATGAAAAAATTACAGATGAAGGATTGAAGAATTTGACTGGAATTCAAAAATTAGATCTTTGTCAAAATAAAAATATAACAGATGAAGGATTGAAATATTTGAGTGGAATTAAAGAATTGATTCTATCTATGAATGAAAATATAACAGATGAAGGATTGAAGCATTTGGGTGGAATTCAATCGTTGTATTTAGAAAGTAATACAAATATCACAGTTAAAGGGGTGAAGTATTTGAGTGTAATTAAAGATTTTGTTTTAGATGATATACGCATTAATTGTAATATTGAGTGGAATTAAAGAATTGATTCTATCTATGAATGAAAATATAACAGATGAAGGATTGAAGCATTTGGGTGGAATTCAATCATTGTATTTGGAAAGTAATACAAATATCACAGTTAAAGGGGTGAAGTATTTGAGTGGAATTAAAGAATTTGTTTTAGATAATACGCGCATTAATTGTAATGCTATTAACGAATTAAATCAACTTACAAAAAAAATAATTAACAGTTTTTAATTAATTTTTTTATTTATTTGATATTGATATATTTTTTTATTAAAAAAATATTTTTTGTGCTACATCAACATGTCGTTTACAAAATGGACATAATTTATTAACCTCCATTATGTTTATAGCACATGTCATACAACATCTGACATGTCTACAAGGCCTGAATATAATTTCTATTTCATGGTCGTAACATATTTTACACATTCTAAAATCTATTCCTTTTATCTTATCTACTCTTCTTTCCAAGTCCTGAAATTTCAATGATAAACTTTTTTGGAATTCTTGATGTTTTTGGTCCATTATTTTTAACAAACTATCTGAAATTCTTTCAACTTTTAGACTTAATTCATAAAATTTAGATTCATATGTTATTAATTTATTCATTAATTTTTTTTCGAGCAAATTCCATTTTTCTCCAATTCCGCATATTTTATAAAAAATACATGGGTTTAATAGATCACATTTTTCTTTTATATGACCTAATTCTAATTTGATTAATCTTTGTTTCAAATCTATAAAATTCAATAAATCATCAAAGTCTTCTTTACTAAATTTATCATATTTTAATAACAACACACTCTTTTCATAACGACCATTGATATTATTTGATATTTTTTTGATAATTATTTCTGCATTACGAAATAAAAATTTATTTTCATATAAACAAGAGTATAAGTTAATTAAATCTTTGGAACTTATATTATTTTTATCTAATTTTTCAATAATTTTATCTGGTATAATACTCAAAATCCATATATCTTTATGGCTTAGAAACGCTGATGCAAAATTATATAAATTTTTTTCAATTTTTTCCTTTAACGATATAACTTCAAATTTTTCAGTCAATTTTTTAATTATATCAAGTACTTTATTGTCATCATCATAATCATAATTCAAATTTTCGAAATTGATATAATTCATATTTTTCATTTTTAATTATAAAAAAAAATATTTTTATAATATATAAAAATAAATATGATAAAACAATTGAAAGAATTATTGAACACTTTCTTCTCGAATAAGTTGGAAGAAAATGATATTGACGTAATTTTGAAATTTTTAGAAGCCGCAAAATATGGTATTCATAAACGAGCCAAAATTGATATAATTACTGAAATGAAAAATTTGATCAATGATAATCTGAAAAAATTTGTCAAGCCTTCCACCATTATCAATACTAAATCGAATGGAAGAAAGAGAAAATCAAACAGAAGATATTTTGCGAAAAAAATAATGAAACCAAATGAAGTTTTGATTTTTTTAAGTATGAAAAACAACAATGATAATAAGGTGGAATTTTTCATACCAGATTTGTTATTACCACCAAAAACTATAAGTCGAAATGAATTACTAGAATGCTTAGAAAAAATTTTTCCTGATAATACCAAATTCTTATTTGTATCAGAATTTAAAATAGATGCAAAGTATCACAAAGTAAAAACATACACCTCTTTGATAAACCAATACGAATTTATGTGTGGATGTAATGATGATGATGATGATTACAAAAAAGATTTGGATAAAGAAAATTTGACGTCTTCAAAAATGTATTTTAATATTCATAACAAGTTCAATTCAATAAACGAGTTATTCAATTTATCTTAATATCTTTCAAAAATTTATAAAATGTTGAAGTATATTCCATATGTATTCTATCATGCCCACTTTTACTGATTTTTACAGTAGAAAAAATGTCTGTTGAATATCGTTTTAGAATATAACTCAATCCTGTTTTCTTCAACAATAAAACAACAGACCTTGCAACAGCAATAACATTACCCAAAAAACATCCATTAATTTTAATTTTTTGATCAGGAATATCCAAATTAATACTAACAGGATCTAATTTCATTAAAGCTGAAGCCATTTCTTTATTTATTTCAAATGGGATCTTTAACTTTGCACTAACAAAATCAACTCTTGCTTTCATGTCATAAATAGAAGTCGGTTTGTGTTTTTTCATTTTATCTTCCAACCTAATTTCTTCAAAAACAGACCAATCACCTGTCAAATTTTTCCATACAACATAATTATCATTACTATTAATAATATCATTTTTTATTTTTGTTGGTTTCCCTAGAATATCAACAATACTGATATATTCATCTATTGGATTCCATGGTCCGTAATCTATACTTTCTGTTGTATATAAATCATTATAACGTTTGTTATGTTTCCAGTTACTAAGTTCCGTTACACTATTATCAAAGTTTGTAGTAGGATAAAAAATATCAGGAGCAGTAGGACTCATCGTTCTTTTTTTCAATATATCTTTCACTTTAGTAGTACCAGATAATTGTTTCTTCAATTTACTATTCGTATTATGAACAGGTTTGGATTGTTCACAAGTTACATCATCAATTTTGATGAATTTTGGTATTTTTCGTTTAGTATTGACAGATTGATATTTACTATCATTGGTTGTTTTTTTCTCTTCTTCTTCACAAATTATGTCATCCATTTTGATAAATTGTGGTATTTTTCTTTTCTTACTACCAAAAGATGTTGGTATTGATTTATTATAATCAATTTTTTTAAGAGCTGGTAGATTATCATGATATAAATGAGTTTTAACATTTATTTTTTTAAGAGCCGGTAGATTATCATGATATAAATGAGTTTTAACATTTATTTTTTTAAGAGCCGGTAGATTATCATCATAAAAATTCATTCTTTTATTGTTAACTTTTTCGTTATGATATATATTTTTATGTTCCCCCCAGTCCATCTTTTGACATTTAATTGAACAATATAAATTTTTAGGATCACGACATTCTTCGCATAAAAATAACCTATCATTTATTTTATAGCACCAATTACAACGTCCTGACATAATTTTTAAAATTATTTTGAATAAAAAATAATAATTATTCTATTTAAAAAAAAAAATTATGAATTTTATTGTACAACGAAAGAAGTTATTCAAATTAAGGTCAAATAAAATAACTAATGAAACTTCGTTGACATCGCTTTTATCTGATTTAGCATACAAAAAAGAATTTGAATTTGAAAATGCTTTCTTCGATAAAGACACAACAAAAACATTCAACATAATAGTATTTGGGGAAAAAAATATAGATATTATTGAAACATTAAACAATAGTATCCCCAAATTTATTTTTAACATTGTTAGAGATGTTAATATCAACTGTTTAGATGATTACTTTTTGGACTTAAGAATAATAGATAGAAAAATAAAAGATAATTTGGATTATTATTATAAATTAGAAGAAAGAGATGGGTATATCAAATTTATAATAATGAACTTATTAATTGGATTTAAATTTCATGACAACCTTAGTAATTTTATATATTTCAATAATGAGCATGTTATACGGTTATATTTTTTCATTATTCTTGATTATGAAAAAGCTCTTACTGAAATTTATAATCATCTTATTAGTGAGAACAACACTAAAAATTTTTTATTATGTCAAAAATTTGTTCCTAATCATAATGTTAAAAAATCAAAAATACAAAGAAGACAATACTCAATTACTGATTTACCAAATGAATGTATAGGTTTGATTGTTAATTATTTTGGAAGCACAAAAACATTTTTCAATTTAAAAATGGTAAATAAATGGATGTACAAAATTATTACCGATAATGAATTGAGTTATATCAAATGTGAAAACATCTGGTTTCATCGTCAAGAGAGATTTGACATAGTAAAACCTCAAAATAACGTGGTCAATATAATTATTTCAAATGAAACGATTAAAAAAATCAATCACTATTTTATTAACTTAAGACAAGTAGATTTTAGCAAAAATAAACAAATACATGATGGAGATTTCATATATTTGAAAAAAGTACGCACTTTGATTATTGATCATTGCATTCAAATTACAGATAAAGCATTTAAACACCTGGATATGATAATTAATTTGAGTATAAAAGGGTGTCCTCTTATTACAAATAATGCGTTCAAATATTTTCGAAAACTCAAAGTGTTTGATATGACTATGTGTCGTCAGTTATGTGAAACCGGGTTTTCATTTATGAAAAATTTAAGAGTGTTAAATTTATCTTTTTGTAATCAATCATCGATGACAGATTCTTTATTTGATTATTTCCCCCATTTGTATTATTTGAATATTTCATTTTGTTATCAATTTTCCAATATATCGTTTGAATCTTTAAAAAAATTAAAGTATCTTGATATTACTGCTTGTAATCAACATTATTTGACTGATTTTGCTTTTATTTACCTAGAAAATTTGGAAACTTTAATTTTGAATCATTCTAAAAGTTTATCTCTAACTGATTCATTATTTATACCGTTGAAAAATTTAAAGACTTTAGGAATAAGTTATTGTATTAAATTTACAGATAAAACATTTAAAAATTTCAAGAATCTCAATGTTTTGTATATGATGGGGTGTAATCAAAATGAAATTACTAGTAAAGCATTTAGATACTTGAAAAATCTCAATTACTTGAATATGTCATATTGTAACCAAGATGAAATTTCCAGCGATGCATTTAGATACTTGAAAAATCTGAAGTATTTGAATATGTCATATTGTAATCAAAATACTATAAGCCATGAAATTTTTGAATATCTTGAAAACGTTGAGTATTTGAACATGGCATATTGTAATCAAAAAAGTATTGATTATACAGATGTTGGGAAACTTTTTGAAAAACTAAAAGAAGTTAATCTAGATCATTGTTTTCCAATATAAATTATAGTTTCTTTTTTTTTTGTCTTAAAATACAAATAATAATTATATCTCTATAACTTTTTTTTTTAACCATTTCCCCCCCAAATTTTTCCAATTTATCTTTTGATTTATCACCAACTAAACAACTATCACACCAATAATTATCTTTATATTTTGTCAAATTAAAGTCTTCTTTTACGTTATCATATTTATTTTTTACACATTTAAAGCAGAAACATTCGTTACACATCCAAACATCAAATGAACCGTTATAATCACTACTATCATTATTCATATAAATAATTCCTAAACGATTACAAATCCAACAACGAATCTCTGAATCCCCTCCTTCGTCATAATACTCATCATCATCACCATGCAAAATTTCTAACATTTTTTTTTTTTTATATAAATAATACAATATTTTTGGAATTATTTTATTTTTGGGATTAAACAACAACAACAAAATTTGAGCATTACAAACATTATTCATTTTTTTTTCTTCTTCAAATAAACTAAAGCTCATACCTCCTTAACTTTTTTTAACCATTTCCCCCCCAAATTTTTCCAATTTATCTTTTGATTTATCACCAACTAAACAACTATCACACCAATAATGGTCTTTATATTTTGTCAAATTAAGGTTCACTTTTACGTTATCATATTTATTTCGTTCACATTTGAAGCAGAAACATTTTTCACAAATCCAAATATGAACTGCTGAGTCAACAGTGCGATCAATCCATTCCATCAAATTAACATTGTTTTTGTTCAGATAAATAATTTCCACACAAAGCTCGCAACGAATATCTGAATCCTCTACTTCTTCATCATCATCATTACCACCATGCAAATTTTCCGAAATACCTGAATCCTCTAATTCTTCATAATCATCATCATCATGCAAATTTTGCGACATTTCTTTTAGTATATTTTATTTAAAAAATAATAATGAGGGATGGAGAAGTGGATAGAAAAGAAAAGAAAAAAAAAGGGTTGTAATTGGAATTGAACTCATACCATTCAGCTGTAAATTTTTTTAAATTAAAATAATACTGTTGAACATACAAAACAAGATAAAAATCTTATTCTAATTTCTATTTCATTTTTTATAACAATATGAACACAATTGATCATATCCGTTCATATGATTAATACAAACTCTTGAATCGCATCCTTGACATATCCTTGAATACATAAAACATGTAGGTGTAATACAAATTGAGCAAGATTCATCAGTACTGGTCCATCGATCGCAATGATGACATTTATCTCTACATTCACTACAACAAAAATTTAATTCTTGATGTTCATCATCATAAACCTTCTTTAATCCTGAACTTATTCTTAATTTATAATCCCTTTCTTCTTCTTTAATTTTTTTTTCAAAATAAACAATAAGTTCTTGATTAGACATTGTCCTCTCTTTTTTGCTCAAAATAAATATTACGTCTTCTTTAACAAGAAAAATTTTATCTTTAATTTCTTCAATGTGGTCGTCATAAATTTCACTACATATATTACAATCTCTAGCAATAAGTTTAATGTTTAACTCCAATATTTTTTTGAAACGATTACACGTCAATGGAATGTTAAGCCATAAAGTTTCATTATCAAGAAACGTGAAAATAGTAAACATCACCAAATCTGGTAAAAATGGAATTATCTCTTTTTCATTCAACTTTCTCCTTTTATTCATTCTTTCTATATAAATTTATAAAAAATTAAATTAAAAATTAAAAAAAAGATGGGATGGATGATGACATAGCCTGCTCTATTTTGAAGAAAATAATTTTAAAAGAAAATAAATAAATATATATTTTAATCAATGTAACAATCTAGATCAAAACAGAAGCATCTACGTAACAATTTTTACAAAAATATAATAATGATTTCCTTTTCATATGGTTAATACAGTCCCTTGATTTACATCCATGGCAAACCGCGGAATTCTGCAAACAAATATATTTATAACAAGTTGAACAATATTTTTCAGTAATAGTCCATCGATCGCATTTACGACATTTATATCTACATTCTTCACAACAAAAAATTAATTCTTGATGTTCATCATCATAAACTTTCTTTAATCCAAAAGTTATTTTTAATCTTTTTTTTATACTTTTCATTATTTCAAAACATTTTTCACAATCTCGAATAATAATTTTTTTTTTGAGACAATTATACAAAACTTCATTAAACCGTTTACAAACTAATGGAATTGTGATAAATAATGTTTCTTTATCTTTTACAAAACTAAGAATCTCAATAATCATCTCGTTTGGTAAAAATGGAATTATTTCCTTATTTAACTTTATCATTTCTTTTTTTTTTTCTTTTTTTTTTTTTGTTCTAAAATAATTGAAATTTTGAATATAAATTAATTTTTTTTTATATATTTATTAAAAATTTGTTGTATTAATAAATTTAACAATAAGTTTT
>Ga0114923_10000407_pt1 | contig 35387 bp, 22 predicted proteins | sample SumtaG_FD_89578 | JGI IMG/M metagenome (GOLD analysis project Ga0114923, IMG submission 89578) | Deep subsurface microbial communities from Indian Ocean to uncover new lineages of life (NeLLi) - Sumatra_00157 metaG | ecosystem: Environmental > Aquatic > Marine > Oceanic > Sediment | place: near... | reverse complement strand
ACTTTTTGCATTTTTTATGTCTTTATAATTGTTGGTATACTTCAACTGTGCAGGGTTACTCATATAATTCAAACACCATTTAATGTTCTTTAAAGTTGCCAAAATTTTTAGACTATGGATTTTACTAAGCGTTCCTCTCTTCTTTTTATTTATAATATTAATCAATGGTTTTTCATGAATTATCCAAACTATTTCCCATTTATTGATTCTACGATATTCAAATAAACACAAAAACCCTCTTTTAATATAACCAATAATACTTTCAAAAATAGGTTTATGACGAAAAATAATTCTCTTTAGAGAAGGATCAAAATTATCTGAAAGTCCATCCACAGATCCCAATTTCGGTACAAAATCATTACCTCTCATCACTCCTAACAAAATAAGAATTACTGTTGGCCAATCAACTTTCGTCATTTTATCTGTAATATCACTATATTCACTTTTAATTAATCTTCTTAATGTTTTGATGTTTATCACAAAGAATTTTCCCTTTTTCCTCATTTTACCAGAAATTTTTGACCGTATCATAATTTCAAAGTTTAAGCGGAAACGTTTTTGCATGAACCTTGATCTTAATTGAAGCAAGTTTGCATAATCAAGGCAATCAGAATCGTGACTAAAAACAATGAACTTATAGATCTTGTCCTTATTATGGGACTTCAAAATTTTTAAAAAATAGCCAAATATAACATTCTCTCCTTCACCTATATTACACATTTCACCTTCTTTTATATAAACATTTCCATTCCTAATTTTGATTCTACAAAATCCTGTATCTTTTATTGCTCCATTATCAATAACTAATGTACATTTAACTTTATTTGTTAACCAGTAATCAATGAATTTTCTACAAAAATAACGATAAGCTTTCAACTTGAATTTATCATTTGATTTATTGCTCATCCAAATATCGAACATTGGGAAATTATTATCATTAATAAGAACATTTGAAGGATCAATTTTCAAATCATCTCTAGAAGATCGTTTGGATAAATCCTTTGGTTTTGGTCTATCATCAATTGAACCATCCAAAGCAAGATGTATTGAAGTTGGATTAAGGTCAATATAGGGTCTTATTTCATTCATTAATCTGTTGAATAAACCTACACCCTTAACTGCTCCAAACCTTGACATTATCGCAAGATGAACAGTAATACTTAACAAAAGATCAAATGAAACATGATATTCGTCCTTCTGTTTATTTTGACTCAATTTTAGTTCATTCACAAACTCCTCATCGGATTTTTTAATACTGAACGCTTTTGGGAATTCAGTTTTTAAAAAAATTAATGCTTCTTTGACGTTTTTCCAACCCATTATTTTTTTTATTTATAAAAATTAATATATTTTTTTATTTTTTCATTTAAATATTATTTTTTCATGTCGTCCACAAGAATCGATTTTTTCCAACTCATTATTTAAAAATATTTTTTTTCTACTTCCAATAGGTCTTCTTCTTCTTCTTCTTCTTCTAAATATTTAATTAATTTTACATTAGGATATTTTTTTTTAAAATAATCCCAAAAAGATTTCTCTAATTCTTGAAATTCGTCTAGTTCTTTAATAATAACAATGGATTCTAATTCTGATAAAAACTTCATTATATTTTCCAAATTTGTAATCTTGTTTAAGTTCTCGACTCTCGATTGATTATAATCATATATAACATCTTGAATTTTATGCAAAACCTCTCCTAATTTTTTTCTATGTTCTAATTCTAATTCTGTGGGTTTGTCTTCTTTGGGTTTGTCTTCTTTGGGTTTATAAATAACTAATAATTCGTTTTTGTAATAATTAAATTTATTTTTTAAAGCATCACCAATTATATTAAAATTTTCTTTTAAAAAAATATTTTCAATTTTTAAATTATTTTCTATATAAAACTCATGTTCCTTAAAAATATCTAAATCAAAAAAGTAATGAGCCATTGTCAATTTTTTTAGGGATTTGCATAACAATATAATTCGAAATGAATCAACGAAATCAAAGAAATAATAAGAAGTAAAGTCTTGAAGCATTTTTAAATTACTAATGTTTGAAAATAAATTTCTAATTTTAGTAGTGTCTACATAAGTTGAAATTTCTTCCGAAAATTTATCTTCTTCATCTTCATTGTAATAAAAATTTATAGTTAATTTTTTTAAGTCCTTTAGTTCAACTTTATTATTAACCATTAAATCATTAATGTACCAACTATAAACAGTTAAACTCCTTAAATTTTCAAACTTTAATTTGTTGAGTGTGTTCATATTAAAAAATATCCCCAGTTCCATATATTTAATTTTTGTTGAACTTGCACCTTCAAATTTATGCTTAAAAAAAAACGTTTGAAAAATTGGACGTAGAGCTATCTCTCCTAATAATTTTGACTTTTTAAATATTCCAAGACTATTTATACGCATGTCTTTAAATTCACCACTCAATGAACGACGAAAAACTAATATCTCATCACATACCACTCTAGGGGGTAAATCTTTAAAACTAAATATGCCTCGTTTTTGTTTTTTAGACATATTACATACATTTTATATTTATTAATTTATACGTACTTTCTTTTATTTTCTTTTTCTTCTTATTTTAAAAAAAAAATTGTAATCTATATTTGTAACTTTTAAAAAAATAGAAAGTAAATGTACAAAATCATTGTTTTTATTTTTCTTATTATTGGTATTAAATCAGATATAACTTGTCATGATCCAATACTAAGTTATCTATTTGATAATTGTGAAACTGCAGGTTCTGATTACAATTGCCCAAATCAAGGAAACTATACGTTTTTTCCTGTAAATTTTACACAAGTTGATCAAGTAACAGGGGGAGCACCCGAAGTTGAAATAAATACAGGATTCTCACATGATCCTTATGATTATATACAAAATGATACAACAAAATACTTACTTTATGATATTTGGGTTGATCCATCCCAATCAATGAAATTTCAACTTTACAATTTACAATTTTATTTTAATGAAGGTTCCAATCTTCTTAATATAGATGATGGATTTGGCTACGATCATAATTGTTATACTTGTTTTGATGAATCTTCTGGCGTACATGAATACGTTATAATTATGACAACTGAAAATTTTGTTGGAAACCCACAGTTCCTTTTTTATCAAGATGGTCTATTGAAATATTCTAATGGAAACTTCACTCTTGATTACTCAAACAATAAACCAATTAATTTTGATGGATTTAATATAGAAGAACAATTTTACAAAGCCGCTCTATATTTTGTAAACTTTGATGGAGATACAATATTAACTGAACTATTTGATAATAGACAAGGATACAAATCCCACAAAACAAATATCTGTTTTGATGATATTGACTGTGATTGTACTAATCAATTCAATCAACTTACTGAACAAATTGAGATTTTATATCAATACTTTGATGATCTGGCAAACATTTCACAAATTGTATTGTTATGTAATCAACTTTCTGTCCAGATGAACATCAGCTTTACTGAAGTTATCAATTTGTTAAACGTTTACATCACAGAAACTCAAAGTGACCTTTCTCAAATCATCATTTTATTGAATGACTTATCTGACCAATTAAACATGAATACCACTACAATTATAGAATTGATTAATCAATTACAAGCTATGACAGGTTATAACTTCACTGTCGTATTCAGCATTTTGGAATCATATTCGTCACAATTGAATACAACAACTATTTTTTTAATTGAATTTTTGGAACGTATGGAGAATTACAATTGTACTGCTATTATGCAAATGCTTATTAATAATCATGAATCTCTTGAACAAATTATTTTTCTTATCGAAAATTTGGAAACTTGTGGTACATGTAATTTGACAGAGATTTTCACACTACTAAACCAAATTATTGATAGTCAAAATAATACTGCTGAAATTATAGAATTATTGATACAGATATTAAACAAACCAGGATTAAATCAAACATTAATCATTGAATTATTAAATATTATTTTTGTTACTAATGTGGAACATTTTGAACTCATATTTGATTTTTTAAATATGATGTATTTTACAACTAATGCTACTTTATATGAAATAATTGAACTTTTAAATTTTATAATTGATGATACAAGCATCATTACAAGTTTGAATTTCTTAATTGTTCATGCAAACTTGACTATAACTCAAATCAATTTTATACTGGAGAAATTGGAAACAATCGATCTAACTTTTTTTATTAGTTTTTTGAATGGTACAGAATTAACTATTGTGGAAATATATCAAAATTTGCAAATTTTTTTTAATTCAACTCTGACAAATATCTACCAAATACAAAATACATTAGACGAGGGATTATGTAATTGTAGTAAAATCGAAACAGGATTATATACAATAGAAAATGGTTTGTGTAATTGTTCCAAAATAGAAACAAGATTAGATGAATGTATCGATACTTTAAACAACGGATTATGTAATTGTTCCAAAATAGAAACAAGATTAGATGAATGTGTCGATAATAGATGGCTGTTACAGTTTTGTATTAATACAACAAACATAGATGTCTGTATTGCTGAATTAACTTCGACGCTGAACAGGATTGGAATTTATGATAACTTTTTCTTCGGTATTGGTATAATTGGAATCATAGGGTTTGCTGGGTTAATTTTGTGGTTCTTGTTTTGGTTATGTTGCATAAAATTAAGATGGCTTTGGGGTTTTTCTAGTAAACAAGAAAGATATAAAAAAGTAAAAGGAGAAGAAGAAGAAGAATATTAGTTATATATATATAAAAAGTTGGTTGTTCTTTCTTTTATTATGTAATACAAAAACCACATTGTTTATTTGTAAATCTAGATAGAGCTTCATTCCTTAATTTGTTTGCTTGATATGAAATAAAGAATCCAGAAAATACATTTTTGTAACTGTAATTCATTAATTTTGTAAAGATTTTTATTGCTCTCACAAAATAATCCATTTTTATATAAATAACTCCCAAGTTAAACATTAATTTCATACAATTTGGAAATAGTTTTAAACATTCTTGTGTGAACTCCAAACTTTTTTCATAATTTTCCAACTTAAAATAAACCAAACTCATATGTACCAATCCAGAAAAATTATTATTAGGTTTTAATTTTAAATTCTGATGAAAATCATCAAGTGCTAGATAATATTTTTTTAATCCAAAGTATGAAACACCTCGAACTAAATAAGCATCTGCAGAATTGTTGTTAAATTGTTCCAAAATCTTTGTCGAATCTTTAATACTTTGTTCATAATATTTGAATGAGTTGTAGAATTTTGCCCTTTCTAACCAAGCAATTTCATACTCTGGGAATAATTCAATAATTTTTGTCAAAATCAAAATGGATTTAAAATGATCTTTCCCACACTTCAAACTTTTAACTTTACTTTGAATATAATTTATCATTTTATTTATTTTTGGGGGAAGGAGTTAATCATGGGATGACAAATACATAAATAATTATTGGGGAAAAAGGGGGGGGTGGTTTAAAGTTTTACATCCCAAATATCTGGGTAATCATCAAAATCATGATATCCATAATGGTGTATTAGTGGTGCTTCTTCAATATAACCAAGACAATCATCATCTTCTTTTTTATAATATCCGCCCATATCCGTACTATAAATTAAAAGTTTTTTTGATAAGTTCTTATATGGGATATTTAAATAATCTTCTATTTCATTAACTAACAATAATTTTAAATCATCAAAATTAGATTGTGCAAAAAGTTCCGTTAAATTTATATTGTCTATTAACTGTAATGTTTTTAATTGTTTATCAACGAATTTATAATATGGGGGTTTAAAATGTTTAATTTTAAATTGTAAAGATAAATGTTGAATATTTTTTAAATACGCAAAACGAAAATCTTCTCCCAAAATTAATTCTTTTGCATGTATTTCCAAATATTTTAGATTTGCCAAATTAAGCGCTGAATTAATATTTATAGTATGTCCAAAATCAACTATATATATTAATTCAGCGTTTGAAAACATATCAAAATTTATAAATTTGCCAAAATCCCCTTGTTTAAGCGACTGATTCATGTTACTATAAATATCTCTAAATCTTAATCTCTTGCAGTTATTAAATGCTTCTTCGTTGCTGTAAAAAAAAGTTGGTGTTATAAACCTAAGAGCACTGCCAGAAAACCCTTCAAGATACAATGGTACCAAAAAAACTGTTCCACTAAATGAACACGATTCCATATATAAATTTTTTATACCATAATAATTTGATAAATCAAAGTCATTAAAATCACAATTGGTAATAAATAATTTTTTAATATAACCAAACATCAGCGGTGGTAAATTCCCAGTTATCGAAAAACTCACTTTTACTATTTTTTTCATATTATAAATTATTAAAGTTGAACAATCTAAGATCAAATTTTTTGATGGAAGTATAAAATTAAATTTTGCAACATTACAAGTCATTTTTTTACTAATTAGCTTTCGATACATATTTATATCATCATATTCCAACAACATGATTTCGATATAATCCATTTGTGAAGTTAAAGTTTCAAAAAAGTTAATTTTAAACCCTTTAAGAAAATTTAATGTTATTGATTTAAAGTTCTTTTTTTTTAAAAGTGGCCAATCTGTACTAATTAAAAGTGGCCAATCTGTACCATTTATATGAGAAAGTTTTAAATATTTTAATTTTTTGAACAAATTTTTTTGAAAAATTTCATCTGAAAATTTATAACTAACAATATTATTAATAATCTCCATTAAAGTCTGTTCTCCTATTATAGTTAAATTTAACAGGTTCTCAAATGAAGATTTCCATCCAACCCCATTTACATATGGTAAATCTTCAATTATTAAATTTTTCAAACTTTGAAATGATTGTTTTTCAAAAAATTCATTCAAGAATTTTTCGGAATCTTTAATTTTCAAATATTCCAAGTTATCAAATGACTTCCAATGCTTTCCTTCCAATTGATACAAATTTGTCATACTCAAATATTTTAATTTTAATAATGATGTAACTTGGAAAAACCCATCTTTAAAATTTTTCATATTTATCAAAATTAAAGTTTCCAACTTTTTTCCATAAAAATCAAAACCTTTTATAGTTTCAAACACCAAATCTTCCAATTTTAAAAATTTCAAATTATTCAAATTTGATGGTAAATTAAAAATACTCGTAAAAGAAATTAAAACTCCTTTTAAACTCAGCGAATGTAATTCTTGCATTTCATATTGTTCAATTTTTGGTAACGTTGTTTTATATAATGATAAAGATTCCAAATGTTGAAATCTTGTTGTATCTATATCATCATCTTCCGAACCAAAAATTTCTGTTGTAACTGTTTTAAGGTTTAATGTTTTTAATTGTTTGAACACCGGGATTGTTACTATTCCACCAACTTTAGATAATTTTAAATGAAAAAGTTGTTTATAATTCTCAAAATTAAAATCCAAATTATCTGTATCAGCAATATTCAACCTTTCTAGTTTATAATTTATCCCTTGAAGGTTTCGGAAAAAATTTTCCGAAGTATCATCTCTAATTTTCAAGCTTTTTACTTGCTTTAACGATTCGACATTTTTGATTTCACCACCGAATAAATAAACCACGTTCCTAGTTCCAATAGGTAAAAGGAAATTATGTATGTAATCTGTTCTAATATGATAATTATGTAAATAAATAGACGTAAAAATTAAAAATAATTTTCTGGTTCTATCAAGCCTAAAATAACCAAAAAATTTATGTGTATCAAGCTCGTCTGGTTTTATGTCATAATAGGTCTTAAATTCTAATAAATTAATTATTATAACATAAGGAAGTTTTTTATATAATCTCTCTATTTTTTCTTCTTCTTCTTCTTCTTCTATCTTTAACCTTTTCATTTTTTTTTTATTAGTTAATAATTGGGGGGTTTTTTAATTAAAAAAAAAAATTTGAGGGATAAAAATTTAAAAATAATAGAGCAATTTTTTATTTTTAATTAAGAATTTATTAAATTTATTAATAAAAAAATGGATTGTACAAAATGTGGGAAACAATCTAGATATGTTTGTGCAAAGTGTAATTCTCAATATTACTGTTCACGTAAATGTCAAAAATCACACTGGAAAAAGCACAGCTTAGTTTGTAATAAAAAACAAGTTGATGTTAAACCATATTGGTCTAATGCTAAAAAGACAGATATTTCAAAATTTAGATGGAGATGGAGGATGTACGTCGAAAATGTCGGGTTTAAAATTTATGGGAGTCAATTTTCGATATATAATGTTGATTTGAATAGAAAAATATTTACATCCGGTCTTAAAGATTCTAACAGGATAAACCAAATATTAGTTTTGGATAATATGTACGTTGTTGTATTTTATTCGACAAGACAAATATCCGACGAAGTAATTGTGATTAAGCACATTGATTACTTAAAAATGAGAAATGGATTTTTTAAACTTACCAATTATATAGACCACAAAAAAATTATTGTTGAAGAACTAAATGGTGATCCTAAGGAAATAAAAATGACTGGTGGAGTAATTAAAAAATTACATATTTTTAATAGTTTATTATACATGTTCGATAGCAAAGGGTTAATTATAATTTTCAACTACAAAACCAATTCGTTTAATGCTATTGATTTAAAAATTGATTTAGATCTTGATTTTGTGAATTCTTTAACTGCAGGAAATTTTATGTTTTTAATTTTTAAAGCAAGTTACAACAACAAAATTAGTTCACATTGTTTTAATTTTAAAACCGGAGAAGTTGCACAAATAATTGAATTTGATGTAGCTTTATCAGAAATTTATAACTTTGATAATTATTATTACTTTATAACAGGGAGTAAATACGAAGGAGATCATAATGTATATAAATATTATTTTAGAGAAGAAAAAATTTTTGAATTAATAAAACATGTACGCTTTAACGCAAGAGAAGAGGGAAAAATTTTTCTTGTAAAAAATCCAGATGCTATTGTGGATGGAAATCACTTTTTTATGTTTCTTTTAGATGGTGGAAATTTGATAAGGAGATTAACAGATGGTACACTAGAAACAAAAAAAACAGGTCTTGATCATGAATATGTATCACTTATTGAGAATCGTTTTTATCAATCTGGAATTCAGATTGAAGTGTTTGATGGTGATAATAGAGAAAATAGAACCCCCATAACTTATCATTTAAAAATACAATTTGATTTTAAGGAAAAATATACATCTCGATTAAATGAGATAGCTAAAGTATATTTATCAACAGAAACCCCTTCAATCGGAAAATTTGATACGTTTGATTCTGAAGGATATGAGATAGAAACAATATTTTATCCAAAATATTTATTACCAAATTTCCATAGTAAAGTAATTTTAATAGATGGATTCAAATTAACTACAAGAAAACTTTTGGGTGTTTTATTCGGATTAGAATCGATAAAAAACAAAGATCTTCCTGGATTTTATCATCTCTTTAAATCTAATGTCTCTTTAAAACATTTAATTTTAAGTATTATTAACAAAGTTGGAGGATATGAATTTATAAAAGATCCAATAAAAGTTGTATCTTTTAAAACAAAAATAATAGAAAGACTTAATATAATAACGACAATTGAAGGAGAGAAAGATTACATTAAAAGTGTTATTAAAAAACCACATGTTAAATATAAAGATTTTAACGATAGATATAATGATATATTATTAAACAAAAACTTGGATGTATACAATAATTTAACAATTACCATGAAAGACAACGAAGAAATCAAATCAATTGCTGAAATTTTATGTTTTGAACATGCTTACTTTTTTGAAGGATTACTTGGAAAATTAAAAAAACGTGGAGAGTCTTATGATAAATTTAAAATTGAATTTTTAAATAATATACAAGTTTTTGAGGCATTTAGACAGATTTTATTTTCCAATCAGTTAGACAAAAAAATTATGGAAGATTATGACTTAATAAAAGAATTATCTGAATTAAATAAAATGTATTTTGAAAATGATAAAACAATAGAACAATTTTTCATTTACTTTAATTCAATAAAAAAATCAATAATTGATAAATTAGATAAAGATATGAAATTTTATAAAGAAACAGTTATCGGTATAAAAAAAATATTTCTGGAAGATATATTTGAACAAACTGCATTTGGAAAAACTGTAGAATAACAAACGGTAGAAGAAGAATAAAAGTTTCTTTTTATCAAGTTATTTTTATTTCAAAGACAATTACCATTTTTTTTTTAATTGAATAAGATAATCACTAAATTTACGATGATTATGTTTTGTTAAGTATTCCAAATTCAAATTTGTAACTGAACCTCTTAAATTTTCCACATCTTGTTTTAGGCATTTAACACTTTTGTTTTCCATATAGTCGACAACTTTTCTCTCGTGTTTTTTTTTCAATGGGAACTTGATTTGTTTTGTAAGATCATTCAACTTCCTTTTAAGTATTACTAATTCATCTTTATTGATTTTGCGTTTTTTATTCTTCGTCCTTTTAAAATTATTAGACTTTCGTTTCCTTTTTTTCAGTACTATGTTTTCAGGCTCAATTAATTCTAATCCTTTCTTAAGATCTTGTTCACTAATGAATTTAGCATCATCAGTCCTTTTCAACTTTGGATAATCATAAACTTTATTACAATGTTGAGTGAGTTCTTTTTCCGAGTTTGATCTATAGAGTTGAATCTTTATTTTTATCAAATTTTTTTTATCATTTATAGTTTTTTGTTTACATAATTTTAAAATCGGATTTTTCAATATTTTTTTCACCATTAGAAAAACATATTCAATCAAATGTGCAACAAAAATCAAATTTTTTTCCACATGATAAAAGTTTCCAATACTATAAAAGAATATTTGTTCTTTAATTTTTTTACCATATTTATTGAAACATGGGATTTTTTTTTTGTTTGAAAAAATTTGATCAAATATCATTTTAGTAAGTGTATGATCTTTATTCAACTTTATTTCTTGTTCAACTTTTTTATTTATCCAATAAATTAAAGCGTTAGAGACAATTTCTTTCAAATTTATAACACGAATTGTCTTCAAATATTCATATTGTAATCTGAAAAAGTTTGAATAAATAGAAAGATTTTCCCAATTTTCTATTCTTATCATTCTTTGCCCCAAAGTTAAATCTTGATAGTTCTCCATTATTTGAATTTTTTTATTATATAATAAAAATTAGGGAGGAGTTGGGAGGGGGGGTAGGAAAAAAAAAAAATATATGAAGAGAAAGAATAGACAATTCGATATAGTTGTTCCAAAAAGTAAGAAGAGGAAGTTATTGGGTGATATTTTCAAAATAAAAACCGAAACTTTAGAATTACCAAATTTCTCATGGAATAGTTTAAGTGATTGTACACTGGCTGCTAATTTAAAAATGAGAACAAACGAAATTTTAATTGCGGAAGAAGTTAATAAAAATGGAGCAAAAAATTTCCAAATAGTTGATGTTGCAAAGTTAATTAGATTTTTCAGGGACTGTATTATCAAAAAACAACCGTTATTTTTTCACGAAGTTTTATTGTATGAGAAAAGGACATTTTTTTTCGTGGATGTTGATCTCAAATATAATAATTACAAAAATATGAGTGTGAAAAAATTAAATGCTATTTGTAATGACGCATTGATATTATTTAAAAGGGTTATTCAAAAAAGGACACAAAAAACAATAAATTGGATTGAAGAAAGTTCAACATACGAAAAAAAATTTTCTGTTCATTTAAAATCAAGAGATCTTTGTTTTAGTAATAATATTAATTTGGGATTATTTGTCGTTGAAATTTTGAAAGATCTTTTAGAAAAAAAATTTGATCAAAAGAGACTGTTTTTGCACAAAATTATTGATCTTTCAGTTTATGATAAAAACCATACAATAAGAATGTTATATAATTCAAAATTTGATCAACCGAAGAGAAAATTTTTTATGGAAAAAAAATCTAGAAACTTTGATGAAGATGACTTGAAACAAAGTATACTGACAAACGTACCGAAGAAAAAAGTTTTTATTCATTATTGTGAATGTTCATCAATAAGAGAAACAAAGATTTACCGAGATTATCAAACAATTTTACAAAAAAATGGTTATGAATCTAATATAAATTTAAAAAATAATCATATTAGAAAGAATTACGGATTGCTGTCGAAATTTAATACAAAAAAATCTAATAATCAATTGGTTTGGAAAAAGATGCAGCCTAAAAATATTGAGAAAAATATCTCGGATGTGTTTTTGAAAAACTTGAAAAAGATATTCCCCAAATGCGATCTTGTTCTGAAAAAGAGAGATTTTTTCCATTTGAAGGTTAAATCAACAAATAAGATACATGGGTTTAAATTTTATTTGAAAGGTAATTTTTGTCCTTTAGATGTAGTTGATCATAGACACTCCAAATCGAATGGCCGCTATGGTATTTATTTTATAAATAGTCAAAGGTTATCGTTTGGTTGTACATTCAACCCAAAATGTAAAGTAAAGCAGAAATTTCACATAGATAATTTTGTATTGAAAAATATTGATTTATTTTTATAAAAATAGAACGACGGCCATTCAATCTTTTTTGGAATTTAATTCCGAAATCCGATCCAAAGAGAGGCCGTGGATTATAAAAAGGCCGTTTTTTCGGGTATCCAATTCATGTGGATTATAAAAAATCAGCCTTAGTGGCCTTCCAACCAATTTTTCGCCCCGGAATTCATTTCCAACGGCTATATAAAAAAAACTTTTTCAAGAAATTTTCGCGAAAAACATCGACATTTTCTTTTGACCTCAAGTTTCAAAATCCAAAGTTTGAGAAGACAAAAATATAGCGATTATTTTTTTCACTTTTTTTAGTGGCACTGCGCTAAGGAGACGGGGTGTCAATAGGGAGGATAATTTATTGGGATGGAATAAAAAAAATCATGGGATGGTATTTGAACCTTTCTTTATTTGTTAAATTGACCTTTTTTTTCTTGAGATAAAGTCTTCCAATAATTTCATATCCCAAGAGTTTTGTGTAGATCCCTTGTTTTGTTAAGATTGGCAGACCAATTCTTGCAAAGAATTCTTTGCAAGACCCACAAAAATAGGAGGTCCTTGGTTTTGTTAAGATTGGCATTATTTGATAGATTTGAAGAATTTTCCAAGAAAAAAAGTGTATTTATTCAGGAACCAATTACTCAACAGAATTTGCAACAAAAAAACCAAGATTTCTCAAAAAATCAACAATCATTGAATGATTCATCTAAATTTTTTACTTTGATATTAGCATCATTTTTGTAGTATATTATTATTATTATTTAAATGTAACCTCAATAAATTCTTGGAACATTGACTCCATACCTTTTAAACTAAAATTTATAGTACCTCTATCAACTTTTTTATCGTATAAATCTTTTTCAATTCTTTTTTTTTCAATATTTTTTGCATTGAAAAAAGTAAAATATTGTTCATATGTCTTATAAATTTCATTGTGCATATGATTTTGTTGTAATATTTCCAAAAGAATTTCATACCCATGTTCTATAAATTCATCATCAATTTCATTTAAAAAGATTATCTTTAAAAATTGATTTAAAAAATTCCGATCTTTATCTTTTTTGAGACGATCTTTCTTAAACTCAGTTTTTAATTCCATTTCAAATTTTCCATAATCTATAAATTTTTTCAGTTTAATCAAAGGTTTATAAAAAGTTAAATGCTCGAAACATAAAATTTCAACATATGTATCTATATTGTTCAGTTTAAAATTTTTGCAAATTTTTTTATCATGAATTAATTCACGTAATTTGTTATCATAATTATGATTAAAATCTTCAATACCAACTTGTCCTTTACCAATTTGTTTTATTATTTCTCTTGATTTAGATTCATCCAAATTTTTTGTTGCTATATTTTGAACAATTGCACTTTCTTTTTCCAAACCAATCTTTTTGAAAAAATAATAAAATCCAACCAATTCATCATCTTTGATTGTATCTACACCAAATAAAACATATAACAATCCTCTTGTACTTAATTTGGAATCAATTTCTGTAATCAAAGGATTAATCAAATAATCCAAATATTTAATTGATCCAATTTTAGTTTTAATCTCTTTAATACATCCATTATCTTCTCCTTTCTCATCTATGTAAGTATCAATAATTGAATCTAATCGTTTTTTATAGATATCATTAAAAGGTAATTTTTTGATATTTATTTCTGTATAAAAATTTTCAGGAAAAACTAAATTCTCAAAATAATTATCATCAATAGTTAACTTATGTTTAAATTGTTTGAGTTTTTTTCCTTCCTTTATAAAAACAAAATTTCCTTTAGTAATAATATTTTTAGATTCTATCAAATAATGTCTACTTTTTAATTCTTCTTTTTTTAATGCAAATTTCTCCTTAAAATAAATTTCTGGATCGTCAATATAAAATAAATCTGAATTATTTTTTTTAACGTGTTCAATTATAATATAAAATGGAAATTTCCCTGGACGACCTTTTTTTTCAAATAAAGAAACTATTCGCCATCCACTATATTGAACGTCATCTCTTTCTATAAGTAGATGTGATTTTCTAACTTCTATACCTCTCTTTGATGTAATTGACAATATTATTACACCCCTCTCACCAACGAAAAAAAAATAAAATTTTTTTCTGTAAAATTGGTTTAACGTTCCTAAGTCATATGAAAACTCTAATTTATTAAGAATAGAAATTTCTTTTTCTTTTTCATTTTTAAGATCTAACCAAGATAATGTAGTTCGTCGTGTTTGAATAAACATATAATTATCAATAAACCAAAGATTATCAATCAGATACTCATTTAGACCTCCTGTTATATCTTTAATAATATTTTTTTTATAATCATAAGCAATAATTTTAGCTGGAGCTCTTTTATACATATATAATATTCCATTATAACAAACTGGAATAACGTTTTTCGTTTCTAAAGTTATATCAAATTCATCAGAAATTTCCTTATTTAAATGTTTGATAATTATACTAGTACCAGCAACTGTAATACTAATAAACGGTTTTCCAAGTTTCAAATAATCAATATGAAAAAAATGAATTTCTTTAAGATCATTATTATATAAAACAATATATGTATTATCCAATAAACCAATATTTCTACAATTACATTCCATACTGAAAATCTTTCTATTTTTATCCAAATCTATAATATGCCATTTTCGTATTTTTGATTTTTCAATAAAAAAATTAAAATTTTTAACACCAATTTTCCACCTCCACCTATACTTCGCAATACTTTTATCAGTAGACCAAAATGGTCTCGTATTAACTTGATTTGGAATTTTTTCACTACGACTACATTTCAATTTGTGATTCTTCCAATCAAATTTTTGACATTTTTTGGAACAATAGAATGATCGATTACATTCACTGCAAACAAATGACGTTCCTTTGTTACAGTTAGAACATTGATACATTTTTTTTTATTTAATAATTATAAAAAAATATTACAATTAGTTAAAAAATAAAATAAATGAATTATTTTTCAAACTTTATCAAAATAAAAACAGGCAAACATGATGATGATTTGGAACAAGGAATTTTGGAAACAATTGTAGAATATGTGTTGAATGGTTTAACAGCTATGGTTACAAGTACATTAAAGAGTTTGGGTACTTATTTTGGATTTTTATGGACAATTTTTTTTACTAATATATGGATTTCTTTATTTTTTGTTGGATTAATTCCGATCCAAAGAGAGGCCGTGGATTATAAAAAGGCCGTTTTTTCGGGTATCCAATTCATGTGGATTATAAAAATTCAGCCATAGTGGCCTTCCAACCAATTTTTCGCCCCGGAAATCATTTCCAACGGCTATATAAAAAAAACTTTTTCAAGAAATTTTCGCGAAAAATAGCGAAATTTTCTTTTGGCCTCTAGTTTCAAAATCCAAAGTTTGAGAAGACAAAAATATAGCGATTATTTTTTTCACTTTTTTTAGCAGCACTGCGCTAAGGAGATGGGGTGGTAAGGGGGAGGATAATTTATTGGGACGGGATAAAATATTATGGGATGGTATTTGAACTTTGATCAATTAATATACTTTTTTTTCACTTTTTTGTACCTTTTTTGCCTTTTTTTACCTTCTTAATTTCTTGAGACATGGTCTTCCAATAATTTCATAACCGAAGAGTTTTGTGGAAAGCCCCCAATTTTTTTAAAATTGGCAGACTAATTCTTGCAAATAAATTTTCTGTGTTATAAAGGAAGACCTAATTTATTTCTGGGAGGGAATAAAATATTGTGGGATGGTATTTGAACCTTTTTTTTATTTGTTACATTGATTGAATTTTTTCTTGAGACATGGTCTTCCAATAATTTCATAACCCAAGAGTTTTGTGGAAATCCCTTGGTTTTGTTAAAATTGGCAGACTAATTCTTACAAACATTTTTTTTACGAGCCACAAAAATATGAGTTCCATAGTTTTGTTAAAATTGGCAGACTAATTCTTTTTAAAAAAATTTCATGTTTTGTCTCGTGCTCTAGTTTGGTTTTCGTGAAATTGAATTACTATACTTCCCTAAATTTTTGGGGGGATGGGCTATAATGAATTAATAACAATAATAATAAAAAAAAACAACAAATAATTCAATGTTAAAATATTTGAAAGAACCAAAACGACCCACTTCTAAGAGATGGAGGTTTGAAAATCTCAGTGTTGAGTCCGACAATAATCTTGAAGAAGATGAATGTTGTTGTCTCTTTGATTGCAAGACTAAAAAGACTATAAGAAATTTCAGTTCACTCCGAGGTAGATGGAAAATGAAAGAGAATTCAGCCCACAGTAAAATATGCATATACCACTACAATAAAGTAATTTTATATATATTTTGTTCAATTTCACTCTTATTCAATAAGGATTTGAAACTTTTCCCTAGAAGAAAACGAAAACGAGGGGTTACAACGAATAAAGTTTTTGTTCCAATTGCTGATACACAAGATTTAAAATTTACAAATAGAGATATCAAAATACACAGAACTAAAAAAATTCACATAACTCCAAAAAAGAAAAATAATCAAAATTTGGAATATGTTATCCCAAGAACAAGAACAAGAACAATAAAACGAAGGAAGGTTAATAATAAGGTATATCGTCGCTTCAGTTTAGAAAATGATAACGACGATCAAGAATATGATTTATGCTGTATTAAGAATTGTACGAATTTTGAATCAGTCAGAAGAAATTTTTCATGTCTGAAAGGATTTTATGAAGTTAAGGAAAACTATAAACCAAATAAAGTGAAATTGAAAGTTTGTAATTCTCATTATTTTATAGATTTGAAGAAGTTTCCAAGAAAAAAAAATTTATTTGTTCAGAAACCAATTACTCAACAGAATTTTATACAGGATAAAATAGATTTGGAACAAACCCAAAACATTGCTCAAAATCAAACCCAAAAAGCTTTATCAAAAAATCAAGAACCATTGAATGATTCATCTAGATTTTTTATGTTAATACTAGCATCATTTTTGTAGTTTTTTAATATAAATTTTTTTTTTATTTTATTTATCAAATGTAATCCCATAGGAAGGAAATGTTTTTTTACTAATTAATTGTTTGTGTAAAGTTGAAGTTGAATTAACCACGAAATCACTTAGATTTTTGAAAGGAAACACTCTTTTCTTCATTTTTTTTTATTATTATTATTATTAATCATTATTATTTTCATAATTCTTGAACAAAATTTAAGGGAAATAAAAAAAAAAAAAAAAAAAAAAGAAAGGAAAATAAAAAAAGAAAGAATGAAAAGAAAGTTTAGTGATTTTTTTGAAGATGATGATGATGATATATACAAAAAAAAAAAAAGAAGGAAACTGGAAAATATAGACGAAGAATTAAAAAAAAAGAAAAAAGAATTAGAAAAAACGAAAGAATATATTAAAAATTTAGAAAAAGAAAAAAAATTTAATCTTTATAGTAAAAGAATTAATGATTTTAATGAAAAAAAAATTCCTTGTTTATTAGTTTTAGATGAACATTTAAAATATATTAAAGAAGATGAAAATTTAAAAGTAGAATTATTTAAACCCAAATTCAAAATTGAAATAACTAAAGATCTGAATGATGATGATGAAGATACAAAAAACGTTTATGTTGTTCCAGAAAGTGAATGTTTAAATTATTTCAAAGATAAGTATGAAGAAGACTTTGAAGAAGGATATTATAATTGGTTTCTAGATTTTATAGATGGATTTCTTACATTTGATTGTGAAACAGAAGAATCTATCAAGAAAAATCCAATAATTGAGAATGATTCTGAATCTCATTCAACCTTAACTTTAACATATTGGGATATTACTGAATGGAGTAAAAAATGTTGTTTAGTTTATTTTTTTTCTTAAAAATCTGAGTAAGTATGGAAAAGAGGGAGAATTAATACTAGCATCATTTTTGTAGTATTTTTTTTAATATAAATTTTTTTTTTATTTTATTTATCAAATGCAATCCCATATTCTTTTATTTTATCTTGGAACTTTTTCTCAAAATCTATTAACTCAGTATCTACTTTATCTTTTTTAAATTCTTTAGTATATAATAAATATTCTCCTAGCCTTTTTTTCTCTATATTTTTTGCCTTGAAAAAAATAAAATACTGTTCATATATCTTATGAACATCACCATGCATATGATTTTGGTCTAATATATTGTCAACAATTCCATAATTCTTTTCTATAACTTCATCATCAATTTCATTTAAAAAAAGAATGTTTAAAAATTGATTTAAAAATCCATCTATGTCTTCAAAATATAATTTAAAATCCATTTCAAATTCTCCATATTCTAAAAATTTGTACTGTTCAATCAAGGGTTTATAAAATACTGAATGCTCGAAACATAAAATTTCAACATATGTCTTTATTTTGTTCAGCCTAAAATTTTTGCAAATGTTTTTATCATGAATTAAATCACGTAATTTGTTATCATAATGATGATTAAAATCTTCAGTATCAAACCACTTTTTTTTTTCACCAATCTTTTTTTTTATTCCTATTAATTTATATCTACCCAAAATTTTGCTAGCTATACTTTGAACAATTTCACTTTCTTTTTTCAAACCAAGCTTTTTGAAAAAATAATAAAATCCAACCAATTCATCATCTTCGATTGTATCTACACCAAATAAAACATATAACAATCTTCTTGTATTTACTTTGAAATCTTTCATTAACTCAATTTTTGTAGTCGAAGGGTTAATCAAATAATCCAAATATTTAATTGGTTCAAAATTAGTTTTAATTTCTTTAATACATGTATTATCTTCTCCTTGCTCATCTATGTAAGTATCAATAATTGAATCCAATCGGTTTCTATAGATATCATTAAAAGGAAGTTCCACTAATAATAAAGGATTAAATTCTCTAGGCAAATTTAAATTTTTAAAATGTCTACGGCTTAATCTAGTTTCATATTGTTTATAAACACCACTACCAACAAAAAAATAATCGTCATATATAATTTTATCATTATCATCTTCTATTAATATCGTTGGGTTTTTTGAATCATGTGGTGAATCAAAATAAATTAATTTGGTCTCCCCATATACTTTTGGACCAAATTCTATAACAATATAAAATGGAAATTCATTATAACGAACTTCTTTTTTTTGAATTAAACTAACTATGTCAACATCTACATAACTATCTTCAGAAATATTTTCCCCTAGCATTTTTTTTAATCCATGAATGTTGAAAATATCAAAATCTCTTTGAGAAATCAAACGACCGTTTTCAAAATTAATTGAAATTTCTCTTATAAAACTACTACTTATAAAATAAAAATAATTTCCATATTTATAAATTTTATGATATGTTAAAAGTAAGTCTAACTTATATATACCAAATTTGTTATTTTCAACATTAAACCACTTCAATTCTGATTTATCTTTATTTGTAAAAAACATATAATTATCTATAAAAAAAGTTTGAGAAATATCTTTCCTTGTAATAAGTCCTTTTATTTTTTCGGTTAAATTATGAAAATTATTTAATTTATAATCATAAGCCCACAAGTTAGAACGATTATTTAAATATAATATTCCTTTATAATGATTTATATTAGTTATAGGGTTTTGGGTTGGAGCCATTGCATAAAAAGTTAAAGGTTTTTCATTTAAATGTTCAATAATTAATTTCCCTTTCTCTCCTTGTTTTATATGAATAAATGGTCTTCCAAGTTTTAAATAATCAATATGAAAAATTTGAATATCAAATGGAAGATAAACAATTACAATATAAGTATTATCCAATAAAAAAATTTTTAAAATATTTGAATATATATTTGAATATATATACTCATATTCCATACTAAAAATTTCCCTATTTTTATCCAAATCTACAATATACCATTTACGATTACGATTTTTTATAGGATTTTTTTCAGCAAAAAATCCTACATTTTTAACACCAATTTTCCACCTCCACCTATACTTTGCAATACTTTTACTTTTATCAGTAGACCAAAATGGTCTCGTATTAACTTGATTCATCATTTTTTTACGACATTTCAATTTGTGATTCTTCCAATCAAGTTTTTGACATTTTTTGGAACAATAAAATGATCGATTACATTCACTGCAAACAAATAACGCTTCTTTGTTACAGTTAGAACATTTACTCATTTTTTTTATAATTAATTATAAAAAAATATTACAATTAATTAAAAAAAATAATAATGAATTATTTTTCAAACTTTATAAAAATAAAAACAGGCAAACATATCGATAATGATGATAATGACGATAATTTAGAACAAGGAATTTTGGAAACAATTGCAGAACATTTGTTGAATAGTTTAATAGCTATGGTTACAAGTACATTAAAGAGTTTGGGTACTTATTTTGGATTTTTATGGACAATTTTTTTCACTAATATATGGATTTCTTTATTTTTTGTTGGATTAATAATTTTAGCAACTATTTTTTTTGCATTCCCATCATTTGGATCATTCATCTTCTTATACGTGTTAGATGGAATAATTTTAATTTTAAACTTTGTAATCAACATCAGAATACAATTTCATAATTTTTTAGCAACACTCCCACAATACTACAATCTTGTTTGGGAAGTTTTTATAGAATTTTTCAGATCATTAATTTTTGAACATCTTTGTCCATTCGGGTTAAACTTTAAATGTTTATATATCGATAGATTAATTGCATATTACAATCTGTACAACTTACTACTTTTGGAATTTTGGAACGGAATTTTGATATTTTTGAAAGCCATGGCATTATCTTTCACAGAATGGGTTTGCAGTGTTTCAATATTGGTTTCAGGACCAGATCAATTTTATTGTTTGACTGATAATTCTGTATTTTTGAAAAAAGTAGTAAGCGACCCTACATACTTTTACATTACTGAAGGTGGTCTTTTCGACGCAATACAAATTGTATCTTCTTGGGTTGCTACTGCCATACAAATAGTATTGAACATTTTTTATGAATATATTGTTCTACTAGTTTTTTGGTTACTTGTTATGGGAATGATACTAGCACAACATCTCCTTGCACTCCTTGCAATTTTTTTCCATGTAATTGGCACATTCATAATTTCGATATTTTTCCTTATGAAAGGATTACGAGATGTAGAAGAAGGGAGACAACACTGGGAAGAAGGAACGTTTGATGATGTTGCACAATACACAGATACCGCATTAAGTCAAATGGTACAACTGTTTATAGTTGATTTGGACCCAATATCAATTTTGAGAGAAAACACAACAACTGGATACATACCACCGGGAGAAACAAACTTTAGACTCGCTCTAATTGCAATAGCAGAAGCATTTGATGATGCATTAGATTGGTTATTTATAAATATACCATATATGATAACAGCAGCTGATAAATATCTGTGTCTTTTTAAGCATATTGATACATGTGGTTTTGAAATGGGTATATGCTCATATCTATTTGAAAATATATTACAACCTGTTTTTGGTGGAATTAATATAGTTATTTTAGGTATTGATATTGGTGCTGTAATATCCAATACTTTAAATGGTATCTGCAATGCAATATTTGTCGAGTCGACTGGGTGTATTTGTACTGCGTGTTTAGTGAGTGAGTTAGATTTCCCTGATTTATTACCGTGGATTGCTTTAACAGAATCAAATGCTGTGCCTTGTTTACCATTTTCAGAAGAAAGATGTTGTTTAGTTAGTTCTTCCGCCTACAAAGTATATGATCAATATTGCGAAATTAGATATGGATCTACTTACACGAGTTTATGGTTCTCTATTTTGCCAGCTTTTTTGGAACCTTTAGCAAATGATCCTCCTGTTCCAAGCAGATGTACAAAATGGGGATCTATTTTGGAAGTCATTGAACGATTTATATTAATTTATTTGGAATATTGGGCATTTGATTTTGATTATGTTTATTTGCATCATCTTGATAATTTTACTATGCCATTTATTCTTAGAGATAATAGAGAATCATTAACTTGGTCAGATTTGGATTCCACACAAATTTTTGTTGATATACAGACAACACCAAACAAGGATGAATTCTGTCACCGTTTGGGGTTTCATTATAGTCAAACATACTTGAGCTCATACGATCCAAATATTGTTGATAAAAATATTTATACATTTTTTGCATGTAATGGGTTTCTTCTTATGACATCAATTTGTTATTATAGATACAATTTTGATGTTTATCCTTTAGATATTTCTGAGATAAATTCAAAATATATGTCTAGATCTTCGTTTGAACCTGGTAATGTGATATGTCCAGATACTGCAAAATTGATGAAGTATTTGCCATCATCGAGTACAACTTATCGAAAAATTTTTATGTGTACAATATTTCAGACTTGGATTAATGAAGCAAGAAACGTATTTTTGAGATGGAAAATTGATAAAGCAATAAATGGAACATTTACCACTCCAAATGATTTATATCATATTTACCCTTTTATGGATAATCATTTAATTGATGACATTCTTTTAGTTAGAAGTGGATGGTTAGCTCTTGATCCTCAAATGATTATTGATTTTGTACAATCAAATAGGTCAGCTGAATTATGTACAATTTTTGAAGTAGAAGGGTTGATTCCAGAATTATTTCCTTTTAATTATAATTTTTGTGTAGAAACGTTTTCGAATATCGTATTAAACTTTACATTTGACATAAATGAATTCGATAATGATCTTTATACTCTTCCAAGTGTTGTTGTTGGAAATGTTTGTCAACAAGGGAATTTCTATAGGCTATGGTTTTATGATGCATTACCTACATTTAATATACAGTTTGATCCAAATTTCAGAAATCTTTTTTTGTATCATAGAACACTTTTAAAAGAATCAACAAAAACAGCTTATCATTTTAATTTTGAAATGATGTGTGAAATTCTTACAAATAGAGAGAGGATCGCAGAAGAATTTGGTTGTAATACCTATAATACAAATTGTACAAATTATGAAGAATATGTCGAATTGTTAACATCAGATCCATCAACAGTTCCTTTAGATAAAATAGTTGTAAAATATCTGAATAGTATTTCTGAAGATCTATACCCATACGATGAATTTTCTTGGGGTTGTGAACCACAATCATTGGGTACAGAAAATAGTAACTTATATAATTATGAACATTTATTAACTCAACATTATTTGGTAGTTAATCAAATAATGTTTCATAATAATGTTACTACTGTAATTTTCGGAAAATTAATGAATGAGCTTTTTGGAGATGAATTTGTGAATGGAAGTTTATGTGGATTTATGGGGGAGCCTGGATTAAATATTAATTATGATTGTCAGAATACCGCATTACATTATGAAGATTTTATGTCATCAATTGTTGAACTCAATTATATAACTTTTACTGATACGCAAAGATTTAAACGTAATGTTATGGAAATACTTTTTAGACATTTTCGCTTAGAACTTGATCCGTGGGAAGTTTTACAACACAACACTTTTATTTTATTTAAATTTTGGATTTATGCAAATTATTATCTTTCAAAATTTGATGATACTTCTACATTTGTTGAAGCCACTCTTAGTATGATGAATAAAACAAAGAATTGGGTAGAAGTGAATAATGAACAATGGAGAAATTTCACTCAGGAAGTTTGGACAAATTTTACATTGCCAAATATACCGAATATATTCGATAATGTTGTTCAAGATTGTATTGATTTTCATTTAACTAAACATATATGCAAAGCTTATGGTTACGCTCTAGAGAATTCAGAAGAAGTTAGAAATTGTTTTATTAATGCATTTGATAATAAACCTAAAGATTGTATTAAAAAATGGTTTGAAAAATACTATAATTTTGGTAATGGTCTCAAAATTATAGATAGAATAGATACATTTCAATACTCTGATGAATTTGTTTAATAAAATAAAAATATTATTATGTGAATTTTATATTATATTTTTTTTTGATAAAAATAAAAATTTATTTTCATGTATTTAATTGAATATTTCTCTGTGATTATTTATATAATGTTCTATAGTGGACCATTTAAAAAATTCAGGGAAGAATTTTTCATAAATTTTAAACTACCAAATGTTTTGCAAAATTTCAATTTGTCAGAACATTCGGAAGAATTTCTTAATTATTATAATAAGACATTTAATAAATTATCAAACAAAAATTTTTGTTCTGTTGATTTACTAAATGTTTTGCAGAGTTTTAATTTACCAATCGGGTTTTGTCATGATAATTTTAGACATTCAGAAGAAGTGAGAAATTCTTATATTAAGATATTTAATAAATTACCAAATATTTATAAAGATATTATCCAAGATTGTGTTGATGTTCATGTTGATAATAATCAAAAATATCTCTGTGAAGCTTATGTGGTTGCTTTACAAAACTCAGACGAAGTTAGAAATTGTTTCATTAATATTTTTGATAACTACCCGCACGATTGTTTTATAAAAGTACATAATATCGGTCTTTTACCTTGTTTTCCATTTACTGATGGAATAATATGTCAAATCGATTATGATTTTTCGACACAAATACTTGATTATTTATTTGATTTTCTAAAGTAAGATTGTATTATAAAAATGAATTTGTTTAATAAAAAAAAAAGTTTTACTAATTTATTTATTTATTTTTTTTTAAAAAGTACCTAAAAAATAATAGCGTTAAATCATACAAATAAAAAAAAATAGAGAAGAAATGAGTGAATTTAAAAAGGATATTAATATTTCACAATCTTTTGAAACAGTTAACCTTATTTCAGATGGAATAAAATTTTCTGTTCCTTTGAGAAGAGATAAATCTAACAATAATTTGTCTGAAGTTGGATTTAAAACACCTACGACAAATGTGAAGTTCCCAGGATATCTTATCTGTACAAACTTCACAAATTTGAACAAGAAGAGAGTTGGAAACATTGATTATGATTGTTTACCACCTTCTGTAAAAACACATTTGGAAAGTATAGGAACTAAGAGAACTGATGAGAAAATGGAGTTTAATGTGTTTACAGATTTCAATTACAAGAAAAAACAATCAAATATTAAGCTGGGTATTAATACCAAAACTAAAATGGGAAATTTGGAAAATTTGGATGATATTGTTGAAGATGCAAGAGATGATTATATTAGACAGTTAGTAAGTTGGGGTGATAAAATCCCTGATAATGTTCCTAAAAATGTTCAAAAATTTGATGCTTATGTTAAAAAGTTAATGGGAAAATTTACTTTGAGTTCTTTAGAAAAAGTTAAACAAAATAAATTTTATACAACAGATACGGATGTTGATTCGGGTAATAAAATGATCAGTATTATTGCACCTACTGATAGAATGAAAAAGTATGGAGCTCAAGATTATAATTTGTTAAATACTTACTGGAACCTTGCTCATACAATTATTACAAGGAAAAAATTCAAGGATAAAGTGTTTATGGACACAAATCCAATGTATAAAATTAGTAAGGAAGATCATTATGATTTGATAGAAGCTGTAACCAAGTATAAGAACAAGAGTGGTGACATGAAAGAAATTGAATTTATTTATTTTGTATCTCATTGTTTAAACACCGAAGTTAATGACTATTCTTATTCACACGGTTCACCTTTTGGATTTATTAGTATTGATTTTAACTTAGGATTTCAATAATATTTTTTCTTGTTTGTATATCATTTTTAATAAAAGTTGCCATTTCCTTTGGATCTTTAAACTTTTCATAATTTATTTTTAGAACAGGTATAGTTGATGAAATTTCATTAATAAATTCATCATAATATTTATATAAAGATTGTAAGTATTTTAATGTTACCCCTTTTTCACATTTTCGGTTTCTTCCCTTTAATCTTTTGTAACTTTCTTCTGGTGATACATGAAGGAAAACAATCAATGTCGGCTTTTTCATAAAATTTGACATATTTTGGAACAATTCAATATATGTTTCATAGTCTCTAATAGATATTTTGTTATCTTTACATAACATTTTACAAAAAATTGAATCTTCATAAATACTTCTATCTTGAATTCCACCCTCATTATTCCAAATCAATTTTTGTTGTTGTTTGAATCTTTTATTTAATAAATAGATTTGTAACGGAAATGCATATTTTTCTTGATCTTTGTAAAAATCATCAAGATATTTATTATCTATAACTTGTTCATAATAGACCGGCAAATCCATAATTTCTCCCAATTTTTTTGCTAGCGTTGTTTTACCCGATGCAATTAAACCAACTATAGCAATAAATCTTTCGTTCATTTTTTTTTATATCAATTTTAATAATTTGATTGGATGGAATTAAATTATTAATTGAAATAAAATAATAATATAATATTTTTCATTCCATACCATCAAATTATTAATTGACATATAAAAAAAAAGAATGAATAATAAGTGCATTTTTTTTGTATTAGTTTCATTGTTCTATTTTTCAATTTTTTTTGTATTAGTTTCATTGTTCCATTGTTCATTTTCTTCTGAAGTCAAATATCGTAAATTATCTTCAGAAACTGTTAAAATTAATGGAAATAATTTAATACATAGTAGTGATAAATTCAAAAAATATCGTGAAATTGTTTTATCTGCTGTTAAAAGAAATCGATGGGTATTAGAATATGTACATGAAGTATTTCGAAAAGATCGTGAAATTGTTATGGCTGCTGTTAAAGCAAATGGATATGCATTAAAATACGTAGATGAAGAATTTCGAAAAGATCGTGAAATTGTCATGGCCGCTGTTAAAAGTCATGGATTGGCATTAGAATACGCAGATGAAGAATTTCAAAAAGATCGTGAATTTGTTTTAGTTGCTGTTAAAGCAAATGGATATGCATTAGAATACGTAGATGAAGAATTTCGAAAAGATCGAGAAATTGTTTTAGCTGCTGTTAAAACATATGGATGGGCATTAAAATACGCAAATGAAGAATTTCGAAAAGATCGAGAAATTGTTTTAGCTGCTGTTAAAACATATGGATGGGCATTAAAATACGCAAATGAAGAATTTTTAAAAGATCAAGAAATTGTTTTAGCTGCTGTTAAAACATATGGATGGGCATTACAATACGTAGATGAAGAATTTCGAAAAGATCGTGAATTTGTTTTAGCTGCTGTTAAAAGAGATGGACGGGCATTAAGATACGCAGATAAAGAATTTCGAGAAGATCGTGAAATTGTTTTAGCTGCTGTTAAAACAGATGGATGGGAATTACGATACGTACATAAAGAATTTCTAAAAGATCGAGAAATTGTTTTAGCTGCTGTTAAAACATATCCATATGCATTCGAATATGTACATGAAGAATTTCGAAAAGATCGTGAAATTGTTTTAGCTGCTGTTAAAAGTTATGGATGGACATTAGAATACGCAGATGAAGATTTTCGAAAAGATCGTGAAATTGTTTTAGTTGCTGTTAAAACTAATGGAGGTGCATTACAATATGCACATGAAGATTTTAGAAAAGATCGTGAAATTGTTATGGCTACTATTAAAAGATATGGTGTAAAAAATAGTAGAGATGGATTTCAATATGCAAGCGATAAGCTTAAATGTGATCGTGAATTTGTCATGGAAGCTATAAAGCAAGATGGAAGTATAATTCAATATATATGTAAAGAACTTAGTAGAGATAAAGAAATTATTTTGGAGGCTATTAACGAAGGTGGAGGTTGGATTGGATATGTTGATGAATCATTACGAAGTGATAAAGAAGTAGTGATGGCTTCTGTTAGACAAGATGGATGGACGTTAAAAAATGTTAGTTATGACCTTAGATGTGACTGTGACATTGTCCTTGAGGCTTATAAAAATCGTATTGACTCATTGAAATTTGCATGTACAATGCTTAGACTGGATATTTGGATTTGTATGTAAAAAAAAATTAAATATAATAATGAGAATTACTGTAATTAAATTATTAATTGAAATAAAATAATAATATAATATTTTTGTTTCCATGTTAATAACAAAAAAAATTTATTATTCAGTTTTAAAGATTATTTAAAAAAAAAACGCCAAATATTTGTATTGATACTATTAATAACAATATTTATGATACAATCAATTATTAAAAAATTAAGTTTAACAATTATATTACTGGGTTTACTGATTTTTTGTATTTTTGTTTGGTTAAATAGTTATAGAATTATATTATTATTAGATCATATTTTAGCAACTTTCGAAAATTTCCCTCTATTTTGTTTCACGATATTTAAAGAAAAAAAACCTTAATAATTGTATTAAAGGCAATTGGAATTCATTAGTGAAGGATTTACTGGATGCAATTAAATCAACTATAGCAATAAACCTTTCGTTAATATTTTTTTATATCAATTTTAATAATTTGATGGGATGGAATTAAATTATTAGTTGAAATAAAATAATAATATAATATTTTTGTTTCCATGTTATTAAAAATAATTTTTCCTTTTTTATTTGTGTTCAAATTCTTAAGAATTATATTTAAAAATCTGGTAAAAATGGAATTATTACATAAAGCAATACATCTTCACAAATTTTTTCTTCTTCTGGTAGTTCCTTTATAAGCCATAATAAAAATAATACATTTTCTTGAAAACAGGTATAAAAGTCGAAATTATTTTCCTTTTTCCAAGGTAATGGCACTTTCAACAAAGTATAAATGTTGTCGTTGTCGTTGTATCTGTAGACTTTTTTCCCATATATATTTTGAGGATACCATACGCTCAGTGCCATATCCCCTTTCCTTTGTTTGATATAATCCTTTAAACCCTTCTCATCAAAAATAACATTATCAATAACTGTTTTTATTGAATCGTGCTCATTTTTTCTATCCAAATTCTTAATAAGGAAATCTGTGTACAAGGAAACATTATTGGAATTATAAGAAAAAAGCCCATTATGTTCAAAAAATACAGCTCTTGAATCAATAGCTCTTTCAGTAGATTTTGATAACTTGGCATGAGTTTTACATATCATGCTAGAATGAGAGTCCATTACCTAAATTATTTTTGTAAAAAGAAAAAGAGAAAAGAAAAAAAAGTAATTACAACTATTATATGCTTTGGATGATAGTTCTCTATTAGATCTATTATATCGTCTTCAAGAATAAAAAGATTTTCATTAATCAGTTTGTATCCTAGAGTTCTTATATTGTATTCAGGAAACCCAATATTTTTATTAATTCGTTTGCATTCAGAAATCAAAATATTGTTAATTCGTTTGCATTCTTCTTCTTTTTTGCAATAAATGTCAAGGTTATCCTCAAAACATTTTTTTGGATCAACTTCATGATAATAATTTGCTAATTGTTCATAAAATTTAACATCATATGGAACAAAGGCATATTTTAAAAAACCACCAGAAGCCTTTCCTTTAAGCACAGCTAATGCATGTCCACTGAAATAGAAAAATATTGATTTTTCTTTCAAACTATTACTAATTTTTCTAGTGTCTAATTTGGCGGTTATTTGTTCCAAAATTTCTTCTTTTGTACGATTTTTAATAATAGTTATGAGCTCCTCGTCGAATCCTATTTTAACTAAATGTTCTTTCATTGCATTCAAATTTTTTCCTCTGTTCGCTATTTCTCCCCATGCTTTATCTTGATAATAAGATGCTCCTATCAAAAATATGATATTATTAAACTTTCTTATCCTTTTACGCCTTCTGGATTTACTCATTTTTTTTTTTTGTTAAATAATAATATTTTTTTTATTATTCCATCCCAACAATAATTATTCCACCCCATTGCCACCCCATCTACTTAGCGCAGTGCTACTAAAAAAAGTGAAAAAAATAATCGCTATATTTTTGTCACCTCAAACTCTGGATTTGAAAACTAGAGGTCAAAATAAAATGGCGATGTTTTTGAAGAAAATTTTCTGAAAAAGTCTTTTTTGTTTTCCACTTTTCTAATTCTCCGGGCCGAAAAATGGAGGTGGCACGGCCCTAAGGCTGAATTTTTATAATCCACATGAATTGGATACCCGAAAAAACGGCCTTTTTATAATCCACCTCCTCCCTCAATCAATTTGGCCGAGGTTAATTCTCCGACAAATAAATGGAAAATTGTTAACAATGAATAATTGAATCAATTATACGATTAAAAAAAAAAAGTATTATTTTTTTAGACAGGGTTCTTTAATAAATAGTAATCTTTCCATAGGATTTCCAAAATAATCCAATTCAATTAATCCTTTAGCTGTGTTATCTTCATTAGTATTAACGATTTCAATGTCATCTGGCAGTTTATCTATCCCATTTTCATTAGGATAATAAACATACAATGTTTTACTCCAAGATAAATAATTTGACATTGAGAAGGTAATGGGGGGGATATATTGCGACACAGGATTTGTTTGGTGTTTAACACAAGACATTATATTGATCGGCTGGCTTGCAATCTTTTTATTTGGACCCTATATTTTTGGTTTTTAATATATGTAATTTATTACATCATCTTCATAGGTGACAACATTTTCTGATTTCTTATTTCCCATTTTTTTTAAAAAAGAAAAATTCAGTCCTCTCTTTAATTATATTTTTTTTTATTGTCTATTAAAAAAATAATAATTAATTATGAAATCTATATCTGAATTATACAAAATAAAATGATTACGATTAATGCATCATTTTCATTGAGTGGAAATCATGTAATCTACATTAATTTAGATCGTACTGTAGAAGCTAACATTATAAAATGGAATGGTAAAAATATCTTAAATTATACATGGGATGAAGTTAAGAGGATAAATTATTTTGATTATAAGGAAACAAGTACACAATTAATTTATTTGATGGTATGGATTTTTGAAAAAAAGGATGGGATAATTCCAAGAAAAATTAAACAATTTAGAATTCTAATAGATAAACCAATTATTGAATTCAAAAATACATTATTGGAGTTAACTTTAACAATTAATGAACAGTTGTTTAAACTTGGAACTATGAAAAAATATGACAAAAAGGAATTTTACATCAATACAGCCAAAAAAATATTGAAACAAAACATGGTAAACGTAACAACTAAACTTAGAACAAAAACAGATAATTATCATGAAGGTTTATTTTATTCTATTGATGAAACATTTAGTAGTAGAAACAGTTCTTTGTTATCTTCATTACTCATTTCAGACAATGAATTTGTGAAAAGGGATAAGTTAAAGGAGATGTTCCTAAACATAACCAACTACCTATTAAAATTCTATAAAGATATTGATATAGAATTTGATCCACGCATTAACTGGGTCGATGTTATTTCTTGGATTGCTACAAGAGTTTACAATTATATAGCAGATAAAGGAAACGGTGATTATGTTCCACTGAATGGCGATTGTATTCCATTGGGAGAACAAATATATACAATTAATGGATTAACAAAAGTTGGAAATTTGGAAGTTGGAACTATGGTATTGAGTTATGATTTTCAGAATAAATGTTTTGTCTATAAACCAATTACCAAAATATGGGATAAGGGTAAGAAGAAAATTTATAAGGTCATGTTTAGGAATGGAACTAATGTTCACGTCACAAAAAATCATCCATTTTGGTCAAAGATGTCAATAAAAGATAATCAAGGAAATTCAAGATATAGAAAAAGAAAATTGAGTGATATTAATTTGAACAATTATCAAAAACAAATTCCTTTTATAAAACGACTTCCTTATAATGTTGTAGATATTAAATGGTTAACTGAAGATCATTGTTTTATAATTGGATTTTTTATGGGAGATGGATGTAATACTAAATATGAAGCAATAATAGGAAGTCATAAAGTTCCTGATATGATAGAACCACGGTTATCCAAATTGGGGATTCCATTTTCTACTTACAAAACTAATTATGGAGTTCCATGTGTTAGAATATTAAAATCTGATTTTAAGAGATATTTGAGAGGTTTAAAAAACAATAGTTTTGATATGAAATTATATCCAGAATTAATGAATCTTCCAATACATAAGCTGAAAATCATATTGGAAGGACATTTTGAAGCTGATGGTCATTATCATAAAACCTCAAAAACAATTGAAAAGATATATTCAACTAGTTGTGAATTTTTTGCTAATCAATTATATAAAATCTCATTAAAAATTGGTGAATCTCTCTATAAATACAAACAAGTAAACCATCAGGGACTTGGGAATTCCCCTATATTTAGAATGCATAATAATCCAAATAGCTTCTTCAAAAGAGATTATGGATATAGAGATTTAAGTGAACTTGCAATTAAAGAAATAGTTGATACTGGAAGGATAATGAAAACAATAGATTTTGAAGTTGAAGATACAAATTTATTTATTTTTAAAAATGGAGTCGTTGGCCACAATTGTGAAGACCTAAAATTAAAAATATTATATGATGGAGCAGCATTTAATTCTGTTGATTTCCAATCAAATGTTTCAAAAGAAGAAACACTTTGTTTAAAAATGAAATATTATTACAATGAATATATAAAAAATTTTACGTTATGTTCTACCAAATCGTATAAGTATGGAGCTAAAACTAATGAAAAATCGTACCATGTATTTGGAATAGCATTATCAAAACCAAAATTGGGATTAAAAACACATTGTAAAGAAAAATTACCCAACTTAATAATTGAAGCAACAAACATTGTTTATCCAAAATATGAAGTACAAAATAATAAGTTGACAAATAATAAGTTGACAAATAATAAGTTGACAAATAATTATAATCATCACGATTTAATTTCAGATAAATTAAATATTGATGAAAAAGATTTGGGAATTAGATACTTGAGATTTTCAAAGAATTCTACGTTTTATGACGATATCTTACAACTCTATACATCTGAATTAATAGAACAAAATGGAATATTAGGGTATAATGTGTTTAATAGGAGTAAAAATACTTATGGATTAAACAATAAATTGTTTTTTGGCAATAAAAACATCAAATTAATAACACAACCTGAAATTACAAAAGATTTCAAATTTTTATCTGTTTACGATTCAAGATTTAAGTTCCCTCCTATTATTGGTAAAAAGGTATTTTCGTTCTGTAAAAAACCCAAACTACCTAATTTGGAAATGTTTAATTACAAACCAAGTAAAGAAGAAACTCCTGTATTTTGTGGTTGGTTATCAAGACAAGATTTATTGTATAAAAGTATAATGGAAAGATTAGAACAATTAAAAGAAAAATATGATATTGAAATACAGAAACAGCATTTATTTAAAGATGATAATGATTATGTTACATATTATTGTAGGTTTTTTTAAAAAAAAAAGAAAAGAAATGTTTAATATTTATTATCATATTTTTAATCTCTTCTCAGTTTATAAAAATTTTTGTTTAAGATTAATGTATTTATCTATTGATTTTATATACCAATATAAAAGTAAATCCTGACCTAATAAGTAGTAAAATTTTGTGAGAATATCAACATTTTTAATAGTTATTTTTCCAGTAAAATAATAACTTTTTAATTGTAATTTTTGTTCCTTATTCCATCCTTCCATTTGTATTTCTATTTTTTCGTCTATATTACCTTTTTGTTCAAACAATTCTATCAAAAAATGATCAAAAACATCATGGAAAGCCAAATCTACAACCTTTGTTACTTTCCTAAATTTAGTATCTCTACCAATAAATTTAAATGGGCCTTTTTTAAAATGCACGTAAAAATGTTTGGCAAGATGAGACTTGAAATCTTCAATTTTAAACTGTTTATTAATAACCCTATAATCAAGTAAACTATATAATTCCATTAATACCATATCTTTATCTGGTGGGTTTATACTTTTATAAAATGAATGAAGTTGATCCACTGGTAAAAAACTACGACCCAAAACCCAATTTTTATAACTTTTTATATCAGGTATCTCTTCACTGTTATCAAAAAAAGGAAAAATGTCCAAAGTTTCATCGTTGTAATCCTTTCTTGTTCTACTGAAAAAGAATTTCATTTTAATTTTATCATTGCTAATAAATCTCAAAACGTTTTCGTCGTTATCAAAATATTCCAAGTTTAATACTTTAACAACATAAAACTCTTTGTTTTTCAAGAATAGTACCAATAGATTATTAACATAAAAAAACTTATGCAAATTTTTAATTGTTTTTGTTTTATTATCAATAGTAATAACGACTCTCGTCTTATCTTTTGATCTTTCAAATTTTACCATTTTACCACTAATTTTAAATTCTTCTCTATAAAACCCTGGTCGTTTATCAATCTTATATGTTTTTACATGAAAATTATAAATTCCACTATCTTTTGTTAACATAGTACCTTGATCAATACCATGAGGCCACAATTTTTGATATTCTGTTTCTCCTTTGAAATCACCACTTCTATCATACAGTTTGACTTTATTTTCACCTTTGATTTTGATATAATAATAATAGTCAACAGTAACAAATTTAATTTTGAATGGTTTTTCAATATCAACATAATGTTTTTCAAATTGAACTGTTCTCAAATCAAATTCAATTACATGATTTTTTATAGCAAGAAAAACCTTTTCTCCTTTAACATAGATAGAATAGATTACTGGATAAAAATCTACAAATTTATGTTTTTTCATTACTGAACCAGATCCATTTTGTGGATTTGTAACAATATCAAATCCTTTTTCAACTGGTTTTATAGCAAATAAGATTGTTTCTGGATAACAAGTTTTACTAATAGCAACACAATTTTTATCACATAATTCAACAATGAAATCTTTTGTTAATTTGATTTTTGTTGCTTCAAATTGTCTTTCATATTTGTACAATAAACGACTATTAACCGGATCCACAAAATATCGTGTTTTACCAAACGTGAACACAAGACAATGATCCGTTTTTCTCAAAAAAAATGACCGTTTATCAAGTAATTTTATATCTGGATAATAAGTTTTTGACATTTGTTCTTCTCCTTTTTTTTTTTTTTTTTTTTTTTTTTAAAAATTTTTTTTTATTTTTTGTTTTTTCTTTCCTTTTTTTTAGGTTTTTTTAATATTTGTTTTTTTTTTTTTAAAACTTATTTTCTATTTTTTAAATT
>Ga0114923_10000406_pt1 | contig 35481 bp, 37 predicted proteins | sample SumtaG_FD_89578 | JGI IMG/M metagenome (GOLD analysis project Ga0114923, IMG submission 89578) | Deep subsurface microbial communities from Indian Ocean to uncover new lineages of life (NeLLi) - Sumatra_00157 metaG | ecosystem: Environmental > Aquatic > Marine > Oceanic > Sediment | place: near... | reverse complement strand
GGGTCATGGATGATTATTGATAACTTACTGTAATAATTTAGTAATAGTAGGAACCTGAGGGAATTTATGGGGGTCAGGTAGTTAGTTGTGGCGTACCCGACATAAACAGTTTGTTTTGAAGGCGCTTCCACCTACGCCGAGGCTACGGCGGACAGGTTCAGCGCCTTCGCTTTTCCTGGTCAATGTTTGCTTTTCGCCCGAAGGGCGTGGATCCAAAAACCTATCAGGTTTTTGGACTCTGAGCATAAATCTTGCCTCTGTGGCCGGCCATCAAAACCAGCACAATTAATTTTTCGTCCTGAATTTCGCAAATGAGTCGATATGCTCCAACGCGGTACTTCCAGCGGCCAGCCAACTTTTTTCTTAACGGGGCACCATATCGGCGTGGGTTTTCATCTGATTGAATCCTTTCGCGTAGGAAACGTAATATTTCAGCTTGGACATTATGATCAAGCTTGGCCAATTGCTTTTTGGCGGTATCGGTGACTTCAATCTTCCAGGCCAAGCTCTCGTTCCAGTTCATCCAGTGTATATGTTTGTTCCTGTCCGGTTTCGACGCGCTTTAGAATCTCATCGGAAAGGTATTCTGCTTCAAGGTCTTCCAGATGTTCAAGGATAGCCTCTCGTGCATAAAATGACTTGGAACGGCCTGTACGCTTGGCCAATGCTTCCAGGCGGCGTTCGATGTCCTTTGGTAAACGTAGGGCGAGCATGACATCCTCCTTTGCTATACATGTATAGTAGCCGATTGCGCGATGGTCATCAACGGGGAAAAGTAAGGAAAAGTAAGCATGGGGAACTTCCGAGGGTCAGGCAGTGAATTGTGGTGTGCCTGATTTGAATGGTTGGTTTTGAAGGCGCTTTTAGCGCCTTCATTGCTTTTGAATGTCCAACCTTTGTTTTTAAAATCGGAATCTATCGAGAGCTCATAGAAGGTTCCGAGTCTGGAAAAACAAAGCTGGATTTCGGGCCTTCCTTTTCACCCCCACCTCGATCCTCCCCCCTCGGCAGGGGGAGGAAGAATAAGGAACTGTAACTATCATATGGCCCGGAATGACGGAGGGTTTCCCCATAGCTAAGAGTTTTCTCAGTGCTCAGTGTTCTCTGTGGTAAACCCCGCAGCTTGACGCAGAGTTGAGAATTGGGTTTCAGCTTTTCCCTTAAACCCAGCCTTTGAATTCTTTTTGGTACCAGACATCGAGTCGTCCGTTTTAAATGGAGGTGCCTTTAAAAGGTTCCCCCTTTTTCTGGTTTAGATTCCTTTTGATGCCGGTAACGAGAGATTTCTTGTCAGATCAAGGAAAACAAGGATTTGCGCGGAGGCGTACTAATGGTACGTCGCACAAGCAAATCCGCAGTTTGACGAAGGTATGGCGTAAAAGATCCGTTAACCGGTATTAAAAGGAGTGCCTCCGCTGCACCAATTGCAGCGGAGGCTAAGAAGGAGGTTACCGTCTCGGGGCAGCCCCCGGAGGTACATATGTGACGGAGTGCTGAGCCGGATTGTGTGTTTTAACCTAATAAACCCCGTTTGAATCACGTTCGATTAGAGTATTGCAATATTTATTCCCTTGGCGGTTCACGATCTGTATGGACAAGAACCCCTGTAATCCGGGGTTTTTGTTTTACACTCTCCTGCAAATACCTCCCCTTCCAGGAATATTCTGTGTCAAATCACCCATTTAAGGAGATTTGACACTCCACCGGGAGAGTTCGGAAAAGTCTTCCTGCTCTCCCGGTTTGAATGGACAGCCATCATTTCTTCCTGGGGAGGGGCCGAGGTGTAAAAACGGTGTTTTCCTGATCTGATCATTTGTGATAAGGCATATCGGGTTCTGTTTGGCCGGTCTGGAATCACTATAGGAACTTGTACTTTAGGAACTTGTACTTTGCATGCGCAGCTTGCATGATACTTTTTTCGAGCTTAAGCCCGAAAAAAATATGGATCGAAGAGACTTTTTGCGAGGTTGTCATAAATGACGAGGAAAGAAGCCATTTTTCGCCCTGAGGACACAGCCTTTGTTATCTACCTGGTAACCGTGGCGGTTCTCGTCACCCTGTTTCACCAGGGTGTAGAAAAATGGTGGACCTACGTCATGATCCACTCTATCGCCGCGGGACTCATCGTGCCGTGGCTCCGTTATTCCACAGGTCACAGCCATCCAGTGGTCCGGTTTCTGCGATACTGGTACATCCCCATCGTGCTTGGATTCTTTTACGAGCAGATCGAGGGTTACATCCTCGGGATTCATGGGATGTACCTGGACCACCTCATCATCGAATTCGAGATGGCCCTCTTTGGTTTTCACCCCTCCGTTTGGCTGGAACGGTTCGTCAGCCCTCCGCTGACTGAGATCATGAAAATCTCCTATAACTCCTACTACTGGATTGGCCCGATTCTGGGCTTCTCTCTATATTTCAGGAGAGAATTTATCGCTTTCAGGAGGACCGTGTTCTCCATTGTTACGGCCTTTTTCATATCCTACCTCGGGTTCTATCTGTTCCCGGTTGTCGGGCCCCGATATATGCTGTCCGACCTTTACAAAGGACCGCTTGAAGGTTATGTTGTCACCGCTCTTCAGGATTTCATCATGGAGGTCGGCGACATCTACGGGGGCTGCATGCCCAGCTCCCACGTGGCCGTCGCACTGGTGGTCCTCCTTCTGGCCTGGGTATATCGAAAAAGAATGGCTGCCTGGATGACCCCCTTTGTGATCATGCTGTTCATATCAACCGTTTATAACCGCTATCACTACGTCAGCGATGTGGTGGCCGGAGTTGCGGTGGGCCTTTTCGCCTTCTGGCTGGGGAAAGTTGTGTATGGAAAAATTCCGGAGGGGGAGAGGGTGAATGGGCATGGGAGCGTGGGAGCATGGGAGCATGGGGGAGGGGAACACGAATGAAAGATCGTTCGACACGGTGACACCCTTCGACAGGCTCAGGGCAGGCGTGGACCCGGAGACACGGAGAAAAACCGGGACATGACGGAGCGACTAGAAATGTGTATCTAGGTGTCAACGTGTCTAGGTAAATTAATGCATGAGCTTCTACAGCGATCCTTAAATACTTGGATACCTGGATACGTAGTTACATAGATACTGTTGAAAGGAAGTAATACCCCTTGCCTACAATAAAGATCAACGAAGATAAATGTAAAGGATGTGTCCTGTGTGTTGAGGTCTGTCCCCATGGGCTGGTGCGTCAGGAGAAGGCCATTAACAATCAGGGCTATCAGTATGTGATCCTTGATGACCCGGAGGGTAAGTGCACAGGCTGCACGGTGTGCGCCATTGTGTGTCCGGATATGTGTATCGAAGTGTATAAATGAAATTCAATATTCAATATTCAAGATTCTAAATAGAGACAGTGAGGTTGCACCTTTGAGCGAACAAAAACGCATACTCGCGAAGGGTAACGAGGCGGTTGCCATGGGAGCCATCAAGGCCGGCTGTATTCACTATTTCGGCTACCCCATCACCCCCCAGAATGAGATCCCTGAATACATGTCCCGTGTCCTGCCGGGGCTCGAGGGCGAATATGTGCAGGCCGAGAGCGAACTGGCTGCCATCAACATGGTCATGGGGGCCTCGGCCCTCGGTGTGAGATCCATGACCTCATCATCGAGTCCAGGCATCTCCCTAATGCAGGAGAGTCTTTCCTACATGGTCGGCCAGGAACTGCCCGCTGTAATTGTCAACGTGGTGAGGTGCGGCCCCGGTCTCGGGGGGATAGCCGCCTCTCAAAGCGACTATTTCCAGGCTGTCAAAGGGGGAGGGCACGGGGACTACAAGCTCATAGTCCTGGCCCCCGCAAGCGTTCAGGAGATGTACGATCATGCGATGCTCGCTTTCCACCTGGCGGACCGGTACAGGAACCCCGTACTGGTTCTGGCCGATGCCGTCCTAGGCCAAATGCAGGAGCCGATCCTGGAGAGGGATGAAGTACCTCCCGAGCCACGCAAGCCGTGGGCCCTCACAGGGGCGAAGAACCGCCCCATGCGCTACCTCAAATCCCTTTATCTCAAGGAGGGAGAACTGGAAGCGCACAACAAGCTGCTGCAGGAGAAGTACCGGGAGATAGAAAAACATGAGGTCCGCTTTGAGGAGTTTAATACCGACGACGCGAAGCTGATTGTGACAGCCTTCGGCACTTCGGCGCGAATCGCGCGGACAGCGGTCAACATGGCCAGGGAAAAGGGTATGAAAGTTGGGCTTTTCAGGCCCGTGACCGTCTATCCCTTCCCCAAGGGGCGATTGAAGGCCATTTCGGAGAACATCAAGGATTTCCTTGTGGTAGAGATGAATACTGGTCAGATGGTCGAGGATGTCAGACTCAGCGTGACCGGAAACTCCAGTGTCATGTTCTATGGACGGCCGGGTGGGGCGATCCCGACGCCGTTGGAGGTGTTGGGGGAGATAGAGAAAAGGTATAAGAACTAGAAGCCAGTAGCCAGTAGCCAGAAGCCAGAAGGAATTCTATTGGCGCAATATGGATTTTCTACTGGATTCTGAATTCTGGATTCTGAATTCCATAAACATAGGATTTATCAATGAAAAACGTATTTAAAAAGCCCTCCGCCATTAACGATGCCGTGATGCACTACTGTCCCGGCTGCAGCCACGGGGTGGCTCACCGGCTGGTGGCGGAAGCCCTCGATCATTACGGGATCACCGAGAGGACAGTTGGGGTGGCGCCTGTGGGCTGCGCCGTACTCATGTACGATTATTTTAACTTCGATGTTATGGAGGCGCCCCACGGCAGAGCCCCTGCCATAGCAACAGGCATGAAGCGCTCCCGTCCCGATCTGATCATCTTCACCTACCAGGGTGACGGGGACCTGGCCTCCATCGGGCTTTCTGAGATCGTCCACTGTGCCAACCGTGGTGAGAATATTACGGTCATCTTCGTCAACAACACCGTTTACGGTATGACAGGCGGCCAGATGGCTCCGACCACTCTACCCGGGCAGCAGACCACGACCTCGCCCTACGGGCGCGACCTCAAATCGACCGGCTATCCCATCAAGATGGCCGAGATGCTCGCTAACCTTGAGGGAACCTCCTACGTGAGCAGGATGGCTCTGGACACACCAGGTAATACCCTTAAGGCCCGGAAGATGATCTTCAAGGCCTTCGAGATGCAGGTGAAGGAGCAGGGCTTTTCCTTCGTTGAACTCCTGTCGACCTGCCCTACCAACTGGGGGATGTCGCCGACTCAATCGATCAAGCGGCTTCAGGATGAGATGATACCTTATTTTCCGTTGGGGGTATTTAAGGAGAAGGAAACAGGGGACAACTTCTAAGGGCAGGAATCAGTAGCCAGAATCCAGAATCCAGGAGGAAAGGCCTGCGTACTGTTATTTGCTGAATGTCATGCCAAATGTTGGAAATAGCTAATTATTTTACAATAACAATTCTTTACTGAGCTGTCGAATTCAATGCGGTAGTCTAATATTCTGGATTATTCTTCTGACTTCTGGATTCTGAATTCTGGCTTCTGAAAATTGGAGTTCCCATGTATTTTGACGTGTTTATCAGTGGCTTCGGTGGTCAGGGGATCCTACTGGCCGGCCAGTTGCTGGCCGAAGCAGCCATGGAGAAGGGGCTAAACGTTACCTTCTTCCCCTCCTACGGCGTGGAGATGCGGGGTGGAACGGCCCGCTGCACAGTCGTTATCTCCGACGAGGAGATCGGGTCTCCCATTGTAGATAGCCCCAGGTGCGTGATCGCCATGAACCAGCCGTCACTCCTGAGGTTCCAGGAAGTGGTGACGGAAGGGGGCCTCTTTATCGTCAACAGCTCCCTTGCCAGGATGGAGGATGTCACGAGGAACGGGATCCGGGTTCATGAGGTTCCCATGAGCGAACTGGCCATAGAACTTGGAAACACCCGCCTTACCAATATGGTGGCTCTCGGCGCCTATGCCCAGCTTTCAAGTGCCATAGAGCCGGGGGAACTTGGGAAAGCCCTTCAATCGGTTATCCCGGTCCGCAACCGGAAACTCATCCCATTAAATGAAAAGGCCATCTTGAAAGGAGCTGCTTACGCAGCTAAAAACTAGGAATAGTAAATCTAGTAATAGTAATAGTAAGGACGAAGTGCCCACTATTACTATTACTCTCTACCATTACTTGATTATATAGTACCCTAGCCGCATAGTTTTTCCCTCCCAGTACAGCACCGGTTTTTCCACGTAACGGGCTTCGGACGTTTCCAGCCTGGTCCCCAGCAGCTCCTCGGCCCAAGCCATCAGGCGCTCCGGGGGGGCCTCCGATCTTTCCGCGTTCCACAGGATGAGAGTCGGGTTTTCTCTCCTTATCGGCATCTCCATCATCCCCGGTACCAGGACAGGAGAGCCCTTGAAGAAAAGTCTGAAGTTGCCCCCGATGCGGTGGTCGTCGGTAATGATGGTCCCTCCATCAAATCCATCGTTGAGGATATGGGCCGCCATGGCGCGGTAGGGAGGAGACAGCCTCGTCTCTTTATTTGTTTTCGATGCCATGATCACGCTTCCGGAAAAGGTAAGCATGGCCAGAACGGCCGGAATCACTGTCAGGGCAAGCAGCCACCTGAATCGTTTGTTGTCTATCCGAGGACTCAGATAGTGCATGAAAAAGATGGGCAGGAAGAAGAGGAACGGCTGGAGCCATCTTTCCTTGAAGTACGTTACCCGGAAAAAAAGGATCAAGATGGAGCAGACTGCAAGTGATGCCATTAGGGTTCTGCCGAGGAAAACATGTGTAGATTCATCCGGGGCGGTGGCTCTCAACGGTCTAGACAGGAAAAAAAACGCTCCGAAAACGATGAGGATAGGCCAGAAATAGCCCACCGCTGCTGCGAGGATTGAGCCGAAACCGGACAGGTAGTCGTGCAGCATCGTGCCTCCGCCCAGTGCCTGGAGTTTTTTCGTAGAGGCAGTCGCTTTATCCAGGTTCCCTGCGATCCATATGTAGGGAGGTGCAGTTATGAAGAACATTACCATGAGGCTCAGGGCGGACCTACCCGCGAGCACGGTTTTCCTGAAGTCTGGTGTCGCGATTCCAGCGGCGATGATGGCCACGAAAAAAATGGCGTAGTTATATTTGCTGAGCATCCCGAGGCCGACTGCTGTCCCAAACAGGATGTAATTCACGTAGGTGGGTTTCTCCCTGAGCCTGAGGAATAGCAGCAAGGTTAGCGCCGCCATAAAGGTGGCCAGGACCGTGTTGGAAAGTGTGCGGTACGATTCCCAAACGACTTGAGGGATCAGAAACAGGGATAAGGTCGCGATCGTCACTCCCATCCTATCGTGAAGAGCCTTTCCGGCGATCTTCATGACACAGACATATGTCGAAAACAGGAGTGTGTATTTTAAAATCGACAAGGCAAAAATGTTGACACCGAACAGCGAAAATGACAGGTACTGGAGCCAAACGTAGAGGGGCAGTTGTGCGCCGTAACCTGGACGCAGAACCTGTGCGTAGACGAGCTGTTCGGTCTCGTCCATATCCGCAGTGCTCGAGATGGCGACCCGGAGAATGACGCTCAGAAGAAAATAGGCAGCCAGTCCCCAAAAGACAGCACGATCCACGTTCGGTTCTATTCGATATGTTTTAATGGTGTCCTCTCTCGGGATCATGAGCGCCATTCATGGAATATCCCTACCCGAGTTGTGGGTTGGAAAATTTCGACCTGGATTCTCCGACATACTCCTGGTGTGGAAATTGGAAACGTAAGGTGCTAACCTGCCGCAAGAGTACCATAGAATACTTTCATGGATGAAGTATGATGGACACGCGAAACGGCTGGAAAGTAAATTATCTAGACGATCAAGAAATATATTTTCGTAAAAATCATGTGGAAGGCGGTCACTCAGAGCACGCCACTTCTTCACAGTAAGAAGTTAAGTCACGGTGCTGGTTTCAGGAAAGGAAGGGTAGTGGGACGGTGAGATCCAGGGAGCAGAAATGACCGGGTTGAGCGAAGTGGATATTAGCGTTGTCGTGCCTTTTTTGAACGAACAGGAGTGCGTTGAGGCGGTTTGTGCCGAGATCATGGAGGTTTTGGCGCCCATCTTCGGTGATAGGTGGGAGTTTATCGCCGTTGACGATGGTTCGGATGACGAAACAGGCGATGTCCTCGAGAGGGCGGCTGAAGGTCACACCTTCATGCATGTGATCCGCAGCCAGGAGCGCTCTGGTCAGTCTGCCGCTTTGAAGCTGGGTTTCATGTCGGCCAGAGGCGAGTTTATCGGTACCCTGGATGGGGATGGGCAGAACGATCCAAGAGATCTGCCTCGCCTGCTGGAGGAGATAAAGCGTAGGGGCGTTCATATGGTGAGCGGGATTAGAGTGAATCGTCGTGACAGCTGGGTCAGGAGAATGTCTGGAAGAGTGGCCAACAGGGTGAGGTCGTCCATCCTAAAGGACAATACATCCGATGTGGGCTGTGCGGTGAGAGTTTTGAAACGGCAATGTCTCGAAGATATCCATCTCTTCAGGAATTTCCATCGGTTTTTCCCTGCCCTTTTTGTTATGAACGGGTACTCAGTAGCGGAAGTGCCTGTCAATCACCGCCCTCGATTTTCGGGGACCAGTAAATACGGGGGCGGCATCCGAAGCCGACTATGGGTTGGACTGGCTGACCTTGCGGGGGTCTACTGGCTCAGCAGGAGGGTCATCAGGCCACGCGTCGCAGGTAGGAGAGGAAGATAGGCTTGAACGATAACGAGAGGATGGAAGAAGGTCACGGAGCTGTTTCGGCCCGGGGCCAGTTAGAAGCCGAATTCAGATCTTCCCCATTAAAAGATCTTCTAAGGATCTTCATAATCGGCCTGTTTTTCCTCCTCCTGGCTCTTTTTTTCAGGAGCGATATGGCCAGGGATGCTTTTGAAAATGTCCACCAGATCAGATCATTCCTCAAGTCGGGGGCAGTCCCAGGCGGCCTTACCGGCAGCGGAGCGGCATTTGTAGTTGCCACGGGTCTCCTCATAAGCCTTGGGTTACCCAGAATCTGGGTCTCGGCCCTCGGCGGGGCTGTTTACGGGGCCGTACTGGGCAGCATACTCAGTCTTTTCTCCGCCGCTATCGGTGCCACAGTGCTTTTTTTCGCTGGTTACACATTTCTCGGTTCTGCAGTCCAGCGCAGGATGCGAGGCCGCATGGTCAGGTTCGTGGAAAGAATCAACATGGAAGCCTTCTGGTGGGTCCTTTATTTGCGTCTTTTTCCCTTTGGCAATTCCACTGCCCAGAGCCTTTTTTTCGGAAGCCTGAGAGTTCCTTTCCCGGACTACCTCGCAGCGTCGGTAATCGGTTTTATTCCGCTGACAGTCGTCTTTGCCATGTTCGGGAGTGGGGGAGTTAAGGGCAACTTCACTCAGATATGGCTTGGTCTGGGTCTCATTGTTGTTGTAGGGATCATGCGGTATGTGATGAATCGGGTGGCTACCGGGAAAGCGACCGGAGAAGAAAACATTTAGTATAGCTCGGGCTGCCGAATCCGTCATTTGTGTCCGACCCAGATTATTCCCCCCAAGGGAATAACTCGAGGCCGTTGGATCTTAACCTGTTTTTTCTTTTCCCTTTCTCCTCCCCGGTTTTAATACGATCATTGCCAGAACCGTGAGCGCTCCCCAGAATAGAGAGGCGCTCCTGAGGATCCACGGCTCGATCTGCGGGTAGAGAATGGACGAAAGGTGATAAGCTAGAAATCCCCCTTCAAAACTGAAGCTTCGATCCGCTCCCCGGCGCAGTATCTCTTCCCACAACGTTAGCGGACAATACATCCCCGCGGCCGCTATGACTGCGGTGATCACCATACCCCCGAAATGGACCCACCTCAAAGCAGATGATCTGAGCCAGAGACCCAGCGGTAGTCCTATGACCATGAAGGCAGCCCAGAAGAGATGTATAATCATCAGAATATCGGCCAGATTGATCATACATCATCCTCTGGATGACGCGGAAACATGGGGGTCCCGGTTGAAACAGTTTGATACGGAGATGGAGAGATACGAAGAAAATACACGCCTCGTATCATTGCGTCCGTACTTATTTTCATACATCTCCGCGTCACCGTGTCCCCCCTTCCCCGTGTCGAGCGGTTTTCAACCGTTCCCTAGTCCCACTTCCTCCGGTCATCCAGGACCTCGGCGTCCTCAGGGATAGTTCCTGTTTTCACCTGGACAACCGCGAGACTGAGTTTCAGGATATCTTTGAGCCGTTTTGCGAAGCCCTGCAAGGTGTCTTCAGGCAGGGACAGGCTGCTTTCCACTTCAACGGTCAAGTCGTCCATGGCCCGTTCCCGTGTGATGACGGCTCTGAAGCGGTCCACTTCGGCAAATCCGGATATGACCTCGGCAAGCTGTCCCGGGTGCACGAACAGCCCCCGGACCTTGATCACCTGGTCTACCCTCCCCAGAATGCCAGTCAGGCGTGGGCTCTTACGGCCGCACGGACATTCGTCGTATACTGCTGAGGACAGGTCCCCGGTAGCGAAGCGAAGGAGGGTGTTAACGGGGTTGATAACCGTCACGATGACCTCACCGGTTGCACCCGGTTTAACCGGCTCAGCGGTTTCAGGATCGATAATCTCCAGGAGGACTGAAGGATCGAAGTGCATCCCGTTACCCTCCTCGCATTCGTAGGCGATGGCGCCAACCTCGGCAGTGCCGTAGCCTTGACGTACTTTGATTCCGTGGTTGTTCTGGAACCCGGTGCGCAGGCTCTCAGGAAGCTTTTCGGCAATAACGAACGCTTTTTCCAGTGCCATGGTCACGCCGACCTTCGCGGCTTTTTCGATCAGAACCGTAAGGTAAGATGGGAGGCCCACGTAGACGTTGGCCTTGAAATGAGCCGCCTCCTTGACCTGGATCTCGGTGTTACCGATACCAGCAGGGATCACAGCGCACCCCAGGTTGCCGGCTGCCTCCTCGAACATGGCTCCGGAGGGGGTCAGGTGGTAGTTGAAACAGTTAAGGACGATGTCCCCTCCGGTGATTCCACAGGCTGCAAAGGCTCGTTCCCATCGGTAGTAGGACTGAAGGCGGCCATCCGGGACGTAGATGGGACCCGGTGAAGAGTAGATCCTCCTTAGTTGGCCTGGGGAAACGGTTATCAGGCTGCCGAAGGGAGGGTCGGCGTCCTGGATGCCAGTCATTTCCGACTTCCTGAGGATCGGGAATTTGCGTATGTCATCAGCGGTCTTGAACTCTTCAGGAGTGGCACCGGCCTCGGCAAGCCTTTTGACGAACCCGGGAGCCTTTTGCCACTCACCGGTCATTAATTCCCTGACGCGGGTTGTCTGAAACTGTAGCGCTTCCTCGTAAGGCAGGTATTCGATGTCCCTTTCCTTTTTGACCATTGTTTTACTTCCTCCGGTTTGAAGTATTTAAAAGCGAAGTATTTAAAAAACAAGAATGCCCATTGAGAGGTCTTACGTCAAGCTCCTGGGGGACGGTCCTTAAAACTTAAATATTCTGTCGTTACCGTTGATTTGTCCTCCGAAGCGGTGGTCCAGGCGGTGCGGATTGGTAACTTTTATTAATTAATTAAGGACCGTCCCCCAAAACATTTTGACATGCTTGGCTATTTGGCTATATTGCCAAGTAGATTGCCAGGAGGTGAATTATGTTCAGAAAAAACAGGGCACATTACGAGAGGCGGTCACAGGTGTTCAAGGCTCTGGCGCATCCTGCGCGCCTGTTCATGGTGGAGGAGTTGGCAGCGGGTGAAAAATGTGTTTGCGAACTGACCGCCATGCTGGATCTTGACACATCCACGGTATCCAAACACCTTTCGGTCCTCAAGAACGCAGGTGTTGTGTCCGATGAAAAGCGTGGGCTCATGGTCTACTACAGCATCAAGATGACCTGTGTTCCGGGATTTTTCTCCTGCGTGCAAAAGTCTCTCGAAGAGGATGCAAGGGAGCAATTTTCAACCTGGACAGCTTAAGTATCTACGTCTTTATCTGCGGAGATAATCAGTTTGGATTGGAAAAAAGAGTATCGGCCGTTTATCTATATCGCGGGAGCCTTTCTGGTGCTCTTCTTTCTGCCCATCGAATCGATCCGTCTCCAGGGGGCCATCGTAGAAGCGTTCGCCCTGGCAAAGTGGTATGCCAGGGAACACGTGATCCTCTGTCTGGTGCCTGCGTTCTTCATTGCCGGGGCCATCACCGTTTTCGTAAGCCAGAACTCGGTTATGAAGTATCTGGGGCCCGCGGCCAACAAGGTCCTGGCTTACGGGGTCGCCTCTACCTCGGGGACAATACTCGCGGTCTGCTCCTGTACCGTACTGCCCCTCTTCGCCGGTATCTATCGCATGGGAGCGGGCCTTGGTCCAGCCGCGGCTTTCCTGTATTCAGGCCCCGCCATCAACATACTTGCCATCATCCTTACTGCCCGCATATTGGGGCCTGAATTGGGTATTGCAAGGGCTGTGGGAGCCATCGTATTTGCTGTAGTGATAGGTCTTCTCATGCACCTTTTCTTCCGTAGAGAAGAAAAGGTCAAAGTTCAGGCCGCGACAGACCTCCCAGACGCAGGCGGACGACCGCTATACCAGACGGTTGTTTTCATCGGGCTACAAGTGGGTATTCTGATATTTGCCACGTGGGCCAGCCCGGAGGGAGTCACCGGTCTGTGGGCGGCGATCTACGGCGTAAAGTGGCCCTTTGTAATGTTGTTCACGGCGGGCCTGGGCATCGTTTTAATACGCTACTACTCCATTAACTGGTGGAAGGTGGCCCTGGCCTTCGCGCCGGCTGCGGGTATCATGGCCCTGGCTCCCATCGCTTCCTCAGCTGGTGGCGCCATGCAGGGCGTCGTGCAATCACCCCTGTTCCCTTTACTGGTTTTCTCGGTCGGTGTGGCCGGACTGTCGGGTACCCTCGCCGGAGGCGGCAGTGAAAGCAGATATTGGCTGGAATCCACATGGACCCTGACCAGGCAGATCATGCCCCTGCTGCTTGCCGGTGTACTGGTGGCGGGGTTCTTCCTCGGAAGACCTGGACACGAGGGGATCATCCCGTCGGATTGGGTTGCTTCAGCTGTCGGGGGCAACTCCCTGGCGGCGAACCTTTTCGCCTCCGTCGCCGGGGCGTTCATGTACTTCGCCACTCTGACGGAGGTTCCGATCCTTCAGGGCCTTCTGGGTGCGGGCATGGGTAAGGGTCCTGCTCTGGCCCTACTGCTGGCCGGGCCCGCCCTGTCTCTACCCAACATGCTGGTGATACGAAGCATCATGGGAACCAGAAAGACGGCTACTTTCGTGGCCCTGGTGGTCACAATGGCGACGATAAGTGGGATGATTTTTGGAAGCATTACCTAGGCAGCCGTCTTGGTGGGGCGAGTGGGAGCATGGGCGAGGGGGAGCGTGGGTGAAAGGACACGGCGACGCGGAGACACGGGGACGCGGGGGAAGGTATATAGGTATATAGGTATCCAGGTGTGTAGGTGTCTAGGTACTTAGATACATAGAAACATTGACACGTAGTTACGTAGACACTTAGACACTTAGATACCGTTTTTTCATTGGAGGTTTACTTTGAAGAAGTTACAGATCCTGGGTACCGGTTGCCCCAAGTGCAACGACTTGGCGGCAAAGACAGAAGAGGCCGCGAAGGAGCTTGGTATCGAATATGAACTGGTAAAGATCTCCGATATCAATGACATCATGTCTTTCGGCGTCATGATGACCCCGGCCCTCGCGGTAGACGGAGAGATCAAGATCTCGGGTAAGGTCCCGGATGTCGATGCGATCAAGGAGCTGATAGCCTGACAGTTGGAAAGGAAGGCCATATGCGACCAAAATATCTGATCCCCGCTTTTGTGTTACTTGTGCTACTCCTGCCTTCATCCGGGCAGGCAGAAAACGGTGACGCCTCCCCAAGGTTCATCGCTACCTATTTCCTCACGAACATCCGTTGCCCTTCCTGCCTGACCATCGAGCGGCTGACGGCGGAAACGATCCAGACCGAGTTCGCCGAGGATCTGGGTGCGGGACTACTTGAGTGGCGCACAATCAACATCGATGGGGAGGGAAATTTTCACTTCGTCAAGGATTACCAGCTCTACACCAAGTCGGTGATCATCTCCGAGAATGTGAACGGAAAAGAGATCCGTTGGAAGAACCTGCCCAAGGTGTGGGAACTGCTGGGGAACGAGAAAAAATTCCGGAAATACCTTAAGGATGAAATAGTTACCTTTATGGCGGCCCATTGATGGAAGGCTCCCTGTCCGCTCTCATGACAGCGGTTTGGCTGGGGATCCTTACCTCCATCAGCCCCTGTCCTCTGGCATCCAACATTGCGGCCCTGTCCTACCTGAGCAAAAATGTCCAAAGACGCAGCGCGGTCTTCACATCGGGAGTTTCATATACACTGGGCCGGGTAGTGGCCTATGTCGGGGTCAGTGCCGTGCTGGTAGTGGGTCTACTCTCCATCTTCTCCCTGTCTCACTTCCTGCAAACGTGGACAAACCGTATTATCGGGCCCGTTCTTATCTTGCTGGGACTCGTGCTTCTTGAATGGATCCGTTTTCCGTTGCCCTCAATAGGATCGTCAGAACGTCTCGAACGTTTGGCTAAGGGAGGTTCAGCCGGTGCCGCGGCCCTTGGTTTTGTTTTCGCCCTGTCTTTCTGTCCTATCTCAGCAGCTCTTTTCTTCGGCAGCCTCATCCCGCTGTCCATAGACCAGGGTTCAAGGATCCTCATCCCCGCGCTTTTCGGCATAGGGACCGCCGCGCCAGTGGTTGTTTTCGCCGTTATGATTGCTTTTGGCGCCCGCTCGGTAGGTAAAACCTACGAAAGGATCACCCTGTTTGCCAAGTGGGCGAAGCGGATAACGGCGATTGTCTTTTTGCTGGCGGGGTTGTATTACATATTGACCTACTGGTTGGAGATAAGTGTGTGGGGTGTGTAGAAACTGGCGTAATTGCGTTAGTGCGTGGATGTTTCCAGATGTCGTTGATAAATCAATAATAATTATTTCTCAGGGCCTTTAGGGGAGAGCCAGTGGTGACAAAAATAAAAGGACGCATGAGTTTTATAGACCGCCATCTGACACTGTGGATCTTTCTGTCCATGGCAGCGGGTGTGCTCATCGGATATCTGGTACCTGAAGTCAAAAACCTGATTAACTCATTTCAGGTAGGAACTACCAATATCCCCATTGCCGTCGGGCTCATCCTCATGATGTACCCGCCCCTGGCCAAGGTCCGATACGAAAAGCTCCATGAAGTTTTCAAAAACGGCAAGGTCCTTGCGCTGTCTCTTATACAGAACTGGGTGGTGGGTCCGATCCTGATGTTCGGCTTGGCTATAACTTTCCTGTCCGGCCATCACGAATACATGGTGGGGCTCATCCTCATCGGTCTTGCCCGGTGCATAGCTATGGTTATCGTCTGGAACGACCTGGCCGCCGGAGACAGGGATTACTGCGCCGGCCTGGTGGCCTTTAACTCCATCTTCCAGATTATATTCTTTCCCCTCTACGCCTGGGTGTTCATAACGATCTTGCCTGGATGGTTTGGTTTAAAAGGCTTGGCTGTTGACATCTCCGTGACCCAGATCGCTCAGTCTGTTTTCATTTATCTTGGAATACCGTTCATCGCCGGCATGCTGACAAGGTTCTTCGGTTTGCGTCTTAAGGGTGAGGAATGGTACCAGGAAAAGTTGCTGCCAAAACTGAGTCCCCTGACCTTTATTTTCCTGCTTTTTACCATTGTTGTGATGTTTTCCCTGAAAGGGGATGTCATTGTTCAGCTTCCCTTCGATGTGCTGCGGATCGCCATACCACTAACGGTTTACTTTATCGTAATGTTCCTGGTTTCATTCTTCATGTCCTACAAAGCGGGGGCCACATACGAGCAAGCCACTACACTTAGCTTCACTGCGGCATCCAATAACTTTGAGCTTGCCATCGCCGTGGCGATAGCTGTCTTCGGTATCGATTCGGGGCAGGCGTTCGCGACGGTGATCGGTCCTTTGGTTGAAGTCCCTGTTCTTATCAGCCTGGTCAACGTGGCTGTCTGGATCAAGGGGAGATACTTCCCGTTCCAGGTAGCTACACCAACCGGGGTCTGCCATTTGAGCTGTGAACCATAGTTGATGACGTCTTAAAAAGGTCATCAACGCGCCCCGGGTGGGGCGCCCAAATCAATGACCGTTAATTGAAGTCATTGATTTGTAAGGAAAGCGAAAACCACGCTTTTCGCTTTCCGTGGAGCAAAAAGCCACGAATGGACTTTTTGCGACCCTATCATAGTTGATGACTTTGCAAAAAATCATCAACGCGCCCCTCGACCAGGCTCGGGACAGATAGTGCGGCTCGACCGGCTCGCCAGGTGCGGAGGGCGGAAGAGCGCTGGACCTTTCGACTGAGCGACATTGCGACTGGGCGACTTGGCGAAAAGGCAGGATCAAAATCATTAACACAGAGACTTCCCTGAAACCAGAAACCAGACTCTGGAGATGTGAGTCCGTCCGGAATCACATCTCCTTCTTTACCCCGTACCGCCCTTCCATTAGAATGGGGCCGCTCTGAATGCCAATCTCTTTGGTCGTCCCTGGTACAATCGGTGGGATTCGGCTGCGTTACTACCAATCAGGCATGAGCTGTTCATGGTCACGCGGAGGATTCAGTTGGAAAAGATCACCGGAAGAATAAGTATTGCCCTTAAGGTTCTTGGAACTTCCCAGATACTTACTGGTATTGGCGCGGTATCGGCTATTTTTCTTTTTATCAGCCATGAGGTCCTTGAGGTCGTTGGTGAGGAGATCATGATGCCCGGGAAGACCATCCAGATAATAGCTCTCCTTCTCATGCTCCTTGTCGCAGCATCGGGGGCGGTTTCCTTCCTCAGGGTGCGCTGGGGATGGTTGTTCAGTTTTTTAGTTGCCACAGTGGTCCTGGTCATGGTGCTTCTCATGGGGCCGGGTACGATCCCGATCACAAAATGGTTCTTCCTGGGGTTGATGGTCCTTTGCCTGGTCAACTGGGCGACTGCCGGTGTTTACTACTTCTACGACCTGTATACGTAGAGACGATTCCGAATTGACCCCTCGATCCCGCCACACGCGGGACTCGGGGCGGGCAATGGAAAATAGATAATTGAAAATGTATACCCTTCCATCTTGTTCGAAATATCCTGTTAAAATGATTTTCCCAGACTGTTAACGAATCAACCGTTCCTATAATCATAGATTTTTATCTTGAATCTTGAATCTTGAATCTTGAATTCTGTCTACCAAGGAGGTCTTTTTAATGCTGCTCAAAACGGTTGGTCCCGGAGAATCCTCCGGCGAGATGGAAGAAATCTATCAGGCCTTTATCGACACGGTAGGGATGGTGTCTCCACCATTTCTCATGCTCAGCGTAAGCCCCGGCATCCAGGCTCTTCAGGCAAAAACCATTAATTACTACACGGAATATTCTAACCTGAGCCCCTTGCTTATGGCTCTTATCAGGTACCTGACCGCAGTGGCCCTCGAGATGGGGCCGTGTGTCGAGTTCAACGCCAGGGCCCTCACAGCGCACGGGCTGACGGAAGAACAGGTCGCCGATCTCAAGATGAATCCGGCTGCCGCGCCTCTCGATGAAAAAAATGGGTGGCTTCTGGCCTTTGTCATCAAGGCGGTACGGGCACCGGAAACGGTCTCAGAGAGTCACATCAATAAACTAAAAGATCTTGGTTGGACCGACGCTGACATCTTCGATGCGCTATACATATCCTGTATGATGATAGGGATGGGAACGATGATGAAGGCGCTTAAGTTCGAGGAACCCCTTGAGGGGGCGAACTGGCGACGGAGCGACTAAGCGAAAAACACCACAGCTTTACATACATATGATGTTCAAAGCTCGAAGTTTATGTTTTGCGGTTTGTGTTCAATAGTTAAACGTAGCTTGCCAACGCAGGGTGCTGGATAACACTTTACTGGGTACTGGGTACTGGGTACTGGGTACTGGGTACTGGAGGTTTCTTTGCCAGCTACCATTTTTATTATTGAGGATGACCCCAAGATCGCCAGGGTCGTAAAGGCCTATCTGGAGGGCGCGGGTTTCACAGCTCATCACTTCAACGAGGGTCTGCCGGCCCTTGAGGCGGCCCGGCGGGAGCTTCCCGATCTGGTTATCCTCGATCTAATGCTCCCCGACATCTCAGGCGAGGAACTGTTCCAGGATCTGAAGGCCCTCGGAGACATCCCTGTCATCATGGTCACCTCCAAGTCCTCCGAGGAGGAAAGGGTGGCCGGCCTTGCTCTGGGTGCTGACGATTATGTGGTAAAGCCCTTCAGCCCGCGGGAGCTGGCGTTCCGTGTCCAGGCAGTCCTCAAACGGTCTAAGGGTACCGCGGACATTTCCGGGAAGGTGCTCAGTTTCGACGGTGGCAGACTGGTCCTTGATGCACAGGCCTTCGGTGTCAGTCTCGACGGACAACCGGTGACCTTGACGGCCTCGGAGTTTCGCATCCTCAATGTCCTGGCTGAGCATCCCGGCAGGATCTTCACCAGGGAGGAACTCATTCAAAAGGCTCTTGATTATCACTTCGAGGGCTACGACCGTACGGTGGACGCCCATATCAAGAACATCCGTAAGAAGATCGAGACCGACCCCAGAAAGCCGGACTATATTCAAACCGTTTACGGAGTTGGTTACCGGTTTGGCGGAAGAAAAGATGTTTAATAATATGACCTTCCGGATAATGCACGGTGCTATAAAGGCGATGATTTTAGCCACGGAGCCACGGAGAAAGTCGGAGGTACTGATGAATCAGGGTAAGGCGCGGGTGCTATAAAGGCGATGTTTTTTCACCACGGAGGCATTACGCCTCTGGCGTGACAGGCTTCGGAAAAGGAGAAAATCTAAGTCTGGGGGAATGCACAGTTTCAATATAAGCGATAAATTCTGTCTCTCGCAGGGACGCAGGGTTCGCGGAGAAAACCTAAATCCGGGTAAGACACATTTTCTATAACTGCGTTGTTTTTTTACCACTGAGCTCACAGAGGACACTGAGAAAGTCCGAGAAATTCTTAAAACAGGGGAAGGAACAACAGTAAGGGAGTAAGGGGTGTGGGGGGTAAGGGAGGAAAGAGCGGTATTCAGATGTACCTGCGTATCAAAGTATCTAGGTAACACCCTGCCAATTTCCCATTGCCCCTTCGTTGGACATTGGACCCCTGTTCAAGCCAGGGGCAGGCATTGGGCTTTGGACTGAATTTACCAATCACTAATCACCAATCACGGCTTTTTAGAGGTTTCTATGTTTAAAAGTCTGTGGGCGAAATTCTTCATTCTATTGCTGGTGGTCTCGCTCATCGGGCTGTCGGCTGCTCTTTACATGCGCCAGATGATGCTGGGCGATTTTGAGGCTTACCTGGACGGCGAACGCCTTGATCGTGCTTACCTTATCATAGCCAACCTGGAAGGCTCCCACGAGAGGAACGACGGCTGGGATCGGGAAGATATCTCTCGCAGTGCTGTGCGTGCCCTGATGCTGGGGATGGAGGTTCAGATCCGGGATGCCGACGGTTCCATTGTCATGAACACTCAGCAGGCCACGGAAGATCTGTCTCCCCTCATGGCGCGCAGGGTGCTTTCCCTGGCGGGGGGTGAGCCTCTCACAGGAGCGGGAGAGTTTTTCCCCTATCCTCTGTTTCTGGGCGGAGAACACATCGGTACGATCGAGGTGAAGTTCATGTCCCAGGACAGGGGACTGCTCTTTGTACAACGATCCAACAGGTTCCTGGTCATATCCTTCCTGGTCATGGGCGGCATAGCGGTCCTTGCCGGCTTTTTTGCCTCACGGAGGCTGACACTGCCCCTGAAAAAACTTGTTGATCAGACTCGGGCAATCAGGAGGGGAGAGCTTACCAGCAGGACCGAGGTCGCCGGCGGGGACGAGTTGGGGCAACTCTCTCACGCCTTCAACGAGATGGCCGATGACCTTGAACTCCAGGAGTCACTGAGGCGCAAGCTCATAGCCAACGTAGCCCATGAGCTACGCACCCCCCTGGCCGCCATGAGGGGCGAACTGGAAGGGATGATCGACGGTGTGCTGGCGTCAGACGATGACCAGCTTCGGTCCTTGTATGAGGAAACGGGTAGACTAAGGACTATGCTGGACGGGATCGACGACCTGACCCAGGCTCAGGCCAGTTCCCTGACGCTGGTGAAACAGGAAGTCGCACTCGTGGAATTTCTTGGAAACATCGGTGAAAGGTTCCGTGCGAGGGCAGTTGGGGAGGGTGTCGGGATCAAGGTCGAGGTTGAGGAGGATACCGCTGCCTGGGCAGATCCTGACCGGCTCAGCCAGATCGTCATCAACCTGCTGGACAACGCCATCAGGGCGACGTCCGAGCACGGTGCTGTGACACTGTGGTCGGGTCGGGGGGAGAGCGGCACAATCATTGAGGTCAGCGATACCGGTGAAGGTATTGACGAAAAAGACATTCCTTTTATCTTCGAGCGGTTTTACTCAGGACCAGATGGCGGGCTGGGTCTGGGTCTTCCCATCGTGAGGGAACTGGTAGACGCACACGGGGGTGAAATAACGGTGCACAGCGAGGCAGGGAAGGGGACGAAGGTGAGGGTGACATTGCCTTCAGATCCTGAAAACGGTACCTGAAGGCAGAGTCTGGGGTCTAGGATCTAGGGTCTAGTATCTAGGTCTAGGGTCTAGAGTTTGGAGCCTTATTCTCCCGGAAAATCGGTTGGGAGGGGATTAAGCTTTTCCAGATGAAAAAAAATGGGCTTCTTCATTTTTCTTCATAATCTCTTCAAAATTCCTTCATACGGTTCTGTTAGAAAGGGTGCAACAACAATTCTTCAGAACCTATAGGAGGTAATCAAAATGAAGAAGAGAACACTTGTAGTACTGGGATTGGTCCTTTCCATGAGCCTCATCGTCGCCGGCAGCGCTTTCGCCCGCTGGGGCGGGGGGTACGGCATGATGGGCGGCGGTTACGATCGTGGCCCCGGCAACTACTACCAGTCCGAGGTGAATCCTGAGTCCATGATAAAGTTCCAGAAGGAGACCCTCTCGCTGAGGGACGAGCTACTCACGAAGAGGCTTGAACTGAGCCAGGAGTACGACAAAGACACCTCTGACGCTGACCGTATCGGGCAGCTTCGCAAGGGGATCATCGACGTTCAGACGAAGATCCAGAAGGTCGCGGATAAGTACGATATCGGTTCAGCTGGACAGGGCCGACGTGCCCGGGGCGGTTACGGCAGAGGTTTCGCCGATTGTGGCGGAGGTTGCTACTGATCCAGGAATCTGAAAAAATGAGTTAAACTTTTTAGCAGATCATTAATTTTCAAACGGGAAATCGCGGGTATTGATCCGCGGTTTCCCGTCTCAGGTGATGACCATGAAGAAACTCGTTCTGATCGCAGCGTTTCTGTTTCTAACCTCACTGTCCGTACCGGGTGACGTTCTTGCCATGATGCACGGTCAGGGCCGACACATGAAGCTCTACGGCGGGTACTGCCAGGGGCCCAGGTGGGGCTGGTACGGGGCAGGCCGCCAGGTGACTACTGTGGAGGAGGTAAGGGAGCTTGTGACAGGTTTTATCGGTGACACGGACCTGTCCACAGGCGAGATCCAGGCCAGGTCAACTTATTATGAGGTTGAAATAAAGGATAAGGGTGGTGAGGTCATTGATCTCCTCATCGTGGACAAAAGGACATGCCGGATAAGGTCAGCGTATTAAGTGCAGTACCCAGGAGGAAAGGCAGTTATCTGTGATCAGTAATCGGTGGTCGGTAAAATCCCGAGTCCGAGCCCAGGCCCGCGTAACGAAGTACCGAGGTATCGAAGTGTCGAGGTGAAAACCGATTACTTGACGAGGAGATACTGAGATGCGGCAATACGGAGAAGGGAAAACCTGTATCGAAGTATCTACGTATCCAGGTGTCGAGGTAACACCTGAACCTGGTTAGTAAACGGTTACCAACAAAGCGACCAAAATTTAAGTGAAGAGTTTAGCAGGGGTAGTCCTGTTTTAGTATGACATGATGTGATCGCCTGATATTATTCTCTTATCTCTTATCTCTTATCTCTTATCTCTTAACTCTTACATCTATTACCATTACTATGACTCACTCTCTCCTGTACCTTGTACCCTATCCCTATTGCCATTACTGACTTTACTCCACAGGAAGTTCTTTTAAAGCCGCCCAGCGGTAGAACGACTGGTCGTAGTTGGCCGAGTTGGTGAATCCCGCCATTTTCAAGGCTAATACCATGAAGGCCGAGCGTATTCCGGCGGTGCAGTAGGCGGCGATGGTTTCATCCCTGCCAATGCCCGCTTTGGTGAAAAGGCTCTCCAGTTCCTCCTGGGGTTTGAGCCGGCCATCTTCCAGGAAAAGGGAGAGGTAAGGGACGAGGACGGCTCCCGGCAAGCGCCCCCCTCGGGCCTCCCCGTATTTGCGGGCTCCTTCATACTCTTCCGGGGTCCTGCTGTCGACGATCCTGATGTTCTCCCTGTTATCTCTGATCCAGTCCGTATCCACTGATAATCCCGGAACCATATTCTTGACCTTGAACAGGACGGGAACCGGCTCGACTTTTCCTCTGACTACCGGGTAACCATTTTCTTTCCAGTAGGGGAAACCTCCGTTCAGGAACATGGACCTTTTGATTCCGATCATCCGAAGCATCCAGATGAAACGTCCGTCCTCGCCCCAGCCACCCAGGGAGTTACCGTATACGACTACGGTGCTGCTTTCGTTTACACCTACCTCGCCGAATTTTGACGCAAGCTCACGAAAGTTCAAAGCCACGCCCCACTTTGGGCTGCCGGGTCTGCCCAGTGTAACGGCAAAATCCTGCCATTTAACGGGGATGGCCCCCTGGATATGGCCCTTCTTGTAGGCTATGGGTCCCCGTGCGTCCAGGATGAGGAGGTTATCCGCTTCAAGGCCGGTGCTTAGCCAACGGGCGTCAACCATGTATTGAGGGTCCCGGTAACCGTTGCCGGCAGCGGAGAGGGTGGTGGTGAAAAGCACAAAAGTCAGGGCGGCCAGTACCAGTACAGATCTCATCAGCGGGATCTCCAGATGCCGGTAGAGTCAGCTGGATATAGACTAACACTATGGAATGTATTGTACAAATCAATGGGTCAGGAAGGAGATGATTCCGTTTTCAGGGTGGTGCCAGCCTGAACATTAAGGCCAGATCCCGGGACATCCTGTTCAGGGTGAGCACCGTGAACGCGGGCGCCAATCCGGGAGCGGTAACTAGAAGGTCGTATGTAAAGGAGGTGTTCGCGTCATACGGTTCCACGGTGCCGATATTCTGCCCACCGCAATCGGCTGAAAAGCCGGTGAGAAAAGCTGTATCGTTCCACAAAGCCTGACCTGCCGAGTCGGTCACCCGGGTGTTGATGGAGTCCGGAGGGCCGGTATCGATGAACACCGTCGTTCCCGGTATCGGGCTGCTGTCGGCATCCAGAAGGACTATCACCTGGACTGTAACGATGAAGTCACAGGGGTCGTCACCGTTGCCGGAGGAACATCCAAAGGCAGCAAAGCCGCTAACTCCCCCTGAACCGCATCCCACGAAGGTGGAGTTAGAGCCGAGTGAAAGGAAGAGTAATAGTAAAAGTAAAAGTAAAAGTGATGGGCGCATCGTATTACAATGTTAGCACAGACCGAGTATGCCAGGATGATCGTCAACGAGTCACGAATTACGAATCATGGTTCTCCCTGAAATTTGAGATATGAGATCTGAGATTTGTCAGGGTATCTCTCCCTTCACCGCCTCGGCTATAAGATCACCTATCGTATCGATCCGTATCCCGAGGGAGTTGAAAAGAGAACCCCAAGTCTGTTTGCCGTCCCCAACCTCGGCCAGGATGTTTTCAGGGGGCCGGTTCATCAGCCCGGCGAGATAGAGGCTGAGCGCTGATTCAGCGATATTAGCCCCTTTATCGCGCAATCGGGTGAGAGTAGGTTCACCAGCATTAAAGACCCGTCCGAGTACCGGGTCTGCCAGCGTACGGGCCATCCCGTCGGCATCGCCTGCTTTCCTGGCCTCCTTAAAAGTGGTTCCCAACATCCCGGTGTCAAGGTCGACGGCATCGAGGGCAGCTGTCCAGGAAGAGACCTTGTCGCGTTCATCGAGAAGCTGATCAGCCAATATGTCAACCCGGGTGGACAGGTAACTTGAAAGCCAGAGGTCTGTTTCCGTAGCGCCTGTCATCCGCTGCCGGATGACCTTTCCTTTTTCGATTCCCGAGGCCGCTGCCAGGAGGCTATTTCGAGCCGTGGCAAGGATGTAGGGATCGGCTGAGGCGGGTTGGGCGGGCTTGAAAGATCTTTCCTTGAAACAGTGACAGGTAACGGCAAGTGCCTGTTGAGCTGAGATGAAGAGCATGAGGAAAAACAGCAACACCACCTTGCACTTAATGGACTTAATGAGATGTTCGGTGAAAAATCGCTGGTTACTGTTTTTCATCTCTTATTACCCTTCAGCTCAACATAATGACCGCTTGACACGGGGACACGAAGACTCGGAGACACGGAGTAGATTACGGAGTAGATTACTCCCCGCGTCACCCCTTCGCCGCGTCACCGCGTCTGATCGTTGAATATACTATTCAAGTAGTTCCCTCTTTTCAACCGCCTCCCAGTTCCCATTCACCTGTTCGAAACGCACCTGGATCGCCCCATCGCTGCCCTCTTCCCACGGCTGTGAGAAGATCTCAGCTACGCTGCCGGCCTGCCTGTAGAAAAGGTCGAACTTTGAGCGGACCAGGAAAGATCCGTCCGCGTCCTCGGTGAAATAGCTGGGAACTTTATATATCCGGTAGACCTGTCCGGGCTCTTCGTGGCATTTGTGGCTTACACGGTCGAAGGCTGCCATGGGTTGAATTCCGAGTGGGCTTGCAAGAGTCGAGTCGCGGGTGCGGTAATTGGTAACCTGAATGGTCTGAAAATAGAGATGAACCGCTTCCCGGAGCCCCTCCGGCCAAGGTCCGGCTGCCATCGCCTGGTTGTTGACGGTAAACAGTGTGGGAGTTATCAGACACGCCACAAACACCAGGTATGTCAATAAACTCATGCTGTTTTTTCTAAGTTCCCAGAAAAACATGGCAAGCCAACACTACTCTAATTGGACGGTCCATAACAGTACGATGATCCCGGAAAATGAAAACTCTTGATATGAGTCAAACCGAGGCGATATTACATATATGTGGGCCGGGCGGGATGAGTGTGGGAAAACCGTTTGACACGGTGAAGGGGAGACACGGAGACACGGAGAAGAGCGGTATGGGGGTTTGGGAGTAAGGGGGTATGGGGGTGACTGAGAAACGAGAAAAAACCGCCTGATACGGTGGAAAGGCGGACACATCGACGTGGCCGACTGAGCGACCTGACGAAAGGGCAAGATCTAAAGCTGGGAACACGGTGACGCGCGAAAAGAAAAAAAGCATCCAGCGCAATAGTACACTGTTGCACATGTGTACTATACTCAATTTTGAATCTTGAATCTTGAATATTGAATCCACTTAAACCGGGAGGTTCCAAAATGTCCAAGCGCTTCGTATTCTTCTATTTGTTCAAGGCAGATCCAAAGCGGCTCATGGAGGTGATCCCGGCCCACAGGGAATACTGGGACGAGGTGGGGCCGACTGATTACACCGGCGGCCCCTTCGCGGACCGTGATGGAGGGATGATCATCTTCTCGGCCGGCAGTCTTGATGATGCAGAAAAAATGGCTCAGGGGGACCCCTTCGTTACCGAGAAGATCATAGACCAGTTGTGGGTCCGGCAGTGGGAGGTCATGCTGAAGGTCCCGGATGGAAGTGAGTGACGGGAGGCGAAACCGCACGACACGGAGACGGGGAGACACGGTGACACGGGGGAAAACTGCTTCTTCGCATCTGCTATACTCTCACTCATATAAAAAAGGCACCTTATAAGTGCCTTTTCCCCGCGTCTTCGCGTCTCCGCGTCTCCGCGTCCAGGTCAACTTATCCATCTCTTCCTGCGTCTGTAATGTTTCACGTCCCTGTAGCTCTTCTTATCGCCCACCTTGCTCAGCCCCAGGTAGAACTCCTTGACATCCTCGTTCTCCTTGAGCTTCTCCACGGGATCGTCCATGACGATCTTGCCGTTCTCCATGATGTAGCCATAATCGGCGATGGAAAGGGCGATGCGCGCGTTCTGCTCCACGAGAAGGATGGTGGTCCCTTCTTCCTTGTTGATGCGGTTGATGATCCCGAAGATCTCCTTGACCAGCAGGGGAGCCAGGCCGAGGGACGGTTCGTCCAGAAGCATCAGTTTCGGGCGGGCCATGAGGGCGCGGCCGATGGCCAGCATCTGCTGCTCGCCGCCGGAAAGGTACCCGGCAAGGGTGTGACGGCGCTCCGTTAGACGCGGAAAATACTCGAACACCATCTCCATATCTTTTTTGACATCGGCGCGGCTCTTCCTTGTGTGGGCTCCGGCGTAAAGGTTCTCGTCAACGTTCAGGTCGTCAAAGACCCGCCGACCCTCCATGACCTGGAAGATCCCCATTCTGACCCTTTTTTCCGGGTCCACGGCATCGATGGGTTTTCCCCTGTAGGAGATAGAGCCATCGGTGACCTTTCCCTCCTCGCCCTTGAGCAGACCGGAGATGGCCTTTAAAGTCGTGGACTTTCCGGCCCCGTTGGCCCCGAGAAGCGCTACGATCTGCCCCTCGCGGACTTCGAGGGACATACCCTTTAAAACCAGTATGACGTCGTCGTAGATCACCTCGATGTTATTGAGGGCTAGTATAGGTTGGGCTTTATCTTTATCGGTTGCTGGTTCAGTCATCATTATTTTGAATCGGGGAAACGGCGAATCGGGGAACCGGGGATCCGATCTTTCTCCGTTTCACCCCCTCTCCGTTTCTCCGTTTCGTGGTGCAAGGAACCGGGGGTGGAAAAACCGGGAGGCCGATCAAGCCGACCTCCCGGTTCTTTGCATGCTTACTGACCTAACCACTCCGGCCTGCGCTCGAGCGTCACCGTCTTGACAGTGACGATCTTGCCTTCGGCGTCCATCTTGTTGATGTTCAGCGTTGTGTTCGGACGGTGGTCCGTCGGTGTGAAGGTGATGGGAGCTGTCAGCCCACCGGTGTCGAAATCCTTCAGGGTCTCGATGGCGGCCTTTACGCTCGGGCCGTCCAGAGACGAGGCCCGTTTCATCCCTTCCCACATGACCATCATGGAGCTCCACCCCTGGATGTAATGGACGGTATGGGAGTCATCCGGATGCTTTGAGTTGTGCATCTCCATGGGCGCCTTCATGCCGGGCACATCGGCTCCCCACATGGCGAAGGGACCCATGCCGTAGGCTCTCTCGTTGACGGCGTCACCGGCCAGTTTCGGCAGGTTCTCGTCAAAGCCCCATACGTTGATGATGAACTTGGTGTCGAGACCGAGCTTGGCGGCGTCCTTGATGATGACTGCGGTGCTCGAGACGGTACCGCCGATCCAGGCCCAGTCGGGGTTGAACCTCTTCATGTTGGTGAGCTGGCTGACGGCATCAGTGGCGCCCAGGCTGACGAACTGGTCTGGCCCAACCTCAAGCCCCAGCTCGGCGGCCATGGCTTTGCCCGATGGGATGGGGTTCTTTCCGTAGGGGTGGTCAGGGTAGATGAATACGACCTTTTTACTGCCGGACTCATTGACGAACTGCATGGCTCCCCTGATGGCTTCCCCATAGGAGGCGCTGGCGTAAAAGTTGTAAGGGGTTTTGGCAGGATCGTTGATCAGCGAGTCGTAGGACGCGGAAATATAGACGATCTCGTCCTTGGAGACCAGGGCCTTCAGTGCGTTGGTGTCGCCGGTGCCCCACCCCATAATCACGAATATGCCCTTGTCCTTGTAGGTCTTGTAGAGCTCGACCGCCTTGTCGGGCTTGTAGGCATAGTCGTTGGCGATGAGTTCAACAGGCCTGCCGTTGATCCCGCCGTTGGCGTTGATGTAATCGGCTGCGTCCAGTGCGCCCTGGGCGTAGTCCTTGCCCACCCCGGCCGTGGGGCCGGTTGTGTCGAAGATCCCACCGATGACGATGGGCTTGGCGGCTTCCTTGGGAGCCTCTTCCTTTTTGGCGCATCCAAGCGCGCCCAGGGCGACGACCAGCATCGCCGTGGCGGCCAGAACGATCCATTTCGATCTCAAAATACCTCTGCTCATCTTAATCCTCCTTATGTGACTTTTCACGTTCCCCCCTGGTTATTGTTCCCATCTTTTCTACCCTGCCTCACCAAATGACTCGGAGAATCTTTTGGCGAGTTTATTAACGCTGCACTATAACATTTTCTCTTCTCAGATTAAATGTTGATGACTTCGCAAAAAATTATTACCGCGCCCCCGTTTGGGGCGCCCGAATCGATGACGTGGGATGTTGTCATTGATTCGTGAGGAAAGCGGGAATGACATTTTTCGCTTTCCGTTGAGCAAAAAGCCACGAATGGACTTTTTGCGACCCTATCAATAAGAAAAGGGCCAAAGCTTCCAGTAGTTTTTGATCGTGTGCCAGCGTGCTGCCAGGCCGTCCGGTTCGAAGATGAGGAACAGGATGATGATCAGACCGAACACCCCCTCCGTCAGGCTCTGGAAGATGGCGAACACGCCGGGATAGACCTGGGTCAGGGCGTGTTCCGGGATACGGAGCAGGATAGGCAGCATGGTCATGAAGACAGCTCCATAAATGGCCCCGAGGACGGAGCCCATGCCACCGATGATGATCATGGCCAGGTACATCACTGAAAGCCCTATTCCGAAGGCTTCGTCGTTGACCACCAGAACGTAGTGCGCCCAGAGACTTCCCGCGATCCCTACCATGAAGGAGGAGATGCCGAAAGAGAGGATCCGGTAGAACCAGACGTTGACGCCGATGACCTCGGCTGCCAGATACCTGTCCCTGATGGCTACAAAGGCACGCCCGGGTCGTGTGCGGGTGATGTTCTTAGTGTAGAGAGTGGCCGCGATGACAATGGCATAGATGAGGTAAAAGTAGGATCGGTCGGTATCCAGTGCGATGCCGAAAAAAGACGGTGAATCCACGACCATCCCTGAGCTGCCCCCGGTAAGGCCCGTCCAGTTCCGCATGGCGTACTCGATGATGAACTGGGCCGCCATGGTTGCGATGGCCAGATACAACCCCTTGAGCCTCAGGGAAGGGATGCCGAAGAACATACCCACGATAGCGGTCACCAGTCCCGCCAGGGGAAGAGCGAACCAGAACGGTAGCCCGACCTTGAGAGTGAAAATAGCCGAGGCGTAAGCTCCCACCCCCATGAAAGCGCCGTGCCCCAGGGAGATCTGGCCGGTGTACCCGGTGAGTATGTTGAGCCCATGGGCCCCGATGATGTAGATCCCGATGAGGTTCATGATGTAGAGGGTGTTGGTGTTGAAAATGGTGTTGAACGGTTTGTTGATCCATGGGAATGCGAGCAGGAAGATGAAGAGTGCGGCCATCCAGAACTTGATGAAAGGAGTCTGGAAGATCGCCATGTCCTCCTTGTAAGTTTCGTGAAATATCCCGCTCGGCTGCATGCTCATGAGTTAAACTCTCTCGATTTCTTCAGTTCCGAACAGGCCGTAGGGCTTGACCATGAGGATGATGACCAGGACCACGAAGGGAGCAACTTCCTTGACCCCTCCGCCGAAGAGCTGGTCGAGATAGCCTCCCGAGAGGTTTTCCAACACGCCGATGATAAGTCCGCCCAGGACAGCCCCCGGGATGGAATCCAGTCCCCCCAGGATCACGGCAGGAAAGACCTTCAGGCCGACTGAGGACAGGGTGATGTTCACACCGTTGATGTTCCCGATGAGGATACCCCCGACGGCCGAGACCACAGCGGCTACGCACCAGGAGATGGCGAACACCTTCTTGACGCTGATACCCATGGACAGGGCCACCTGGTTGCTGTTGGCAGTAGCCCGCATGGCTATCCCCATCCTCGAATACTTGAAGAAAAGGGCGAAGAGGACGAGAAAGACCATGGATGCCAGAAAGGTGAAGACGTAAACCTGGGACACGATGATCTCCCCGACCCTCAGGGGTGTTTCCGGAAAGATGGAGGGGAAGGCTTTGATCTCAACTCCCCAGATAGCCGCGATGCTGGACTTGAGTACCAGGGAAAGGCCGATAGTGATCATGATGATGGAGATGGCCGGTTCACCGATCATGGGCCGGAGCACCAGGCGCTCGATGAGCAAGGCCAGGGTAACGGAGAATGCCATGGTGAGGAAGAAGGCGGCCCAAAACGGCACCTGGAATGTGGTGAGCAGCCCCAGACAGACGTAGGCACCCACCATGAGCAGTTCTCCCTGGGCGAAGTTGATGACGGAGGAAGCCTTGTAGATGAGAACAAAACCCAGGGCCACCAAGGCGTAGACGCTGCCGACGGCGAGCCCCTGGATGATCAGCTGTAGAAAAAACCATATCTCCTGCATTTAGTCACCCTTCCCGTTATCCAGCTGGCGAATGATCATCGTTGTCTTTATGCGGGCCGTACGCCCGTCCTGGTACTTGATGGTTGTATCGATGGGGATGTCTGTGGAGTCAGTGTACATGGCCTCAATGACCTCTTTGTACCTCTCACCAATGAAACCCCGCCGGACCTTCTTGGTGCGAGTCAACTCGTCGTCATCGGCGTCAAGCTCCTTGTACAGGAGGACGAATTTTCTGATGATGGATGTCTCGTTGATACGCATCAGATCCCTGTTGACCTTCACCGCCTCGGCTTCGATGAGGTCGTAGACCTCCTGCTTGGCTGAGATATCAGTGTAGGTCGTGTAGCTGATGCGTTTCTTTTCAGCCCATTTCCCGACGATGGGCATGTCGATGTTGATGATGGCGGTGATGTAGGGGAGGTTGTCCCCGATGCAGACGGCCTCCTTGATGTAGGGAGAGAACTTGAGTTTGTTCTCGATGAACTGGGGGGAGAACATGGTGCTGTCGGCCATCTTCATGACGTCCTTGACTCTGTCGATGACCACCAGGTGGCCGTCGTCGGTGAAGTGACCGGCATCGCCCGAGTATAGCCATCCGTCCCTGAGGGTCTCCTCGGTGGCCTCATCGTTCTTGTAGTAGCCAAGGAATACGCTGGGGCTTTTGGAGAGGATCTCGCCATCCTCGGAAATGACGATCTGAGTCTCCGGGATCGGTTTGCCCACCGAGTCGAAGTTGATGTCTCCGTCGTAGTGGATGCATGAGATGCCGGAGATCTCTGTCTGCCCGTAGATTTGCTTCAGGTTGACGCCCAGCCCGTGGAAGAATCGGAAGGTATCCGGACCCAGGGCCGCGCCACCTGTGGAGGCCGACCGGAGATTCGAAAAGCCCAGCCGATCCTTCAGGGCCCTGAACACGAAAATGTAGGCCCACAGGTATTGCAATTTGAGCCAGAAGGAGGGGGCCCTCTTCTCGAACTTGCAGTCTGCCATGCGGTAACCGATAGGCAGCGCAGTGTCGAAAGCCTTGCGTTTGAGCCATGAGGCATCCATCACCTTCACCTGGATGGAGGCGGCCAGGTTCTCCCAGATCATGGGGGGTGAGAACATGACGTTGGGAGCGATCTCCCTCCTGTTCTCCGTGACGGTATCGGGCTCCTCAGGGAAGTTGACCGTAAAGCCGACAAGGAGGGCCGAGGCGACTCCCATCATCTGTTCGCCGATCCAGGGCAGGGGAAGGAAGGAGACGAACTCGTCGTCCTCGAATTTCGGGTCCACCTGTACCAGGCTGTGGGCCATCCGGAGCATGTTTGCGTGCGAGAGCATGGAACCTTTTGGAAAACCGGTGGTCCCGGAGGTGTAGGCGATAAGGGCGAGATCCGCCCCTGTCGTCCGGTCCACCATCTCCTTGAACATCCTGGGGTTCCTGCTGTCCAGATCGCGGCCCAGGGCTTGGACGTCGGTGAAGTCGAGGAGCATCTCATCCTGATAATTCCTCATGCCTTTTGGATCTGTGTAGATAACCTTTACGACCTTGGGGATGCTCTCCTTGAGTTCCAGGATCTTGTCCACCTGTTCCTGATCTTCCGCCACGACAAACTTCGCGTCGGAATGGTCGATGATGTAACCCACTTCTTTGGTGGTGGAGTCCTGGTAGATTCCCAGGGGAACCGCCCCGGCGCTCTGAGCCGCCAGTTCAGCAAATACCCATTCCGGCCGGTTGTCTCCCACGATGGCAACCTTGTCGTCCTTTTCCAGCCCCAGGCTGACGAGGCCGAGACAGAAATAGCGTACGTGGTCGATATAGTCCTGCCATGTGAACGACTGCCAGAGTCCGAACTCCTTTTCCCGTAGTGCTACCTTGCTGTGGGCGAACTTTTGGGCGTTTCGCACGAGCAGCTTGGGGAGAGTGTCGGAGGAGGACACCTCGGGGAGCGTAGTTGGAGCGGTCTTTTTCTTTTTCAGCATCATGAGACCCAGTACCCAGTACCCAGTATCCAGTAGCCAGTAGAAAACAGGGCGAAGCCCTTCTGGAATCTGGAATCTGGAATCTGGAATATATTCTTCAAATCTCTTCCTCGTCTCCCAGGTACGCCGCGATCACCTTCGGATCGGCCTGAACCTCCTCCGGCTTGCCCAAAGAGAGTCTCTCCCCGAAATCCAGGGTGCAGATGCGGTCGGATATGTCCATTACCACACCCATATCGTGCTCGATGAGGACGACGGTCACATCCCTCTCTTCGTTGATGTCCAGGATGAAACGGGCCATGTCCTCGGTCTCCTCGGCGTTCATCCCAGCCATGGGCTCGTCCAGAAGCAGGACCTGAGGGTCCAGAGCCAGGGCGCGTCCGAGCTCCACTCGTTTTTGCAGACCATATGCCAGAGTACCTACCGCTTTTTTCCTGATATCCTGGATTTCAAGAAAGTCGATGATCTCCTCCACGACTTCCCGGTGTCGGATCTCCTCACCCCGTGCTTTGCCGAACCAGATGCCCCCGGTGAGGAGGTTGGTGTTCATGTGTATATGACGACCAAGCATGAGGTTGTCGATGACGGTCATACCCTTGAACAGCTCTATGTTCTGGAAACTTCTCGCGAGCCCCAGTTGCGCCCTTTTGTAGGGAGAAAGTTTGTTGATCTCCCTCCCTTTGAACAGGATCTTGCCCCTGTCAGGGGTGTAGAGTCCGGAGATGCAGTTGAATATGCTGGTCTTACCAGCCCCGTTGGGTCCTATTATGGCGAAGATCTCCCCTTCCCGGACGTCCAGGCTGACGCCGTTGAGGGCCATGATCCCGCCGAAGTGAAGGTAGATGTCCTTCAGTTCCAGGATAGTCAAAAGTTGTGGTCTCCCCTGTACCCGGGATGTACTAAAACACCGTTTGATTTTATTGGACAAAAAAGCCCTATACAGTTACGCTATTTGTCCGTTTCCTGTCAAGAACCTAGGAGCCTGTGGGACAAACTCATCAGGCTCCTAGCTGTAGTTGGTCGGAAACTATTTCGGTTTCGGCGCTGATGCGTTGACACGGTTGAGGGGGGGCTGGTAATAATCAGAATCCAGAATCCAGAATCCAGGAGCCAGAATATTTTTGGCTATACTTTGGACATTGGACTTTGGACGTTGGACTTTCTTAAAGGAGTTTCCCATGCTCGCGAAAGACTATATGACCAAAACGGTCGTGACGATTCATCCCGAGGATTACCTCGTTGACGTTCGCAAATCCATGCAGGACCTGGGTGTCAGGCACCTCCCCGTGCTGGATGGCGGTAAACTGGTGGGTATTATCAGTCTCAATACCATCAGGGACGCGGCTCCCTCCAAGGCTACCGATTTGTCCATTCACGAGATCCACTACCTGTTGTCCAAGATGAAGATCCGCGAGGTGATGAAGAAGGATGTGGTTACGTGTGGGCCTGATGATCACGTCGAGGATATCGCCAAGATCATGCAGTCGAAGAGGATCGGCGCTATCCCCGTTGTGGACAAGGGTCAGTTGGTGGGGATCCTCACAAACGATGACATGTTCCGTATCCTCATGAAGATGCTGGGCATGGACACGCCCGGGAGGAGGATCACACTCGAAATGGAGCGCGCCCGGGGCGAGAAGCTGGTGGACATCATCCAGGCGGTCAAGGGCAGGGGCAAGTTCATTAAGAGTTTTCTTTCCATGGAAAGTCCACATCCGGGACGTCAGACCGTCATCCTGAATCTGGATGATTCAGACATGGGCGAGGTCGTGGAAGCCCTTGCCGGACTCGGGTTTGATGTTCAGTCGGTGGATGAGGTGGAGTGACAGCCGCCTGTGGCGACCCGAGACGCGGTGACGCGGCGACGCGGGGAAAGGGTGATGCGGTTTTAAGGTTTTTCACCGTGTCCCCGTGTCTCCCCATCCCCGTGTCGAGCGGTTTTTACCCTTTTCACAATTTAGTCCCCGTGAGGTGAACAATCAGATGACGCAGGATAAAGGTTCAGTCAGATACGAGGTGGATGGCCCCATAGGCACCATCACCCTCTCGCGCCCGGACAAGCGAAATGCCCTGACCCAGCACATGTTCGCGCGACTCGACGAGGTTGTGGGAGAAGTGGAAACCAGCGGCGACATACGTGTTCTTGTCATCCGTGGTGAAAGCGGTTCCGTTTTCTGCGCCGGGGACGATCTGGCGGAACTCGTGGCTATGAACGTTGTCCAGGTAAGGGATTTTCTCATCAGGGCCCAGAGCACCTTTACCCGTCTTGAGGCCCTGCCCATCCCAGTTGTAGCCGCTGTCGAAGGGCATGCACTGGGAGGCGGCCTGGAACTGGCGCTTGCCTGTGATCTGATCCTGGCTTCATCTGGCGCCGCAATGGGACTGCCTGAAACCGGCCTCGGCGTGATTCCCGGGTTGGGCGGAACCATCCGGCTGCCCCGAAGGGTGGGACTCGGTCGGGCAAAGGAGTTGGTTTACTCGGGCAGGTTGGTTCAGGCCGATGAAGCTAAAAACATAGGACTTGTTGAAGCTGTTTATTCCGCCCACGAATTCGATTCGAAGGTTGTGGAGTTTGCCCGGTTCCTGGCTTCAAAGTCCCCCACAGCGCTCGCCCTGGCCAAATCCACGATCAACAGGGGAATGGACGCTAGTCTGGAAGCCGGCCTGGCCCTGGAAAGGGAAGCGTTCGCCTACTGTTTCGCTCTCCCGGATGCGAAGGAAGGGATTTCCGCGTTTTTAGAAAAGCGAAAACCAAAATTCAAATGAAAACGCTCATGACACGGAGACACGAAGACACCCTTCGACAGGCTCAGGGCAGGCGGGAGACACGGGGATACTGTAACAAACCGTCCGACACGGAGACGGGGAGACACCCTTCGATCCCGCCTTGGGCGGGACTAGGGCAGGCGGGGGACACGGTGAGAAATCGGCCCCATGCTTCGGCCCCACGTATCGGAGTAATCACGCCGTGGGCGTGACAGGCGAGTATCGGGGTGTCGGGGAAAATGCGAGGGTTTTTACCTCCACACCTCCATACCCCCATACACCCATACTGCCTTACCCCCCCTCTCCCCCTCTCCCCCTCACCCCCCCCT
>Ga0114923_10000404_pt1 | contig 35541 bp, 56 predicted proteins | sample SumtaG_FD_89578 | JGI IMG/M metagenome (GOLD analysis project Ga0114923, IMG submission 89578) | Deep subsurface microbial communities from Indian Ocean to uncover new lineages of life (NeLLi) - Sumatra_00157 metaG | ecosystem: Environmental > Aquatic > Marine > Oceanic > Sediment | place: near... | reverse complement strand
ATATTCTAGTCAGGTGCGATTTACGCAAAATTCCGACTTGCTCTAGTGTGCCTGCTCCACTCCAATTAGCCTTACCGCCCGATATAAGCACAAGGCCCGATCCAGTCCAGTCACCCACGCTATCAAGTTCACCATCGGAAACTAAATCCTGAGAGAGCGGGCTACGTAAAAGCATTTCAATAACTGTTGCAGGGTTCTCAGCCAAACCACCCTCGCCATTATTGTCGGCATGGTCGATAGTGTATCCCTCAGCCGTTCCACGCGCATTATGGGCTATGCCAATAGGTTCTCCCAGCCCACCCCAATATAAATCCATTTGTGCGGTATCTGTAAAGGTGCCCTGAAAATATACCTCGAAGGCCCGCATAGTAATTAGCGCACCCGCGCCCGTTTTCTTATAGTTTATGCTTACTTCATTATTACCATCAAGCGTTGCGCCTACTCCGACTTGCTGCCTGAATGTGTCCTCATCCGTAACACCGTCATAAATCCCCACATTATCAGATAGTAATTGCGTGTACGTATCAATTCCACTATTATTATATCTTAAAAATAATCCTCCCTGAGTGCCAAGCACTTCGGGAAACTTAAATGTAATATCTTTTTGTGTTCCAATAGGATCGCCAGCCGCCAAGGACACGGTAGAGGAAGTTGATAAATCACCGTCTATCATATGATCACCAATAGCCCAGTCGGTCCCACTCTGTGATATTGGTTGTACATAATCAAAAAAGGTGTCGCCTGTGCGCTTTATAACACATCCTTCTGCGGTATTAGATACAACTTCCCAATCGTCTAACTCGACGAGCCTATTTAAACTTGATTCAATCGCCCATACGCCATTGCCTTCAAGCCTAGTTGGTGTGCCAACTATTTTGCGCCCCGCAACCATATACAACTGATCACCGTCCGCGTTAGCACCAAGGGAAATCATTTTTACCAAATTATTCGCTCTGGTATTGCTCCAATCTGTATCTGGCGCAGGAAACGCTATATTTATTTTTCTTTGGTGATCGCCTTGGACATATGGCTTAACCGATCCGAGGGTATCATCGGGCAACCCAATACTAGGGATTGCTGCGTTTGCATCTGTTATATACTCCTCAATCTTTTTAAGGATTATATCTATTTCGTTTGAAAATTTTATAGTCACTGACGTTTGGCCGTCTGGTAAAATATCCATAACGCCAACAGCCAACAGAAATGAATCGGCCCAAGTTGTTACCCGATCATTAATTAGGCGCAATTCAATCATTCGGCCTTCAAATCCGAAATCATCCCCTGCGCCATTGGCCTCGTTTTCTAGTTCATCGCTGAATCGCTCCCCGGCCTCGTCAACTGCATTATTTATTGATATAGAGGCATTAGCGGTTTGTATTTCTGCTGATACCGGACTAATCTCCGCGCCGTTTACTATCTTAATAGATTTTGGATCAATCAATCCCTTGTAACTATGCCCGTCGAAGTTCATCCCCTTGGTTCCCATACCAAGAAACTCCCCTTCATCGCCATAATAGAACCGCCCAAGCATTATTGCTTGCGGATCTAGTTCAGTTGCCCTTGCCCATGCCGCGAATAATTCAGCCATTAGGTATTATCATCCTTTAATACAACTTTCCCTTGCCCTGCTTCGCTGGCACGTTCAACCATTTCACTAACCGCCCTGTCTGCATCTGCCGCAAATAAGGAATTACGCATATCAAAATTATTGACCGTCCCACCCAATCTGCCCTGCTCGATAGCGGTTTCTGATTCAGGGGCCGGGGTAATGGTATCACCTTGGTTTAGATTTTTGATTTCCGGGCCACGTTCACCAACTATCGAAGCACCGCCAGCAGCAAGCATTGTCCCGTCTGCGAATTTAGGGAGCGCGACTTCTATGGCTGCGCCAATAGCAGCGGAGCCAACAGCAGCGGCAACAACATTAGCGGGCCAAGGTACTTTAGTAAGAATTTTTAGAAATTGTGTAGATATGGCTTGTGCTATTACGGCCTTTATTGACCCTCTGGCTGCGCTTTTTACATCTTCTGCGCTTCGCCCGGCCATTATACCCATTTCAATCATTGCAAGAGTACGGTCACGCTCGGCTTCGGCGGCTTCCCTTGCTGCCTTCGCTGCTTTTTCGTCAACTTTCCTTTTATCTTCTATCGCCTTCGCTGCTTTTTTGGCTGCTACCGCTTCCGCTTGGAGGGCTTTTATTTGCGCCTCAAGTGCTGCGGTTTCGGCTTCTACAGCGATACGCTCGGCTTCTGCTATTGCAGTGGCCGCTTCATTTACTTCGTTTAATTCGAGTTGTGCGGCTGCGGTGGCTGATAATAATTCTATTACCCGCGCCTTTTGCTCCTCATCCTGTAGTACAACTTCGTTTAACTGCGCCAATTCGTCCCGATTTCGGGCGATTTCTTCGTTTAATTGCTGGACGTGGGTTAATTGCTCTGCTGTCGGTGGGGCAATATTAAAGAAGTTGGTCAATGCCTCTGCTGCTCTGGCAATAGCCCCTACAAACGGGCCTCCTATAATTGTTCCAAGCGCGGCAAATGCGGCCTTCATTCGGGTTATCTGGAAATCTGCACTTTTAGCCATTTCTTCAAGGGCTTCGGCTGTTGGCTCTGTGCCTTCGTCCCTCATATCCTTGAGGGCATCGGTAAATCCGTCTGCCGCCGTTCCAGTTAACGGCAGAACGGCCCGCAAACCTTCAACGCTAGAGAATAGTTTTGTAATGGGGATACTGTTTTTTTGCGCTGCATCAGTAAGCAGTTGTATAGAGCCTTGCAATCCCTCCGCTTTAACTAATGCAAGCCCTGACTCAAAGCCTAGTGCGCTAATTTGCCCCGCCATTGTATCAGTCGGTGTAATTAGGTTTGTAATCGCACCTTGTAGCGATGTCATTGCCCTGGCCGTACTTTGACCGCCAGCCGTTAAGACGGCAACGGCTGCGCCTACTTCGTCGAGTGATACGCCAACTTGACCAGCAACAGCAGCCACCGGGCCAAGAGTTGTTGCCAATTCCGTGATTGTAGTTTTACCAAGTTTGACAATGGTGAATAACTTATCATTCACTTCTGCCGCATCTTCGGAAGATAGATTCCAAGAGTTAATAACAGTAGTTAAAAGGTCGGCGGTTTGGGCGACATCCGAAACGCCAGCAGTAGCAAGATCAGCAGCGGCGGCTAGAACGCGGGCAGAGTCGGCAGCATCCGAGAAGCCAGCAGAAACAATATCATAACGGGCTTTAACTAGTTTATCAAGGGCTTGCCCTGATCGCACCGAAACCTCGCGCAATTCGTCGGCCATAGCCTTCATTTCGCCCTTGGACAAGCCACCCATGAGCGTCCCGATTTCGCGCAACCCTTTATTTAACTGGACAGTATTAACAAAGAAGCCCTTAAATAGCGCAATTAATCCAGCAGCACCGCCCAGGCGTAGAGCCATAGAAGCGAAACCCTTTGACAATCCCTTAGTTTTTGGGGTGGTTTTCTCGGCCTCTTTACCGACCTTTTCAATGCCCTTATCTACTTTATTTAATCCCTTGATCGCTCCGCTGGCATCAAGTTCAACTTCTAAAATTAGTTTAGCCATTACTTCAATTTCTTTCCGGCTAGTGATGCCTCAAATTCGCTCTGGGCCTTGCGTTGCTTACGCTTATAGGTGAGCCATTCCAATAGGTCGCGCATAGTCATTTTGCGGGTTTGGGGAACTTCTGCTAGTGAGTTGGTGGCTTCGGCAATCCATTCCATTACGGGATTGCCTTCTGCTGTTGGTGGGTTGCAGGCTGCTAGCAACTCTGCAAGGTCGTCATTTACCGCTGCTGACCCATGCGAAAAAAACCTAGGAAAATCGGCAACCAAGCGCGATTTAATATAAAAAAATCTTGTATAACAGACCTCACCACTGCCATAGGAATAAGTGCGGCCCGTTCCTCAGTAATATCTAACACTGTAGCGAGTAATTTATGCAATCCGCCCTGTATCCCCAAACTACCCGCAACCAATAACAGAGCGTTGATATAGTCGTCCATCGGAATAGGTACGGTTTCATTCTTTCGGCCCGCCACTAGTTTATTCATGTCGGACATAGCAGTCAGCAATTTATCAAGCCCAACATCCTTGAAGATCACCATAGTATCTTCAAACGTATCTACCAGCATTTCGCCTTGCGATACTTTTCCGCCAGGAATCTTATAAGTATACTTACTCAATGCCCATTTCCCTCATTATACTATCAATTTTTTCGTGCATTGCCTTGAATTGCTCGGCCTGTACGTCTTTCCGCACATAAACATTGTCCAGTGCTTGAATATCATTATGGACATATTCATTGTCGATATGCCAGCCAATCCGCCCCTCTGCTACTGCAAATGATATTAGCGCGGTCATTATGAATACAATAATTCCGCTTGTGATCCACTTGTAATACATTGCGCTATTCTTTTTCATTAGTTCGGTATAAGTAATACTGTGAACGCTGCCGCAATATCTGTACCAGACGCAGACGAAATTACCCTCAATTCTACGTCGGTTTTTTCAGGAATTATTAGGGGTATTCGGTAATTTCGTGAAAAAGCAGTTTGGAATATATGCCATGTCCCTTGTTTAATCCATGCACCACCAAGCGGCCTTGCCCACCCCGAAGCCTCAGCGGATTTGCCTTCATTTGATGTTAGCCGCACATCCATAAAATAGGCTGTAAAATCCGCCGGGACAGTGTAAACCATCATTTGCGTTTGTCCCTGCGTCGAATCAATCAGAGCGTAAGCGGTATCTGCCGATCCTGCCGTAAATGGGCCTAGCCCTATATCAATGATCCCGTCATTCTCGCCTTGGCTTCCGGCGGTTAATACTACCGCTTGGTATATACGGAAAAACTCAATTGAAGTGTCTACCGAATCAGTGCCGTCAAGCGCAACTATATCACTGATTACATTATAGTTCGTATCCAGCCCTTCGAGGTAAACCGCTCTAGCCCCTGTGCCAGAAGCGTTATCGTCCGTATCATCTGAGGCAACCGACAATATGCGGGAAGTACCGCCAACTTCGTCGATGTAGTTATAGCGCGTATGCCCCGACCATAAAGTAATTTCGTCAGTACCAACGCCCGACACAGCCCCAAATTTCAGGATATAAGTCTGATCGTTGATCCTTCCCCCGGCAACCTCAACGCCCCAATCACGAGTAGATAAGACGGGCAACGGTGTCAAGGTATCAACCATCGTAGCGGATCCGTCAGTGCCGTAGAATAATTTAGTACCAGGATACATAATCCCGTCTACCATGTCACCACTGAGCACCACGCCGCCCTTCTTTTTGGCGGTTGTGTAGTTGTCAGACTGTTGACCTCTCGGCGTTGTCTGTCCGAATAGCGAGCCGATCATTAGGAGTAATATTAATCGCTTCATATTAGTGATCCACTAGTAATATGTCAAAGCCTGCTGATACATCCATATCATTTGTGCCGCTTATGGCTTGTATTTTTAATATCCCCGGCCCAACGTATTTCTTGGGGATATAATACGGGATCGTAAATGCTGACGTTCCAACAGTTTGCAGCCCGAACGTATGCGCTACCCTGAAAGTAGTTAGGTGCTCGTCGGGCGTACTATTGAACAGTAGGGCAATATCAATCAATCCAGCCGCGCCTACCGCTTTATTTACGTTGGCATACAGCCGCCCAATCAACAGCGTTTGGGTTGACGGGACGCCAATAATAGCCATTTGCGTATGCCCTTGACCGATTCGAATTAATGCGGTCACAGTTGTTGCGCTTGGAGCGGTTGCGGTTGCGGTTATAATGCCCGCGTTTATGCTAGTCCCGCCGTTGGTCAATACAAGCATATGGTGAATTATCACATAACTTGAGTCTGTCGCAACGTCATTCGTACCGTCCATTATAATTATTTCGCTGATCTCCGATGAAGTCCAGCGTGGCAATCCGAATATCTGGACAGTCAACGCCCCGGTAAGTCCTACTGAATCAAGATCGGACGTAGAAACTATATTATGAACGGCTGCGGCTGTAGGGGCAACCCATATCTGAGATTCGCCAGCGGTTACTTGCCCGCCGTCCCATATATCGGAAGTGTCGGCGGCATCAAGTTCGATATTACGCCCGTACACATCTTCGTAACATATCCCCGTAATGTTATCAAGGGCTATGTTAACGCCGAATCCTAGCCCGCCCCAAGTTGGTAGCGGGGTAGCGGGTGAAACGTCTGTTACGCTTGAATCTGCACCATATACAGGCTTTTGGCGCGGGTACATGATCTCGTTGACCATATCCCCCGCTAATACTACGCCGCCTTTTTTCTTAGCGGTGCTATAATTATCGCTCTGCTGACCTTTTGGTGTAACTTGCCCAAAGGCAAATGCGGATAGCAGAGCCAGAAATAAAATGCGCTTCATTGGTTTAGTCCCTGGTTGAAGGGTTATCCGATAGCAGGGCCTTTACAATATTACTCAGCAGGCCCCGTACTCCGTCAACAATGCCGCCAAATACGGCCTGCAACAGAACAATTACCCAAGGTTCGATAGTCTTATTCCAAGCCTTGCCGACAATAGGTAGTTTTTCCCCGGCTGCGTTCATTGCCTCGCCAATCTTTTCACCCGGCCACGCTATCCAGTATTCAAGGAAATCGTGTATTGCATCAAGTTTGCCCTGAGAAATAAACTTTTTGAGCAAGTAATCGAGCAACGCGCCCAATCCTGCAAAGCCTGCTATGCCGAGCAACCACTGCCCGGCTGTACCGCCTAAAAATGTCATAATTGATTCAAGCATTATTGCTCCTCAGTTGGTGTTTTATCTACAGGGGCGTATTTATAGCCCTTCTTTAGCAATGCTTCCACATCGCTTAATTGCACATCGCGTACTTTGCCAGTAGTCGGCTCGATCATCGCCACAGCATCAAGCCCGGCTCTGGTTTTGGTTGCTTTGAATTTCGCTTTAGCCATTACGCCACCCCTAGAGTTGCTGCGATTGTGGTATTTACGGCAAAGTTGGCGGTTGTTTTAATGTGCATTTTGCCGTCCACAATAGACGTAATATTGTAATTAGGTATCAACGCCGATCCCTGGAAGGTGTAGGTTTTACCCGTCTTTACGACCTGTATATCAACATCGCCCTGATAGGATTCGATTGTATCGAAATCAGCCGGAACAACATCGGTAACATCAAATTCAAGGATAGTTCTGCGCCCAATCTCTTGATCTGCGCCACTTCCATCCTCAAATTGTGCGTTATCTTCGGGGGATTCCTGGTTAATAGAGAACGTGCCGGGAATCATTGAGGCAATTACCTCAGTGCCAGCGGCATGATCTTTAAACGTGACTACTACATCACCAAATACTTTATCTGCTAAAGCCATGATAGTCCCTTATGGTGTGGTTACTTGGAGTAATGTAGCAATCGTAGTGTTTACAGGCCAGTTGCCAGTAACCTTAACGTGCATTTTGCCGTCCACGATGCTAGTAATTACATAATTTTTCTGTGTTGCTGTGCCTGGGAAGGTGTAAAGTTTCCCGGTTTTAGCAACCAATACGGTAAAGTCGCCCTGGTATCCTTCGATAGTGTCAAAGTCTGCTGGGGTCACGTCCGAAATATCGAACTCGACAATTAACCGCCTGCCAATCTCCTGATCGGCTGCGCTGCCGTCCTCAAATTCGGCTCGATCCTCTGGGGATTCGACATTAATCGAAAACGTTCCGGGGATCATATTGGCGTATGCCTTTGTCCCACTGGATATATCGTTGAGTGTGATTGTAACATCACCGAAAATTTTATCTGCTAGTGCCATGATTAACCCTCTATTTCACATCTGATATTTGGGAATTGCGCTATTATCTTACCGTTGCCTGTGTCCTTCGGTAGGTATAGCATGTTAAAATCTGTTAAATCTGCTGCGCCCTCGTCGTCGTTCTCGTAGACTGTACCTAACCCAGTAGCAGTAACATCGGAAAGCGATTCAATCGCCGCTACAGCGTTATCTAGGCGGGCTAAATACAAGTCATTGGCAGACTCTAGGGCGAACTCGATAGTAATATTTACGATCTTGCGGGGCCGTTCCTCAAATTGACTGCGAACCTGTGGCCCTATGATGATTGCAAAGCCTTTATCGTCCATCGCTTCGGGAAATTCACCCTCGGCAAAATTCCCCCAATCCTGGGGAGGGGCATAGACAAATCCGGCGGTTTGTAAAACCTGCTTGATTGCCTCGTGTAACGCTGAGTAATTATAAGCCATTACCGCCCAAACGTAACCGGGTTAACTAATTCAACTTCGCCCTCGTCCTGCTCGCTATCTTCATCCCTATCGTTGACGTATTTAAGCGGGATTTGGGCGGCTATTCCGTCGTAGCCTTCGGCGGCTTCCCACAGGTTATTAGCCCGTAGAATCTCAGCAATAGCCATATAAGAGATTTTATCCAACATGGTTTGATTGGATGTATCCTTTACTAAGGCCATTTGCGTATCGGTGTATCCAGTATTCGCCTGTATATCGTCGTATAGCCTGCGCTTAACCGCCAGGATAGGCTCGGAGAAATCCGACCAGCCCGTAAGAAGATATTTGCCAGAACCTATATCCCCCTTACGGGCAGTCAAATCAGCGTCGAGTACCTCAATATTCTCAAGCGGTACTATTGGCGTGATGTCAGCCATTTAGATAATCTTTACAGTATTATCTACGGCAGAGTTGGCCTGTTGGTTCAGGATGTCGATATGCTCTTGGAGCATTTCGTAAGTCTCGCCCTTGACCAAATCAAATTCGGTATAACTAGACTTTTTGCCACGCGGCCCATGCTTGATCTTGCATTTATGGTTACGCAATGCTTCGACCTTACGCAACTTTTTGGCCTCTTTCGCTTCGGCCTTGATGCGATCTGCTTCAGCCTTCGCTTCTGCTTTAATCTTATCTGCCTCTGCCTTGGCTTCGGCTTTTACACGATCTGCCTCTACTTTTGCGGCTGCTTTTGCGGCTGCTTTAGCCTCTGCGGAATCTGGGTTTAGTGTCGGTGTTGCCATTCTTGGCTCCTGTTATTTGTTTTTGTTAATCAAATGCTCTGGTCATATTAAGGCCAACCGTCACCGTATCGCCCGCCTGCAGCGCGCCTATCACCCGAACTTGTCCATACCTATATTGAGGCATAAAACCAAAATTGTAGGTATATGTTTCGGCTCTAGTATTAGCAACGCTAGTTACAAATGCGGAACTATCCCCAGCGGCAACCCAGGGCTGCGCGTTAATTGCTTCGTTTAGCGTAGAGTCGTAAGTCATTACGAATGCCTCAGTAATTGCAATAGAGGCGGCTGAACTATTAGCCATGGAAGCCATTAGGAGCGTCTTGGAGTCTGTGATTGTTTCCGCGTTGGTTCCGCTATCGGTGACATTTTTCAATGCACCCGCATTATACCAAACAGATTGGTCTTGTGACAGGAACAGCGTGAAAGTAACATCTGCGCCGGGCGAATTTGTACCTTCAACAACCTTCATCAAGAATGATACTTCCTTGGGATATACCTTACCCTTGCCACCTTTGGTAAGGTCGAATATATCGGTAGTATCGCCGCCAGTAGTCAAGAAAGCCGAAGATGTTACATCCCCAGTATTAAATGTGATTACCTTGGAGTCCCATACGCCCGCGATCAGTACGCCAACGAATAGAAAAACAGGTAAAAGAGATTTGAAATGCTTACGCATGATAATTTTCCTTATGATTGAGTTAATGGGCCGATCAAACGACCGACCCTAATTAACTATTACTAAACGTTTGCGCCGAGTGATGCAGCGGATTTAATCGCATACAACGAACTCTGGTTTATGATGCCATATTCATAAACGCCGTACCAGGACACGAATACTGTCCGATTTTGACCATCTGCACCGTTAGGCTTAACGATCAAGTGAGGGGCTAGGCTAGTTCCCTTGCCCAATGCGCCCAAGGCGAATATGACAGTCGTATAAACATCAACTGCGCCTGCGCCCGCGTCAGCCGAGGCAACGTTGCCTGTGGTTTCAAAGAAGCGTACACCAGCATAAGTGCCGATTTCGCCTGTTATCAACCGCATGGCATCTGCATATTTCATAGCGTCAATAAAGCCAGTTAGAGAGCGAATATCATCTGCTACGTAAGGATGTACGCCGCCTGCATACGCTGGTTTGCTGCCTTCGCCAAGCGTAAACGGGAAGCGCATTGCGTTCAACGCCGCCAATTCAGCAACGGCATCTTTGATGTCCCGATCCTGAACTGTATCATTCTCATCAATTGCCGCAACCGAAGCCGCGTCATTTGCAAGGATGATATTGGTTGATGCTGCCAAGGCCGTATAGCCCTGCACGTTTTGGGTTTCCGCAGCGTTCATAGCAACGGCCCGGCCAGCGGCTACGCGAGACTTATTACTTGTAACAAGTTCCGATAGTTTGGAGGGCTGGGTTACGATACCATACTCAACCGGAGTTATGATATGTGGGGTGTCGGTGAGAGTCGTTGATGCAGTGATTGAACCATCCGTTAACGGAGTGGTAGCAACTGCCAATTTCCCATATTCAGGGAGGTTTGTAGATACACCATCTACGCCAAGATCGTGGGTAACAAGATCATCATAAACCAGCATTTGCTGATTTTGCATGAAAAATGCTACTTCCATCTGTTCGCGTTGACTGTCTGTTAAATCCGAGGCTTTTGTTACGGCCATTTTATTATCTTTCTAATTATACACCCGGAGCCGCCTGATAATTAAGGGACTGCATTTTCGATTTCAGCAAAGGTTTTTGCCTCTGACAACTTACTCGAAACACTAGAATCTTGGCGGGTTGTCATACCACCGTCGCCATTGTTTGTACTGCCTTCGCTTGTGCCGAAGTAGTCCAAAGCGTTCAACTCGGACATTTTGGCGATATTCGCCTCCATAGCCGGGCCATCTAATGCGCTAAAGTCAAAGTTTCCAGAGTCGTCCTTGATGAAATCGCCCTTATCATCGGCTTTGGGCAGATTAAATACTTTTCTTGCTTTCTCGAAATTGGGATGCTCGATAACCGCCGCAAACGAAGTGCCAAATCCGTCCGTCGCTTTCGCTATGGTCTCGGTTTTGAATTTCCGCAAGCCCTCAAGTTCATCAGTGAATTTCGATGTGTCAGACTGTTCAGTAAGTTTCGTGACTTGGTCTTTGAGATCATCTATCTCAGGGGTTAATTCGTCACGGATTTTAATCTTACGTCCTTTGCTCTCCTCGTTGGCCTTTTTCAAGTCCAGGCGAGTAGAGTCGTGTTCTGCCGTTATTTGACGTAAGGCAGATTTAACCACGGACAAATCTTCGCCCAGGGCTTCGGCTACCGCCGATTTACTCAACTTTGACTCAACCGAGTCTACGTACTGCGCAAAATCCATTGCTTAATTCCTTATTTATCTATCCAAATATACTACATTATTCAAAACAATACAACCCCTAGTATAATAGAATTATTGTTATACCATATATTGTATATACTGGTATAAACCTTGTAACAAGGGGATTATTATAATCGCTTTTGGCAGCGTCACTAAAAAGCCTGCATCTGATAGGGCCGGCGATTCAAAGCCCTCTGGAACAAGGATGCATTTACAATTATCATCGCATACGCTAAAGCCCGATTTTGGGAAGCCTGCCTCTTGCCAGCCACGAAGGGTTAATAGTTCCCCCTGGCGCGATAAACATTGTGGGCAAGGATTACCGGATACAGTAACCCACCTAAACAATTCTACGTTGGTTTGCTCGTATCTGGACATCATTTGAGCGTTGGAAGCACCCCGTACAGCGTTTTGCGTTAGGTTCTTCATCGCATTTTTATACGTATTGACGGCTATGCTAGCCCCTGCGCCCTGTTCGGCGGTGAGTGTGGCTATTGCTGCGTCCCGGCTCATTCCGCTGGCCTGTAGCGTTATCATGCGGGTTTTAATGGATGTTTTAAAGTCGGCTACGGCTTTGTCCATCTGTGCGCCGATGATTAGTTCAAGGCTCTCTATATCAGCAGCCATTATCTATTAAACCTTGCTAGTGCGGTTTTGCCAATTTCGAGCGTTAAGCGATCCGCCGCCCGTTTCGCTTCCGGCGATGTGCCAAACCAAGGCCCGAGCCTGCCCTCTTGGTGATGTGCTGCTACGTCGAAATTCTTTTGACCCACGCGCTCCCGGCTTTTGGGTGGCGTTAATACCGACTTGGGATTGTTCAGCGTTGCGGTTGTTATATTGACGTTGAGCATTATGCCTTTGTCCCTGAGTGGTACTTGTGGCGTGGATGAACCTTTTTTCCGCTTCGCCTTCGCGGTTGAGGCTCTTATATTGCCCCTGGATTGCCCGTTAATCTTTTTCTGCGCAAGTATCGAGTCACGAATACCCTTCTTTGCTGCCTGGGCCGCTAGGTTGGTATGTTTTACCCCGTCCTTGTGGATCGCCCTTGCAAGGGATTCGACTTCGTTGCTTACTTGTTTGGCGTTAGTTTTCACTGTTATCCAGCGGCTTTTCTATCATGCCAAGAAAGCCTTTCGCGTGGCCCATATTCGTGGACAATTTGCAGACTAATTATTTCATAATCTTTTAATAATCTATGGCCTATTACATCTGGCTTTGGATCAAATACCGTCTGTCCATCCCAATACATTGCATGGGTGCAACCCTCTAGGCTTGGGCTTTTTGCAATCAATACCATAGCCAGTGAAAAATCAACTTCACAATCAACACTCTTGTCGCCAATTTGCGCCTGATCCCTTACTGTTAATTCTGCTGCAAAAGAATATCCCCGCGACATTAAATATTGATCAATTTCATACAGTTGAAAGCCTTCTTTTTTATCTGGATGATCTGACCATTCTACTACTGCCGACCCATCATGCCCTACAAAATCAACTACATCCTGAAGGGTTTCGCCTGTAATCATTGCGGCAACACAGGCCATGCACGACCAATTGTCATATTGTTTCACTATCTCAGTCATTTTGTTGCTCCCTCAACGCCTTATTACTCAAGATCAAATCTACCAATTCATCGCCAACCTTCAATCCCTTTTTTATATCGTCCATGTGCTGCCTAATAAATTCCCGGCTCAATTCGTCCATAAAATTAGGATCGTCCAATACTTTACGCATATCAACCGCCTTCAAAAGTAATAGCGCATCTTTGGCAATCTGCTCGTTAATCACCGTCATTTTTGCTTCTTTTGCGATGATCGTTTCAGGCATTATACAAAACTTTAGTTGAGGCTAGGGGCCTAGAGAGTGATTCAATAGAAATCCCTGCTTTAATTGCAGCGACGACTCCCGCGGCTTCTAAATAATTTTCAACGTATATTAAATTTTTATAGATGATTTTTTCGTCCCCAATTGTTGTATTTTCTTTAACTACAATAATTGGTTTGCCCATAGCAATAAAGGCCATATGAGGAGGGCCACAACATCCCGCTGGCGTTATCAAGCAATCAACATCATTTGAATAGATTTCATCACCAATTTGAGGGGCTTTATGCAATCCCTTGAGTACACAATGTATATATGCAAGCGATACCATTTCCGCTGCCATTCTAGGGTCAACAACTTCATTGAAAAGCATCATTTCTTCATGCTCTATCGGTGCATGAGCCACAGGCTTGCCTAACTCGCTACTAATAAGTTTTGAGGCCATTGCTTCCACTGCCCCCCAAGGGTTTACGCCACCCTCTCGAAAATACTTCTTGGACTCACTAGATGGGAATGTAATTGATGTAGCCAAGGCAAGCGCATCAAATTCAAGGGCCGAAACCTGTTGACATAATTGCTTATGTCCGGCAATACTGCCCGTAGCCAATCCATTTTCAATCCTTGCCTCCATTACAAGCGGTGTCTCTAATTCAACAATCGAGACGTTCGCCCCCAATGTAGCACGAGCAGCCGAAACAGCGTTGATTGTCTCTGGATTGACAGGAGCATTAACGGCAACTAAAATCCTATTTGAAAATACTTTTTTTAAGCCATGTCGCCCGCTCAAAAAATTATCTAGCATACTGCCTTCGACATATAAGGCATTTGCGGGAATTTCATTTATATCCGACGCATTATATACATTTGGATGTGTAATCATTAAATTGCTTATTGAGGCAATTAAATTAGCGGCTGGCATCGCGTCCCCTGCGTGTCCACCAATCTCAGCACCTATGCCTGTCGGCACGATAAAAACTGTATTCATTTCCGCCCTACTTCATTAAAGGTTACTATGTCGCCCTCGAAATAATCCGCTACAAATTGTGCTGCGGCCTTTCCGTCAAACTCACCACATGAAAACAAATCTAAATACACCGCCTTAAGATCATCCAAAGTGTGTATAACGATAGTGCTAGTTTCGATAAATTGCACCATAGATACGCCTTTTAAATGGGGTGGGGCTTCTGCTTTAGACTGCTCGTCGCCCCCATAATCCCACCACACTAATTTAGCGGGGATCATATCTATCTCAACACATAGAATTTTAATGAATCTTCGTAAATCCCGCCTGTTGAAATGTTCCGAGTTACAGTTATGTAGATCAACGCTAATGCTTTTGCCGTACATATTTCTCCTATGCATTATACATCAAGCCCCGGCTCTGATAAACCTTCGGTTCGTAGACTGAGGGCTTGTCCCTGTAATTCGCTAGTTACCTGTTTATTTTTCAAGATCCACGCCTTCGCCTCGATTGCTGACATTTCACGGTTTTGGCGTTGCGCCCATAGGACAGGGTTACTTAAACCAAGGGGCCATTTTTTTACTTCCAGAGCAAATTCGCCCTCCTCGTCCTTTACTACGTTTGGCTCTACATAGTCCAGCAAAATAGAGTCCAGTATTTTTACATCAATCTGATTCTTGGGGCGGTTTAGATTATTGACGTTAATCAACGCCTCTAGTAGTTCCATATCGGGCTTCATTACCCGGCCTATATCTTCCCGCCAGTGCTGCATTAAAGGCTCCGCACGAAGCCGTAGAGCGATCCCTGACAGCGTTTCTTTAACGTCGCTCACTATTGGGTTGTCGATCTCGAACATATTGGAGATCATATCTAGCAAGGTTTCAACGAATTTTATAATATCATCGTTGAATAATTCGGCTTGCAATAGTTGCATTTTCGGGTCGTTGTCTTGCCCTGGTGCTGGATTACCTGCAGTAATTGGGTTTCTAATGCCACCCTTAATCTGCGCCTTTTCGCCCGTACTTCCGGTAGGGTGAAAGTTTAATACTAACAGCCGGATAGTCTCTTGGATCGTATCATCATTGGCAACCGAGAGTAACACATTTACAGAGCGTACTATTTCGATCAGCGAATCCATACCATTGCCCCAGAAATCCGTATGCTTGTTATAGCGATAGGTAATGATTGGCGAGTCCATATCGCTACCCTCGGCTTTAGGATAGACAAAATCTTCATTCCCTGGCAGTGGCGTTTTATCGCCGTTAGTTAGGTGCTTATTCTTATCTGTTGCGCTGAAATTGGGCCATACAGATTCTTTCGTAGTAAACAAATAAACCTCTGTCGTATCTTCATCTATCCTATCCCATACAACCCATACATGAGTATCATCGGCGGTAATTTTTTCGTAGGCGAATACTTCCCAATCAGTCCAGAAATCATCGAACGGGCTTACCCATGAATTGCCTATATTAAAGCCAGTTTGCACAAACATCTTTTTTCGGGTCTTGTTATATTTCACTTCGCAGAGCGTGGTATTGTGTAGCCGGGCCTGGATTAGATTAGTTCTAAATACTTCGGTAATATTGACTTCCTCAAGCAATGCCCGGAAGCGGGTTTGATCCTCGGACTCCTCTGGTATAGCCGGGTTGCCGTCGTCGTCAAGTTCCTCTGTGGCTTCTTGCGTAAACGTCACCGCAGGCTGTGAATCGTAGACATGCAAAAGGTTCTGCATGAATACCTCGACGTACTGATCTAGCGATATAATACGCATGTTATTAATGTCTTTGACATCCATATACTTCGATAAATCACTTTTCAAAACGCTTGTGATTACCCCTGAATCCATATCCAGAAACAAGTCGCGCAATTCGGCTTTAGTTTTTCTAATGTCTAGGTCGTCATGTGTCACTTGGGCAATATGTCCTGATAGTGCTTGTTGTGATGCTTCGCGTAAATTCAAAGTGCTCATAATATTACCCATTAATTTCGGTTGGATGGTTAATTCTATACTCGTTTAACATTTCGGCAACAGAATTATACGTCTTGCATAATTCCTTTTCTAGTTTCGCTATCTCGGTGTTGGCTTCAACAAGTTGGGATTGGTAAAGGACATCAATTTTCTTGACTGTCTCTGCCGTTAATGACCAATCATCAAAGGATGTCTTATGATAATCATATAGTATTTCTAACAATCTCTCACTCATAATATTACCTTATTGTGTTACTTTCGATCCGAAGAATTGGTTTCCAAATGCGGCCCACATCAAATAATCAAAGTTATCTGAGGCGTGGGTTTGTAGAAGATCAGATTTATCTTTTGCGCCCTTGCCGTCGCCCTCGTTGCGCTCAAAATCATATATTAGCCGGGTACATTTAGGATCAACTAGTAGTCGATCATGTGCGATGATACTGCACCCGACGTTTACCCGGTTATTAATGCCAGGGTTTTTCTTCGGTACGCGCCAGATAACTTCCCACCCTGCATTTTCGAGTGCCGTACCCATTATTGCGTAATCGGTCGTCCAGTCCCTATGCGATTCGTGACTGCCGGACATATCCCCGGTGATGTAGACTACTTTATATTCCCTGTGCTTATATCGCTTGATAAACATTTCGATTGCTTGCGGCGTTTTGGCGTTAAACGCTATGTCAATTTGGTCGATTATTCGGCAATGTTGGATGTTGCCAACATACGGAATTTGCGCGATGTTCCAATTCATAGGCGATTTATTAAAGTCGCTCGTAATCCATAGCGGTAAAAGTGGCTCCTCGACTAACGGCCGGATATACTTACGATCCCAATTATAGTAAAGCAGCCCTTCATACGATTCAAATGATCCTTCGTACTCCTGCCTAAAGGTGCGCTCGTCCATTTCGCGCTGGGCCGAGGCCACTTCTTCGGGATCAAGAATATCAATACTAGGCCATGTATATGAATCCCATTCGGGGTAATCATCTGAAAGCCCGCGCAAGTAATAATCATAATAATGATTTCGCCCAGTGGGTTTGCCTACAAACCAGCACCAACTATCCTTAAACTCGGAAAGCATTGGTCTGATATTGGTTTCAAAAACATCTGGCGGGCATTTGGCGTATTCGTCGATAAGTACACCATGCCACGGTGTACCCTCAAGCCTTGCGGCTGCGCCTGAGTTTGCGCCACTACCACCAAGCCCGAATAATTGTATAAATGTGCCGTTGGTTAGCGTGATAGATAAATCTGTTTTAGATACGCCCGACGGCAAATAAGAGCCTTTAAGCAAGGCTTTCATATCGTCCCAATAAATCGCTTTAGCCTGTGGACGAATAGGCGCACATATTGCATAGCGGTGGTTTTCGTTTTCCATCGCTTCGAGTGCAAGGAATCGCTTGGCGTTCTCGGTCTTGCCGGAACGTCTGCCTGCCGATACTATTCTAAATCTAATTGATTTCGGAGCGTGGAATAGTCGGTATTGTTCCTTGTGATAACGCAAGGGCGCGAACCGCTGCGGCAATATCTGCTGGAGTGATGTCTTTGCTATCTCCAGGTCCATAGATTTCTTTAACTCTGATGTCGAGATTGTTAATGCTTTCTGTGGCTGATTTGACGCTACGGAGTATAAGGTCGGCAGATTTGAACTTGCCAAAGTTCTTATCGGTGAGTGGCTTATTGAGGGTTTTAAGGCATTTATGCACAAGATCACCGCACAAAACGAGACTTTCAGCGATCTTGATATTAATATGGGCTTGTTTATCAGCCGTAACAGCAATTGCTTGGCTCCGCGAGTGTGTTGCGACAGTGTTGTGATACTGCTCACGAAGGGAAACCCAACCGCCTTGCTTGGAATGTCCTGCAATTGTCCGTAACGGTATCCCCCACTGTATCGCGAGTTTTCGAAGCCCAATTCCCTTACCTGGGGTCTGTACATACTCTGTTTTCGCGTCTTTATATTTGGGCTTCCCAGCCATAACTTCCCCTTGCTTGGGTTACTAATCTGTGGCCTACTGGCCTGACCCTAGTTTACGTTATTATTGATGGAAACGCAATATATTGTGTTTTGTAGCGTTTTAGGGGTGTATTTGGTGGTGTTTCGGAAATGCAAAAGGGGCTAGGTTAGCAGCCCCTTGATAAACACGTTTGATTTGTTTATGCGGTTATTTCTTTTTGATCTCTAATACTAGAAATTCAATTGAGTATTTATTTCCTGTTTTTGACATATCATTTATGCCTACCGATACCTTACTGCCAAGATTTTCAGCAACCGCTTCTAAGGTTTTCGCCATACTATTGATATGCGCCCCCAATGTATCTGCTGTTATGAATCCCCCATCTGCTTCTATTGTAGTAGTAATGACAGCCTTTTTAATTGCCGTTGCTTTTACGGTCATTTTTTCGCCACATCCGCTACACGTTACTTTCATGCTGCTCCTTATTCGTGGCTTCCCGCCCTGGTTATTACATCGTCGATTCCGTCTTTGATTTCTTTGCGCCTTTCCCTGTAATTATTACCCCACCTTTGATCTACTTGGAATACTTTGCCACCAACGTTGTCGGGATCAACTCTCCTGTCTGTCGAACTTCTCCTGTCGCCTTGGTCGCCGGGGTCTGGTTCATCGTCAAATATTACGGTTACTGGCTCGCCCGAAATCTCGCTAAAGCAAGTATTGAGTAGTTCCCTTGTGGATTCCCGGTCGTTTTCAACGGCCCCCTCGTCAATTATCAAGCCCTTAACCTCATATCGCTGTGGCTGTATCCCTACCGACGTATCGCCCGCGCTATCGATAAATACAACCCTTTCAAAATTATCTGGCTCTGGCCTATTAGATAATTCTTCGCCAAAATTGCCCGTTCTTTCTATATCCTCTAGTCCTGCTCTCATTTCTTCTCCAATTCAAATAAATACACTCGATCAAATATTAACCGTAGCCACGGCCTGATGCCTGTCAGTAGGGATCGCCAAGGCATTATGAATATGGTTTTACGGCGCACGATCTTTAGCCCTGCCCGTTCAAACAACGCCAGGATGGATTGCTCGCTCATTTCGTGGAAGTGATCGCCCCAAAGGAAGTGCGGTTTGTAGCGTGGTGTGGATATGTAGATACGGCCGTCATGAAGTAACACTCTTTTCATTTCCAAAAGGCAATGCAATGGATTAAATAGATGCTCCAGTACTTCAAAGCAGGTAATAGTGTTGAATCCTTTTGGTAAATAGCCAGCATCAAGATCAACGTCCGTATTAGTGAAGTTGGCGCGAAAATATATCTCTAAATAAGTCGTCAGTTCTGATCTATCGCCAATATCAAGATAGCGCGGATAGGGGAATCGTCCATCCTTCATAAATTGCATCGTCTTACGCCACCGTATCTGATTGCGTACCTTGTCGCCGTCGTGCTCGTCGAGTATGTTGCGGTATGGTGAGGTCATGAGATAACCTCAAATTCTACTACCCACACCCAAGGATTTTCATCCCAGCCGTAACCGCGCTTGCCATTGATGAAGTTCCAAAGGTTGTGGAATAAGTCTATAGGCTGTTCATAGGTTGTGCCATCGGGAACTCCAATACACATAACATCTTCGAGCCAATCTTCGTACTCTTCTTTGTTCAGCCCTTCAGCCCATACGCCATCGGTTTTTATATCCTGCACCCTCTCAACCCGTATATCGGTGATCTTGAGATTGATTCGGCTGGCCCATCGGGGCATGTGGATTGAGGGCTTCCAAATAACAGGTTGTTCGGGATCAACCTCGTAATCTGACAATTTAAAAGTATCTGCCCGATAAACTAGATCATCTTCTTTGTCTGACCCCATCTGCTCTATGAAATATGGAGGGTTTGACCCTTCGATAGAATCACCCGCCACCAACTTCCCTTGAGCAAACGTTTCCCTCACCCACAACCGATCACCTACTTTGCCATAGGGAGAACATTCAACATTGAGGTCACACTTCCACCAAGAGCGCTCATTCCAAAACATGGTTAAGGTGCGTTCTTTTGGCTGTGGCTTCATCACTCGCCTCGTCTGAGTCTTTCGCCCCTCCAAGATAGCCCTAACCATCTCAGCGTTGAATAAAATTGGTCGTTCTTTCATTTCGCAACCCTCCAAATCATTACCATCGATTGACCAACCGAGGCCAATCCAAAATACGCCAAATAGCAGTATAAATAAATCTCAATATGCCCGATCAGCGCAAACGGCACGTACAGCATGTACATGATCGTTATATCCGTCGGCAGTACCACCCACCGCCAGAGCCTTGAGCGTTCGCCGTACCTGTCGCCCGTCGTTTTGTGCTGCCCTCGGTGCATTTCCATGATTACCCGCAAGCAAAGTATCGCACAGACTACAGGCCAAGCCCCTGTTAAATAGCCCAGAACAGGCCAATAGAGCATATTCGCCCATAGATGCCCCAATACATCAATTACACCCCATCCTGGCTTAGCCTCGCCCCTGGCCCTTGCTAGATCGCCGTCACAGTTGTCGAGTACATAACTAAACAGCCATAGCGAAATAGCAATCAGCGGCCTTTCGGTGAATACGAAATAAACCGCGATCAACTCAGCGACGAAATGCGCCAGCAGGATATGAGGGCCATGCAAGCCGACCCGATAGAATACATACGTTAATCGCCTGGAAGCGACTCGGAGCCAATGCCCGAAGTTGTCCATGTTGTAAACGCGGCCAGTGCGCTTATCTTCTAACTGCTGGAAATATTCTAGATCCTCAACAAATATTTTATAACTCATTTATCCGCGCCCCTTATTATCCTTCGGTTATTCCAGTAGATTTTGAGTAATTCCCATAATGTGCCCGTATCAGTAGCGCATAAATCGAACCATGTATAATATTTGTTTATAGGGGGAATTGCTTCCACCCTGCGCCAGTTCGCCTTAAATGATTTCCACAACTCGGCCTCGCTCTGGCATTGGGATAGATCGGCTATGCAGTTCATGGTTGCCCCTTGTTCTCTATAGTTTAATACTGGTATAACGCTAATGCAACTAAACTTCGTAAACTTTCGCAATCAACGCCTGCCTGCGCCGTTCTTTTTCTTCGAGAACATCCTTGGCCCGGAGTATTACGTTACGCCCATCTTTTTCGTGTGTCCAATTTCGCGCTTTGCGTATAAGCCAAAGCGTCGGAACGGTTACGCCTAGCAAGATAGCCGATTCCTGGTTGTTTAGCCAAAGGATTTTGCCCGATGCTTGCTCATATGCCTCTAGTTTTTGCAGGTCTGTGGCGTTATGGATCAGGCAGTCCCACTCCCACTTGCTTTCAGGCCATGCTTTCAAAACATCAATTAAATTCCTGAAATATCGCTTATACTCACGATCATGCCAGTTGACTATTATTCGCCCGTCGCTTATATGTATCATAGCCACGCCCCGATAATATTAGCCACCGTCAAAGCAAAAAGCACCACTGTAACCGATACCGCTATTTCCCGTTTCGCTCCCTTGGTGGTTGTTACTGATATGCCCGCCAGCAGCCCAAATACAAGCGCGTTTGCTATGAACAGATATTCCATTATAGCCCCACTTTCTTAAAAAACTTTGCAACCTGATCCAGCCTCAATACCCGGATCGCTCCCTGCTTGAAGTTGTGGGCGCGTTCCTGGCTGCGGCTTTCCTTCTCGATGTCCTCAATTACGCAGTCTACGCACACATAGCCGTCTGTGCCTACGATGTTATCCACGTTTTCGCTATTGTGCCGCTTGCACTTCTTTTGCATTGCGCTTCCCTTTTTTATAGAGTTTGCGGAATTATTTGCGGGTAATGCCCCACTTTTTGCAGAGCCGGGTAATTTCGCGACGGCTGGGGTTGACCGCGCCGTTGCCCGCTCTTAGCCTTCTCGCCTCTACTACGGCTTTCGCTGTTGCGGCTCGCGCTTTGATGGTGGGTTTTGGGTCTGGTGTCATGCTTCTGCATCCTTTTTGCATGCCTCAGAACAATATTGCCCATCATCACCAATAACCCATTCGTGATCATCAACCAATTTTTTCTCTATCGCACTATCAGAGCAATCGTAATGGCTGGTAGTTCCTGAATAATCCGTATATTCAAGATCAGGTTCTACAGACACGGTATCCTTGCAATGATCACACTCGGCTTCTACGGTTGCATCATATATCATCGTTTTACATCCCCCTCGTTGCGTTTGCAGTAGCCATAACCAGCGGTGTGGTAATGGTGGCTGCGATTTCATCGTTTAAGTGTCTACTCGCATAGCCGAAACTGTGATCGTCCTTTAGGCGACGATATGCGGCTAATTTTACTACTGGGCAACCAGCAAGGATGTCTTTAATGGTGATCTCTCGATCCGTGTTACATCGCTTGCAGACCCGGCGGCAGAATATGCCGAACTCCTGCTCGGTTGTTTTGGGTTTGTGGGGCATTATTTACCCTTGGCTTTGGCTAGCGCATCATTTCCCGCTAATATTTTCTCGGTCAAATATGATTTTCCGCCACCCCTTGCTTGATGAAATGCCATTCGATTAATAGCCCCCAAAAGACCCTCCAACGCCTCAAACATTTCCTCGGCTGCTTTTTCCTTGGGTGTTTGGAGGACTAGGATTTCGCTAATGGCTATTTCCAAATCACTAGTGACATACCGGCCCGTTGCAGTGAGTGCCAATAATCGCAAAATTGGCCCCGCTATCGCGTCTCGCTCCATATTCCTGCTCCTATCTGCTCCGTCGGGCCGAGCCGAAGCCCGACCCTGGACGGAACGAAATTATATTGCTAAATAAATTAGTGAATCGGAAGTCATATTCATCCAAGATAGACCATAGTCGTCGTGCCAATCAATTTGCATGCGGCAGTTTTTTCGGTCTATGTCGGTAATTGTACCATCGACCCTCTCGCCAGTAATGCCGTCACCATCCCATAAGCCGACTATACCACCCATTAAATCAGTATCTTTTGATTCGGACAAAACCCGAAGCATGCTTGGTCCTGTATATTCCTTCATCGTTCCATCTCCTAGTTTGTTTTCGTTATCCATCCTAAGAGTAGTTTACAACGGTTATACTGGTATAACAAGGGAAAAATTAAATATTTTTTTTATTGAGGGGGAAAGGTACTGCTTTAAAAATCTGTTTGGATGTTCACCTCTATTGAGTCTACTTCAATTATTACAGGCTGTGGTTCGTGATCTTCTGGCGACGCGGCACTAGCCACTAAGCCGAAACCTAATTGAAGGCCAGCCAGTACAATAAAGGGGGGATTCATTGTAATAACTACAGCAAATAACGATGCCGTAAACACAACAAAGCCGCTTACTATTAAATAATCCATAATCTTGCCTTTATTTTAAAAACCAGCCTGCCCCAAGAGCATACGCTCACAACGGGGCAGGGGGATGATTCCAAACAAGAAGATGCTTGCTCTATCATAGGCAATGCCGAAGCAAAGAGAAAACCCTAAGAGCAAACAGTCCGAGCATGGTAGTCCAAATCTACATCTGCCGCAACACGACACGCTCGCCACTTTCCTTGGCCTTTTTAATCTTATCCAGTATCCAAGGCGGGACGAATACAGAAACGGGCGTACGAAGCCGCTGCCGCCTAGCATCGCGCCGGGCTGCTAACATCTTATACTGCTCTGCGTGTTTATCCCTCATGTCCATCGTTTCTAAATAACCGTTCTTCCTTAATGTGTATCATTGCAAAGCCAAGCAGCACCATTACTGCAAATATTGCCCAGGCTATGCCTATAAATATCCAAATATTACTCGACATAAGAATACACAATCGCTTTTAGTTCGTCAAAGTTCATCGCATCTTCGTGGATTTTGTGTTGTAGTACCAAATATTTTAAAAACTCCGCCTGCTCTACGTCCATAAACGTACTGTAACCCGCAAAAAGTGCTTTGGTTACTTTATCCAACCCCTGCAACATCTTCGGCTTGGATACTTCGACCTTGCGCTGATCAGCAGCGAGTACACCCTGGACAGATTCGAGCATAGCCTCTTGCCCTTCGTGGGGATAAGAAGCCGCGAATTGCAATACCAAATATTTCAAATACCGACCATTAGGCCGATGCAATCCGAGCCGTTCCGCTTGTTCGTCAAACAGTTTTCCAGCCCGCTTATCCACGTATTTTACTAATTTAGGTGTTAGATTCACATATTCTATCGGTTTGTGCATAGGGCTAATATACTAGTATAAACTGCCACGCGCAATAGAATTATACTAGGGCAATGCATTTAACCATTCCTCTGCGGTTTTAGTTAATTCCTGATCTAAAAATCTTCTTTTGTGACGATGGTCTAGCCGGACAGAGATTAATATTTCATGCCATAAATTATTAAATGCTATTCCCACGGCTTGAAATTGCCATGCTGTTGTAGTTTGGATAAGTTCCTTTGCGCGATCTATTTTTTGTTGCCTGTTCATATTCTCCCACTTCATCAGCCTAACTCCCTTATTACGTCGTCAATACTTCGAGCCACAAACGCCAGCCCACCCGCTTGGTTTACGGTATCCTGAAACTTCACTTGTTCTGGTTCACGGTCTTTTTTCGGCTTCTTTATCTCAATGGCTAAAAATCGCCCACCCTTGAGAATCCCTAAAATATCCGATTGTCCCGGTATTCCGAAGCGTACCGCCCTACCGGGCCTTTTTATGAAACCGACGTTATGCCGCCAGAAATAAGCAACCTGGGGATGATATTCCAAAACCTCTATAATTGATTTCTGTATGTCTGTTTCGCTTATATCCATTTTGTACCGTTGCGGTAATTTATCTGTCCGTGAAAATGTGGCGCGCTCCAATTGGGCGATGATCCTGGCTCTCGCTCGTCAACTACCACAACGCGATCCGAGGCATAATCAAAGGCGCGATTTATAAACGCCAGTAGTTCGTCGCCTTGCTCCCAGGTTAATGAAGTTGTGCGAATATCAAAAGCAAATCCAAGTTCGTGCTGCTGCGAGTTTTCGCGTATAATGGAAGTAATAAATAACTCAACGCCGAAATTATGGCGCATATACCCGTCCATTGCGTAGGCGACGGCCTGCCCCTTGGTTCTTAGGCTACCGATAAACTGCGCCCGGATTGCACTAGATTTATATTTCATCGCTTCCCCGTGTTATTATGCCAGCAGGCTTCGATTCCTGTTAGCGTTTCAATGGTAAGTTGCAAAGCATATAGCGATAAATCAATATTATATTTTAAATTAAATTCAAGCGTTTTCCCTTCTTGCTCTTGGTGATGAAATCCACCGCATAGAGGTACGCAACTAAAGTGCCGAAATGACGGGCGTTTACGCGGGTTTCTACCTACTGGCTTAGTATGGGCCGGGACTATATCGCCCTGGCAGTCGCCATTGGCTACCGCGCAATCCTTTGAGCGCACCAAGTTTAAATGCGCGTCACATTCGCCAAGCATAAATTCGGCAATGTTATCCATTAAATACCATCCAGTAGGCTTGAAGGAGTTGGTCTACGGTGGCGCATTGAATTGCTATAGTCACAAGGGCATCTAGCGGATCATCTTCATCATAACTGGTCATCATATTTATCATATTTCTATAATATATCAACCTGTCATCACCATCCAGCCCCTTAATCAGTTCGTGCATGAACTCATAGGTAATCATAGGAGTTCTCTCTGGCAGGTGGAGAATATCCCTGCTTGGGTGGTGATAATGCCTAACCAATTTCCCGAATTTGTTAGGGCAATCCCCTGTGCAAAATTTATATCCCACCTTCTCGCGCACAAACTCTACGTGTTTTGGGTTAAGTGCGTCCATTTTCTACCCCTCTTTATTTCATTTATTGTGGTCTTGCATACAGGATAATCTTTTGCAATTTCTCTGGCGATCCTGGGATCGTTGAATATTGCAATAGCCTGTGCATCAGTTAATTTAGAATGTGGCTGGCCCTCCCCGCGCCTCATACGCCCCTTGGTTGCAGCGTCTAGGATGTTATCGGCTGGTGTGCCTAGAAATAGATGATTGGGATTAACGCAATGTTTAACATCGCAAATATGGCACACGAATATTCCCTTGGGTATTTCCCCGTTATCCCTAGCCCACTGCGCTCTATGCGCGCCAATCTGTTTTCCGCCGTGATTGACCTTCCCATATCCTTCGCTTGTTATCGGGCCTGTCCACGACCAGCAACTATCGTACAAAATGGGCTTGCTAGTATAGTAGTCCAATTTCTCGTTGAGTGACATCCCAAGCGTGGGCATTTTCTCAGTCATAACTTCTCCAAAGCAAATTGTTTATAGTCTGTCATTTCGTCGCCTCGATTCCTTCTAGCATTCCTTGAATTTTCCCCTCAAGTCTTGCAATCTCACCTTTCGCTTCTGCGAGTTCAGTGGTGAGGGATTTGACCGTAGGGCGATCTTTATACATAAGTTCGTATAGTGAATTAGGGCTATACCCCAACTCAAGCGCGATAGTCTCTAGCGTTATTTCACTAGGAAATCTGCGTCCCAATTCAATATCAGACAGGAAGGAGGCTGATATATTTACGTTTCTCGCAAGGTGGCGAAGTGACATTTTATTAGACTCCCTAGTCTCTCTGATTTTATTTCCCAAGTCACTCATTTGCTGGCCCTCCTAGTGGTGGTGCGTGTATCGTCGTCCCTTTCTTCGGGCCAACCCCCGCAAGTATCACAATCAACCCAATCGGCGTAGTTACTAAGTGCTAACATTTCATCAAATACAATACCAGCACCTTTACACTTAAGACAATTACCCCGCCTCTCAATCCCTGATCTACGGGTACACTCGGGCATTGTGTAGTTGTAGGTTTTTCCAGGTTTTATTTTATCCATCCCTCAGCCCTTCCTTGACAACTTCTTACACTCTGGACACGCTTCGCTTTTCGGCTTTGCGTAGTATTTTTTCTCGCTGGTTTCCCACATCCCACAGAGCGATTTACCGTTTTTGAAGTAATGACTGTATGCATCCTTCCAGATTATGCGCCAGCCTATGTTTGCGTTCATTGCGGAACCTCGAATTTATCTTGCTTGTCCGTATTCGGTGCATACATACAGGCCCTAACCCGCCTTTTCGATACCTCACATACCAGCGAGCCAACTTCCTTAATTGGCGTGTTGTGCATCTGTAGCAATTCGGTGATCCTGGGCCGCACTTGGTTCATATCGCCCCGCCGTCCATGCATGAACTTCCGCAAGATTTGGCGATCCGTAAACGGGCGTTGATCGTTTTTGAATATCGCGTAAATCTCGGCCTGGATGCCACCTAGTTCTAAATCGTGGAATGTTTCTATCGAATTGGGATGTACCATGATTAAAAGCCTCTTTGAATTAATTTTCCCATATCGATAGAACCGCCACCCTCTAAAGATAACTCCAGCATTGTTTCTAACTTCTGAATATCGAAAAGCAATTTAGTAACTCTATGCTGTTCCTTCACCCATCCTACCTGTAGGGCCGGGACCCGCCACTCCTCAAATGGATTTGTTTGATCTAATGCATATCGCTCTAGATAATTAGCGTTTATCGTATCCTTAACGCAATATTTACACGCTAGATTGCCAACAAAAGCCCGCTCTTGGGCTTCCCTCTCTATTCTATTATCATATTGAATACTCATAATTACTCCTATTTTCTACAACTTAGCCTTTATACTAGTATAATGCAAGACTAAATCCTTATTTGTTTACTAATCCAATTACGGAACCTATTCCAGAGATTCCCCTCGCCAACTTCATTTGCAAACAAATCGTATTGCCTACCCGGTAAAAAGCCCTCAGTTAAGATGTACTCGGCTTCTATCTTGGTTTGTGGTAGTAACTCCCCCGGCCTTACAATACCGTGATAACGCCCACCACAAGAGCATTTACACGCTTCTCCGGTGGCGGCGTGGCAGTTGGTGTTACAGCCTGGGAGTACGGAGGGCATTTATTCAATCGCTTCGGCTAGTTCCGTTATAGTATCGGCTACGGCCTCAATTGCATCATCGGCTTTCATCCATCCGTAAGAGATTGCAGTAAATGAATCTGAGCAGTTTTTGCACTGGTACGTTGTTTGACTCATTTGACCAACCTCCAAAAGAGAAATTGTATCCCATTCGTGATGTTGCCAACGGCACTTGAGATTTCGCCATAATTCCCTAAGCCAATTCATTATTTTACCTCTCTCATTGCTTGTATTCTCGCTTGCTCCGCCTCTGCTATTTCTCCGTCTGTCAAAGGCTTTTCTACGGGCTTCACTCCATTACTCGATACCTTGGCCTGTAAATCTTCCCATCTACGGGCCTTTAGCCAACCCTGCGCCCATTTAGGCGATTGGCTCGCTGGATCGCGCTCCCTATTCTCGGCTTTCGCCCCTGTAATTATCTTCATGGCTAATTGTTGGTCAATATCGTCGCCATTACCAACCAACTTAACCCAGGGATCAATAGCGTCGGCTCGCCCTTTCGGATAGGCAAAAGTTTTCCAAAACAGTTTAAATCCCTCTAGCGACCTTCCCCAAAGTTTCAATCCATTTTTAGAATTGTAAATATCCGCGCCTCTTGGTGCGGTTATCTTATGTATTGTATTGTCCTGTACTGTACTGTCTTGTTGTAGTAGTGCGCTATTAGTTGGCTGGGAGTCTGCTATTAGTGCGCTGTTAGTCTCCTCTATAATCCAGCCTATTTCGTCAAATCTTTGCAACGCTTCGTCAATAATCTTTTGAGGCATACGGGTTTTGCGTTCTAGCATCCTAGAATCGTAAGGCTTTGAATCTTTTAGCCCGTCTTTGGTAAGCCAGCCGTCGCGTGGTGATTCGTGTTGTGAGCATACCTGAACCAAGGCGCACCATACGCCAAAATGCGCTACACCGTTTTTGTGCTCTGCAACTAATTCAGTATATGAATCGCCGTCATGGTGATTGGGCATTGATACCCAAGTATGTATTTTCGCTTGTCGAGATTGGGCAACCTCGAAATGCTTTTGCCAATCTTTAATTTGGTAGGTCATATTAGGCCAGATAGAAAAATCCCCAGTGCGTTATCTGCTGGTTTAAGGCAGTCTGGCCCTCGCGGAACCAAAACACTGGGGAAATTATATTTTCTTAAACCATTCATAACAGTAGTTATATTAACCTTTTTCTATTGATTAGTCAAGCCACTTCCGGGCCAGCCAATAAAGCGAGAAAATACCCGCAATCATTACTGCCGGGATAAGCGAAATTAATACATCGAATATACTAGAACCCGTAGGCATCTTTGATATCCTCTGGTAATTCACTGCGTAAATGCCTGTCATTCGCCGATCTGCGCTCGCTTACGCCCCGGCCCGACCTTGGCATTGCGTCGGGATCGTTTGTGGCTTTGGCGCGTAGGTAGTCGAATTTACACAAGCCTCTAGCGTAGTGCTTGCGGTTGCATCCTGGGAGGCTACAGGTTTTCATTTCTGCACCGCGTTTAGTTCGCGGGCCAATTCAGTCATAACCTTTGCATATAATTTGCGAGTATACACAATATCAATCATTGCGTCGTGCAGGCCGTCGGGCAGTTCTATCCCAAATCTGCCAAGCGCATCAATCAATTTTGCATATTTAGGTAACACCCCTTGCAACCTATTAATCAATACAATAATCATATCAACATCGATTGGCTTGTGATAGAAATATGACCCAAAATAACTATCGCCACACTTGCCCCAAAACGCCCTCAAAAAATTCATATCGAATTGGGTGTTATAGCCAGCAACAATAAATTTATCATCGCGGCTATATTGATCAATATACTTGAGCAGGAAGTCCCTGAACTCTAAATATACCATCTTGGGATCAGTAAATTCGTTTATCTGCTCCCTTGATAATTTATTTACCTCAAGTGCTTTGTCGGTTATTTCATCATTATCAAACGGCTTAATATTGAATGATATTTTATCTTCAATATGCCCGTCAATATCAACGAGTGCCGCAATTTGTATCAGGCCATGCTTGGTATGGTCTGTGCCTGTTGTTTCGGTATCGATCCATATTGTTTTGTTCACTTTTTAGCCGCCTTTATTTCTGTGATTAATGCGCCTAGCAACTCCTCAAGTTCTTTATAATCAAGTGCATCAATGCTGAACTTGGGGCTTTTATCGAGGTAGCCAGCCACCATTGCGCTATGTATCTGCTCGCCCATTACCTTGCGGGCCTGCTCGATCTTGCGCCGGGCATACATTGACCGCCGTAAACCCTCAAGGGCCGGGGCTTTCGACATTTGCGGTTCATCGATCACATAGAATTGGAGATACGTTTCACGAATCCAATCTAGTTCTGACTTGTTACAGTCGTCGGCTTCGCCTTTGTACTTCTCGTAAGCACTTACCCAGGATTGTAGCCGGGCCAGTTGGTCGTTATTAAGGTCGTGGATTGATGCGCCGAAATGCATATCAAGTAAGCCTTCGGGATTATCGAATAGCCGCTCCATTGCTTCTATGATGCCGGATTTGTTGATGGTGTTGGTATTGTTGCGCTCATAGGGTTTTGTAACCGATTGCCGCCCGTCGTCGTCCTGGTCGGCGGTAGTTAGACCGTAAGCCGCAATTAGCGTATAACGCTGTCCGTAAGTGATAGCCGATCCCCGGCTTTGTACGGTGTTTTTATTCCCGCTAGTATCGGCTGGCACTCGCATTGCCGTTTGCTCGCTATGCCCATCCCTGTGGGTGATAATACAAATAATATTGAGTTCGTCGTTTTCAATCGGCTCAATCTCGAAACGATGTGAAAAACCACATACCCGCGCAACTGGTAAGATTTGCTCAACTACCGAATCGATAGGCGCATAACTGTAATTTACCCGCCCGCCCTTTTTCGATGGATAGTCAACGGTTTTTGTTTTCTCGATCTTCGGAACTTCGGCCTGAAAGCGCGACATAGCCTCATAAAATGATTTACGGGCCTGGGCCGCTTCCCATCGCTCCTGCATCGCCATAAGTTTTTCTAACTGCTCAACATCGACACCGGATTGCACCGCCAATTCTAACAAATGCACCGGGTTAGCCTGCACTACATCTTGTATAGTACCTTCATGCACCGCTATATCTTGCGTTTTCTCTGGTTTTTCCATAACTTTGATCTCCTACTACGGTTACTGTATAATATCCCCCCTTGTTGGCTACTCCTCCAATTCGGGGGGATTTCCTATTTCCTAAGTTAATAGCGTTATACTGGTATTACTAGCGATTTGATGCCTTGGGCGTTTTAATTAATTCCGCGCCCTCGATTGCAAAAGTGTCCTTATCGGTTTTCGCTTCGGCTGATAACATCTTGTTGATTACCTCAATCACCTTCGGTTTGTTGAGTATCCGCTCCGGGATTTTGGTAACGTCCACAACTTTCGCAGAGTAGGTATAAGTGAGTTTGGTTTTGGAAAAGCCAGTACCAACGCCTGTAATTGCAGGGGCTTCGACTACCTGGGCCTCAACGATCTCAGCGTGGGCTTCGGCTACTTCCGCGTCCTCAAGGGCCAGTTCCTTGTTTTCTTCGCTGTATGCGCCCGTATCGTCAACCGCTACATCAATGGCTTCATCGGCTGCTTTCCGTAGGGCTTCGGCCTTGTCGCGGGCTTCTTTTGCTGCCGCTTCCTGGGCGATCCGGGCCTGCTCAATTTCGAGCCGTTGCTTTTCTTCGAGGTAGTGGGTTTGGTTTACGCCGCCTGTCTTGATAGCCGCGTCCATTATATCGATAAACTGATTAAACCAACTGAGTACGGCTTTTTGCCGGGCAAGATGAACGCCGGAACATTCGCCGCGCAAATCGGTCAGTTTTTTCATGTAGATTTTGGCGCGTTTTATTCCATCGCCCATATCGCCGCTATCTTGGTCGTTACGGATGATTTTGTTTTCAACAATCTTGCGGAACTTCTCAAGTTTGGGGAGCATATCTTCAACCGTTTGAATCGCAACTGCCCCGGCTAATTTCTTAGCCTGCTCAATCTGCTCGTCGGATTGAATCGCTATCGGATTGTCCTGTAGTGTTATTAGTGCTGTGGTCATTTCGGCTCCTAGTTTGTTTTCCCTAACTTATACTAGTATAAACCGATATGCAACAACAAAAACGCCCCTGCGGAGCAACAAGGGCGTTTAAGCGAGCATCTGGAATTGGCTAGGTTGTAGCCTGCTCTTGGAATTGTACGCCAACATCCCACCATTGCCCGCGCCGTTTCACGTTTAGGCTGCTTCGGAACTTGACCGGATGAAACTTTTCCTCATTGTTATCTTCGCGTACACCGATAACCATTAGCCGCTGCTTGCCGGATTGCCGGAAGTAGATTTCTTCGAGCCGATCCTTTTCCGCATCGCTTAATCCGACATACTTCCATGAGAATATTTTACGCTCACCGAATCGCTTATTGGATACAAACGAGCCACCTTGTACTTCCCGGCTTTTAACACCTGGATAGTTGGGTGGTGCTGAATAGGATCCGCGCTCAATCTGTTTGGTATAGAAGGATTTACCGATAATTATAGCGGTTGATTCGAGGTTATCTGCCCCGGTTTCCGTATCGGCGTTATAGTCCATGTATAGGTTTGCGCTATTAATCTCGGTGAACTTGGATACATAAATATCCTTGAGCGTTCCGGTTGCCATGTTAAGTTTATCGGCCCCTGTGATCGTGCCGTCTAGGTTATTCGTACTGCGATCATACCATTTATCGCTAATGCCTTCGGGCTGATAGGCTGCTACTGCGCCTTCACGTATAACGGCAAACCCTGAAACCGTGTACTCGGTTGTTGTGGTATTGAAAAACTCAACAACTCCCGTAGTGGTTGCTGTGCAAGTAAACTTTAGAGCATTGCTACCCTCTGCCCCATTTTGTCGACCGCCCCCCCTATCAGTACCAGTAAATGAGTCGCGTATTGATATTGCGGGTAGCTCCCCGCTTGACATCGCCAGATTAAATATTACTGTATATGTTTCGCCAATAACAAAAGCGGCCTCGTCTGGACTTCCTCCCCGCCTGTTCGCCCCTGTGCTTATGGCGTGGAATGCGGTGGGTGACACTCCATCAAAGGTATCATAGGGATTCCCCGCGCCAGTAGTCATGTTGTTAGTGGTCATCGCCCCAAGTCCCCACTGATCCACTACCAGCGGGAAGGTTACTAGGGTGTCGAGGTCGGTGAGGTAGACGTTGTCGATAAGCATTTCGTCATTCGGTGCGCCACCGCTTTCAACATTAATAGCCATTCTGTCAACAGCAGACAACGCCCCTGTAACAGTGTCATCAGTAAGGGACAACGAAAATTCAGCCCAAGTTGCGCTAAGTCCGAAATCCTGAGTATATACATTTGCTCCACCATCCTTTAAAAAGAATTTATGTTGGTCAGTGCCAACAATACTTTTATAATCGAAGGTCAGTAAATGCCTGTGTCCGTCTACAAGCGTTGGAAAACCCGTCAAGAACAATGCTCCATCATTTGAACCATCGCCAGATACTACCCGCAAAGTTGTTTCGTGTCCTGAGTCGCCCGAATCATACCCGCCCGTTAATACCCCTGCCCCGTTTGGTTGCCAATCCCCCACAGTATTCATACTCGAATTATCGCCAACAATCAACGGCTTTGGCACTGGTACACCAAGGGCCATTTGTTCTATTTCTTTAGGGGCAAGGGCACGGTTGTAAAGAAGTGTCTCGCCTATAACTCCCAAAAGTGGGCTGCTGGACGAGTCAGCAGAACTTATGCCAATATTGAAGGGTTTTGTTACGTCATCAAGATCGCCAGCGCCAGATATATCTACTGCGCTTCCGCTTGCTATGCCATCGACATATATTTGGGCTAATTGCGCGACTCTATCAACAATCATCATCCAAAAATGCCGTGCCCCGTCAGCAAAACCATCTTCTGAATTAATGGCATTGCTCCCACTTCCAGAGAATACTTGCCCATTTACAAAGCCGCCGTCATCCCCCCTTAAAAATACTTGATAACGGGTATTTTGTCCTTTGCTCAATAATAAATCTTGGCCTGTGGTAGTGCTTCTAAACCATCCCCCGACAGAAAAACTACCAATGCCAAAGTTCAATTGGCATCATTGGCGACAGACACATAATCATCAACACCATCAAATGACAAGTGCGCCAACGCCCGCCCAATTATCCCTGCATAGTCCGAATTAGGTACTACTGCGGTAGCCGATCCGTAAACGTCGCTTGTGTGGTGCTTCAGGGTGAAATTGTTTCGCACGTCGCCAGGGTAAGTATCTCTGGCGTTCAATCCTAAAATTATCGCTGTATCGGCCTGTACGCGCCGATCTAATAGCATCTTGATATAGGGATTAAGTGCGCTGCTGTCTGTGGCTACGGTAAGGGCTGACAGCGGATTCCCGTTAAGTACATCTGTGGCCTGTCCTTCATCTGCAACGGTGCGCCCGTAACTGTCTGTCCCGGCAAGTTCCCACAGTTCTGGATAAGTAGCGGCTAATATTTCGGAAATCTCATTGGGATAAAGTGTTACTTGTCTATCTATCATGATCCGTCCAGTCTATGTAATTGCATTGCTTTATATTGCGCTCCGTACTGGTTGCGTGATACGCTGTAAATTATCCAATACGGGTAAATTGTTTGCCCAAGCAAGGTATAGGACGCGGTTATATCCTTTCCGCGTACAGGCGGGGCATTTTTCAGGCCATAAATAGAGCCAACTTTTAATTGTACGCCATCAAGCCCAACGCCGAAGGGGTGTATATTATGCGGTTGTTTCCACTGAGCCAGTAAATAAGCCTGCAGCAATAAAGCGGTTGCATCGTCCCAGATATACGGAGCCTTGAATTTTAGCGTTTGGTTACTGCGGTATCTTGTTTGTGCAGCCGAATTGGTGCTTACCCCTGTTGATCTGGTTAATTTACCACTTGCATCCAATCCATACAAAACTTCAACCGCCGGATATATCCAATTTTTTTTAGTTCTTTCAAAATCCTCGTTAAATATAGTATCATAATCTAGCAATAAATCGCGGTCACTATCAGAATAAGTATCCTTGATTGCCTGATGGGTAAACTTTCCCCCTGTTCTCCATAAAACAGAGCGGGATTGCAGGGCCATTTGCCCTAAAACCTTTTTAGAACTAATTACAGTAGTAATAGACGGGGCCAACTTATAAGCCGATAGTATATTGCTTGATACGTTGAAGGAATCCGCGTCTATTGAATCCGAGGCAACCGCAAAATCAAGGGAGAATAGACCGCCACCGTCAAATATTAAATCTTCCGAGCCAGCCGTGATTATCTCCTCGCTGAATTGACCGTCACCAGTCAATTCGGTTCCGACACCAGTAGAGCCTGCTTGGGGAGTTACATCTCCTGATGAATAATTGGATATTTCCCCCGATATTCTAGTCAGGTGCGATTTACGCAAAATTCCGACTTGCTCTAGTGTGCCTGCTCCACTCCAATTAGCCTTACCGCCCGATATAAGCACAAGGCCCGATCCAGTCCAGTCACCCACGCTAT
>Ga0114923_10000403_pt1 | contig 35808 bp, 23 predicted proteins | sample SumtaG_FD_89578 | JGI IMG/M metagenome (GOLD analysis project Ga0114923, IMG submission 89578) | Deep subsurface microbial communities from Indian Ocean to uncover new lineages of life (NeLLi) - Sumatra_00157 metaG | ecosystem: Environmental > Aquatic > Marine > Oceanic > Sediment | place: near... | reverse complement strand
TCATGCAGGTCAACACTTAGGTTTTAATGAAATCAACTGGCCTTTTATTCAAACATTTGACTTTACCGTAAAAGGTGATGTTAATATTGTATATAGGGCAGCAGGAAGTCCTCAAGAAAGTGTATTAAAGTACACTGATGACAATTCTGATCAAGTTGCATTAAACCTTGATAGAGATTCGTATCCAAAATCAGCTTCCATTCATTTGGTATTAAATGATCAAATGTTAAACATTGATCCAACATCAGAAGATAGTTGGACATTTAATGGAACTGGTACAGATGCAACATACTATCAATACTATGACAGATTATTAACCAGAGTCTCAGATAACGCTAATTTGTTTGATTCACTCAAGTCAAGCTTGAACTTTGAACAAAATGGTAAACTAATAATTGATCCACAAGATAACGTCAAAGTTGTAGATAATGATGATCAAAAATTATCAGGAAATACTGCCGTTAACCACCAAATCACTTTTACAGAAACATCTGTCAATACAGGTGTTTTTGAAAATACTGATTCTGGAAACAAGGCAAACTTTGAAACCTTATCAACAGCTTTGAGAGGTACAGCTTCAACTATTGATTATAATGATTCAGAACAATCAATTCTAATCGATAATTTTGATGCAACTGTAAATATCATAGAACCTGATGATGAATGGCAATCTGGTGAGCAAATTAAAGTTGATATCATAGATCAAGATGTAAACAAGAATACAAGAATAGAAGAATTGGCAAAAATTACTGATTCAAACTCTATTCTTCCAACAGTAAAGATTGGTGAACCAATCACTTTTGAATTCTTGAAAAACTCTCACACATCACCAACAACCTATGTAGAACAGTTCAGTGACAGATACATTGCAAATGTAACTGGAGCAACTGTAGATACATTGACGTTTGATTACGCTTATGCGTATTCAGACTTCTATACGTTTGCTGATGGTGGAGACATAGCACCATATGTATTCACATATGTCAACTATGACTTTACATCCCTTACCGATAAAAGAATAACCATTGCTATCGCTAATAGTACTGGACATCCTTTACATGATCTTGTAAAAGATGCATCCCCATCGGGATTTATTAGACTTGATACACAATCATTATTGCCAACTAATATTGGCGGTGATTTGAAGATTCAAGTAATTGGTAGTTCTGCTTTCACTGCACAAGAGAAAGCACCAATGGTATTGGATATCCTAAGATTCGGTGTTGACGGAGACAAAAGATACAATGACGCTATATACAGAATGTTGCCTGAAGAAACCACAAAAAGTTCTGGTGTATTCCAAGGTAGTCTTGAATATGTAATGCTAAACCAAATTAATGTTGGACAAGCTGCTACATATGCAAAAATTACCACCCTTGATCAAGATTTAGTAATCATTGCTCATGAAGATCTCACAGACGAAGATGATGTTCGAGTAAATTATCTAGATCTAGAGGGAACTGGTACAATAGGAACACAATCTGATCAAGTATCAGCACCATCTCACAGTGGTAAAATCACATTTGATGACACCAATTACAAAGTTGGTGATACTGTGAATGTTACTCTTGAGGATTCTGATTTGAATACTGATACTAATACTTTACAAATCTACAAAATAGCACAAGGTACAAGCATTGTAGGTGATAAAGTATTACTCAGTGACAAAAATTCAAATTTAGGAAATTTACTTGAGATTAAATTTGCAGACAAACTCTGGAACGCCACAGGATCATGTAATTTAGGATTTGAAGATACTAACTTTACACTCAGAGAAACCAAAAAAGACTCTGGTGTATTTGTAGGTAATTTCCAAATCCCACAAAATTATTGTGATGTAGGTGGAATAGTTACACCAGTATCAGGACTTGATATTACGGTTGACTATATTGATTTCAGAGATGCATCTGGTGAAATAATTGAAGTAGGTGACTCAGCAGCAATTGGTTCTAACACAGGTAGTGTTAGTTTGGATAGAAGTGTCTATCCAGTTCCATTTGGTATTCCAAAAGACTTTGGAATAACTGAAACATCACAAGAATCTGGACCAAACAACAGATCTATTTTCCCAATCCATGATACATCTATCAATAATAATCTTGGAGCAAAAGGAAAATATCTCACTAATGGTGATCTTAAAGTTCACATTAGAGTAAACGATCCAGACTTTGATCTTTCTGCAAATGGTTCCGATGACATTGCTCTAGATAATTCACCTGTAACTGTTTCAGTCATAAGAGGATCTGAAAAAGTAATATTGGCAACTGCTGGAGGTAAAACCGCAAATGATGGTTTAATCTCAGTTGGTAATAATGCTGCAAATGATATCAAAACATTAGGACCAATGAAAGAAGTTGCTCCAGATGCTGGTATCTTTGAGATTGATATGACAATCAGATACACTGATGGTCCTTCAAGTACTGAATGTCCAAAAACTACAGTATTTGAAAACCTACTAGGTTCAGGTAATAACGAATCAAATAGATTTAATACTCCTACAAGCAACAGCGAAAATTATTGTATCATACAAGGAGATATTCTCCAAGTAGAATACATTGATCCAACTGATGCTTCAGGTGATCTAAACTCTATCACTGATTCTGCAACATTTGACCTTAGAAACGGTGTTTTGCAATCCGACAAATCTGTGTACATTATAGGTTCTGATATGATCATGACCCTTATTGAACCAGACTTTGATTTGGATAATGATCAAGCAGAAACTATCTCATTAGATCTCATTGAATGGGATTCTGATGCAAGTAAGGTAACAATGGGTAAACAAGGTGACTTAAACAACGCATTCGATCCAGAACCTTCCGCTTTTAGAGAGACAGGTGACTCTACTGGAATCTTCCAAGTAGTAGCCGAAATGCCATCACATCTTGATGGTACTCAACTAGAACGTGGTGAGATAATTGATTTAGAATACGTTGATTGGGGACCTTCTGGTGCAAAGTTTGTTGGTGACGAAGATGAAGATGTATCATTAACAATATTTACATCCAACTTTGGCGCAACTGTCGAACTTGACCAAAAAGTTTACTCATGGACTGATAAGGTATACATCACTATAGTATCCCCTGATCACAACTTTGACTCCAATGCCGTTGACGAAATCGGTAATAGTAAGGACAATTCTGTAGATATTAGTACTAGAACTGGTGATCTTGACCAATACAAATTGGTTGAAACTGGAACTGATACGGGTATCTTTACAGGTGAAGTAATTCTTACTGGATTCAGACATGATGCAGATGGAGATGCTAGTACTGGCACAAATGGATATGATACTGACCCTAGATCCAGAGGTAATGGACCAACAGGTGGCTATCTAGAGGCTAAAGATGATGACGGACTTTCCGTATCATTTGAGTCTACTGATGGTAAAACTGTAGTCGGTTCAGCACTTATTAGATGGAATGTAGGTGAAGTTCAGTGGCTTGAAGCAAGCTATCCAGCAAGCGGTACAGGTGTAATCAGAACAATTGATCCTGACATGAACTTGAATCCAGAATCAGTAGATAACTTTAAGATCCAAGTCTATTCTGACTCGGATGCTGGAGGTATCGAACTTACTGTAACTGAGACTAATGAGGCAACTGGAATATTTGAGGGAACTGTGTTCTTCACAGTAACTGATAGTTCTTCTGGTGGTCGACTTAGAGTTTCAGAAGGTGATACTGTCACTGCTAAATATCTGGACAATACATTGCCTGCTCCGTATAATACATCCGATGAACTTGCTATTACTGCCACTACACTAATTGGCACTCTAGTACCACCTCTCGAGAGAGCACCAGCTGCTAACTTGAGAACAATGGATGCCTTCAAAAACAGTATAAGTACTGTTTCTGTTGACCAACAGGTACAGATTGGTGCTGACTTGAGTAATGGTCAGGATAGAGTTCAGGAGTTTGCATATTTAGTACAGGTTCAAAATGATAGCGGTGTTACCGTTTCATTAGCATGGATTACAGGAACATTAGTTGAGGGTCAACAATTCAGCCCAGCATTATCATGGATTCCCGAAGAATCAGGAACATACACTGTTACTGCATTTGTTTGGGAATCAGTAGATAATCCTACTGCATTGTCACCACCAATTAGCACAACTGTCAACGTAAGTTAGAAACTAGTTCACATTTCCCCCTTTTTTCTTTTTTTTAAAACCTTGAATACCTATACCACTACACGAAAGTCCTACTATCAAAAAAATAAAGAAAAGATAAAAAAACAAAGAAAATTAAATTATCAAAAAAATATCCTACAAGAAAGAGCTACATCATTAGATAGGCATCACAAGAATCAAAAAAGAAATAATTCTACCAGTTTGGTTCATTATTATTCAAATGATAAAAAATTAAATAAAATAAGACAAAATAGAAGAAATCCAAAACGACAACCTAATGTCAAATGTATGATGTGTAAAAACAAATTTCACACCAAAAAAAATCCGTATGCTCCCCTCTCAAAAAATAAACCGCAATGCCCAGAATGTGGTGATAGAATAATAGTATTCATTGATTAAACTTTTCTTAAATTCATTAATACCTTTAACCTAAAAACAAGCTAAACTTTGTGCCACAAAAATTAGATGATTGTGTAGCCAAAGTCAAAGCAAAGGGAGAAGTTGATAATCCTTGGGCAGTATGCAATGCATCTATTGGCAAAGAAACTAAAGCAGAAATTACAGAATCAATAATACAAGAAAAAATAAATGCAAACAGACAGGTTCCAGTATTTAATCCACCAATTACAAATAGACCTGTAGAGCCTGATATCCAAAAAAACAAAAAAGGAATTGGAGGACAAGTCGGAAAAATTGACAGCTCATCAAACACAAACAACATGACTACAGATTTGTGGAAAAAAATTCTTGACAATCAGTTGAGGCGAAATGTCAAAGAACCAAAATACTAGGTCATCGTTATGTGGTAACTGCAAACACTTTGTTGCAGGCGGTTTGTGTGAACTAGTAAAGGGACAGATAAAGGCAAAAGACACATGTGACTTGCACGCATATGGGAATCCACAACCAATTGATACTGATGTAGAACCAAAATACAACAAGCTTGAGGTAAACTACGAACCAGGATTTATGGTAGAAACTACAACTGGTGATGTTGCACAAAAAGCAATCCAGATGGAGCATGAATTATTATCTCGCGGAATTCCTGAAGAAGAAGTTCACAGAGCAGTCATTGCATATTTTTCAGAACCTGAACCGCCATATGCACAACCTTGGCCAGGACCAGTCACTGGAGTTGATATTGCAGGTAGAGTAAATAATGTGATAGTTCCAGATACTGGAGAGCCAACTACAAATTTTGCAGGACTGCCAGATGATGTGCAGCCATACCCCACACCAAACAAATCACCATATGGAATTGGAAGCTCAACACAGCCATACCAATCATTTCTTAGCCCTGATCCTAACAGTATTGGTTCACTGTCAAATGTTTATGATGTGCTAAACCCACCGTATCCTGGCGATGATACAAACTGGAGTGCAACTGCAAATAAAGTAAATTCTGAACCATCAATGCATGGAGAACATGGATTCAATGTAGCAAAGGCAATTCCTGAATGGCGATATCCTATTGAGGATTCCCAAATGTATCCATTAAAAATTCCCGACATTGTAATTCCTCCAAGCGGAACAAATCCATTAGCTGAAACTGATGATTCAAAACAACTCCAAGCAGGCATTGAAATTGAATTAGAGCATACTAGTGACAGAAATCTTGCAAAACAAATTGCACAAGACCATCTCAAAGAAGACCCAAAATATTATACAAAATTACTAACTCACGTAGAACCACAAAAAAAATATCTGCTTGAAGCAAAAAAAGAAGACAAGAAAAATAAACTTCGTGACTTGCTGCTAAAGTGGGCTATCTTACTTGGTGGTGTAATAGGAATTGATAAAATATTAGATGCTCTAGAACCTGATGAGTCTCTAGAAATATTTGCAGAATACGAGTATCACGGACATGACAATGATGATGAGTGCGCCCCATACAGTGGAAAAAGATTCAACTTGTTGGAAACTCACAACAGGCCAGCAATTCCAAGTGAGAATCTGGGATACACTACAACGCATCCAAACTGCAAATGTAGTTGGAAAGTTGTACCAAAATACAAGGGAGCAGGTGATTCACTTTCAAGAAAAGAAGAATCAGATATTCATTCCATTGAAAACCACATTAACAAAGCAGCAAAAGACGGTACACTACACAAGGTAAAAAAAGACGGCAAGCTAGATAAAAAAACTACAAAGAAAAACCCGCTAAAGGAAATTTGTGCATGTCAAGCTATCAAGCTTTCATCAATGAAGATGCCCCAAATTCGTTTGGAGTTGCCAAAAGGCAGATTGACTAGAAAATTATTACAAGAAAGCATTGCAAATCTTCGCTCGCAATTTGACTGGTTGACTGAGGACTATATCACAAAGGCACGAGAACTGGCATATGATTCTGGTGGAATACTATATTTGATACGAGCAGCAGGTGAAACAATCACTGATCACCGCTCTGAGGGAGAACCATACAAAAGAAAACTTTCAGCAGAAGAGCTAAACTCTATGACTCGTACTGCGATTGGAAAAAGCATGGATATCAATCATCAGCCAGAGTTTGAAGTAGATGCAACTATACTTGATGCAGAGTTTGACAAGTATAGAAAAGAGATTCAGATGCTTGTAATAGTTCGAGATGACACAATTAATGATGCAATTGATGATAAAAAAATTACTGCTGTATCAATTAATGGCGGTATGCCACGCTCAGAAACTGTAGAGCAATGTGATCACAAATGTACTGAAGATGACTGTGAGTTGTGTTTGGTTCCAAAGGGTGTGGTGTTGGGTGAATTAGATGGGATTGGAATGACTTTTGTTGTAACTGATCCTAGAGGGATATACTGGGATGGTCACTTTGTACCATCAGCTGAGCCTGGAATTAAATTTACAAAAATAGAAATTCTCTAGTGAGTAAATGTAGTATCTGCATGTAAACTACCAAATTCTAACTGTGCATCAAAAGTATCTCCAATATAATTAGCAAATGCAGAAGCTGGAACTGTCCATTTTACAGTATCACCACTTGCAGGTTTTGTAACATACTCATCAGCTACATGCATACCAGTTCCCTTTATCCAAATTACCAATCTTGCTTTTCCGTCAGGACCTGGATACCATCCCTTAATTGATGCAGTAACAATTACATCCTCCGTAGATGTGTATGCAGTTTTATCTGTGCTAATGTGAAATGGTGATGTAGTAGCAGTTGTCATAATTATATTATAACTATACAATTAGGTTAAAGGTATTTTTAAAAAATATTTTTTGAATTCATTAATACCTTTAAACAGAATACACATTACAAATTATTGAAACTAATTAAAAAATTACAAGAATGCGCAACAATGGGTCAGGCTGATCCAATATTAACTAAACTCGGAGCAGGACCTGCTGTAAAGAAACTAGTAGAGACTGCACTTGCGTTATCAAGTTCACAAGATCCTCAGCAAAGAAATCATGCTTATTCATTTATGGAATCAGCAATCAAAGAGTTAGAAGATGATCAAGGAAATCATGCAGATGCTGGACTTGGACCTAATGTAGATGATGGTATTGCAGCACCTAAAATAACTGAAGAAGAAGATGATAACAAAGAAAAAAAATTACATGAAGAAGAGGAAAAAGATGATGTTTTCAAAAAATTACACGAGCAAGACTCTGAGAAAGATCACAAACTACATGAAGAAGTTTTAGATAATCACAATAACGGAGGAAGAGAAGACGGTTCTGAGCAATCAACTGATAATGTTGCACCATATGCAGGTCAGGGTATAGACACCACTAATGGCGAAAAGCCAATGCAGGACATGGATGGAACTGTAAATCAGTGGAGTGAGACTAATGGAATAGTTGTCCCTGGAGTGCCACCTATAGGTGAAGGCGGTATGGGCATGAATGGCGGCATGAATGGCGGCATGAATGGCGGTATGGGCGCACCTCCTGGTTTGATGCCTGATATTGCAAGGGAAATGGGTCAAGGAATGCCAGCACCACCACTAATGGATACTAACCAAATGATGAGACAAATGCAGTATACAGTCCAACAAGAGATGAAAAAATATCACAACAAAGTTGTAATTCCACTAAATCGAATTATTTCCCAGCAAAGAGAGGCAATTCTAAAACAGCGAGAAGCATTTGTGAATCAAAAAGATGCAATTAAAAGACTTTCAGTGGAAATAAGAGAAGCAGTAACTACTAGTGGAACTATGAAACTTGACTTGGATACAATACGTGAAAACGCAACTGCCAAATTCAGAGAAACAGAACCTACACCATTTGCAGCAGCACATTCACAAAGCCAAACAGTTGTTGGAGTGCAACCAGTTCCAAACTATCAGAGAAATAAGATTGCAATTGCAAGATCTGAAATTGAAAACATGGATAAAATGTTAAACTCTCAAAAAAATCCAATGTACAACTAGAAAAAGAAATTTTTTAAGAAAACATTATTTTTAATTTGTAATTTTGTTTTGAGATTATTATTTTTAAAAATTCTTTTGCATAATTTTTTTGTTGTAGAATTTTTTTTGCGACAAATAATTTACAACATCTACATTAAGGTATTTTGTAAAAAATAAATAATTTTGCAAACATTATTTTGTAAAAAAATATTTTTTTATTAATACCTTTAAACAGAATAGATATTACTTTACATTGGCTAATACAAATCGATATCCAGGACTGGCAAGAGGACCAATAGATCATAATGCAAGTTCTGTAATTAATGCAATTTCAAATGGAGTCATAACAATGGGCTCTGCTGTAAAATTAAATACTACTATTCCAGGTTCAGAAATTTTACCAAGAGTTGAAGAACTTACTGGTACTACAGGAGCAGGAGGAGCAAAAACTGAGGCTCAACCAACATATGGTATTGCAGTTGGTGGTGATACTGATGGAATTTATGGCAATGGTACTACAGCTACTACTGATACAAATAGAGCAACAGCTAGTGCAGGACAAGCAGCAGTAATTGTAACTCAAGGAAGATGTCTTGCTAGAGTTGCAGGAGTTAAAAATCTAACAGGTGCTGAAACAGTTCCAACTGGTGAAGCTATTGCTATTGGTGATCCGTTAGTCGCATCAGAACAAGGTGCATCTGCTCAAGGTGGAGGTGGTCCTAGTTTTACAGGTTCAGTATTAGTTGCATTGAATGGTACTACATCAACTGCTAAACAATTTGTTATTGCAAGAGCATTACAGGCTGTAGCAGCAGATGATACTGACATTATTGCAGTTGATATCCAAAGAGAAGGAGATGGAACGGCAACATAGACATGGCTACTGGACGACCAAAACACAACAGGCAATCTATTTTACAATTAAACGAGATGGCACATGTCCAAGAGGCATTAATTGCCAGTGCAGAAGCACAGCAAAGATCAGGACAACCATTTGATATATTTAGACCAATCAGAGAAACACCACTTTCAGTATTCTTTGATAGAACTCATCCTAATGGATTTGAGGAAGGCAGAATAAATCCAAACTTACCTACAATCTGGAAACATCGCTACAATATCAGAATAGGTGATGAGGCCAAAGGCAACATGAGAATTGGTGGAAAGGATCTCAAAGAAACAGTTTCAGTTCCAAACTCATTGTCTGCATTAAAAATTGCAGATGAGATACTCGAGGGAGCAGAGCCCTGGAGCGACTGGAAGCAATATTCAAGATTGATTGATATGGATTCTCCAAAAGTTAATGTTCCAATTACAAAATATACCGACACCGTTGGCGGTTCACCTACTGATCAGAAAGGACTCTCCATCTATAAAGAAGCAGGCGGAATTCCGCCAGCAATTGGCGGAAAAATTGAAACAGTTGAACTTGATACAAGTGGTACAAACAATTCATTTCGCGGAACTATTTCTGTAAACAGAAACGACGTGAAAGACAACAATTTTTTGTCCGTTGAACAATCGCTCAAGAACGCAGGAAACGAATTTTACTTTATGATTGGTAAAGAAATAATTGATACGCTAGTTACTGCAACTACAGTTAACACTGCAACAAAAGCAACACTTGCAAATGCAACTCCTGTACAAGAAGAACTAGAAGCATTAGTAGAAGTTATTCGTTCAAGATTCCCAGGTACTTTGCGTAACCGCGCAGACACCATGTTTATCAATCCATCAGATGCAGCACTAACTGTAAAGACTGCATCAACTGGTGGTTTCTATCCGTTCTTTAACAGATTTGAGTTGGGACCAACTGATGACACAGATGTAATTAACAATTCTGGATTAGCACAATCACTTGGTCTAAGAGCAGTCTGGGAAACGCCACAAATTCCTGCTGGAACAGTAATGATCACTAAGAGAGATATTGCACTTGTAACTGGATTAAGGGAAGACCTTACTATTGAAAACTTTGATCTCTCGGTGGGTGGACTTTATCAATCTGATTTAGTTGTACGAATAGATATTAAACAAGCACATCCTGAAGGTGCTTTTAAGATTACTAGCTACGAAGTCTAACTAAAATGTCAAAAGCTAAATGTTTCAAGTGTGGTGCTAGTGCAAAAGCTGATACTTTTGAGAAAGCAAGAGCATTACTTGATCATTCAATAGGTTTATCTCGTAGCATAAAATGCGGTGATGGTTACGGTGCAGTACAAGAAATTAAACCATCAATTCCAATCAAAAACATTGCAACTTTACCTGTAACAAAAAAAGAAGAGCCAAAAGTTATTGAAACAACAAGTGATGAAATAATCACAAAAGAAGAACCAAAAACAACTGGTAGAAAATCCAAAAACAAGAAAATCTAAATACCTTTATTTTAAATGACGACTTTTTTATATGCCTTCATCGATTTATCCCGTTGATTTTGTAGTCCCTATTGGGGTTGCCAGTTTTGCGAGTCTTGTGGGTGGCTCTGGATATACAGTTAATCCGACTGTCACGATAGCTCCTCCTGATAATGCAGAAGGAATTCAAGCTACTGCCACTGCTACAACTGATGGTAATACTATTACTTCTGTCAATATAGCTGTAAATGGAACTGGATATATCAATCCTCCAATAGTTACAATAGCTCCTCCTGATACTGCTGGTGCTACTGCTACAGTTGATGCAGTCCTTGAAACACCTCCTACTATGAATACAAACATTTTCTCTACTCCAATTACAATAACTGCTGCTCAGGTAAAGCCAGGAGGTGGAGGAATTTTAAGAATATACTTTTCGTTTACTATGGGTGCAAATGCAACTGTTTCTGTTCGTCAAGGTTTGTTATCTACTTTGAAAGGAAATCTTAATGCAGATAACACTTCAGAAGTAGTATCTAATGGGTATTATCGATTTGACATTGATGTAGAAGCAGGAGATATTATTAATCTTCAATCCACTCAAAATATTACTGTAATTAATAATTTGAGAGCCCATCTAGTACAGTTTGGAGCATGATTTATTCACATTTGCCACAGCGTTCTGGCAGAAGTATTCCATCTAATACCAATAATCCTCCACAAGATCCACCACCTCAAATAATTGATAAAAAACAAACTGTACCAATTCCTGATGTGCTATCTCCTAAAATTGTATTTCTTGAAAACAAAATCACACTTTCTGAAAAGAAAATTACAATTCTTGAAAACAAAATTTCTATTCTTGAAAAGAAAACTCCAAAACAAGAATCAAAGATTACAAAAGAGATTCCAAAGAAATCCTTACTCAGAATATTTCTTGCAAAAATTTGTAATCTTTTTGGGAGAAGATAGTAATTGGTTCTTGCATATTTTCCACAAAACTTCCTAGGAAGTGTAACTGCTAATACTAACTTTCCACCACAATCACAAACATCTAGTGCTATTCCTCCTGATTGGTTTGATGTTAGCTTTAAGAGTAGAATTCCATTAACAGTAAATTCATCTCAAGTAATTGGTGGATCAAAAACTGATTTTCAATTGTTAATTGATTCTACATTTTCTCAGATGGGCGGAAAAGTACAAGCTCAAGGTCAAGACATTCGATTTGCTGGAACAGATATGGTACAACTACCATATGAAATTGAGGCATTTGATGGCACTTCAAAACTAACTGCTTGGACTAAAAAAACTATTGATACAGGTACTATAATTTACATGTATTTTAACAAGCCTTCTGCATCTGATGAACAAAATTCAGCTAATGTGTGGGATGTAAATAATCTTGCAGTATGGCATTTGAATCAGACAACTTTTGGCGCAAACTCTACACTAGATTCTACTCAACTCGATGCTGCTAATAATCTCACACCTGATGCCACTCCTCCTATTCCAACTTCAGTAGCTGGAAAACCTGATGGGGCTGTAGATTTTGATGGGGTTGATAACGACTCTCAAGGATTATGTTCTAATGCTATACGAACTTTAACAAATGGTTTTACACTCATGGCATGGGTCAATCCAGATAATTTTGTTGGTGTTCACAGAATATTTTCGATTGCTACTTCTGGTGGATTTGGATTTGGAACTAATGGCTCTTCTACATCCTTAATTTTTACAACGTTTGGTGTGCAAGATTATGTTCAAGCTGTCACTGCAATGACAGCAGGTGTGTACACACATGTGGCAGTAAAATTGGATTCATCTAATGATGCAACTTTTTATGTAAATGGAGTTAATCAAGGAACAGTTGTTGGAGCCAATCCTGCTGGAGCACCCGTTGGAAATTATGTACTAGGTGGTTCATCTGGAGCTCAGATGTGGTTGGGTGAAATTGGAGAATTTAGAATTTATAATTCAGAATTATCAGACGATCTAATTCAAACAATATTTAACAATGAAACCATTCCTGATTCATCAATGACTCCAGGATTTTATACTATTGGAGGCATTAAAAATATTTAATATATCATATATAACAAAATACCTTTAATTTCAAAATCATCACTTTTTTGTGTCCTCAACTCCTGATCAAACATTTTCTACTCTTAATGAGACCAAAGATTACCTAAACATTGCACGAAGCAATGATGATTCCAATGAAAAAATAAACACTGCAAGAAACGCATCTGATAATTACACTGCAAATCAGATACGGCTACATGCAGACATTCCTCTAAGTATTCCAGACCCTGAGCTGACTTCACTATCATCACAACTTGCAGCAGCCTACTTTAACCAGTTTCAAAATCCAAGAAAAACCGAAATGATGGAGGCAACAAATCAGGCAAAAAAATCAATGCAGGACTATGTTCTAGTTACATATGGAAGAAAAAATCCAAGCGGTCTGTCTGGTGCTAATACTTTTGGGGTGACATCACCAATTACGGGATTTACTAGAACCAGATCATAATGGTACTACCAACTGCGCCTCGGAATTTATCCGCTGATGGCACAAGCATAAACACAGCAAAACTGACATGGGATGCACCTGTTCCAGTTGCAGTTCCTGCAATTACTGGATATAAGATAGAACGAAGTTTTGGACGTAGTGTTATCAGTATTGCTGTAGTTGTTGGGGGTTCTGGATATACAATTATCCCAACTGTTACAATAGCTCCTCCTACATCTGGAGTTACTGCTACTGCTACTGCAACAATTAATGCAGGTGAAGTTGATACCATAACTGTAGTTATAGCTGGAACTGGATACATTACTCCTCCAACTGTTACAATAGCACCCCCAAATACTCCTGGTACTACTGCTACTGCTACTGCAACAGTTGATACCTCATTTACTGACCTAGTTGCAGATACTGGAAACACTAATACTTTTTTTACTGACACTCCAATAACTCCAGTCAGAATTAATGTTATTTATCGCGTATCTGCAATCAATGGAACTGGTACAGGACCGCCATCTGATACTGCAAGTACTACTCTTGCAACCTCCGAAGCTCAAACCATACAGGAATTACTAACTAACAATTGGTCATTAACTGGAGAGCTAGCAAAAGAAACCAGTAGCACAATGACTGAACCTGTTCACTTTTTTGAGCGAGGACAAGTACCTGGAAACAAGTTTCCAAAAGCAGTTACAGTACAAAAAATTAACGCACTAGGAAATGAAAACATTATAGAGCATCCAAAGTTCTTTGAGCAGTCAGAAACATTTGAGATTACATGCTTTTTGCAAGTAATTGATTCAGCTGATGATCAGTTTTCTGTTTGGATTGACTTGATGCAACGAATGACAAGTGAGGTGTCAAGAATTCTAAAAACAGTGTATGCGCCATCTACTGTTACTGGAGAATTTTTTAGAACAAACACTGGATGGACTAAAGACGATACGTTTTTGCCTGATGATCCAGAGTTAACTAGAACATTACGATTTACTCTAACAAGAATTGTATCTAGCAGTCCCGAGGTATTTTTGGGATATGGTGGTGTTTTGCTCTTTGATTTTTCTGAATCAACTGGAGACTCTTTGCCAACAGGTGACTATCTTTACACGCAAGTTGAGAGAGTACAGATACTGCAAGGATGGCGAAACGTTCCATATGTTACAACTGACTCTCCTACCACTACTGCAATTCCAAATTATTTCAGGGGCTCATTTAGTGGCAGATTTAGTTGCAACATGCAACTCAAAAAAAGTGACATCACAGTACCTTCACCTATTACACCTACTCTAAACTTACTTTCTCAAATATTTCTGCCACAAGCAAATGGCGAGCTTGGAACTGCTGTATTTTTTCACATTACCCCAAACACTGAGACCCCTCCGTTTTTTCTAACAGAGTCAGTTCCAGTAAACATTACAAACGTTGAAAAAATTACCGAAAACGAACAGCTAGTTGAATTTAGAATTAGTGGAAATCTTACTGGTCCTACATCCATCTTCATTACTGGAAATATGTTGTATGAAAATACTGGCAATATGGAATATGAAAATACAGATGAAATGGGATACGGATAAAAATACCCTTATTCCAAAAACGTATTTTTAATCATGTCACTTCCTTGGAGTGGAAAAGGATCAAAGGGTGTACCAGTAGGTGCAGACGAGGTAATGTTACTTGATTCAGAAGACTCTAATCCAGAAACTGAAAACAAGCGAGCAAGACTAGATGATCTTCCTAGTTCTGGTCAAATAAACACTGCAAGCAATGTCGGAACAGGGGAGGGAGTTTTTAAACAAAAATCTGGAGTTAACTTGGAATTTAGATCACTTTTGGGAGAAACAAACAAAGTTGTTCTTACTGGAAATACCACTGACATTACATTTACTTTGGGAAGTCTTGTTGTAGCTACCAATAAGGCAAATACCTATGGAGACTTTGCACAGACGTTTCCAGATAATCAGTTATTTATTCAAAATCCCGCAGCCACATTTACTTACCAAATAATTGCATCAGCTATTGGCGATAACAGAACCCTAACCCTTCCTTCTCTTACTGCAAATGATATCTTTGTTGCAGAGAATTTTACACAGACACTTACAAACAAGACCCTAATTACACCGATAATTTCTACAATTACAAACTCTGGACCCCTTACTTTACCAACTGGTCCTCAAACACTTGTAGGACGTACCACTTTTGACACTCTATCAAACAAGACACTAACATTTCCTGTCATCTCTACAATTTCAAACTCTGGAACCCTTACTTTACCAACTGGAACAGATACACTGGTAGCTCGCACTTCCACTGACACTCTAACTAACAAGACATTAACAATGCCTGTAATTGCACAAATAGTAAACACTGGAACTCTTACCCTTCCAACAACTTCAGACACTCTGATGGGAAGAAATACTATTGATATTTTTACAAACAAGACATTTAATGCAAACGCTGATGGCAACATGCTTAGTAATGTAGATGTTGCAGACTTGGCAAACGGACAATCTGGTCAACTAATAACTTGGGATACATCAGGTTTTGCTGATACTGTTGCAGCTGGTACCTCAGGACAAGTACTAACAAGTCAGGGACCTACAAATGTCCCTGTCTTTAGTGATACTAGTGCTGGCACTATACGACTTGTAAAACTAGAAGGATCAACTGTAGCTACAAACAGAGAAGCTATAAATTTTATTGATACTGATAATGATATTATTTTTTTAGTTGCAGACTCTCCTAGTCCTAGTCAAGCAACAGTCTCTGCTTCAATTTCTACTACTTATGCGGGAGGTGTTAACATTGTAACTGTAGGAACTATTGCAACAGGAACATGGGGTCCTATGGCTACTACTATTGCAGTAGCTAGTGGTGGCACAGGTGTAGAGACACTTACTGATAAGGGTGTGTTGTTTGGCAATGCTGCAAGTGCAGTTGGAGTTACCACAGTTGGAACTTTAAATCAGGTACTGACAAGCAATGGCTCAGGTGTAGCTCCATCATTTAAGGATGCATCATCTGTAACATTTCCAGTATCTGATGCTATTCCAATCATAAAAGGAAGTGTTGATGATACAAAGCTATTAAGATTTGAAATAGATGGATTTTCAAGTGCAACTACTAGAGTATTAACACCACCTAATGCAGATGGTACACTTGCACTTCTTCAAATCTCTCAGACTTTTAGTGGAATTAATACATTTACAGCAGGCAATATATTTACTCAAGATATTCGTATTGAAAAGACTGGGGGAACAACTGCTGCAAAATACAATGCAACAGTATTCAATAATGATTCAGCTGATGGAGGTTTTATTTCAGGAAATAAATCAAGAGGAACACTTGCTTCTCCAAGTGCTGTAATACTAGATGATATTTGTGCTGGTGTAGAAGCACTTGGACATACAGGAAGTGCCTTTGAGTTTGCTGGTTTTTTGTGTTTTACAGCAGATGGAACATTTACTCCTTCAAGTACTCCTATGAGATTTGAGATTTTTACTACTCCTGCAAGCTCTACTACTCAAGTAAAAAGATTTGAAATTGGTTCAGATGGAATTACCACTATAACATTTCCTGATGATACTGTTACTGATGGTTTAGTAGTTGCAAATACTGATGGTGGATTTACATTTGGAAATACAACTGCAACTGCTTCATCTTTTGCAGCAGAGATGGCTGTAACTACACTGGGAAATACTAACGAATTTATCACTGATGTTAGTATCACACCAGCTGATACTGGAACAGTTCCAGTATCTGTTTTAAATTTGAGACAATCTGATAATACTGATATAGAAAACAGACCATTATGGGAGATACGAAATAATGGTACAGCAGTATTTACAATAGAAGCCAATGGTACTTTTGAAGCTACTATACCAAATGGTTCTATTTCTGTTGGAGATGAAAATAATCTTGGAGTAGCCGTTCCAGCAGGATTAGACACCAAAGCAGATTGTGTGGCTGCTACTACTGGAAACATTACACTTGCAAACTCTCAGACTATTGACGGAGTTGCAGTAGTTAATCCTAATAGAGTACTAGTAAAGGATCAGACGACTGCCTCTGAAAATGGAATCTATGTTGTAGTAGATGCGGGTAGTTGGACTCGCTCTACTGATGCAGATACGGATGCAGAAGTAAACAATGGAATGCTCACAGAAATTACCAGTGGTACTGCTAATGCAACTACTGCGTGGGTGATAACTACAGTTGATCCAATTGTAGTGGATACAACTAGTCTTATATTTCAAGAACTTAGTTTGGTTCCATTTGGAATCTCTGGATTAACTGATGGTACAGTTACACAATTAGATAGTTCTGAGATTGTCTTTGAGCAAGACGGTTCGTTTTTTAGAGGACCAGTAAGACCAAACCCATTCCGTCAGATAAACGTTAGAACACAAGCACAACTTGAAGCCAAGTTTGGTACCAATTTAGTAATTCCTGATAACGAATCTTGGACTGTGTCTGTTGATGGACCGCAGTTGCCAGGAGGTGGTACACCCCTTGCATTAAATAAACCTTTTCTAGTTGGAATGAATTCATCTTTGGAGATTTCTGCTGTAAGTGCAGATAAGATTGTGTTATGGCAGGGAGTTGGTCCGATGATACGAAATAAAACTTTTGGTCCAAGTACCTTAGTAAGAACAATAAGAACTAAAAATATCACTATAGTAGGATTAGCCGAAAATTCTATATTTGATATAGAGTCTAATCGAACTGTATTTTGTGATACAACTAACTTTGTCACTTTAAATGAGCTTGGACAAGTTCAAAGCGATATTTGTGCATTTGTTCGATGTACCCATACTAACTATACTAACGGTGGATTTCGTGGCATAGGTCAAGAAATTTTTAATGTTGAGGCTGGATTCTCAGGTAACTCAAATTTCAATAATTTCACAATGTTTTCTGTACTGCCCAAGATAACTACTGATAATCCTACGGGAGTTATGCACTTGACAATTTCCAATTTTCGAGAATTTAACAGTAACTCTGGTAATTCTTTATTCTTTCTTGAACCTAACCCTATTTCAGGAAGTACATATGTCCTAAATGATTGTACGACATCTTTAGGAGATTTCTATCAAAGAGGAACAAAACTCGTAATTACTGAGGTTGCCCAAAACGTCGGTAACATTGTCCTTACAGTTGATGCTACTGCACACGGATTGGTAGTTGGCGATTCAATAGTATTATCTGGATTTGATGATGCAAATTACAACGGAACATTTGACGTACAAGCAGTTGCTGCTAGCACCTTTGAGGTAACTGCTACATTTGGTGCAACAGGAAAGGGATTTCTTACTACATCTCCTCTTACAATTACTACTGTTGCAGATGCTGGTGGTGGCGACATTACACTTACTACTGATATTACACATGGATTATCTGTTTCAGACCAAGTACAACTAAGTGGATTTGATGATGCAAATTACAACGGTCTTTTCACTGTAACTGCTGTTAATGCAGGAGCAAGAACATTTGATGTAACTGCGACATTTACTGCAACAGGTACTGGAGTAATGGATATTGCAATTAGTGCCGTTGCAGATGGTGGCGGTCCAGTTACCACAATTACATTAGTTTCTGGCGGTACTGGATATGTAGTTGGTGATGAACTTACCATTACAGGTGATACTAGTACTGCAAGTAACGCAAGAATTACTGTTGATGCAGTTACTTCTGGTGTAATTACTGCTTTTACAAAATTAGTTGGTGGTTCAGGTTATACTAGTGCTGGTGAATCAGTTACTCTTTCAGAGGGTACTGGTAGTAGTGCTACTGCAACTGTAACTATTACTGGCGACATTACACTTACCTCTACTACTGCACACGGATTAAAAGTCGGAAAAATGACTGTATTGCAAGATTTTGCTGATTCAAATTACAATGGAACCTTTATCGTTAATGCAATAAGTGGTTTGACATTTAATGTAACTGCGACATTTACTGCAACAGGAGTAGGTACTATGAATGCCAACTCTGCTAATAGTGCAAGTCTCGAAGTAACTGCACAAAATAATCCAGGTGTTGCTGATAGTATGGTAGCTGGAGAAATTTCTTTGTTTGACTCAGGAGGTTTGCTTGTATCTACTACAACTACTGCTGTTCCTGTAGCTATTGGTAGTTCTACATGGCAAGCCACTAGTCTTGAAAGAACTAGCGTAAATTCTGCTACTGCTGGAGATGGAAAACTAAAATATATTGGCATTGAAACAAGTGATTTTACCGTTGACTATTCGGCTACTATCAAAATGGCTTCAGGTCCAGGTCAAGTAGTTGGTATTAATCTACTCAGAACTCGCTCAGCCTCTACTATCGCTGTAGAACCTAATGCAATTAGATTAACTTCTACTGGTAATACTACCTACATATTTTTACAATCTACTACTACAGTTAATCTTCAAACAGATGATGAATTGGAAGTAGCAGTAGTTAATTATGATGGTACTCCTGCTTCTGTAGATGTTCAATATTCTAAAATGGTATTGACACAAGGGGCATAGGTTATTCTAGACAAAATACCCTTATTCCAAAAATCACCTAAATTTTATTGGCAAATATTGGTGAGATTGCAGAACTTGTAAACGCACAGAATCTAAAGCTTGATGTCGGCTCTGATCGATATATTATGCTTCAGGATCTTGACTTTCATCTGGGAAGACCCGAAGCAAGAGAGCCAACAACTGATGGCTCAGTCCAGTATTTCTACGGCAAAGGAGATCACTTTTTTGATGCAACTCTACTATTAACTACTCCAGAAATTTCCTCATTTAATGCATTTACTGAGCTTAATAATGACGGAGATCTTCCTACTACTCCCTTCAAAATTATCTCAGAACCCCGAGGAGGTGGAGCAAATGTTACAATTACAGTAAATGCACAGCTTCCTGATTTTAATATCATAAAGCCAGTTGAAGGCGGTCTGATATTTCGTGTCAGATTCAGAATAATTAGTGATGAAGTTTCGGTGGTTTGATTGGCAGATAATCTGTACTTGTCTGCTTTGAGAACACAGTCTCTTCCATTTAGAATACAGGAATTAATTAATTATAAAATTCTCACTATTGCAAACCAGACATTACTTGAGGCAATCCATCAGGAGGCAATCAAAAAAAAGATGCCAAAGAGATACATCCATAGCATTCAGTCTGACTTTGATGGAACATATCTTTGGATTTGGGTTGACTTTAAGGGAGAAAAACTAGAGCCACTTGATGAGTTCTTTGAGGAGGGAACAAAACGGCATTTCATCAAACCCAAACTCAAAAAGGCACTTCGCTGGTTTCAGGATGGTGTAAAGTATTTTTCAAAAGGCCACTACGTTAGTGGGATTCAGGCAAGACATGTATTTTCTGAAGGGTTCAAAAAAGGATACCCAGAGTTTAAGAAAAAACTTGTAGATGAACTTGAAAGTGAATTAGGGAGAAGTATGCTCTTTGGCAGATAGGGAAGACTCTGTTCACATCAAAATAAAAATTGATGTTGATCCGCAAGACAAGGAGTTTATTGAAGGTCTCTCATCAGAGATGGCAAGAGCAGACGAGATAAAAGTAAAAAAAGAAGTAAAAATAAAAGAAGAACCAAAAAAGAAAAAAGAAAAAGTATCTGGTGCTGATTTTGGTGTACCTACATTTGAGCAAATAGAAACTCGTCATCTAAAAAAATTCATAAAAAAACTCAAAGCAGAAATCAAAGGTGCAGACAGCAAAGACCCCAAAGTAATTCTAAAAAAATTACAGCTAGAAAAAGTTACTTTACAGCAAAGGAAATTCATGCAAGGTCCAGTTGGAAGGATAAACAGACTATCATCGCAAGCAGCATCAAACATGATAAAATTTGCAACAAACCCTAGTGCATTTTTTATTGCTGGACTAACAAAAATCATATCAAAGTATGGTAAAGGAGCAGCCAAAGGTGGAATCTATGCAGTACTTGCAATTCTGATTTACGAGACTGTTCTTTTTGTAATAGACCAATTTATGCAACCAGGAAGAATGCTTGACAGACGTTTTAAAAGAATTGCAAGAATTGAGACAATGAATTTTTATGCAAGACAACTCCAAGAGGAGCTCCGACACGGATACCAAGAGATTCGTATAACTACAATGCAGGGACTGCGCGGAGGTCAATCACAGGTAAACGGAAATCTTTTTGAATTCTCAAGTGGCACAACTGGAATTTTACAGTTTTCACCTTATCGCAACAGCCAAGAAATCTATCGAAGTCAAAATGCAAGCGGTTCAGTTACTGATGCGCAAGGCAACCCAAGAAGAAGGAACGTGTTTAATCCTGGCAGATAACACGGCAATTTGGAGGGCAACAGTAGGCAATGCCACAGAAGGAGGAGCCTTACCACTAAACAAAATAGTATTTAATTCAGAGCCAGTTGTTGCAACTGGGAGTTTTGTGTTTAACACTGAAGTAAACTATAGAAATTCAACTCCTGAGAATCCGCGAGTTGCAGGACAAATAAACGAAGTGCAAGACATGGGATTGCAGGGAATAGATGTTCAAATTACAGGACAGCTAAGGCAAACTCGATTAACTGATCCAAATCAAAATTTGCCTAACAGAGATTTGGCTCATCTTGTAACATGGCTACAAGAAGACAAGACACTACAGAGTGATTTTCCCAAAGGTCGATTTGGTCTGCGAATGGATGATATGCCACAATTCAACATTACACCTGCTCTGACTTTTGGATATGTCTTGGCTCAAGCAAGAATAATCAGAGATGGTGAATACAAGCAAAAGGCAGGTGTTGTTCTGACTTTGAGATTCAGTGGTGATCCAACAGGTCTTGGAACATAGAAAAATACCCTTATTCCAAAAATTACCTAAATTTTATTGGCAAATATTGGCAACATTAAAAATTTCTTTGTAACATATTTTACTGTATCAAGTAGCTATACTACAACACAAGACATTACAGGAGATGTACTTGGAATTTCATTTACTGATACAGGATCTGGACAGGTAAACGAATGCATCTTAAAGCTGACAGGTGCGTTTGGTAATTTCATTACAACCAAAGGGTCTGAACCTGTAATTGAACAGTTTGACCGATTCAGAGTACAAGCAGAAGACTTGGTAGGAAACACATATGACAGATTCTTTGAGTTTAATCCACTTGTTGTACCATCACAGACCAAGACTGACGGAACTATCTTAGAGCTAAATCTAATTGGTATCGAATATCACACACAGAGAATTAATTTTGCAGGGAGGTTCTTTTTTGCTGATGCGTTTCGTGTTGCACGAGAAATTGGAGTTAGCTATAACGACAACAGAAATTCTTTGCAACCAACATTAAATGGACATGCTATAGGATATGTACAATCAAGTGGGTTTGGAAATGGATTTCCAAATTTTACAGTCAACCACTATGAATATGGACTAGTTGAGGATACTGGATATAATCGCTGGAACCAAATGCTTGACAAGCTTGGTGCCTCTGTTGCTTTTGGCGGTGTCTTGGATTATTTTGAACTGGGATTTGAAACCCCCAATGTTAATGAGTTAGACATTGCACTGTTCTCACAAGGAAGCAGAAGTATTAATCTCAGTGATGATGCAGCACTTCCAACTTTAAAACAACCACAAAGCGGAGATGCCGTTTTTAATGTCAATATTGGTTCTACTGATGTAGGAATCGCTGCTGCTACTGCAACACAAGTTGCAGCGTGGGGTTCACAAACGCACGGCTCGTTACCTACAGGTCACTCAAAATATGTAAGTGGTGTTGATCAGTTTATCTTTAGACCACAATGGGATGAGAATATTTTCTATCTCAAAGACTCTCTTGTAAAGTATCTTGATAACAAGCACTTTTTAGCACTCAATGACATTACAGGAACTCCTCCCTTTACTGCGCCCCCAAGTGATCCTACAAACTGGCAACAAGTTGACATGTCAGACGAATTTGGAGATACAATCCAATACTCTGAATGGACTGATGATAAAGTAAAGGAATGGGCAAACTGTGGTGCCAATCCTAGCGAAGTAAATCAGACAAATGAAGTCATTACGCCAGATACTGCAAACGGCAAGCTTGGTGCTACAATGTTTGACATTAACATTGTTGTATTGGATAATACCATTGATGCCAAGTTTCTTAGAACTTGGGTGGACTTTAAGATTAGTGATGGAGGAGGTCAAGTAGTTCTTATCACTGTAACTAATGCTGGCTCTGGATACACATCTGTACCAAATGTAACTATTAGTGGAGGAGGTGGTTCAGGAGCTACTGCTACTGCAATTCTATCTAATGGACAAGTAACTATAATCACTGTAGATGATGGTGGCACTAACTTTACATCTACTCCGAATGTCACAATAGATCCTCCTGTATCTGGAGTTACTGCTACTGCAACTGCAACTATAGTTAGTGGCGAATCAATAGCAGTTGCTGCTGACAGATGGGCATATTCAGGACAGCAGAACCAATTCCCAGTTGGAAGACGAATGCTAATTGATGGTGTTGCAACTGGATTTACAGGAAATGATTCAAACGGAATTCCATTTCTAAATAACATTGCTGAATGGAGTGGTGAGGAATGGATTGTAAAGTACAGACCAGCAGACACTGGAACTGATCTTGAAAATATGCAGGTAGTAGTAATTGATGAGGGTCTAATTTACCAATGGAACACTAGTGCCCACCCAAACATATGGAGTGTCGTTACTGGGGATTTAGTAGTTGACTGTCTACACCAGTACACTAGTATTTCATCATCAGAGTCATATGATCCAAAACCTGCTGAGACTGACAGCACTAATCACCCAGATGTAACAAAAGACGGAAACCCATTTGCAACTAACATCTTTTCTGCTCTTGAATTCAAGTATGAAATGGGAAGCAATTTTCTAACTCGATTTCTTTCTGGCTCAACTACCCCCGTAGGGGATTTTTTCAAAAAAGGAGCATGGGCTGTATTTCGTATTCCGTTTTCTCCAAATAATTTGGGCTCACCATCAGTTACTGTAGGAAATATCTTTGGAACTGCCACCCCATCAGGAGCATTTGGGGAGGATAGCTTGCAGCCATCCTTTCTTGATACGCAAAACATGACGTGGACTAGTAGAGGAACTAGAGGATTCAATCAAACAAAAAGCGAGGACTTGGGACAGCTACAAGAGCTTACAGCAATTATTAAAATTACAAATCTAACTCTTGGCAGTCCTCCTGCAAAACTTGACGGAATTACTACTGTTAGAATTTGGATGATAGACAGATATGACAATACAGTATTTTATGACGTAGAGATTCCCTTTGTTGATGTATTTTTTCCAGTAACTGTTCCGTTTTCATCATTTAAGATTTACAGAGGAAGAAAGCCCAGATTCTTTGATCTTGCACTAAAAAATATTGGCTCGTTGATTTTACCACAGGAGCTTGAAATTGTAAATCGATTTGCATTTCGAGAAATCCAGTTTGTAGGATTTCAGCTACAGAACTTTTATGACGAGTTTGGACGATTTGCACCTGACTTGTCTGGGGATGCATTGGATTTTGATATAAACAATAGTTCACTTGCCAAACTTTTTGGAGGAACACTTGCAATAACTATTGATGACTTTCATTTTACAAAACCACTTTTAGCAATTGCACGACAGCCTGCAACTGATAGAAATCTGGAAGCGCAGTTTAGAAAAAGACCTCACATTATCTCATTTAAACAGCTACAAAACGATGCACAGACAGAACTTGAAAAAGAACAATTCCAACTAAAGCAGTACCAAATAGAGACTGCTGGTGGTGAGCTGTTTTCACTAAAATTTGGTGATGGATACTTTTTTGAAAATGATCAACTAGTAAATGATCAGGATGATTCAACTAATCCTAATGACAAAAAGATAAAGCTTGTAGTAAAGCATGTCCAGTACAATCTAACATCTCCTGGTACTGGTGAGGGGGGATTTACTAGAACCATCACATCAGTTAAGAGGTTTGTTTAGATGGGCAAAGGTAGACTCTTCTCTGATAGCTCAAATGATGAGGTGTATAACACTCAGACTAATAATGAAAATTATGTCCTTAGTTCCCAGCAAAACGCACAAGGTTTGGGGGGAGGTGTTTTTAATGATTCCAGTGGATACGGTAACTTTCGACAGTCAGGTAGAGATCAGAGAAATGCAGACCTTAAAGGTGCATTGTTTCGTGGAAACCTTGGATTTTTAGAACAATCAGCATTCATAGATGCTACAACTAATACCCTGAATCTACTAGTTGACCAAAGTAATAATCCTGTAGCTGAAACTTCTACTGACAGGTTTACAATAATTTCTGGTTTAGGAACTAGTGTAGATTTAATTACAATTCTTGGAGCACAACGACCTGGTCAGCGATTAAGAATATACAATACTGATGGAAATACAATTACAATAAAAAATACAGGTTCAGCAACTCCTGATACAATTTTTACACCAGGAGCAGTTGACTTTGTATTATCTGGAAACGATGTAGTTGATTTAACATATGACATTATATCTGCAAAGTGGAGAATAGTTGGAGTAACAGGCGGTGGTACACCTAGCACATCATTTCCAATTCTATATCCAAAAGAAAACTTGACTCCCGCTGCTGGTGGTACTGCGACAATTAATCTTAGTGTAGAAACAGGAAACGCAAAACAGATTCAGTTCCCTGCTGGCAACATATCATTTGAAATTTCTAATGACCCTGCAAATACGGTAGCGGAAATTGTTCGTGTTATGTTTATTCAAGATGGGGTTGGCAATCGTATGCTAACTTCAGTTGATCCTACCATTAAGGATGGGGCATTAATGAATTCTCTTTTAGACCCAGCTGCTAATGCCAAAACAATATTTGAATTAGCGACAATGGATGGGGGAATAACCTATCATGTAATGTTGGTGGATCTCTCTCAATCTGCTGGTGGGTTACTTAGTACACTGGCTATTGATATAGATAAAGACTGGGCGGGACGATTCATTACAAATATTGCAGGATTTGATCTGTTTGCAAATTCTGTTGCAAATAATATTACAAACATGGGTGGTATTAGTTTTGTTTCTGATGGTGCTGTAAGTAGAGGACAGTTTGGGCGTTCAGAATTTTTACTGCCATCAGTTGTTCCAGACGGACTAGTAACAAACATACCAAACACTCAGAATATCACTTGGACTATAGATGCAACTGAAAAATTTCAGCTTGATGGACCAAGTAACAAGCTAATTACCAGTGTAGATTTTGATATGAATACATTTGATATTCTAAGCATTGACAGAGCAACTTTTGTTAATAGTGAAGGGGTGGTAAGTGCAGTTACTGACAGTGCAATTTTACTAAACTCTTCTAATCAGTTTCAATTCAATACCGCAGAAACTAATGACTTTGTATTTAGTCTACAAAATATTGCTGCTTTCATAATAGATAAAAATCCCAGCATTTCAGACCAAGTAGATGTCACTATACAATCAGATAGTACAAATCTCAACTCTATACCCCTTTTGAATATATCAAGATCTACTTCTATTCCTCCATCCCCATCAACTGTAGGTTCACTTGTTTTCAAAGCTGGTACAACAGCAGCAAGTGGGGTTGTAGAGTATGCTGCAATTGTTGGTGGGATTGAAGACAATGCAGGCGGTTCAGTTGATGGTTCGCTAAGTTTTGATGTTACGCTAGCCAACAGTGTAACTCCGTTTATGACTCTGAATGATAACAGTGATGGAGTCATCAAGGCTCTTAGAGATTTGGATATGAGTACATTTAATATTTTTGATATTGATCAAGCCAAATTTGTTGCAGACTCTACAATTACTGTAAATACTGAAAGTGTAATTCTACTTAACACTGGAAGTCAGTTCCAATTCAATACAGCAGAAACTAATGACTTTGTATTTAGTTTTGATAACAATGCAGGAGTTATCTTTGATCATGATACTGTAACTCCTGCTAGAATTCTAACTGTTCAATCAGACAGCACTGATATCAATTCTACTTCTCAAATTAACATCACACGAGCTCGTGAACCTGCAATATCTCTACAAACTATTGGTCAGCTTGGCTTTAGGGCACCAGATGATACCAATGCGGGAACACTAGAGTATGCATCTATTGTAGGAAAAATTGAAGATGCTAGTACTGGTTCCATTGATGGCTCCTTGGGTTTTGATGTAACAGTAGGTGGCAGTCCAACTCGATTTATGAATATTAATGATAATAATAATGGAATAATTGAGGCACTAAAAGATGTGACACTAGTAAACACATCTCTTAACCCTGTTCTAACTTTTTTTAGAAACCAAACTGGTGTAACTAATAATGCATTGGGAAATATTATATTTAGAGGTCAACAATCAAACAATAATCCGTTTACCTATTCTAGAATATCTTCTGAGATTAGTGATGCAACTCTAGGACAAGAAGACTCTATCATTACACTAAGTACAACTAATGATGGAATACTTGATAACGTACGACTAGTTGTAAATGCCGACTCTTCACAAATACTGAGATTTTCCTCAGAAACTCCTACTGCTGGCTTTATTGCACCTGAGATTGAACTTCGTGCTATTGTTGGATCAGTTCCTCCAACTGGTACGGTAAAAAATATTGGTGACATAAATTTTGATGCTACTACAAATGATGCTGGTGGCATAGGAGCTGTAGAAGAATTTGCAAAAATAATTGTAGACCAAGAAGAATCTGATATCACTAATGAATCAGGAAGTATGAGGTTTAGAGTACGAGACCAGACAGCAACTGCTGGAGCTCTCAAGACATATTTGCAGTTTAATGATGGCAGTAGTGGAATAATTGAAGCACTAAAGGACTTGAAAATGGGCGCACACTTTGTCCAGTTTTCACAAATTACAGTACCTGCTGATGCAACAGTAGGCAATTCAGAAGGAAATGTATTTTTTGATAATACAACTGATCCTCCAATTTTAAAAATAAAAAAGAAAAGCAGTGTGGGTGTTGTTTCTATAGTCAGTTTAGAGGGTACTGGTGGTGGTGGAATATCATTTCCAATAGACTTTCCAGAAGAGACAGATAGAGGAACAGTTACAACAAACCAAACCATAAATTTTACAGATAGCACACGTCATTCTGTTGCCATGACAGTAGGAACAGCTACAATAACATTGGACTTGACAAATCCACCAACTGACAAACTGGCATTATCTAGTATTACAATGAAACAAGATCCAACAGGTGGTAGAACATTCTCATTTGTTCCAACTGTGGGAAATGCTGTTACAATAACAGATGCGTTTGCTGCATTATCTGGAGGTGAGAGTATTTCATTTATGGTAGAATTTGAACGTGGATTTTTTACTGCATATCTAAAGACTGGAAATATTGTAAGTGGAGGTGGGGGCTCACTTTCAGAACCAATTGAATTAGGATTTAATGAGGCAGTAACACAAACACCACCAGCAAAGACACTCATTCGAGGAGATCTTTTTAATCCAACACATGTCGCATTAGACAAAAGCATTGAATTACAGCTTGATATATCAGCTAATCTAAGCAAATACAAATCACTTTTTGTAATTTTTGATACTACAGGTGGAAGTTTTACTGTAACGTGGCCTCCAAGTGTTACAAATCCACCAATAATTACAGATACAGTAGCTCAAAGAATCTCAGTTATCTTATACACAATTGATAATGGTACAACTTGGACTCATGCCACAAGTACTGGAAGCAGTACAGGTGGTGAGTTCACTGGTCCAATGACTGCTGACCATAATTATAACAACTTTAGTGTAACTGGAGCAGCCACATTTGATTTTTTCCAAGCAGGACAATCAATTCAAAACAAGGCAGATCCTGATGGTGGAATATTATATAATGTCAATAATTTGCAATCCCATATTTTTAGATCAGTTACAGATGAGATTGCACGATTTGAAGAAGCAGCACCAAATGTATTTCGTCTTGATATGCTTAATCATAAAATTATAAACACTCAAGACATTTCCTTTGATTTAGATGCTGTATTTGCAGGCGCAGGCGCAACCCCCACAATTGGATATGATGATTTAAATAACTTATTGCACTTTAATGTTCCAACTGGAAAACAGTTTAACTTTATTGAAAATAACGCCAGTGGTGGATTAGGAGTTAGATTAAGTCCTGCTAGTGGTGGATCAATTACTTGTGATGTTGTTAATGCAAGTGTTGTTTTACAGTTAGGATCTGATCCAACTGCTCCATTAGTTGTTGGAGAAATTAAAAGTAACGGAACAGACATTACAGCATTTTCAGGTGGTGCACTTAGAAATTTCAGTGATATAGGATCTCCTTCAAATGAAATAGTAGATGGCGATTCCAAAGTACTTGTAACTGATTCAGGAGTTCCAACTGCTGCAAAAATTGAATTTATAATTAATAATAGCGTAGCAGGCTCATTTACAAATCTTTCATTTTTACCTGTCTTGCCAATTGACATGATAACTGCAAAAGATATTGTTGCTTTGAGTAAACTTAGATTTACAACAAATACGGATACAATCGGTGTCACAGAAGCTTCTATTGCAGTTCGTTCTAGTGACATGTTATTCAATGTTACAAATGCAGTAGATGAATATCAGTTAAAATTTGCAGGGGTTCTAAAACACACATTCACTCAAACTCAACTAACATCTCCAAATATTATTTTGAGTAATACTTTAACTTTTAATGATAATGCAGCAGATCCAATAGCCACAGGAATATTTGCTAGAAATGGCAGCAGAATGAAAGTTGAATCATCTGATTTTGTAGTTCAAAGAACCACTGGAACAGGCAATCAATCTGCGACTCTAAGTCTTGTCAAGATTGATGCATCCCCTGCTGGTGGAGATAATGTTGGTGCTCTTCATTTCAGTTTGTTAGATTCGCCAACTGAAACAATATATGCTCAAATTATTGGTGAGGTCAAAGATCCTACTGATTCTGGAAAGTTGAGTTTACAGGTAAGAGCAGATAATGCTACACTTACTGATGCATTAGTAATTAATGGTGGAAACAATAATGTTAGAAGTTATCTAAGTATTCCTGCAAGAATTACATCTGGTTTGGGATTTGGATTAATTGATGAGACAGGACCTACAACAAAATTTAAAATATCCCCATTAAGTGCTGCCACAATTTTAGGAATGGTAGTTCAAGATAATGCAGGTTTTACTGTGGGAAATGCGGGAACAAATGCAATTCCTATGGTTTCATCCCTTACAGCAACAGCAGCAGGAGCAGATGCTGCTTTTGGAGATCATAAGGGTGCTATGGGCTTTTTAGATACTGGTTCAGTTTTAACATTATTTGTCAGACAAATAAACGGAGATTGGGGAGCTCAAGTGATTGCTGGATATGGAGTTTTAACATAAAATAAAAAAAAAGAGAAAATCCCTTTAAACAATAAAACCTTTAAAAAATGAACACTCCATTTGGTATGACAAACCTGCTAGGTGAAGATGATGGGTAATGTCCATTTTTGGTTTACCTCTATCTATGTTTCAGACTCCAGAAATAGAGGAAGACTTGCCTGACCATTTTATCTCACTTCCATTTTTTCGCGGAGCTTCAGGAAGCACGCCAGAACCCAGTGGACAAATTAGTTTGGGTGTTAATGACATAGATACTGTAAAACCTCTTATTCATGATGTTGATATTTCTGTTGGTACATCAAGGTCAATTCATGAAGCAGATGATTCAACACCTTATCAGAATTTATCAGGAAATGACGCATTTATAATTTTAATTTTACAAGCAGGCGATACAGTAAATGGTGTTCCAGCTAATTACAAAATTTGGGATTCACCCACTACAGATACTGCTACAGGAACAGAAAGATTTGATACGCAGGGTGGTAATCTTGCAAATAATATGAACGCAACACAACAACGAATTACTTTGGGACCATTCAAAATATCAAATAATAATTATTGTGTGATAAATCCTATTGCCAATAGTGATTTGAGAGTTAGAGATTATCTTGCTTGGGTTGTAGAGCGAGGATGAGACAGTTGTATGTCTCAGCAAATTATGACTATAGTATCTATTTTACAAAAGATACTAGCGGAGGCAGGTGACGTGGGGGATAAGGAATATCTATCAAAAAAACAGTTTGATGGAAAACTATTCAAAGAAATTTCAGCAGAATTTGTCGCAAATGCTGTACAAATTACCCATATTGTTCCTGCTGGAAAAACATTCTATTTAGTTAGTGCTAAATTATATCCTGTAACAAATGTTGTTACTGCAACTGGAGCATTGGCAGATGTTGATAGGTCTGTAGATGTTGAATTAAAATTTGATGGTATTCTTGTTGATGTTTTAACTTATACTTGGCATTTTGAGGGAGATGGAGGAAATAGGGCAGCAGCAGGGAATGCAGGACAGTTTGATAGTGGAATAATTGATTCTTTTGATGGGGATGGAGTAAAAGTAATTGAATTAACAAGTACAAGCACATCGGGAACTTATCGTGTGTCTTTAATGGGATTTGAAGAAGACACAGGAACTGATCCTACATTACTTGCTCAATCAATTACAGTGGATGCTAATATTACAGGAGAGGCAACAGACATTGGATTTATTCAAGACCGTGTATTAACTGGAAATTATTTCCATGTAATTACTGATATTAGCGTTCCTGCAAATAAAGCAACATTTACTGTACCTGATGGAAAAACTGCATTCCTCCTTGAGGCAAAAATTACAATGATTACTAATCCAGGTCCAGGTGCTACTCAAAACGATTCAATAGTTGCAACATTACAAAAAAACATAAACACAACAATTACAGAATTTTCTAAAGCCAAAATAGGTCTAGCATCTAATACATTTACAGGTGTAAGAGAAATTGGTGGTGCAGGTTTTGGTGCTGGTGGTTATTGTCCATTTAATGTAAAGGGATTCTCACTAGTAGGCTCTGGCGTACTTAATAAAATTGAAATTGAAAATACATTAGATAGTGGCAGTGCAATGGCTGAATTTTCAGGTTATCTAGTATAGAATTTTTCAAAAATACCTTTAAAACAGAGATCGACTTTGATTCATGGCAGATACAAATACAGCAATAGTCGGTGGAATTGGCGTTGCAGGTTTTGTAATCGCAGTGGTATCTTTAGTAATTGCGGTGACATAAATTAAGTAATCAAGAACAAAACCTAAGCGTTGAACAATTCCTTGCACAAAAAAGAAACGAGCTTGTAATTTATCTACAAAAGGCAAGCGAAGTTTCCACAAAAACCTTTGATGAGCTATCAAACCAAATCATACAGCTAGCACAAATGGTACAAAACAAAGATGCAGAGATAAAAAACCTGCAAGAACTGTGTGATAAAAACAAAATAGACTATAAACCAAAAGAAGCACCACCACCCCAAAAAAAGTAGGTTGACATGCAAAGGACTATGCCTTAGATACAAGGCAGATAAATTTATTATTTTTAGATATGCAAACGGCCAAAAGCGATGCACTACTTGCTCTGAATATTTGCAATACTCTGGAATTTTTTGTCCGTGTTGTAAAACAAAACTCCGTCTAAAGCCCAGACGAAAAAAACTCAAAGAGACACTAAAATCTCTGACTGTAGGGGTTCAATAATTATTGAATCTTTGTTGGAATTTTAATTACGATGCTATAACTCCAAATACCTTTAAGATTTTTTAATATTTTAAAACATGAAACTCTTTGGAGTTATTTTAACACTAGTTGTAATTCTGATATTATTTGCAGTTTTCTCAAAGAGCTTTTGTATTTTTTTTAACTGTCAGCTAAGTATAGCTGACTTTGGGATGGAGACACTTCTTGCAATGGGGATGGCTACATTTCTTGTTGTAGTAATTGACATTCATCTCACTCGTTACAAGTTTTGGCGGTTTTGCAAGATATCCCTAATGCAGTTAAAGTCAGTCTCTAAAAAAAAGAGAGAACACACCCCTATTTCCACTAGCTATCCCTCCAAAAAAGAACTCCTTGATGTAATAGAGTTTATGCAGATTCATGAATCACTAATGTTTGGTGCATTATCTTTTGAGCAGACAGTTGCAATTCGTGTCAGACTAAAGCTGTACAAAAATGGTTTAAAATCAAACCAGGATATCACGTTTCAAATATTTCAAGACCTTGATGAATATCTCAAAAAGCTACTCACCAGATTTAAGCCTCCACGTTACATTATGCTGGCAACTAAGTATTTTGGGGGCTTCTGATCCTTTATCCAAAAACAGATTGTTCTCATCCTCAATTATCTGACATACCCCATCATCATGATTGAGGGGCTCATAAAATCCACTAGTCTTTACTTTATCTCCAGTATTTATCATCTCTATTTTCAAGATATTGTTCATGAGAGCCGTAAGACCACAAATTATAATTTCTGATATTTCCTTAAAGGTATTTTTGAATGGGACATTCAATGATAATTGTATGTGGTACGTTGTACCATTTATTTTAAATAACAGTGCTTGGTGTACAATGTACCATTGAAACTAAAAACATACACTTGTAAAAATCAAAATTTTAACGGCAAGTCATGTAAAAATGAGTTTTCATCAAGAAAAAATCCCAAGGCAAAACTAGCCCGTGATAAACCTCGTTGTAGAAAATGTGGGCAGAGGGTATGATGATAAAGTCACTTTCAGTTTTACTAGTTTTGAGTGTCTGTGTTGTCTCTCTAGCATCTACAATCCCTTCAGCATATGCAGAACTTGAAATAAATAATAGATTGGTAATTGATGCTACTACTGTAACATCTGATGGTACAACACTTGGACTTTTTGCAGGTGATATGTTTGGATTTTACATAGAATCAATTGGAGATTTAGATGGGGATGGCGTAATAGATTTGGCAGTATCGTCTTATCAGGATAATAATGTTAATCAGCATAATGACGAGGGTTCTGTAACTATTATGTTTATGAACAGTGATGGCACTGTAAAAAAATCAAACAAAATCTTACATGATAATAGCATTGATGGATTAGGGGCAAGTTGCATTGATGGTCCTGACAATGTAGATCATAATGTATCAGGCTTTGAGAGTATGGCATATCTTGGTTATTTAATTAATGGCAATCCCACACTTGCACTGGGAGCTCCTTGGGATAACCATGATAACACAAGAACTTCAGGTAGTTCAGTTACTAACACTGGGGCAATCTATCTTTTGGAATTAGAAACTACTACTGGTAAGGTAATTAGTTGTGTTAGAATTGTAGATAATGATGGAAGTTTATTTACTCCATCTAGTGTGCGGACTACTGGTGAGGGAGTACAACTCGGTTTTGCAATTACAGCAACAGATCTTAATGGGGATGGAGTACAGGAATTACTTACAAATATCCAAACTACAGGTGAAGTTGACGACTTGTGGGCATTTTATCTAGATAGTGCTGGAGGAATTACTACAGCTACACAGTACACTTCGGCTGATCTTGGTATAAATTATTGGGATTCTATGAGTACCATAAATGGAGGCAACAAAATTGCAATTGGTAAAGAATATGCTAGTGGTAGTGGTGTCTACATTCTTAATTTTATTGCTAATACAGGTACTCTTTCATCAGTTAACATAATACCTAGTTTATCATTAGTAAACTCTACTGCTTTTGGCAACTCTACTGCTTTTGGTAGTGGTGTTACACAAATTGGTGACATGGATGGTGATGGTGTTATTGATCTTTTGGTAGGAGCTTTATTTACAGATGATTTGGAAAGAGATTCAGGTGCAGCATATATTTTGTTTATGAATGCTGATGATACGGTAAAAGAGTATCAAATAATATCCAATACCTCTGAAAAGACAAGAACAGGTTCTGCATTTCTTCAGAGAGGTGATTACTTTGGTAATGGTGTGGCATTTTGGATGAATTCTAATGGACAAGCCGTATTTGCTGTTGGCGCACATGAAGCTGATACAGATACAGAAGTAAATATTGGTGAATTATACCTATTTTACATAAATCATAGTTCATCCACAACAACAGCCTCATCTAAAAGTAAGGGCGGTTGTAGTGGTGATTGTACCCCTCCAACATTTTACAAAAACCAAGATGGTACTCTAATAGTTAAAGATGGTTTTGAGTTTAAGGAAAATGCAGTCGATGTTACAAACTACCACACAGAGTATCCACTAATCACAGTAAACACAAACCAAACCTACAACATGAAAGTTAAAGTGTATGAGAATAATGCACTGAGATGGATTCAGGTGGGATTTGGAATCCCTGAAGTCGGTGCTTCACTGAATCAAGCAGAATCTCTTGTAACATTTCATCTAAATAGAACAGCAATTGAAGAAATTGAAACAGTAGACAAGAGCACACTAATTGATATTGTAAGATCTACTCTGAATATTGTTCCTTGTGGGTATGCTGATTCACAATGCGATGAATTAGACTTTGACTTTACTTTCAGAGATGAACTCAAAAACAATGTTGTTGCAATCAATGCAGTAGACCAGTCTAGAAATGGTG